>Ga0315289_10005883_pt1 | contig 18042 bp, 18 predicted proteins | sample YL17G11_40_MG_FD_203452 | JGI IMG/M metagenome (GOLD analysis project Ga0315289, IMG submission 203452) | Sediment microbial communities from Yellowstone Lake, YNP, Wyoming, USA - YL17G11_40 | ecosystem: Environmental > Aquatic > Freshwater > Lake > Sediment | place: USA: Wyoming | collected... | reverse complement strand
ATGAGGTTATATAATGTTTTATGAGGTTGCTGGTTGCTGGGCGAAAACGTCCGTCTCAATGTCACCCTGAGGCTCTCGAAGGGTTAAAGGTCATGGTTCGAGAACCTCACCATGACAATAACGGGCGTTTTCGCCCGAAAAAAATATGAGAATTAAACTTACAACAGCTGAAAAGAAAAAACATCTTTTGCCAGAGGTACGAGATTTTGAAATATTAGCAAAAGTAAAAGAACTAGGAAAAAAGGATTTAAACAATGAAGATAAAAAATTAATCAAGTTAATCAAATCACAACTTGAGAGAGATTGGCGCAAATATTTAATTGAGAAATTGAATCAATTATTAAAAAAATATGGCTAAACAAATCCTAGAAGGTTCACATGCAGTCGCGGAAATTGTGCGCAGGATAAAGCCGGCGGTGGTTTCAGCGTATCCGATTACGCCGCAGACGCATATTGTAGAGGATCTGGCCAAAATGAAAGCCGAGGGTTTGGCTGATTTTGAATATGTTAATACAGAATCAGAATTTGCTGCTGCATCAGTTGTGTTAGGGGCAAGTGCAACAGGTGTGAGGACATATACTGCGACAAGTTCACAGGGGCTTCTTTTAATGACTGAAGTTTTATTTAACATTGCTGGTTTACGTTTGCCAGTGGTTATAACTTGCGCCAATCGCGCTGTTTCCTCGCCAATTAATATCTGGAATGATCAGCAGGATTCTGTCACTATCCGCGATGCGGGCTGGATTCAGCTTTATGGCGAAACAAATCAGGAAGTTGTTGATTTGCATATTTTAGGGTTTAAATTGGCAGAAAGTTTAATGCTGCCAGTGATGATTAATATGGATGGTTTTGCTTTAACTCACACTTATGAGCCAGTGGAAATTCCTAGTGAAAATTTAATTAGAAAATATTTGCCTAATTATAATCCGCCCAAGGATTTTATTTTAGACGTAAATAATCCTCGCTCTCTTGGCACTTTTGCCACGCCAGACAGGTATATGGAAATTCGGCAGGAGCTTTTTGAGGATGTAGCGCTAGCCAAAAAAGAAATAGTGAAATTAAATTCTGAATTTCAAAAAGTTTTTGGTCGGGGATTGGGAGAGGATGGTTTAGTTGAACAATATAAAACCAAAGACGCGGAAATAATTTTAGTGGCCATGGGTTCTGTCTGTGGCACAATTAAAGAAGTAGTTGATAAATTAAGAAATAAAAATCAGAAAGTCGGTTTGCTAAAAATTATTTCTTTCCGGCCATTTCCAGATGATGAAGTTTGCGTGATTTTAAGTAAAGCAAAATATATAGGAGTAGTTGATAAATCCATTTCTATTGGGACTGAAGGAATTTTGGCTTCTGATATTAAACGTGCTTGTTATGGCAAAATAAATGAACCAATTAAATCTTTTGTTGTTGGGTTAGGCGGACGAGATGTGACAGAAAAAATGATTGGTAAAATCGTTGATTTGATGAAAGCGAAAGATAATAAAACTCAATTTATTGGATCTTGAATTATGAAATATATAAATCCATTTGAACACCTACTTAATCCAGGGCACACTGCTTGCCCTGGTTGCGGTCAGTTGATTGCGGCGCGTCAGGTTATTGATGCCTGTGGTAAAAACACAATTATTGCAAATGCCACTGGTTGTTTAGAAGTGACAACCTCCAGGCACCCGACTTCTTCCTGGAAAGTGCCGTGGATCCATTCTTTGTTTGAAAATCCGTCAGCAGTGGGTACGGGCATTTTAGCTGCTTTAAAACAAAAAGGTTTAGATAAAAAAGTTAATGTCTTGGTCCAGGGCGGCGATGGCTCTACTTTTGATATTGGGCTAGGTTTAATTTCTGGCATGTGGGAGCGAGGCGACAATATATTATATGTATGCTATGACACTGAAGTTTATTCCAATACTGGTTATCAGGCCTCTGGTGCCACGCCGCATGATGCTTTTACCCGCACATCCTGGCCAGGCAAAAAATCATTAGGCAATGCTTTTTTTAAGAAAAATATGGTGGAAATTGCTTTGGCTCACAAAGTTCCTTATGTAGCCACTTCAACTTCTGGCTATCTTGAAGATATTAAACGCAAAGTTAAAAAAGCTTTAGAATTTACTGGCTCCAAGTTTATACATATATTAACGCCTTGTATTCCGGGCTGGGGAATTAATGATAATCAGGCGATTGAGCTGGGTAAATTGGCGCAAAAAACAGGATTTTTCCCAGTCATAGAATTTGTTAATGGAGAATTAGTCAATGCCATGAAAGTACCGCAGGCTAAGCCTAAAGTTGAAGAATATTTAAAACAGCATATTAGGTTTAAACATCTATTCGCAGATTTACAAGGCAAAGAGCAAATTGCAGTTTTGCAAAAAATTTGCGAAGATAATATTAGAATATATAATTTAAAATAATATTTTTTATTAGATTATATTAAAAAATTATGATCAAAAAATGTTTTTTGGGCCTGGTCATCTTCTTTTTATTATTTATAATCACTGGCTGTGTCCTGAATGAAAAAATTAATCTACCCAAATTGCCAGTTGAAGATATTATTCAAACCGGGCAAGATTTTTTTCAGGAAACAGCTACTGATACAGAGGTTTTAACTGAAACTGAAACCATTGATGAGCAGACAGATTTATACTCTGTGAAGGCAAGCTATCCGCAAATTAAATTAACTGATGAAGAAATTGCGCAGACGATTAATGAAGAGCTGGAAAATTTGGTTTTAAGTGAAATCAATAATTTTAAAGAAGCCGCTTTGGAAAGCGGTGAGTCGCCATTGCCAGAAGTAATTAGCTCTATAGAGATTGGCTATAAGATTGATTATCTTGATGAAAATTTATTGAGTCTGCACTTTACAGTCAGCACTTATATGGCTGGCGCTGCCCATCCTTATAGTTATTCTGTGGTTTATAATTATGATATTGCCAATGACTGGGAAATTGAACTGGCTGATTTATTTTATGAAGACAGCAATTATGTGGAAAAAATTTCTGAAATAGCCCAGTCTGATCTAGAACAAAAACTGGCAGACAACTTTTTATTTAAGGAAGGGGTTGCGCCTGATGAAGAAAATTTTGAAAATTTTGTTTTAGAGGCAGATAGCGTGAAAATTTTATTTGATCCCTATGCAGTGGCACCTTATGCTGCTGGGCCGCAGGAGGTAGAAATAAAATACCAAGAGATTAAGGATTTGTTTGATCCAGAGGGGCCAATTGGCTATTTAGTATCATTTTAATTTTGTCTAAATTTTAAATATTTAAATATAAATTCTATGAAAAAAATTTTAACATTGTTCTTTGCCTTAACTCTGATATTGATTTTGAGTGCCTGCGGCGCAAAAAAAGAAGCAGGTAGCGAACAAGGCTCCGCATTTACTGGTTCAGTTGATGATTTAATTAAAGCTGGCAAAAGCGTTAGATGCGTTTTACTAGCCAAAGGAAACGAAGACATTAGTTCTGGCACAATTTATGTCAGCGGCAATAAAGCCAGAAGTGATTTTGAGCAAAAGGTAGCGGATAATAAAAATTATCCCGGTCATTTTATTTCTGACGGCACCTGGATGTATGCCTGGAGCGAGGCTAATAAGGGTCAGGCAGTCAAATTCAAAATTGAGGAAATACAAAAAGAAGAATTTAAAAGCCAGGCAGACAAACAAGGGGTAGAAAATTATGAAAACAAAATGGATTATAAGTGTTATGCTTGGAAAGCTGACCAATCCTATTTTACTCCGCCTGCAGATATTGAGTTTATGGATTTCACTCAAATGATGAATCAATTGCAGCAGCAAATCGAAGGTCTTAATAAAAAAGTGCCGATTGGCAATCAGGCCGTCTGCGCTCAATGCGAAAATATGCCAGACGCTAATTCTAAAGAGACGTGCAAAGCGCAGCTGGGCTGCCAATAATCTAGAAAAATATGTTGAAAAAATTATTGACTTTACTAGTCATTGGGCTGGGTTTATTTTTCGCTAATCAAGCTTTGGCCCATAATCCCAGAATTGTCACTACTGATTTTACTGAAATTTATAAGCCTGATACTTCCCAGGCATTTTATGGCGAACTTAAAGGCCAGCCCCAATTATTTGAAATTAGAACTGATCGGAATTTAACTTTATATGTCGGCTTGCTGGTGCCAGATCTGCCTAATATTACCAAAAACATTTCAGCCACTATTAGTTCTGCAGGTCAAGGTGAAATGTTTTTGCTAGATGGCAGTAAATTTGAGTGGTCAAAATTTTATGAGGAATATGCAGGCGATAATTATTGGCAGGGGCCAGAATATAAAAAAGAAGTAGTGCCAGGTACTTATCAAATCAAAATTTTTAGCCCGGACAATTTAGGCAAATATGCTTTAGTCGTAGGAGAAAAAGAGTCATTTCCACCGGCAGAAATGCTAAAAACAATTTTAACTTTGCCAAAATTGAAAAAGGATTTTTTTAACAAATCGCCCTTGACTGCCTTTTTTAATTTAATCGGTTTGTATTTATTTATAGCACTCGTTATTATTTTGCTGATCGGCGGCTTAATAATTTTCATTTTTAAAAAAATAAGGAAAAGACAGAAAAAAACTAGATAAATAATAAATTAAATAAAAAAATGCCCTTGGGGCATTTTTTTGCTATAATTAAACCATGATTTATAAAGGTTTAACCAGTAAAAAAGTTAAAACTTTGCAGCAAAAATACGGCTTCAATCTTATTGCAGCCAAAGAAGGCCCATCTTGGCTGATTATTTTATTAGCGCAATTTAAAAGCCCGCTGACCTATATTTTAGTTCTGGTCGGTGCAATTTCTCTGGTTTTGAGTGAATATATTAATGCCTTGTTAGTTTTGGTTGTTACCTTGCTTAATGTAATAATAGGTTTTTTTCAGGAATATAATGCCCAGAAAACTTTAGCTGCCTTGCGGACTTATTTAAAACCTTTGGCCACAGTTATTCGTGATAATAAAAGACAGGAAATTGAGGCCAAATATCTAGTGCCAGGCGATTTGGTAGTTTTAAATACAGGAGACAGGGTGTTGGCTGACGGATTTTTACTGGAATGCCAGAATCTTTTAGCCAATGAAGCAATTTTAACTGGCGAAGCAGAAGCAGTGGGAAAAAATTTAAGCCCAGGAAATAATCAGCTCTTTATGGGCACCAGTATTTTACTGGGTCATGGCTTAATGGAAATTTCTAAAATCGGAATAGCAACAGAGATTGGTAAAATTGGGCAATCATTAACTGAAATAAAAGAAGAAAAAACTCCGATCCAAATTAAATTAGAGGAATTTTCCAAGTCCTTGGCCAAATTTGTTTTAATTATTTGCCTGTTGATTTTGCTTTTGGGCTTGCTTTACGGTCAGGATTTTTTAAATATGCTGGAAGTAGCGATTGTCCTGTCTGTTTCAGCCATTCCTGAAGGTTTGCCCATTGCCATTACTGTGATTTTAGCTTTGGGCATGAGACGCATTTTGCAAAGAAACGGTCTGGTTAAAAAATTGATTTCCATTGAAACCCTAGGATCCACCTCTATTATTTGTACTGACAAAACCGGCACTTTGACTGAAGGCAACATGAAAGTGACTAAAGCTGAAATGACTGATAAAAATTTAGCCCTGCTGGGCTTGGCTTTGACCAATAACCAAAAGACCAATGTGGAGGTAGCCTTGTGGCATTATTTGGAGGAAAGCAGTAAATTGGATTTGATCCAGACTTTAGAAAAATACCCGCGCTTTTATGAAGAGCCTTTTGATCCAGCCTATAAATATTCTCTGACCATTAATAATTTATCCACTCATCAGGCTGCCTTTATTTTAGGCGCACCAGATATAATAATTAATTTTTGCTCTTTAAGCCAGCTTGAAAAAAAAGAGCTTTTAAATAAATTTGCTCTTTGGGCTGATAAGGGCTTGAAAATAATTGGCTTGATTTATAAAGACGCCGGCAGTTTGCAGGAAAAAAGCGATTTCAAATGGCTAGGATTTTTTGGTATTAATGATCCGATTCGCAAAGAAGCGCGGGAAATGATTAGTGTGGCTAATAAAGCCGGTATTGAAGTTAAAATCGTCACCGGTGACTTTCGGCTGACAGCAGAGCGAGTAGCTAAAAATTTAGGTTTTAAAATCAGCGCTAAAAATGTGATTGAAGGCAAAGAATTGGAAAATTTAAATGGTCAGCGATTAATCAGCGTAATTAAAAGAACAGCAGTTTTTACCCGGGTTACACCTTTACAAAAATTAAAAATTGTTGCTGTTTTGCAAAAAGAAGGCGAAATTGTGGCCATGACAGGTGATGGCGTCAATGACGCACCTGCTTTAAAAAAAGCAAATATTGGCGTAGTCGTGGGCAGTGCGACAGAAGTGGCAAAAGAAACTGCTGATTTAATTTTGTTAGACAGCAATTTTAAAACAATCATGGCAGCAGTAGAAGAAGGCCGGTTGATTTTAGCTAATATTAAAAAAGTCGTGGGTTATGTGCTTTCTAATTCTTTTGCTGCCATTACTTTAATTTTTTCAGCCATGCTTTTAGATCTGCCTAGCCCTTTAACAGTGGTGCAGATTTTATGGATTAATTTGATCTGCGATGGTCCGCCTGATTTGGTTTTGGGCTTTGAGCCAAAAGAAAAAGGTCTGATGCTGGAAAAACCAAAAGATTTAAAAAAAGAAAGCATTTTAAGCCACTACATGAAATTTTTAATTTTTGCTGTCAGTTTAACTATTGGCTTGATGGCCTTGGTTATCTTTATCTATTATTACAAGACAACGAATAATTTGATTTTAGCGAGAACTATTACCTTTGTCTCATTTTCCCTGGTCAGTTTGATGTATATCTTTTCTTTCAAAAATTTGAAAAAATTTGTTTTAGCTAGCGAAAATTTATTTGCTAATCCTTATTTATATCTTTCGGTTTTGTATGGTTTGATTTTGGTTTTTGCTTCTGTTTATTTGCCGAGTTTAAATAAGGCACTGGGCACCATGCCTTTGGCTGCTAAACATTGGTTTTGGGTTATTTTAATTGGTCTGGCAGCAACCGCTTGGGTAGAAGTTGTTAAATATTTCAGTAAAAAGAAATTATAATTTACTTATTGAATATTTTAAAAAAGGATTGCAAAGTCGATTAGAAGAATAATTTTTAGCCGATTATAAATTGGGGAAAATGGCGCATTTAAGCGTCATTTTTTAATTTTTCTTATTTCTAGCCTTTAGCCCTTGACCAGATTAATTGGCTATGATAGAATGGGACTAATTAGTGCTTGGTATTTGGAAATAGGAAATTGGAAACTGGAAATTAGGGATAGGATAAATATCTAAAATAAAATTCTACCAATCCCCAATTTCAAATTTCTAATTGCTAATTTTTTCTTATGGTCAAGAAGGATAAAATTATTATCAAAGGTGCGCGGGTCCACAACCTCAAAAACATTAATGTGGAAATTCCCAAAAATAAATTTGTGGTTATTACTGGGCTTTCTGGTTCAGGCAAATCATCTTTAGCTTTTGATACGATTTTTGCTGAAGGCCAGCGGCAATATGTAGAAAGTTTGTCTTCTTATGCGCGCCAGTTTATTGGCGTGATGGATAAGCCAGATGTTGACCAGATTGAGGGACTATCGCCAGTTATTGCCATTGACCAAAAATCAACTTCCAATAATCCGCGTTCAACTGTGGGCACGATCACGGAGATTTATGATTATCTCCGTCTTTTATTTGCCAGAATCGGCCACTTGCATTGTCCAATTTGCGGCCAAGAAATCCAGAAATTAGGGATAAGGCAGATTGTGGAGAAAATTTTAGAATTACCCGTACAGACGCGTATCACGATTTTGGCGCCGATTGTCATTGGTCAAAAAGGCAAACTTGATCATTTGATAAAAAAAATGAAAAAAGCCAATTTTTACCAATTGCGTTTGGATGGCAAAATGTATGGCATGAATGAAATTGAGAAACTTTTGATTGATGAAGCAGCTGAACACAATCTGGAAGTTTTAATTGATTATGCTTTTGTGGAAAAAATTAATCCAGAGAAAATGGCCCAAAGCGCTTTATATTTGGCAGTGAAAAAAGCCCTGGATTTATCAAATGGCATGGTGAAAATTTTACGCAAGGATAATAACCAGGAGATTACCTTTTCCCAGCATTTGCACTGCTCAAAATGCGATTTAAATCTGCCAGAAATTGAATTGCGCAGTTTTTCTTTTAATTCGCCTTTTGGCGCTTGTCCCAAATGTACGGGCTTGGGCATCCGTTTAGAAATTGATCCTGAATTAGTGGTTTTTAATCCGCGTTTGACCATTGAGCAGGGCGCGATTAAAGTTTGGACCCGTTTGACTGCCAATCAGCCCATACAGCATAAAATTTTGGAAGCAGTGGCCAAAACTCATGGTGCGCCTTTAAATAAGCCAGTTGAAAAAATGAAAAAAGATGATTTGCATTTAATTTTATACGGCACAGGCAATGAAGAATATGAAATAAATGCCAAAAAATATACGTTTGAAGGCATTATTCCCTTTTTAGAAAAAAAATACCGCGAATCTGATTCTGATTATATCCAAAAAGAAATAGAGGATTATATGCGGGAAATTATTTGTCCAGAATGCCAGGGCAAACGCTTAAAGCCAGAAAGTTTAGCTGTTACAGTTTTGGATAAAAATATTGCTGATTTAGTCAATTTGGATCTGCAAAAACTTTTAAATTTTTTTGAGAACGTTGAAGAAAATTCTAAAAATGGCTCGCCTCGCGGAGCGGGCAAGGGTAAGGGGAAGAATAAACTAAGTTTGTCAGGGAATGAATATAAGATTGCCCAGCAGTTGATTAAGGAAATAAAGCGGCGTTTAGAATATTTAATTGCTGTTTCTTTGGATTATCTAACTTTGGATCGCAGTGCCACGACTTTGGCTGGCGGCGAGGCGCAGCGTATTCGTTTAGCCAAACAGATTTCTTCTTCTTTAACAGAAATAATCTATGTTTTGGACGAACCGTCAATTGGTTTGCATCAGCGCGATAACCAGCGCTTAATTGAGACTTTAAAAAAATTACGCGACATGGGTAATACTGTGATAGTGGTTGAACATGACCGGGCCATTATGCAGGCAGCTGATGTAGTGATTGATATGGGACCAGGTGCGGGCGAATATGGCGGTAAAATCGTGGATATCGGCCCTTTGGAAAAAATTAAGAAAAACAAAGAATCATTAACTGGTTTATATTTATCAGGCAAATATCAAATTGAGTCTCGCAAAAGTTATCGCAAAGGCAATAATAAGGCTATTACGGTTAAAGGCGCCACAGCCAATAATTTAAAAAATTTGGATGTTAAATTCCCTTTAGGCAATTTTATTGCAGTTTCTGGCGTGTCTGGCTCTGGCAAATCAACTTTAGTGACCGATATTTTATCACGCGCTTTGGCCAAGTATTTTTTTAGAGCCAAAGAACAGCCAGCTGAACATAAGGAAATCATAGGTTTAAATAATTTGGATAAAGTCATTACTGTTGACCAGTCGCCAATTGGCCGCACGCCGCGTTCTAACCCAGCTACCTACACTGGTGTTTTTACTTATATCCGCGATTTGTTCACCCAAATTCCAGAAGCCAAGATGCGCGGGTTTGATGCTGGCAAATTCAGTTTCAATGTAGTAGGCGGCCGTTGTGAAACCTGCGCTGGCGAAGGTTTGGTCAAAATTGAAATGCAGTTTTTACCAGATGTTTATGTGGAATGCGAAGAATGCCATGGCACGCGCTATGTTAAAGAGGCCTTAGAAATCCATTATAAAGGCAAAAATATTGCTGATATTTTAAACATGCCGGTTGATGAAGCTAAAAGATTTTTTGCAGACATTCCAATTATTGCTGAAAAATTAATGATTTTATATGATGTGGGCTTGGGCTATTTGAAATTGGGCCAGCCAGCCACAACTTTATCTGGCGGCGAAGCGCAAAGAGTTAAACTAGCGACTGAACTTTCGCGCCGGGCAACTGGCAAAACTCTATATATTTTGGACGAGCCAACAACTGGCTTGCATTTTGATGATATTAACCGCTTGCTGGCTGTTTTACAAAAATTGGTTGATAAGGGCAATACGGTTTTAGTGATTGAACATAATCTTGATGTGATTAAATCAGCTGACTGGGTGATTGACATGGGTCCGGAAGGCGGTGATAAAGGCGGTAAAATCATTGCCCAAGGCACGCCAAAAGATATTGTTAAAGTAAAATCAAGTTATACCGGACAATTTTTGAAAAAATTGATTAAATAACCCAGCCCTTTGCTAGCAAAGAGCTGGGTTTATTTCACCCCCTGCTCCCACAGCAAATCAAAAATTGTTTTCATGGAATTGTATAAAGCTTTTGATTCAATGACCACAATAAATAAAGGTTCTTCCAAGGAAGTTAAAGCAACTTTATTTTCATAAATAGATATATCCATATCTACAGTTAAGCCTTTGGGTAAAAATTTAATTTGCTGTTTAGTGCCTTTTAATCTTTTGGCAAAATCACGATCTATTTCAGTATTGGAAAGTAAATGTTTGCCAACAAGAGGAACAGATTTTGCTAATTTATCTGTTATCCAGGCCTCTACTTCTTCTGGTAAATGCTCAGCAATTCGGCCAGTTGAGGTAATAAAACAAGCTTCTTTAACATTCTCAATATAACGATAAATACTGGCCACGCCTTCTTTGCCTTCAAAATAATTAATTTTAGGTTTCCAGGCTGGTTTATTATAGATAGCTAAAAGAGAGGGGAGCAGATTTTTTAAATCAGTGACTTTATTTCTCAAATCAGACAGAATTTTAGTTGGATCAACTGCAATATAGCGGTTGATTTTTGTTTCTGGCATTTCGCTAACATAGCCGCGTTTAATCAGGCCTTCTAAAATAATATAAATAATTGACCTTTTTAATTTGGCTCTTTGGCTAATCTGGCTGACTGTGCCACTGCCAAGTTCCATTAAAGATAAATAAACCAGGGCTTCTTTTTGAGTAAAGCCGATGTTTTGGAGTAATGTTGATAATTTCTCATCCATGGATTTGAATTATAAATTATAAAATTTAGGGCGAAAACGCCCTTTGTCATCCTGAATGCAGTGAAGGATCTCTATGTACATTGAGATTCTTCGCTATGCTCTGAATGACAAGACGCGGACAAAGGGCGTTTTCGCCCCATTCAATTTAGTGTAATTTTAGTATAGCAAATCCTATCCAATTTGTCAATATTTTTGATAAAATATATAAAATTTGGGCTAATTTTGCTAATTTTAAATTAAATTTGTTTGTAATAGTATTGACAAGATATAAAAAATTTGCTATGATGCAATATTCAAGATAGAACCTTGAAAAATTAAAGCGCAATGCGCCAAGGAGGAAAAGATGGATCCTAGATTCCCAGAACATCATAAAGTGCCTGTTGAACTTATTTGTTTTATAATTGCCTTTGTCATTGCTGGAGCTATCAGTGAAAAGCATCTTTTAGAAATCGGAGTACCACTGACTTATGTGCTGATAAGACTTTGGCATTACTTAAAGGCAAAATTCAAGTTGAGTTATTAAAAGGCGAAGAAAAACTAAAAAACAAAGGTGCTAAGCACCAAGGAAGAGAAAACTGAAAAAATTAAAGCACGAAGTGCAAAGGAGGGAAAATGGAATATTTAGAAGTTATATGTATTGTATTGTGGTTTTTGGTTGCAGTGGGAGGCATAGCTTATCTAGGTTATTTGACACTTAAATCAATTAAAGAAGAAAAGGAGGAAAAATGAAGATGAAAAGTTTCGTAATCGTTGTTGTGGCCGTTTGTGTTAGTGCGTTCATAAGCTGTTGCCAGAAGGAGTCTCAATTGGTATCATGGGATGTTTATCGAGGACAGATCGAGGAATATGAAGTCGAGATTGAAGATTCTAACTATGAGTACCCATCCCATGCAGAGAGAATCGTTGATCTCCATCCTTTGCCAGTCAATTATATTTGGCAAGGTAACACGGCTATTTACCTTGGTATCACAGGCCACGATTATAATGCTGATGGTAAATGGGATCGCGTTTTCTATTGCGGCTATCCTGAAAAAACAAATGGTTGCAATTCGGTCACGCTCGATGCAAAAGGGAGAATAACCGCATGGGAACCCTGCGCAGCGGACAATAATCAAGTTAAGCCATTTACTCAAAAAGAAGTGGAAATTGCCATCGCCTGGCTAGATAAAGCCATGCGCTCAATTCACAAGCCTGAATATCGTATCAAAAGGTAAAAGTTGGATTTTAGGGATGAGAAATCATCCCTCTTTCTAAAGCCCATTAGAATTAGTGGGTTTTAGAAAGCCTTGAAATTTTTTCAAGGTAAAAAATTGTTCGTTGAAAGGAGAAAAAGATGAGAACAACAAAAAAAGCAATTAAAATTATAGTCCTGTTTATTAATTTAGTTTTAATAGCCCTGATGTTGCAATTTGGCTATATCTGGTTTTTTTCAGAAGCCAAGACACAGACAATAAGAGTGATTATCGTCTTGGTTGCTAGTGGCAATTTATATTGCTTAACTGGTATATTTGTGAATTTAATGCTTAGAATTGCTCGAAATGGTAAAAATTTAGTGAAAGAATGATTAATTTCCCTTTGGATGTTGACAAGTTATAGCAAATTTGCTATACTAAAAAGTCAAGTTATTATTTGACAATCAAAAAAAAGGAGAAAAGAAAAATGAAGAAGATTATCGCATTTTTGTTGGTAATGGTAGTGGTAATTTGTGTGATTTTCACGGCGCCAGTAATGGCTGGGGAACGGAAAGCTGCCGCAGTAACGCAGTTTACAATTGCGGCTGACCATTCGTTTTGGAGCAAAGAAAAAAGCCATCTTTCCGGCTATGTGTATGGTTGTTATTTTTACAACCTGAATGCAGGATATTCGGCAATATATGGCTATGCCGGTCCGAAGCTGACATTGGACAATTTCGGAGTTTATTTTCTGACAGTTCTCTTTGCCGATGCCACGGCTTGGTCTCCTGGGCCTTCGCTTTGGGCAGAATATACTGCTGGAAAGAACTATTTCTTTTTGGAAGGCGATTATTATGCGCCCTGGCTTTCCACCAGCTCTGACAAAACTGTGCCACTTCCGGATCATCAGTATTTCGGAACAGCCGAATATGCTCGTTCATTTAAAGATGACGTGAAACTCGGCTTTATGATGGAATCCTTTGGTTCTTTTGAAGAAAAGAAACCAGGGGAACTGGCTTTTGGTCCGACACTGACGTTCAAGAGGCTCAAATTTTGGGCCTTCTACGATCAGACGCCACTGATCCACAACGGAGATGTGGTCGGCTTAAGGGTAAAATTAACCCTGTAAAAAAACAAATCAAAAGACGAGGTTTTCTGCCTCGTCTTTTTCTATTGACATTTTTTCAAGAAAATGCTAATTTTAAATATCTTGGAGCTTGAAAATCAAATTCAATTAAAAGGAGGTAAAAATGGAGCAAGTAACGCCCAAAGAAGTTGAATTGCCTAGCGATGAAGCTTCTTCATCTGCATCTACGACTCTTGAAAAAAGGCCGTTAGAAGAAGTAAATTTTATCACCAAAGCTGATTTGCCACCCTTAATTTTGCAAATGATCTTGGATTTATGTGGACTTAAAATTGAAGAGGATGAGTTTAACCGGGATAATTTGAAATTACAGCTTAAGCAGCTGCAAGATTCAATTGCCCCAACCATGACTATTGCACAACATGAGAAAACACAGAAAGAGATTTACAGAATCAATGATGAATTAAGGAATTTACAAAACGAAATTTCTGATAAAAGTCCGGATTTAAAAATTGCTCGCCTGCCAGAACAACAGCGGATGAGATTATTTGCTAAAAGAGTTTTGTTAAGGTCTCTTGGTTTTTTACCAGCTTTAGGCATTTTAACTTGGAATATTTTAAACATGATTTTTACGGGTTTTGGAGCCGGAAATTTAGGAGCATTTTGTCTAGTAATGCTTCTTTCACTAATTGGATTTGGGGTTTTCTCAGACTTTTCTTTTCAGCTATATTTACAGCCAGCTGAATTTTTCAAGCAGGCAAATCCAGAAGCAATTGCTCAAAATCCGACTGCCTTAAACAAATTAAGTTTTGACTGGCTGACCAAAGTCGGTCTGCACCGGATTGAGCAAGCCATTGTAAGATTTGGGCAACTGGCTGGTGCCTGGGATAATAAGGCCGCTGAATTGCAAGCGCTTTTAAAACAGGCAGAAAAAGATAATAATGAGAAAGCCAAGGAGAAAGTCAAATGGCATATTGACAAATTAAACGAATTAAAAGCCAAACTTCAGGAGCGCTTAGCCATCTTGCAAAAATCCAGAGAGCATTTGCTTTCCTTGAAAACCTATGACATGAAGCTGATGGAGATTGAATCAGAAATCAAAGAATTCAGCCGCGACGTGGAGAAATTCTTAGCCCAATCAACTGTCTTGCTTAAACAAATTCGCGATACGATTAATCTGGCACTCTCTGCAGAGGTTGAAAACCTAATTAATGAGCAATATGACCCAGATTTTAATCAGTTGCGTAAACTGATTAAAGAACAAGCTGAAGCAGGGGGAAGACAAATTATTTAAAATAAAATCAATAAAGACGGAGCTTACGCTTCGTCTTTTTCTTTTTTAATAATAAAAAATTGCCCGAGATGCTTCGACAGGCTCAAGCATGACAACCGGGCAATTTTTTTATTTAACTTTTTTTTCAGAAGTTGATTTCAGTCGTTTTTTATAGTCGCGGGTGTAATAAAGTTTAGCGCGCCTGGTGGCTTTTTGGTCAACCAGTTCAATTTTATCAATTAGCGGCGAATTTAATGGGTAAATTTTTTCTACGCCAATACCTTCGCTGATTTTTCTGACTGTAATCGTGGCGCCGGCTTCTTTGCCATGCTTTTTGGCAATGACCAGACCCTCATAGATTTGAACTCTTTCTTTTTCCTCGCCTTTGGCAGTGAGATCTTTTATTTTTTGATGGACACGGACAACCATACCTGGTTTAATTTCAAGTTTATCTAGAATTTGTTTGTCTATAATTTTTTTCTTGGGCATATGGGGCTGAACCACGAAAATTTTACACAAAAAACACTAAATTTTTTCGTGTAATTTCGTGATTATTATTTAGTGTTTAAGATATCATCTATTTTAGCTTATTTAATTTTTTTCGTCAAGCTTTTAATTCTTGTCCAGATTTTAGTAATTTGTTGCTTTTTGGTTAAGTGGCTAGTATCTAAAACAAAATCATAATTAGATTTTTTGGTATGATCAATGCCATAATATTTTTGATAGCGCTTTTTATCACTAAAAATCCGCTTTTTTATTGATTTTTTAAGTTGCGCTAATGAATTGATCTCGCCTTCATTCCTGGCAGATTTGGCTTTTTCAGATTGCATCTGTTGCCAAATTCTTTTGGCTCCTTCATTTAGGCTAACCTTTACGTATAATTTAAATGATTCGGGAATAAAGTGGAATTGAGTGCGGCCTTCTACAATGACTGGATATTTTTTGGCTAGTTGTCTGGCTTGGCTAGCGACTTTTTTATCAATATCAACATCTGTTTCTGGATGGGTTTGCGCATATTGGTTTAATTGTTCTAAGGTCAGACCTTTTTGTTTGGCTAATTGGCGTCTGATTTGGCCAACATAAATCCTTTTGGCTTTAAGTTTTTTGGCCAGTTCTTTGGCAATGGTTGATTTGCCGCTGCCCGGGTCGCCGGAGATGGTGATGATTAATTTTTGTTTGGGCATATTTGTTTGTCATGGTGAGGTTCTCGAACCATGACCTTAACTTTTGCCATCCTTCGAGAGCCTCAGGATGACAAAAGTTTTAAAATTTTTTGTAATTTGCTAGGCAGTTTGGATTTGAATTCTAATTTTTTGCCATCTAGATTTTTAAAGCTTAAAATTGTGGAATGCAAAAATGGCCTGTCTAATTCTAAAGTTTCCTTGACCCATTTTTGTTTGTATAATTTATCACCAACAATAGGGTGTTGGATAGCGTTCAAATGGGCGCGGATTTGGTGAGTGCGGCCAGTGAGAATTTCTACTTCCAGTAAAGAAAAATTTTTAAATTGTTTTATTATAGTATATTTAGTAATCGCTTCTTTACCGCCTTGCTCAATTGATTTAACTGCCATTTTGCCTTTGCCTTTGGCGCGTTCAATGGGCAAATTTATTTCGCCTTCAGGCCGCTCCATCTGGCCGTGGACTAAAGCAGTGTAAATTTTTTTAATCTTTCTTTTCTGAAATAAATTTTTAAAATAATCAAAAGCTCTTTGGGTTTTGCAAACCAAAATTAAACCAGAAACTGCTTTATCCAGACGATGAACAATGCCAGGCCTTAATTTATCATCACCCACTTTTTTAATTTCAGGATATTTTGCAAGTAAGCCGCTGACTAAAGTGTCTGGCTCCATTTTTTCAGTCGGATGAACCAAAAGTCCTGCTGGCTTATCAATGACTAAAATATTTTCATCCTCGTAAACTATTTTAAACTTTACTTTTTCACTGGGTTCTAATTTTTTTTCAGTGGTTAATTCTTTTATTTCTTTGGCAGAAATTTTTATTTGATCGCCTGGCTGTAAAAAATTATGAACAGAGGTTTTTTGGCCATTGACTAAAATATCGCCTGCTTTAATTAGTTTTTGGATTTGGGAGCGGGAGATTGGTAATTTGGTGACTAGGAATTTGTCTAGACGCTGGTTTTTATTTTCTTGTTTGATTTTGATTAGCATTGATTTAAAGGATAAGAGGATAAGAGAGGGGCGAAAACGCTCTGCCTCAAGTCACCCTGAGGTTCTCGAAGGGTGAGTGTCATGGTTCGAGAGCCTCACCATGACAATAAAGGGCGTTTTCGCCCAATTATTCCACCCATTTAACCTTAGAGAAATATTCTTTTTTCCTTTCTTCCTCGTATTTTTCCAGTTGAGGCGCAAGCTCTTTAAGTTGCAAGTCAGAAAGTTTATTTAATTCTTTTAATTTTTTTTGCAAATAAGATTTTTTATTCTTTTTCGGGTCTTCCAAAACTTCAGCTAAAAGCGCATTTAAAAGCAAACCAATTTTGGGTCCTGGTTTAATTTTTAATAATTTCATCAGGTCATCACCGTTAACCTTTAACATCTTAACTGAAAGCGGATCAAGTTGGACTTCATGCAAGCGTTTTTCTAATTCTATAAGTTTATAAGGTTTAGCTTTGGGTCTGCCCATGCCTAAACGGTCGCAGATTCTCATTTGAATTGCTTCATTAATATTATCTGGGCCAATGCGCACCAAAAGACGCCTGACAGCAGCGTCAGTAATCGTGCCTAGAGAATAAAAAAACATGTGATGGCGAACTAAATGAGAAACTTTATCAACTACTTCATTGGGGTATTTCAAACGCTGCAAAATTTTACGGGTAATTTTGGCGCCCACAATGTCATGGTTATAAAAAGTGCTGTCCGGTCCTTCGCCTTTTTTAACTTGGGGTTTGGCAATGTCATGGAAAAGCGCGGCCAAGCGCACATTTAAATTATACTTTCTTTGGCAAGCAAAACCGAGGGCTTTTATGCTGTGAGTAAAGACGCTATAAATATGGCTTTTATTTTGGGAAACGCCAACGCCCATTTCTAATTCAGGGATCATGTATTTTAAAAGATTTGATTTTTGTAAAAGCTGGAGGCCAAATTCTGCATTAGGTGATAAAATAATTTTAGTTAATTCTTCAGTAGTGCGTTCTGCTGGTAGATCTTTGATTTTGGGCGCCATTTTTTGAATGGTAATATAAGTTGGCTGGTCAATTTTAAAATATAATTGCACGGAAAAGCGGATGGCGCGCAGCATGCGGGTGTAATCCTCTTGGAATCTTTCAATCGGCTTACCCACGGTTCTGATTGTTTTATTTAAAATGTCTTCTTGGCCCAAAAATTCGTCAATTAATTTTCCAATTTTTAGATTTAAAGCCAGGGCATTAATGGTGAAATCGCGGCGTTCCAAATCTTTTTCAATTGGCAACTTGGGATCTGATTGAATATCAAAATCGCGGTAGCCGCCAGTATTGAATGAATGTTCTGTTCTCGGCAAGGCAACATCAATTGGT
>Ga0315289_10005882_pt1 | contig 18042 bp, 14 predicted proteins | sample YL17G11_40_MG_FD_203452 | JGI IMG/M metagenome (GOLD analysis project Ga0315289, IMG submission 203452) | Sediment microbial communities from Yellowstone Lake, YNP, Wyoming, USA - YL17G11_40 | ecosystem: Environmental > Aquatic > Freshwater > Lake > Sediment | place: USA: Wyoming | collected... | reverse complement strand
CCCTGGACCGCGGCAGCGGCCACGAGGGCCGCGCGCGGGACGGCGTCCCCAGGGGAGACCACCTGCCCCGGGTCCCACGCGGATCGCGGGAGGACGGTCACCGTCGTGCGGGGGAGCGCCCCGCGCAGCGCGTCCTCGCCCTCGGGGAGGAGGACCTCGCTCGGGACGAGGCGTGCCAGCTCGCCTCGCAGGGCCTCTCGGTTCCCCGCCTCCGTCGCGGCGAACTCCCCGGTGGAGAGGTCGAGGCGGGCGAGGCCGAAGCGGTCGCCGTCCGCGAGGACCGCGACGAGGTAGTTGTTCTCGCCCTGGTCGAGGGCCTCCTCCTCGAACGTCGTCCCTGGGGTGACGACACGCACGACCTCTCGCTTGACGAGGCCGGTCGCCTGTCGCGGGTCCTCCATCTGCTGACAGATCGCCACCTTGTACCCGCGCCTGAGCAGCCGGTTCACGTACGCCTCCCCGCGGCGGACCGGGACCCCGGCCATCGGGTTCCCGTTCCTTGAGGTGAGGACGACGTCCATCTCCCGCGCCAGGATCTCTGCGTCCTCGAAGAACGCCTCGTAGAAGTCCCCCAGGTGGAAGAAGAGGAGGGCATCGGGGTGCGCGGCCTTGATCCGCGCGTACTGCTTGAACATGGGCGTCGGCTCGGCCATCCGGACGAGTATACCGGGATCAGAGGGGAGCGGAGCCCGGCTTGACAAGCGCAAAGGCAAGCCCGTACGATCCCCCGACATGGAGAGCGAGAAGCGCAGATTCTTCCTCGTCGTGAACCTCATCGCCGGGCAGGGGCGCTGCAAGACGCTCTTCCCCAAGGTCAAGGCGGAGCTCGACCGACGCCGGATCGACTACGACGTCCACTACACGAACGAACCGCTCGAGGCGACGGATGCGGCCCGGATGGGGCTGGAGGCCGGGTTCGAGTACCTCGTCGCCGTGGGCGGAGACGGGACGGTGAACGAGGTCGTGAACGGGATCGTCGGCTCGAAGGCGACGCTGGGGGTGATTCCGGCCGGGACGGGGAACGACTTCGTGCGCATGGTCGGGATTCCGTCCGACCCCTTTCGCGCCATTGACGTGCTCGTCCGCGGCCGGCCGCGGCGGATCGACCTCGGCCGCGTCGCGGACGACCGCTACTTCGTGAACGGCTTGGGGATCGGCATCGACGCCCAGGTCGCCCGGGACGTCCTCGAGATGAAACGCCTGCGCGGGGCACTGGCCTACCTGGCGGCGGCGGTGAAGGAAGTCTTCCGCTTCCAGCCCTTCCCGGTGACCCTCACGATCGACGGAACCGCGGAGGAACGGACCTACCTCTCGCTGGGATTCGCGAACGGGAAGTTCTGCGGCGGCGGGTTCAAGTTGGCCCCGCGCGCCCTCCTGACCGACGGGATGATCGACGTGGCTGGGATTGAGGACTTCCCCAAGCTCGTCCGGCTCCTCCGCCTCCCCCAGGCTCGCGCCGGGGCCCACCTCGGCCTGCGTCAGGTCCACTACCGGCAAGTGCGTGAGGTCACCGCCTCGTCGGACGCCGACCTCGTCGCGCACATGGACGGCGAGGCGCACAAGCTTCCCAAACCGTCCTTCCGCGTCGAGGCCGTCCCCGACGCCCTCACCCTCCTTTCCCCGTTGTAGCCGGCTCCTACGCCCGACGGAACCGACGTTCGAGGTCATCCTTGGAGAGGGCGACGACGATGGGGCGCCCGTGCGGGCAGGAGTACGGGTTCTCCAGGCTGAATAGGCGGTCGACGAGCCCCTGCTGCTCGACCAGGGGGAGGCGATCCCCGGCCTTGACCGACGCCGCGCAGGCAAGCGAGGAGAGGACCCGGTCGAAGAGCGACTCCCTCGCGCTCCCTCCTTCTCCCAGGACGTCGACGATCTCGTCGATCGCCCTCTGAAAGCCGACCTTGGCCTGGGCCTCGGCGAGGAGAGCGGGGTACTCGCGCAGAAGGAGCGTCCCCCCGCCGAAGTCCTCCAGGGTGAGCCCGGCCTGGGCGAGGTCCGTCTGCGCCGAGGAGAGGAGGGCCGAAGCCTCGAAGGGGACCTCGACCCGAACGGGCAGGAGGAACTCCTGCCGGGCGATCCCTCCCGCGAGGAGCTCCGCCCGCAGGCGCTCGTAGAGGATCCGCTCGTGGGCGATGTGCTGGTCGATGATCTCCAGGCCGTCGGAGCCTTGAACGAGGAGGTACGTGTCGAGAAGCTGGCCGATCGCCCGGCGCTCGCCGCGACCTCTCACTTCCATCTCCTCCCGCGTCGCGCGGACGGCCTCCGTCTCGCGGCGCAGGTCGAAAGGAAGCGTCGCTGCAGGCCGGAGACCGGGCTCCTCCCGTCCCATCGTCCGGGGAGCGGACGGCGTCTCGGGGGACGGCTCACGAACCCCGAGCGTGGGGACGACGAAACGAGAGCGAAGGGCGTGGGCCAGGGCGCGCGCCAGGGCGTCCTGCACCTCGCGCGGCCGGGCGAACCGGACCTCCTCCTTGCGCGGGTGGACGTTCACGTCCACCTCGTCCAGAGGAAGCTCTATCCGGACGACCGCGATCGGGTAGCTCCCTGGGCGAACGACGCCACGATAGGCCTCGGCGAGGACGTAGCTTAGGGCGCGATCGGAGACCGGACGGCCGTTCACGCAGAAGAGCTGGTCGCGCCGATTCCCGCGCCGCAGGTCCGGTCGGCTGATGAACCCTGAGATCCGGAGGCTGCCCGCGGTCTCGTCGATCGGGATGCAGCCGCGGGCCACCTCGGTCCCGTAGACCTGGGCGATGCGGTCCAGGAGGGTCGAGGCCGCCGGGGCATCCATGACCGCCCTCCCGTCGTGGCGAAGCGTGAGGCCGACGCCCGGCACGGCGAGAGCGATCCGATGAACCACCCGGCTCACCTGGAGGAACTCCGTCCTCGGCGAGCCGAGGAAGCGCGCCCGCGCTGGAATGTTGAAGAAGAGGTCCCGGACCTCGACCGTCGTCCCCGGCGCGTGGGCGGCCGGGAACGGCCCGGAGACCGCTCCCGCCTCGACCCTCACTTCCCGCGCCTCCGTCTCCCCACGAGGACAGGAAGCGATCCTCACTCTCGCCACGGCGGCAATGCTTGAGAGGGCCTCCCCGCGGAACCCGAGGGTGGCGATCCGGTCGAGGTCTTCCTCGAAGCGAAGCTTGCTCGTCGCGTGGCGTTCGGTGCAGGCGAGGAGGTCGGTCTCATCCATCCCTTCCCCGTCATCGCGTACCCCGATCGCGCGCGTCCCGCCCGCCTCCAGGTCCGCGGCGATGCTCTCACTTTTCGCGTCCAAGGCGTTCTCGAGAAGCTCCTTCACCGCCGACGCCGGACGCTCGACGACCTCTCCAGCAGCGATCTTCTGCACAAGCGCGGCGTCAAGGCGGGCAATCTTCATGGTGGCCTTAGCCTATCCGAGGGTCGGCCTAGGGGGCAACGGGCTAGCCTCTTTCCCGGGGATGCGCTATCGTAGCTCGGCCATGTACACGATTGTCGCCCTGAAGAAGGCCCTGGGCCTTGCGACCACGAACCAGGTCCGAAACCGGATCGAAGCGATCAAGGACGCCCTCTCCGCGGATCTGCGGCGCGGGCCGAACAACCAGATCCTCGTGACGGAGGCCGGCCTCGAGACCCTGCGGGGCCTGCAGGCATTGTGCGATACCGGATTAAGGCTGGCCGAAGCGAGCGAGATCATCGCCAGTAAGCAACGCCTAGACGATGATTCACGTTCCGGCTGTCGTGATCGTTTCGCACGAGACGAGGCGAAGCCAAACGCGCCTCTCCCCGGCCTCGGGATCGAGGCGGCTGCGACGCTCGCCACGCTCGCCGCCCAGGTGGAGTTCCTGCGCGAGCGGGTCGCCTCGCTGGAGCGAGCCTCCGCGGTGAGAGGCGGAGAGAGGCAGGCGCGGGCGTGGTGGGAAGGGCTCAAGGAGGACGCGGATGGCGCTTAGTCTCCCTGTCAAGGGGAACCCCCGGCTGAAGGAAGTCATCGAACGTGCGAACGCCTCGGTGCGTCTCTCGACGCTCTGGACGGCCTCCAACGTGACGGCGATCAGCCGGATGCACATCAACGACCACGGCCCGGTCCACATCAAGATCATCGCCCACATCGCCCTCAGACTGCTTCGCCTCCTCACGGAGGGCGGGGTCACTCCAAGCGTGGTGAAGGACCACCACCTAGAGAACGCGGACGCCGAGGTCATCGTCGTCCTCGCCTCGCTCCTGCACGATATCGGCCACGTCATCCACCGGGAGAACCACGAGGAGCTCTCTCTCATCCTTGCCCCCTCGCTCATCCAGGGACTCGTCGCCGGGATCTACTCAGAAACGGAGGCGACGCTCGTCGAGGGCGAGGTCCTCCATGCGATCCACTCCCACCGGCGCGACATCGTCCCCCTCACGGTCGAGGCGGGGATCGTGAAGATCGCGGACGCCTTGGACATGGAGGCCGGTCGGGCGCGGATCCCGTTCACGACCGGCGAGGCGACGATCCACTCCGTGTCCGCCATGGCGATCCGCAAGGTGAAGATCGAGAAGGGAGAGAAGCGCCCGGTGAAGATCCATGTGGAGATGTCGAACTCGGCCGGGATCTTCCAGCTCGACTCGCTCTTGCGGGAGAAGCTCCTCCACTCCGGGATTGCCGAGCAGTTCGAGGTAGTCGGCGAGGTCGTGGGCGAGGAGAAGCGAATCATCCTCGAGAAATACACGATCGACTAGGAGGCCCCACCGATCGCCTCCGGGTCCTGCGCCGCCCTGATGGGCCGGGGAGAGGTGGGGTGCTCAGGCGAGGCCGCGCTGGGACGCCGAGCCGCAATGATCTTCTGATCGCAACTTCCGACGGTACCGCAACAAAAGGGCACTTTTGTTGCGACACCTGTCCCGCGTCCGCCTCGCCTCTCCCCGTACCCTGCCAGCACGAGGCCCCCACGGCGAGGTGAGTGCTGATGCCCCTTGATGTGACACAGGAAGACTTCCTTACCCCCAGCCAAGTGCGAGCCCTGAAGGAGCACTGTCGCGCCCGCGCTGAGCGAGGGGACGCAGATGGACGGACAAACCCGATCCGGGATTGGGCGATCCTCCATGTTGCCCTGGACGCGGGCCTGCGAGTCTCCGAGATCTGCGCGCTCGAGGTAGGCGATCTGATCCTGGACCACGAGCAGGCGTCGCTCATCGTCCGCGACGGCAAGGGGCACAAGAAGAGGGGCCTCCGGCTCGGCGGGGCCCTGCGCGAGCACCTCGCGGCCTTCCTCACCTGGAGGGGAGGAAACGGCGAGGCGGTCACGAGCCGGTCGCCGCTCTTCCTCTCGGGGAGAGGTCCGTCGCCGCTGACCCGAAGCGCCGTCTTCCGCATCTTCAAGGCAAACGCCCTCGCCGCCGGCCTCCCGGCGCGGTTCTCCATCCATTCGTGTCGCCATACCTACGCCTCCATGCTCTACCGCTCCTCCAAATACAACATCCGGCTCGTCCAGAAGCAGCTCGGTCACCGCTCCATCCAGACGACGCAGATCTACGCCGACGTCCTGTCCGAGGATGCCGCCTTGGCTGTAGAAAACCTACCGCAATAGGTTGTTGACGGGGCTCAAAGGCCCCGATACAGTCAGGATGCCGCGTTCCAGGTGCGGACACGCTTCTTTGCGTGAAGACTCGTGGCTTTCCTCACGTGGGCGCCTGGCCGAGGCAGGGGAGCGACGACAAGGAAGCGATGACAAGGAAGGAGTTGGCAGCCCTGGTGGCGATCCTCGCCTGGCTCGCGCTCGGAGCGCAGGTCGCCCTCGCCACACCTACCCTGAACGCCGTCGTCGGTCTCGGGGACCGCTTTGTCCCGGGCCGCTTCACGCCCGTGACCGTGACGGTCGCCGGCCTGCCCCTCGATGCCGTTTCGCTTCGCTTCGTTCACGCCGTCGGAAACGCGTGGCGTGGGCAAGCGTCGATGACCTACGAAGTCCCCCTTGCCCTCTCCGACGCCGGGACGCAGGAGGAGGTCCTTCCCCTCTACGACGCCTCCCTCCCCCTCCGTGTCGAGCTCCTGGGCAGCGGAGGAGAGATCCTTGCACGGACGCAGATCGAGCTTCGTCAGCGGAAGGAGGACGCCGCCTTCCCCGTCGCGGTGGGGTCGTTTCCCCTGCCCGTCGCCGAGCGGCTGATCCTTCTCGCTCCGGAGGAGCTGCCGCACCAGTGGTCCGCCTACGACTCGGCCGAGAGCCTGTGGATCGGCCGCACGCGCGGCGGAGTCGACGCCGACTGCTGGGACGCCCTCGCGCGCTGGGTCCTCTCCGGCGGGACCCTCGTGGTGTTCAGCGGGAGCGACTTCTACCTCCTCGACGCGCCGGTCCTTCGCGACCTCTTGCCCCTCGAGACGCCCGTCCTGATCGAGCGCGCGGACGGCATCCGTGCGCTGGAAGGGCGGGTCCGTGAGGACGCGCGCGTCCTCCTCGTCCACGACGACGTCCCCTGGCTCATCTCCCGCCGCTTCGGCGCTGGGGTGGTCCTCCTCGTCACCACGGACGCGTTCAGCGTCGACGGGGTGGGGTTGGCCGAGCTTCGGGCCAAGGTCCCGCCCGCGCGGATCCTTTCGCTCCTGGGGACGACGTCCGCCCTGCTCAACGAGCAGCCGGTGGACGGGCCGGCTCCCTGGGCCGCTCTCCTCCTCGTGGCTGCCGGCCTGATTGCCCTGTCGGCGATCATCGTGGGGCGGGAATGGCGGCCCTGGATGGGGACTGCGCTTCTCGGCGTGTTCGGCCTTCTGGCCGTTTCATCCGGCTTCTATGCAAACAGGGCGAGAACCGTGTCGGACGTATATTTGACCGATACTGAACTACACGTTGAAGTGCAGTTCGGTATCATTCTGTCTTGTACGGGTTGCTTCTCGGCGTCCCGCGACACGCTTCATCTGCAAGTGAGCGCGGGACACCCGCCCCTTCAGGCTCTTCCGCGCAGCTTTCAAGAGACGTCGTACGATCTCCGCTACAGGCTGGGAGAGGCAGGTCTCAGCCTCTCGCCCGGAGAGCGGCGGCTCTTCGTGGGGCGGGACGTCGCCCTGTCCTCCCTGCACGCCCGCCTGACAGGGGATGAAGAGGTGCGGATCACGAGCCGCCTCCCTCGGGCGCTTGCGGAGAGCCTGCTCATCGTCGACGCGGAGGCCTTCCCGCTCCCCCCGCTTCAGCCGGGGGAGACGACAGCCTACCTCGGCACCGCCACCGCCCTCGGCAACGCGCGCCTTGGCGACCGGGAGGCCCCGCTCGAGCGGCTGTTCGTGGAGGCGGCGCGCGCCCTGCCCTTCGATCGCGGGGTGTGGCTTGTCGCAGGCGAGGTCGTCGACGCGACGCCTCGAGGAGACGGGCCGCGCACGAAAGTGAGAGATGTGAGGCTTTACGTCGTGGAGGTGACGCGTGACTAGGGCCTACGTCCTCCTCGACCGCGAGAGCTGGCGTCCGTTCTTCACGCTCGTCTTCTTCACCGGGGTGGCGCTCGTCCTCTCCGTCCCGGGAGCGCGCGCCGTCGGGGACCTGGCCAGGGCGTCCTTCCTCGTCAGGACCCCGACGTTCTTCTACGCGCTGACGCTCTTCATGGGCCTCCTGGGACTGGGCATCGGCGCCACGAGCGCCGAGCGGGGCGAGCGGGGAGAGAGGATGGTCCGCTGCCTCCTCCTGCGGGTTCTGCTCGGAGAGTTCCTCGTCCTCCCGTATCTTGTCTTCTCGCGAGCCCTCTTCCCCGGGCGGGAGGGCGCGTTCGCTCTCGTCATTCTCTACACGACGCTCGTCTCTCTCTTGTGTGCGATCGTCAGCCGCCTCGTTGAGCAGCCCCTCCGCTGGCGCTCATCGACCGGGTTCCTCGTCAAGTACGTCTTCTTCCTCGGCTACAATGCCGTCCCCCTCGCGGGCGTTCCCCTCCTCTCCCCCCTCGGAGCGACGCGCGTCCTCCTTGAGGGCGCGACGCCCGTCGCCGCCGCGGCCGCATTCGCGCTCCCCTGCGCCTTGCTAGGGGTCTTCGTCCCCTTCGCGCTTCACGTGGGAGGCAGAGAGCGTGTTTAGCCTGAGTCGCTTCGAGCAAGCCGTGACCCGCCGTGCCCGTGCCCTGCGCGGCCTGCGCGGCGCCGGAATCGCCTTCGCGACCACGGCGGCACTCCTCCTCGCCGCCGCCCTCGTCGGGCGCCTGGCCCGGTTCCCGGTTCGCCTCGACGCGCGGATCGCGGCCCTTCTCTTCGCTGTCCTCGCGGCGGTGGCTGGCTACCTCGTCGGCCGCGCGCGACGGCCGAGTCTCCCGCGCCTCCTCCTCTCGATCGACCTGGCCCTCGGTACGGGGGAGCGCCTCTCCTCTCTCCATGAGTTGCGCACCCGCGACGCCGCGCTCCCCCTCCAGAGACGGATCGAAGACCGCCTCTCCGCGGCGCCCCCGGCTTGGCGTCGCGTCGTCCACGCCCGCCCGATGGACGCCTTGCCGTGGGTCGGCGGCGTGGTCGGGCTCTTCGCCGCGGTCATCCTCGTCGCCTCGGCCGCCTCTCCGCTTCCCGCTGCCGCGGTGAGCGGAACTCACGGGACCTCCCCTGGGAGCGAGTCCGAGGCGTCCCTACGCCTCGATGTTGCCGAGGCGGGACGAGAAGGGGTGCCGGCCGGCCGGCTCGACCCAGGGGAAGGGGAGGCGGCAGAGCCTCTTGTCGACACCCTCGCGGAGATCCTGCGCGGCCCACCCTCCCGTGGCCTCGCTGGGGAGTTCGATCTCGAGGATTCTTCCCCGCCGCAGGAAAGGCGACGGGACGCGAAGAGCGCGCTCCAGGAGTTGCTCGCCGAGCTCTTCCGCCGCGGCGAGCTCATGCCGAACCTCCCCCTGAACCTCACCGAAGCGGACAAGGCGGCCCTGCGTGACCTCCTTGCCGAGATGACGGACCCGACCCTGCGCCAATCGCTGACCTCTCTCATGAACACGGAGGGCGGCGAGGCGCTCGAGAAGGAGCTCGCCGAGACGCAGCGTCTCCTCGACGCCCTCGAAGAGAGCGCCCGAGGAGAGGGGAGCGGAGACGCGCAGGCGACCCCCTCCGAGGACGACCAGGAAGAGGAGGAAGACGCCGAGTCCATCGGCTGGATCCCTCCGGCTCCTGCCGAGGAACAGAACACCGGCAGCGGCGAGGGGGCGGAAGAGGGTCTGGAGGAGAACCCAGAGGGCACCGGCATGGAGGACGAGAGCGCCCTTCCCCCCAACGAGGAGGGAGGGACGACCCCCGGGGCGGAGGCAAGAAGCAGGGGGCGACTCCCCCCCGCCGGGGCCGGGTTCCTCCAGGAGGAGCTTCTGGGGACCCTAGGCTCGGGTGGGGACGTCCGCCGGTTCTTCACCAAGGGAGTCCCCTTCGAGCCCCCGGCGGAGGACTCGAGTTCCGTTCCAGTTCTCTCGCTCGACTACGAGACCCTGCGGGCGCTCCTCGAGGCGCGCGCCCTCTCCCCGGAGGTGCAGGGTCTCATCCGGACCTACTTCGAGAAGATCACGCAAGGAGGATCATGATCACGGACAGAGACCTCGATGCGGCCCACGCCCTCCTGGGGCGGCTCCGCGAGGCAATCGACGAGGTGATCGTCGGTCAGAAGCCGGTCGTGGACGCGACGCTCATCGCGCTCCTGTGCCGGGGGAACCTTCTTCTGGAGGGCGTCCCCGGTCTGGGGAAGACGCTCCTCGTCCGCGCCCTGGCGAGCGCGCTCGGCCTGCACTTCTCGCGGATCCAGTTCACGCCGGACCTGATGCCGGCCGACATCCTCGGGACGAACATCCTCACCGAGGACGGCGGGCGGCGGCAGTTCACCTATTCGCCCGGCCCGATCTTCGCCAACGTCGTCCTGGCCGACGAGGTCAACCGGGCGACGCCCAAGACCCAGTCCGCCCTTCTGGAGGCGATGGAGGAGCAGACGGTCACGGTGGGCAAGACGACCTATCCTCTCGAGGCGCCGTTCATCGTCCTCGCCACGCAGAACCCGATCGAGATGGAAGGGACGTACCCTCTGCCCGAGGCCCAGGTCGACCGGTTCCTGTTCAAGGTCTTGATCGGGTATCCCTCCCTGGAGGAGTTGGTCGAGATCACGGAGCGCAACACGGAAGGAGGAGGCCTCGTGCTTCCCGCTCCGGTGGCCACGGCGCCGGAAGTCCTCGCCGCGCAGGCCGTCGTGCGCGAGATCCCGATCGCCGAGCCACTCAGGCAGTACGTGGCTCGCCTCGTCTTCGCCACCCACCCGACGAGCGAGCACGCGCCGAAGGACGTGAAGGCCTTCGTCGAGTACGGAGCGAGCCCGCGGGCCGCCATCGCCGTCATTCTGGGTGCGAAGGCGCACGCTCTCCTCGCCGGCGAGCCGAACGTGCGCAAGGCCGACCTCGAGGCCGTCTTCCGTCCAGCCCTCGTCCACCGCGTCATCCGCAACTTCAAGGGCGAGGCAGAGGGGGTCTCGGTCGCCGCCCTCCTCGACCAGGTGTGGAAGGAGACGCCGGTCCTCTGATGGAGCCGCTCATCGACGAGGCGTTCCTCGCCCGCCTCGCCAACCTGAAGGTGATCGTCAAGGGCCGGAGGAAGGGGAAGCTCGCCGGCCTCCACCCTTCGCCGCGCGCCGGGATGAGCGTCGAGTTCGCCGACTACCGAGACTACACTCCGGGGGACGACTTCCGCTACATCGACTGGAACATCTACGGCCGGCTGGACCGCGTCCTGGTCAAGTCGTTCGTGCACGAGGCCGACCTCCCGATCTACCTCCTGGTCGACCTTTCCTCCTCGATGCGCCTTGGGCAGCCTTCGAAGGCACGCTACGCCGCGAGGCTCGCCGCCGCCCTCGCCTACCTCGGCCTGCGCGGCTTGGACCGGGTCGGGCTGTACCCATTCACCGATCGACTCCTTCCGGTTGTCCTGCCTCGTCACGGGATGGGACAGATGATGCACGTCCTCCACGCGCTCGAGAAGATGCCTGCCGCGGGCAAGACGTCGATCGACCGCGCTCTCACGGAGTTCGTCTCCAAGAGCCACGAGAGCGGCCTCGTCTTCCTCCTCTCTGACTTCCTCTCCGATACCGGGTACCAGGAGGGGCTCTCCCGCCTCTTCCACCGCGGGGACGAAGTCGTCGTCATCCAGATCCTGGATCCGGAGGAGCTTCGCCCGACGATCGAGGGGAGCGCCCTCCTCGCGGAAGTCGAGACCTCTCGCAAGGTACCGCTCGTGATCGGCCGGGGCACCTTGGCCCTCTACGAGCGCCGTCTCGGGACGTATCTCGCGACGCTCCGGCAGTACCTCTCCGACCACCGCGTCTCCTACGCCCTGGCGCCGACGGACGTCCCCCTCGAGGTCCTGATCCATGAGCGCCTCCGCCAGGGAGGGATCCTGCAGTGATCCTCGAGAACCCCGCCTCCCTCTCCCTTCTCGCCCTCGAGATCGGGATCGTCCTCCTCTACTTCCTCCGCACCCGCCGCCAGCGCCACGAGGTCTCTGCCCTCTTCCTGTGGGAAGGGCTCCCCAACGATCCGCGGACGCGCGCGGCGCGGATTCGGGTCCGAGTCGACCTCCTGCTCCTCCTCCAGCTCCTCGTCCTGGCGGCCTTGGTCGCGGCGGTCGCGCAGCCCGCCTTCCGCACCCAGAGGCCCCGCCTGGCGAGCCTGGCGATCGTCCTTGACGGGAGCGCGAGCCTGCGGGCGCGCACCGAGGAGGGGCGTCCGATCGGCGAACTCGCCCGCGCCGAGGCGCTCGCGCTCCTGGACCGCTACTCGACGACTCCCGTCGCCCTTTTCGAGCTCTCCACGTCGCCTCGCGTCCTCGCCCCGCTCTCCGCGGAGCACGATCGAGCTCGCCGCGCCCTGGTCGGCTGGGAGCCGACCTGGTTCGCGGGCGGAACGGCGGAGGACCTCACCGGGCTCCTCGCGAGTCAGGGAGGGGCGTTCGAGCGGGTCGTCCTCCTCACCGACCATCGCCCCGACTTCTCCCTGCCCGGCCTTGACGTCGTCGTCTTTTCCCCGGGAGAGAACGTCGCGGTCACGGCGTTCGGCGTCCGGGAAGAACCCGGCGGCAACGGCTCGATCGCCTTCCTCAAGGTCCGCAACGACACCTCGTCCTACCGCGACCTCACGATCCGCGTGAGCGACGGGTCGCGCCGGGCGCTCCTTCCCGTCCTCCTCCCCCCGGGCGAGGAACAGGCCTACGTCCTTCCCTTCCCCGCCTCGCTGGGCCCGGTCTTCAGCGCCACCGTGGACGCGAAGGACTCCTTCCCGGCCGACGACGCCCGGACGTTCAGCCTCGCCCGGCGGACGGAGTGGCGAATCCGCGTCATCGGACGCCTCGATCGCTACCTGCGCGCCGCCCTAACCTCCCTCGGACCGGTGCAGTTCCTCGAGCCGGACGATCCCTCCGAAGCCGACGTGGTCGTCGCCTGCAACGCGCCCTTGCTGGCCGGCGTCCGCGAAAACGCTCTCCTCGTCCACACATCCCTTCTCGGAGCCGTCGACCTCGGGGAGGACGAGGAGGGAGAGGCAGGTAGCCTGACGATCGACCAGCCGGGCGACCCGCTCCTCGCGGATGTGGATCCGCTCAACTTCCTTGCCCGTCGCGTCCCGCCCGTGCGCCTCCTCGCCAGTGGGACGACCGTGCTCTCCGCGGGCGGGGAGCCGGTCCTGTGGCGGGCGGACCTCTCCGAGCGACGGGTCGTCCTCCTCGCTCCGGACCTCCTGCGGACGAACCTCCCGCTGACGGTCGACTTCCCCCTCCTCATCCGAAACGCCCTGCACTGGCTCTCCCTGGCCGACCCGTCCGCGCCGCCACCCGACGTCGCGGCGGGCGACCCGATCCCGTTCGCCTCCTACGGGACCCCCGTCCGGTTGAAGGACCCATCCGGCCGCGAGATGGAGATCGACCCCGACGCCGCCGGTTTCCTGGCAAGAGCCCCGGGCACCTACGTCCTCACGACGTCCTCCGGCACGTACCCGATTGCGGTCAACGTCGCCTGGGAGGAGTCTCCGCGTCGTCCGGCGGCGGACGCCTTGCCCCCCGCCGACGAGCGCACGTCGACCCCGGCCCTCGCGGCCGGCCTCCTCCCGGCGTGGCCGATCGCCGCGGGCCTCGCGCTCGCCCTGCTCATCCTGGAGGGCGTCCTCTACCAGCGCCCGGGGATCCCGAGGAGGACGAAGTGATCCGCTTCGGGATGCCGCTCTTCCTTCTCTTTCTTCCGCTCCTGGGCGTCCTCCTCGTCCTCGGGCGGCGCCGGCTCCGAGAGATCCTGCTGCCGTGCCTCGCGGTCGTCCTTCTTCTTCTCGCCATTGCGGCGCCGCAGGTCCGGCGGGAGGAGCGGGCGGAGAACGTCTACGTCCTCCTCGATCGCTCCCCGAGCGTCACCGCCGCCACGGCGGAGGGCGAGGTCGAGGATGCGCTCTCCGCCTTGCGCACGGCGAACCCCGGCCAGCACTTCGGGACGATCGCCTTCGCCTCGCGGGCGACGGTCGTCGAGCCTTTGTCCGAGGAGCCCAGGCCTGGACTCGCCCTCTCCCCGGCGACGGTCGGCCGGCGGACGGACCTCGCGCGCGCGGTCGCCCTCGCCCTGGCCGCCCTCCCCGAGGGCGGCGCGAATCAGATCGTCCTCGCGAGTGACGGGAGGATCACCGACGGCCTCCTCGAGGCGGTGAGCGCCGCGCGGGCGGCCGGAGTCCCGATCTCCGCTCTCCCCCTCGGACGCGTGGTCGAGAGGGACGTCTCCCTGGCGCGACTGGAGGCCCCGGCGCGGGTCGAGCTGGGGCGGCCGTTCCAGGTCGTGGCGAGCGTCGAGTCCTCGGCGGCTGGGGAGGCGATCCTCGCCCTGTACCGCGACGGAGACCTTCTCTCCTCGACCCCCGTCGCGCTCGAGCGCGGCCTGACTCGATTCCAGATCCCGGACACCCTCGCCGCCGCCGGTGCCCATGCCTACCGCGCCGTCGTGAAGCGAGCGGGAGATCCCGTCCCGGAGAACGACGCCCTCGGTGCTTTCGTTCAAACCGAGGATCAGCCCTCGCTGCTCGTCGTCTCCCCTGAGTCGGCGAGCCCGTTCGTCGATCTCCTCTCGGCGGCCGGGAAGGCCCACGGGACGAGCGCCGTCGTGCCCGCCCTCGAGGACCTCGCGGACTATCGCCAGGTCCTCCTGACCGGGCTTCCCCTCGGCAGCCTCGCCCCGAGGGACATCGAGACCCTCCGGACCTTCGTCGAGGACCTCGGTGGCGGCCTTCTCGTCGCCGAGGGTGAGGAGGAGCTGCGGGGTTTCCGCGGCGGCGGGATCGAGGACCTCCTCCCGACGACGTACACGCTTCCGCAGCGCGCCGAGCAAGCGAGCCTGGCGGTCGTCTACCTCCTCGATCGCTCGGCCAGCATGCGTGGCCACGCGGAGGGCGCCGTGAAGATTGACGTCGTCAAGGAGGCCGCCGCCGCGAGCGTCAGTCTCCTCGACCCTGACACGCTGGCGGGGGTCATCGCCTTCGACCGGAACTTCAGGTGGCTTCGCCCCCTCGCCCCGGTCGCGGACGGGAGAGAGATCTACGAGGCCCTCCGCGGCGTGGAGGCGAGCGGAGGGACGGACATCTACTACCCGACGGTCGAGGCCCTCGACGCGCTCGCTCAGGTCTCGGCGCGGGTGAAGCACATCCTCGTCCTCTCGGACGGGAAGACGGTGGACGAGGTGCGTGACTGGGACCGGCTCTTCGCGCGGATGCAACAGGAGACCGACGTCCATCTCTCGGCGATTGCGATCGGACCGCAGCCGAACCTTCCCCTCCTCAACCGCCTGGCCGAGGCCGGCCGGGGCACCGTGTACCCCGCCGCCGACTTCTCGACCCTCCCGCAGGTGTCCATGGCAGCGACGCAGCGCCTGTCCCGAAGCCGCTTCGTGACCGGGGAGACCCCGATCGCCGGTCCCCTTGCTGAAGGAGAGCTCGCGGGCCTTCCCGCGCTCCAGGGGTACGCCTTGACCTACCCCCGCCCCACGACCGAGATCCTCCTTTGGACCGGCAAGGACCCGATCCTCGCTCGCTGGCGCGTCGGGCTCGGCCGGGTCGGCGTCCTGAACACCGACCTTGCCGGCGCCTGGTCCGCTCCGTGGCTCTCGTGGAGTCGGGCTCCTCTCCTCCTCGAGGCGATCCTCGGCACCGTCGAGGCAGAGACCGCGGTGGCGCAGGGCCTTGCCCCGTCGGTGGAGGTCGGCGAGGAGGGGATCCGCGTGCGCGTCGAGGCACGCGAGCCGGACGGCGCCTTCGCCGACTTCCTCGACCTCGAGGCCGTCCTCCTCCCGGGCGGGGCCGCTGCTCCTCTCCAGCAGACGAGCGTCGGCCTGTACGAGGCCACGTTCCCCTCCCTCCCCGAGGGGGGATACGCCTTGCGCACGATCGACCACACCCGCGGCCGGGTCGCCCTCATCCCCTTCTCCGTTCCGTACCCGGCGGAGTACCGCCGGACCGGCGTGGACGAGACGACCCTCCGCGCGATCGCCCGGGCCACCGGTGGCCGCCTCCTCGTGGACGAGGTCCTCCCTGAACCGAGGGCGGCCGGGGCCGACCTCTCCTACATCCCTGTGCACCGGCAGGTCCTGCTCGCGTCCCTCGCCCTCTTCCTCGTCGAACTGGTTCGGCGCAAGCTCCCCCGACGGCGCGGCGCTCAGGCGACCCGCGCAGACTGAACCCCGGGGCAGCATCCTGGCGCGTTCGCTCACGGGTGGCCGCAGAAACGGCTACTCGTGCCGCTCTCCGGCGTTGGCCGTGGGGAACGGCGGTCCATATAATCCCCCCAACGGCGGGGAGTGGCGCAGCCTGGTAGCGCGCCTGCTTTGGGAGCAGGAAGTCGCTGGTTCAAATCCAGTCTCCCCGACCAGAAGGGGGTCCCTTGTCCGAGGCGCAGCTGTACGTCTCCCTCTATCGCCGCTGGCGGCCGCAGCGCTTCCAGGACGTCGTCGGCCAGGACGACGTCGTCCGCACGCTCCGGAACGCCGTCGTTGCCGGGGAGCTGGCGCACGCCTACCTCTTCGCCGGCGAGCGGGGGATCGGCAAGACGACGATCGCGCGGATCCTTGCCCGCGCCGCGAACTGCCTCGCTCCCCAGGCGGGGGAGCCGTGCAACGCCTGCCCGAACTGCAAGACGATCCTTTCGAACCGCTCCCTCGACATCCTGGAGATCGACGGGGCGTCCAACCGCGGGATCGACCACATCCGCCGCCTGCGCCAGGAGGTCGCCTTTGCCCCGACCGACCTTCGGACCAAGGTGTACATCATCGACGAGGTCCACATGCTGACGAACGAGGCGTGGAACGCGCTCCTGAAGACGCTCGAGGAGCCGCCGGCCCACGTCGTCTTCGTCTTCGCCACGACCGAGCCGCACAAGGTCCCGCGCACGATCCTCTCCCGTTGCCAGGCGTTCGACTTCCGCCGCATCCCCGAGGAGAAGATCGCTGCCCGCCTCGCGGAGATCGCGCAGGCTGAGACGATCCGGATCAGCGAGGACGCCCTCCGCCTCATCGCCCGGAAGGCGAACGGGGGAATGAGGGACGCGATCGTGATGATCGAGCAGGCCGCGAGCTACAAACAAGGCGAGATCAACGCCCCTGAGCTCCTGGACATGCTCGGCCTCGTCGGGCGCGACGCGTGCGAGTCCTTCCTCCGCGCCCTGGAGGCCGGGGACCGGCGGGCGGTCCTTGCGACCGTCGGAGATCTCGTCGAGCGGGGGAAGGACCTCGAGGCGTTCCTGCTCGACCTCGTGGAGATGCTGCGCGACCGGATCATCGACGGAGGGGACGTCGCGGGCGACGTCCGCCTCTGCCGGGGCCTCCTCACCCTGCGCCAGGACCTCCTTCGGTCCCTCGACCGGCGGATCGTCATGGAGGTCGCCCTGCTCGACCTCTTGGAAGGCGTCGCGGCCCCGACCAAAGAGCCCGCCGGGGCAAAAGAGGAGGAGCGGCCCCCCGCGCCTCGCCGGGAGACGCCTCCCCCTGTCGTGAAAAAGGAAGAGCCTCCTCGCACCGAAACGACGCGGAAGGAGGCGCCGGCTCCCGCGCGGCCACGGGCCGAGGTGACGGGGGACCTCGCCGTCCCCTGGTCGAGCATGGTCGCCGAGATCGAGAAGGAGCGGATCGCGATCGCCGCCTTCCTCACCGAGGCGAGCCCGGCCCTCGACGGAAAGCGCCTGCACATCGCCTTCCCTCCGGGGTGCACCTTCCACAAGGAGAGTCTGGAGAAGCCGGCGAACGCGCAGTACCTCGCCGGGGCGGTGCGCCGCCACTTCGGGGACGAGGTCCAGGTCGAGATCCGGTCCGACAGCAGCGTCGCGCCGAAGCCCACCGCCCGGGACGCGCTGCGCGAGAAGGCGGAGCTCGTCTGCGAGCTCTTCGACGGGAAGATCGTGAAGGAGGAATGATGCGCGGGATGGGGAACCTGGGGAACCTCATGAAGCAGGCAAAGAAGCTTCAGGAGGACCTCGCGCGGGCGCAGGCAGAGATCTCCGAGATGAAGGTCAAGGCGAGCGCCGGCGGGGGGATGGTGACGGCGACCGTGAACGGCCGCGGCGAGCTCGTCGACCTCGCGATCCAGAAGGAGGTCGTCGACCCGGGCGACGTGCAGATGCTGGTCGACCTCGTCCTGGCCGCGGTCCAGCAGGCTCAGAAGGAGGCCCACACCGCGGCCGAGGCGAAGCTCGGCCCCCTCGCCCAAGGCCTCAACCTCCCCGGCCTATGATCCGCCCGCTCGAGGCCCTGATCGACGAGCTGCGCTGCCTTCCCGGGATCGGGAGGAAGAGCGCGGAGCGGATTGTCTTCCACCTCCTGTCCGCCCCTCCCGAGGTGGCCGCCCGCCTCTCGGAGGCGGTCGCCGCCCTCCATGCCTCAGTCCATCGCTGCCGCCAGTGCGGGAACTTCGCGACCCAAGAGAAGTGCGAGGTCTGCACGAACCCCGGCCGTGACCCAAGGATGATCTGCGTCGTCGGCCAACCGTGGGAGATCGCGAAGATCGAGCGCACCGGCGCCCACGGCGGCCTGTACCACGTCCTCGGCGGCCTGATCTCCCCACTCGACGAGGTCGCAGCGAAGGACCTCGCGATCGACGCCCTCCTCGCCCGGA
>Ga0315289_10005880_pt1 | contig 18047 bp, 16 predicted proteins | sample YL17G11_40_MG_FD_203452 | JGI IMG/M metagenome (GOLD analysis project Ga0315289, IMG submission 203452) | Sediment microbial communities from Yellowstone Lake, YNP, Wyoming, USA - YL17G11_40 | ecosystem: Environmental > Aquatic > Freshwater > Lake > Sediment | place: USA: Wyoming | collected... | reverse complement strand
CCCTGGAGGGCGCCCTCCCACACCCACTTGCGCTCCTGGCCCTGCTTGGACTTTTGCGCGGTGGTGAAGGAGAACTTGTCGCCCTCGATCTTCCCGTCCTCGATGGCCAAGGTGGGCGCGCGCCGGCTCGTGCCGCCGCTGACCGTGCCGGTGAGCTTGCCGGCCTCGCTCTTGAGGTCCAGCGTGAACTGAACTTCCCTGGCTTCGCCGCCCTGCTTCTTGGAGGCGGGCATCTTCATGCTGGCCACCCACTTGCCGTCGATGCCGGCGGCGAGGGCCACCAGCGCCACGGCGCAGCCCAGAGTTAGGATAGAGAGTACTCGTCTGGTCATGGATCCTCCATGAGAATAGTAACCCAGACGGAGGGCGAAAGTCACGAAGGTGTCCGAGCGGCTGCCTGCCTACTGCGACCTCAGCCTGCCGGTCCCGCTGGACCGCCCCTTCACCTATGGCCTGCCCGAGACCCTGCGGCACCGCGTCCGGCCGGGCTGCCGCATGGTGGCGCCCTTCGGCACGCGCAAGCTCACCGGGGTGGTGCTGCGCTGCCACGACGAGCCCCCGGAGGCAACGGTCCGTGAAGCCCTCCGCCTGGTGGACGCCGAGCCGGTCTTCGACCAGCAGATGCTGGAGCTGGCCCGCTGGATCGCCGAGTATTACTGCGCCCCGCTCGGCGAGGTGCTGCGCGCCCTGGCGCCGCTGGCCGCCGAGATCAAGCGCGACAAGGTCTACTCGCTGACCGACAAGGGCCGCGACGCCATCCGGCAGTTGTCCCTGGACGCCTCCGGCGACGACCCCGCCACCCAGCTCCTGCGGATGCTCGACAGCCGCCCCTCTTCGGCGGCGTACATCAAGGGGAAGTTTCCCCAGGCCGCCGCGCTGCTCCAGCGGCTGCTCAAACCGGGTTTCCTCGCGGTCGAGGAGGTGGCCGTCGAGCGGGATCCGCTGCGCGCGCCGTCTTCCCGGCTGAGGGTGTCGCTGGGGGGCGCGCCTCCGGAGGGCCAGTACAAGAAAGCCGAGCGCGAGCTGCTGGCCTATCTCGAACTCCATCCCGGTTCCCACAACCTCCGCGACCTGGAAGCCGCCGTACCCCACGCGGGCGTGGCGGCGCGCGCGCTGGGCCGCCGCGACATCGTGACGCTGAAGGTCGAGCTGCCCACGGTATCGACGGCGCATGCGCGGCCCCGGCACGTGCTCAACCCTCACCAGCAGGCGGCTTTCGATGAGATCCGCGCCGCGGTCGAGGCCCGCCAGTTTCGGACCTTTCTGCTCGAGGGCGTCACCGGCTCGGGCAAGACCGAGGTCTATCTGAATACCATCGAGGCGGCCCTCGAGATGGGCCGCGGCGCCCTGCTGCTGGTGCCGGAGATCGCCCTCACCCCGGCTGTGGCCGGGCAATTCCAGCACCGCTTCGGCGAGCGCGTGGCCATCCTGCACTCGGCTTTCTCCGGCACCGAGCGGGCGGCGCAGTGGCGCCGGATCCGCTCGGGCGAGGCCGGCGTGGTGGTGGGCACCCGCTCCGGCGTGTTCGCGCCGGTCCAGAAGCTGGGCCTGATCGTGGTGGACGAGGAGCACGACACCAGCTACAAGCAGGAGGATGTGCCGCGCTACAACGGGCGCGACGTGGCCCTGGTGCGCGCGCAGGCCGCCGGCGCCTGCGTGGTGCTGGGCTCAGCCACGCCCAGCCTGGAGAGCCGCTACAACGCCGCGCGCGGCAAGTACGCGCTGCTGGTGTTGCCGCAGCGCATCGAGCAGCGGCCGCTGCCGGCGGTCGAGATCATCGACCTGCGCCTGGAGTTCATCGAAACCCGCAAACAGGCGGTTTTCTCGCGGCGGCTGCTGGAGGCCATCGCCGCCCGCCTGGCCAGCGGCGAGCAGACCATGCTGCTGCTGAACCGCCGGGGCTTCTCGACCTCAGTGGCCTGCCGCGCCTGCGGCGAGCGCCTCCAGTGCACCAACTGCTCGGTGACGCTGACCTTCCACCGCCGCGACCGCCGGCTGCTCTGCCATTACTGCAACTACGCCGAGCGCGTCCCCGACCAGTGCCCCAAGTGCGGCAAAGAGCATATCTACTATCTCGGCGCCGGCACGGAGAAAGTCGAGGAGGAGCTGCATCGCGTTTTCCCCAAGGCGCGCGTGGCGCGCATGGACCGCGACACGGTCACCACCAAGCGCCACTACGAGAGCATCCTGGCCGGCTTCCGCGAGGGCAGCTTCGACATCCTGGTGGGCACGCAGATGATCGCCAAGGGCCACGACATCCCCAACGTCACCCTGGTGGGCGTGGTCTCCGCCGACATCGGCCTGGGCCTGCCGGATTTCCGCGCCGCCGAGCGCACCTTCCAGCTCCTGACCCAGGTGGCCGGGCGCGCCGGGCGCGGCGATCTACCCGGCCAGGTGCTGGTCCAGACCATCAACCCCGACCATTACGCCGTCCGGTTGGCGGCGGCGCAGGATTACGAGCTCTACTACCAGAAGGAACTCGAGTTCCGCCGCATGATGCGCTACCCGCCCTTCAGCGCACTGGCCAACGTGCTGGTGCGCAGCCAGAGCCAGCCGGAGGCCCTGCGCATGGCGGGCGAGATCGGGCATCTGCTCACCCCGCCGCCGGAACAGGTCAAGATCCTGGGCCCCGCCGAGGCGCCCGTGCTGCGCCTGCTCCAGGAGTACCGCTACCAGTTGCTGGTCAAGGCGGCCGGCCGCAAACCCCTCCGCGAAGCGCTGGTGAAGATCCGCGACTACGCGGTCCAGAAGAAGTGGGGTCCCACCGCCCTGGTCATCGACGTGGACCCGCTGTCGTTGATGTGACCGTGGGGCGGACTCTAAGTCCGCGCGGGCCTCTGAGGCCCGCAGGGTGAAGCGGCCGGGGAGTCTGCTGCGGGCTGGAGAGCCCGCCCCACGCTATGATCCGTCCGGCCGGGCGGCGACCCAGTAGCCGTGGCGCGCGCGGGCCTTGAGGTCTGCGCGGTTGCGGATCTCGACCTGGATCTCGTGGTAGCCGCCTTCTTCCCTGTTGCTGGGGCTGTAGGAGATGATGTACTGCGAGTGCAGGCGGTCGCCGATCCGTGCCAGCGCCCGCTCCAGGTCGCGCAGCGTAATGAAGGCGTGCTCCTCGCCGCCCGTCCACCGGGTGAAGACCTCGACCGGGTTCGAGACGAAGATGTCCTTGACGGCCTTGAAGATCTCGATGCCCAGCGGGATGAAGCTGGCCGAGTTGCCGGCGTTGCCCGTTACCTGGGCGGCCGTCTGGGGGGTGGGCGGGACGCCGGCCGGCAGGGGCCGGGCGGTGGCGGGAATGGGGTCGGGCCGGGGCGGCTGAGGCGAGGCGGTGAAGGTGGTGACCAGCCGGTTGATGTTGACCGAGTACACCTCGACGTTGGCGAACTGCGCCAACTGGAGGGCGTCACGCTTGCGGCCCTCGCTGCCGCCGTCGCGCGTCTCGCTGATCAGCAGCACGATGCGGCGGCGGTTCTCGGGCCGCCGTGAGAGCATGCGCACGGAGTAGATGAAGGCGTCGATCAGGCGGCTGCTCGAGCTGCCCGGGCGGATCTTCTTGAGCGCCCCGTCGAGCTGGTCGATGTCGGAAGTGAATTCCTGCTTGACCTCGATGCGGTGATCGAAGGCCACGATGGCGACCTCCCCCTGCTCGCCCGCCACCAGGCCTTTCAGCACCGAGGCCACCTTCTGCACTCTGGGCAGCACGGCTTCCACCGCGCGGTTGGCCTGGACGGCCACCACCAGCGAGATGGGGATGAAGGTCACATCGACCTTGATGCTCTGGGGCTTGCCATTGTCCAGCAGCACGAAATCCTCGGGCTTGAGGCCGTGCACGTAGCTGCCGTCGCGGTCGATGACCACGGTGGGGGCCACCACCACGTTCACCGTGGCCCGGAAGGTGCTCTCCTGAGGGTCCTGAGCCGCGGCTGCCGCCAGCAGCGCAGCGCACAAAAACACCCCGCGCATCATCCTAGTGACGCTTCCTGTCCACATCCCGTTTCACTCGCTCGCATGCTCGGTGTGGCCGCCCAGCAGCTCCAGAACATGCGGCACCAGATCCACGATAGCATCCAGCGACTCGAGGGCGCCCCTGGGCGAGCCGGGCAGGTTGACGATCAGCACCTGGCCCCGCGTTCCCGCCACGCCGCGGGAAAGCACCGCCCGCGGCGCGGATTCCCTGCCCTGCGCCCGCATCAGCTCGCCCAGGCCGGGAATTTCCCGGTCCAAAATGGCCCGGGTGGCCTCGGGAGTCACGTCCCGCGCCGCCACGCCGGTCCCCCCGGTGGTGAAGATGGCCGAGATCTGGTGGCTGTCGGCCAGCGTAGCCAGCCGCCCGGCGATCACCTCCCGCTCATCCGGCAGCGCCTCCGCGGCCGCCACCGACCAGCCTAGTTGCTCGAGCCGCTCCCGCACCGCCGCCCCGGACACGTCCCCGCGCTTGCCCGCGCAGACCGAATCGCTGATGGTTAGCACCGCAGCTCTAATCATGATTTTCCCGCGGGCTTCCGGCGCCGGTAAACGCCGCTCCGGCCGCCGGTCTTCTCCACCAGATACAGCTCCCGGATCTCGATAGCGCGGTCCAGCGCCTTCAGCATGTCGTAAACGGTCAGGGCCGCCACGGCCGCCGCGGTCAGGGCTTCCATTTCCACGCCGGTGGCCGCGTGGGCCGACGCGGAAGAGAGTATCCGCACGCCGTCTTTCTCGACGCGCGTCTCGACATCCACATGCGTCAGCGACAGCAGGTGACACAGCGGGATCAGCTCCCAGGTGCGCTTGGCCGCGGCGATCCCCGCCAGGCGCGCCGCCTCCAGCGGGTTCCCCTTGGGGTTCTCCGGCAGCCCGCGCAGCGCCTCCGCGCTGAGGCGCACGAAGGCATGCGCGCGGGCCACTCGCAGGGTGGGCGATTTGGCGGAGACGTCCACCATGCGGGCGGCTCCGGCGGCGTCCAGGTGAGACAGCCTCTTCTTCATCGCACCAGCACCCGCACCTGCTCGCCCGGCTGCCAGGTTCCCCGCTCCGCCTCCGCCACCATCCAGGAGTTGGCGCGCGCCACGGCAAAGACATCGCCCGAGCCGTGCCACCGCACGGGCGCGACCTCCGCCCCATCCAGGCTCAGTCGCGCCGGCAGAAACCGCGTCAGGCCCGGCTGGTGCCGCACCTCACCGGTGAGGCGCGCCAGCACTAGCGGCAGCGCCGCCTCCGACTGCCCGCCCAGCAGCTCGAGCGCCGCCCGCGCGAAGATCTCAAAAGTCACCATGGTCGAGACCGGGTTGCCGGGCAGCCCGAAGAAGAAAACGTTCCCCGCGCGCCCGAACACCGTGGGCCGGCCGGGGCGGATCTCGACCCGGTCGAAGTAGAACTCCGCGCCCAGGCCCGCCAGCACGTCTTCAACCACGTCATAGCGCCCCGCCGAGACGCCGCCCGAGATCAGCAGCAGATCCGAGTTCAAGCCGCGCTCGAGCAGTTCCCGCATCGCCGCATGCGAGTCCCGGGCCACCGGGAGCACCTCGGGGATGGCGCCGGCGCGGCGCACCTGCGCGGCCAGCGAATGCGAGTTCGAGTCCCGCACCTGGTATTCGAGCGGCTGCGCCGCCACCGCGACCAGCTCGTCGCCGGTCGCCAGGATCGCCACGCGCGTCCGGCGGTAGACCTCGACGCGCGCCTTGCCCACCCTGGCCAGCATCGCCAACTCCGCGAAACCCAGGCGCCCTCCCGGCTCCAGCACAGCTTCGCCCCGCCGCGCCTCGCAGCTCTGGGGGCTGATGTGCCGGCCCACGCTGGCGGCAGGAGCGCGGATCGTGTCCCCGTCGCGCGTCACCTCCTCGACCATCACCACGGCGTCGGCCCCGCGCGGCAGCGGCGCGCCGGTCATGATCTCGAGCGCCTCGCCGGGACCCACCTCGCCCGGAAACGCCTCCCCGGCGCGCACCTCGCCGATCACGCGCAGGCGACCCGGCAGGTCCGCGGAGCGCACGGCATAACCGTCACGGATGGAGCGCGCCGCCGCCGGGTAGTCGCGGTCCGCCGTGACTTCCTCCGCCAGCACGCGCCCGGCCGCATCGTCGAGGTCAACCTCTTCGGTGGCGGGCGGCACGCGCGCCGCCGTCACTTTCTCGAGGACGCAAGCGCGCGCTGCGGCGAACGGCAGAGTGGCCACGAAGCCCATTCTAGCAGTCTGCTGCTGCCAGCCCTGGCCAGACGCGGGGCCCTTCACCCACCCTCGCCAGTGCGGGATTGGCTCAGTTCCGGTGGTTGCGGGCGGCCGCGGTCGCCGACCAGGCCGCCAGCCCGGCGTTCATCCCCACCAGGGCGCCATTCCTACGCGGCTCCTTGTCGAGCAGCATCCACTGCACGCCGCACGAAGCCCCTAGGATCGACGACTTGATGACCAACCCGCGCGCGCCGAAGCGGCCCTCGGGCCCGCGCAGCATGGGATTGATCTCGCGCCGGCGCCAACTCGAGTGGATGTCCAGCACCGAGGCCGCGGCCAGGGCGGCGACGCTGGCCCACCAGCGCTTCTTGCCGGGACGAGTCCGGCTGATCCCCTCCGCGGAGAGGGCGACGGATGCCAGCAGCAGCAGGGCGACGAGGCGGCTTCGCATCCCCCGATCTTACGCGGGGTTCGCCTTAGACGATAGCACCCAACTGTCCTATACCGTACGGGCAAGTCGCGGGCGCGTCAATCCTGCGCCCGGCGCCGAACGCCTCGCCAGTCCAGTCAGTTCCACCGCAGCAGGGTCTGCTTCTCGATCCTGCCAGGGTCCAGCTCGATGCCGAAGCCCGGCCGCTCCGGCAGAGCGATCCGGCCCTTGGCCAAGCGCAGCGGCTCCTTTTCGAAGTGGTGGAAGGAACTCATCTTGTTGATGAGGTACTCGACCAGCGGGCAGGTCATGGGAGGCTGGCTGGCCACCACGTGCAACGCCGCGTGCAGGGCGTGGCCATGGGGGATCACCTGCACATCGAACAACGACGCCACCGTGCAGATCTTCACCAGCTCGCTGACCCCGCCGCACCATTCCGGGTCCGTCTGGAGCACGTTCAGGGCGCCCGCGCTCAGGTACCGGTGGGCCTCCCAGCGGCCGTAGATGTGCTCGCCGGAGGCCACCGGAATCGAGGTGCTGCGCCGCAGTTGGGCGAAACTGTCGATCTTCTCGGTGGCGAAGCACTCCTCGATCCAGCGCGGGTGGTGCTGCTCGACCCGTTTGGCCCAGGCGAGGGCGTAGTTGAGGTCCCAGCCCATGTAAGCGTCGAACATGATCTCGGTGTCCTCGCCCAGCGCCTCGCGCAGGACCCGCACGAGCTCGATGTTCTTCTGCATCCCCTCGGAACCGCTGCCCGGCCCGTAAGCCAGGAACCACTTCTGGTGCCGGAAGCCCTGCGTCTTGAACTCGAGAGCCCGGGCGCGCACGGCCTCGGGTTCCAGGGAGAACCCCAGGCAACTGGCGTAGGCCTCGACCGCGCTCCGGGCCGGCCCGCCCAGCAGGCGGTAGACCGGCGCTCCGTAGTAGCGGCCGCGCAGGTCCCACAGCGCGTTGTCCACCGCGCTGATGGCCATCATGAAGTGGCCGTGCCGCGCGTGGCGGTTCGAGCGGTACATTTGGTCCCACAGCGTCTCGCCCGCCAGCGCATCCTGGCCCGCGAGGAACCCGCGCAACTGCTGATCCACCACGATGGCCGCTTCGCGGTCCACGGGACCGTACAGGCCCTCGAGGCCGGCGTCGGTCTTGATCTTCAGGTACAACGCGCTGGTGGGCACGCTGCGCGGCGGCGCCGCGGCCGGCTCGCGATAGGGCTGGGGCCGCAGCTCCTCGTAGACATGCAGGGCCTGCACCTGGTGCTGGCGATGCGCGCCGGCGGACGCTTCGCGGCGGCCCTCCAGCCGCCAGATCTCGACCGCGCCGATCTTCAGGCGGCCGCTCTTGCGCTCCTGGGAAAACGCGGGCAGCCGGGCCGTCGCCGCGGCCCCCAGCATCTCAAAGAAGTTGCGTCTGCGCATTGGAAGATTATGGCATGCAGCCATGGGGGGCTAGTCCAGAATCAGCCGCGCGCGGTGGAAGGTGGCCAGGCACGCCGCCAGCAAGACGACATCGGCCGCCAGCAGAGCGGCGCCGAGAGCCAGTTCCGTCCGCACGAGCTGCGGCCCGGAGAGAGCGGTCACGAACCGCAGCTTCCAGGCTGCGGGAAGCGCACGCCCGATCAGAGTTCCGCCAAAGATGAGGACCACTAGCGAGGTGGACAGTATCTGCTGCGCCTGGCGCACCGTGGGAGAACGCAGCGAGACGAGGGTACCTGCCCCGGCCGCCAGCAGCGAGGTCAGCAGGCTCATGGTGACGATCACCGCCAGGGTGTTGGCCGGTGGCAGGAGCGGCCGGCCGTGCCCGTGCGCCAGACTGGCCGTAATCAGCCCCAGCGACAGGCTGGCCAGGGCCACGCCCCAGCCGTAGCTGACCACGGCGGCCAGCTTGCCCAACAGAATCGCCCGGTCCGACAGCCGGCTCGCCAGCAGCGTCTCCAGGGTGTGGCGCTCCCGCTCCCCGGCGAAGGAGTCCGCCGTCATGGTGGCCGCCAGGAACAGCGGCAGCCAGATCAGCAGCAGCGGGAGAAACGGGCCGCGCGTGAACTCCGGCCCTCCCAACGCGGGCTGCACCACCCCGAACGCCGCCAGCACCACCAGAGTCGAGATGATGCCCCCGCGGTAGAGGAACAGATCCTTCCACCCCTTCACCGTCACGGTCCAGAGGTCGGTGAGCATTGCTCCTCCTCCATCAGGGTCAGAAAGACCTCCTCGAGGGTGGCCTTGCCCCGGCGTACGTCTTCGATCTCGACGCCGGCGTGAACCAGCAGGCTGATCAAGGGCGCCGTGCTGGCCTCGCCCTCGAGCTCGATCACCAGGCGCCCATTGGCCACTTCCGCGCCCGCCACCTCGGGCCGCGCCCGCAGCGACGCCAGCACGTCCTGGCTGAAGCCCCGGCCGGCGATCTCCACACGCGGGGCGCCGGAGGCGCGGAGCTCATCCGGGTGGCCGACGGCCAGCAGCTTGCCGGCGCGGATCACGGCCACCTGCCCGCAGAGTTTCTCGGCCTCGGCCAGGTTGTGCGTGGTCAGGAAGACCGTCACGCCCTCGCGGGCGGCTAAGTCCGCCAGCTCCTCCCGCAGCGCCGCGGCCGCCACCGGATCCAGGCCGGCCGTCGGCTCGTCCAGGAACAGCAGCGCCGGGCGATGCAGCAGCGCCCGCGCCACGGCCAGCTTCTGCTTCATCCCCCGGCTCCAGTCGGCGGGCAGCTCTCGCCGGCGCTCCCACAGCCCGAAGTGCGCGAGCAGCTCCGGAATCCGTCTCTCCCGTTCCGCCGCCTCCAGGCGCCAGACGCGGGCGTAGAACTCCAGGTTTTCCTCCGCCGAAAGCCGGTCGTAAAGGCCCGGATGCTCGAGCAGCGCGCCGCTACGGCAGCGGATCTGGTCCGACTCCCTCCGCGTGTCGAAGCCGAAGACTGTGGCCCTCCCGCCAGTGGGTTCGATGAGCCCCAGCAGCATCCGGATGGTTGTGGTCTTGCCCGATCCGTTGGGCCCCAGGAAGCCGAACACCGTGCCCGCGGGCACCTCGACGCTCAAGTCGTCCACCGCCCGGACGCTGGGGAAATCGCGGGTCAGTCCGCGAGTACGGATGACTGGCTCAGGCATGCCACCGCCTACGGTTTGGGGATCCGCGCTGCGCGCGAAACCAAGATCTTAGCATACTTCGCGGTCGTCTTCAGCGCCTGGTCGCCGTCCTCGGCCGAGGGCTCGATCTCACTGCCCTCGTGCCATTCGTTGAAGCTCGTCACGAGCACCCAATCCGGGTCAGCCGCAAGGGCTTCCTCCCACAGAATCCGGCAGGTCTGCCCGCCATGCCGGCTGGTGACGGGCCGTGGCGCCGGGCGGTCCAGCTTGCTGTCGTCGTAACCGGGGATCACGGTGAGACAGGCGATCTTCTGGCCCGCCGTCTTCACCCATTCCGGGTAGGTGGCACGCGCCCAGGCGCGGATCTCCTCGGGCGATTTCCCCGCCGTCCGCCCGGTTGGGTTGTAGGTGTGGATGCCGTCGAAGATGCGCGCCGCCGCCTCCGAGAGGCGGTCCCCGATGAAGACCGCACCGCCCTCGTAGCGCCGGTTGGCCTCCGCGATCACCTCCTGCCAGCCTTCCGGCTTGATCTCGCCCAAGGCGCGCCCGTAGATGAAGAGCACTGGTTTGCCCTGGACCCTCAGCCAGGCCGGATGCCGCCCGTAGCGCTCCAGAAGATACAGGACGTCCCGGAGAGCTCCGGCCGGCGACTGCGCCTGCCGCGGATGCACGGTTTCGAAGTACACCGTGATCGCCAGCCCGTGCTTCTGCGCGGCCTCGAGCAAGGGCGGCAGCCCCTGGTCGTGAAAATCCCCCTGCGCCCACCAGCTCACGATGAAGCCCGTGAGGCCCGCCTGCTGGGCCCAAAGACAGTGCTGTTCGATCAACTGCGAGTCGTGGCTGTCGTAGGCTCCCAGAGCCGGGTAGTGAGTGGAACCGCCGATGCGCCGGGCGGCCGGCTCGACCTGGGACCAGTGGACCCAGCGGCCGCTGGTCTGGGGGTTGCCGTACCAGCCATAGTAGAAGGCCAGCACCTGGCGGGGAACCTCGCGCGGGGCCGCCTCAAGGCCGGCGATTATGGCGCCGGCCAGGACACTAATACTCACCAGAGACCTGTGCTTCACGCTAAGGAATATACCAAAGACGGCGACGCATTGAGCCGGCTCCCTGCGCCGTGCTAGACTTCCGGGGTGGGTGGGTGACGACGCCTAGCTAATGATCCGAGTCTTCCGAGTCTTCGTTCCAACCACTGTTTTCATTCTGCTGCTCTCCGAGTTCCTGCTCCTGGGGTTCTGCTACGTCCTGGCCGCCTTTCTGGTGTTGGAAGTCGATCCCTCGGTGTTCCTGATCTACGATGGCGGCCTGGTGCGCATCCTCCCGGTGGTGCTGACCATCCTCTTCGGGCTGCACTTCTTCGACCTGTACACCGATATCGGAACCCGCACCCGGGTGTCGCTGGTGGTGGAGATCGGACAGGCCCTGGGGCTGGCGTTCATCGTGCAAGCGCTGCTCAGCTACGGGAACCGCAACTGGATCCTGCCACGCTGGCTGATGATCTACGGCAGCGCCTTCAGCCTGGTGTGCCTGGCCGGGTGGCGCATCATCTACAGCGCCATCGCCTTCCGGGTGTTCGGGACGCAACGGGTGCTATTCCTGGGGCGCAGCCCGGTCATCGAGGAGATCACCCAGTACCTGGAGACCCATCCTGAGATGGGCCTGACCAACCTGGGTTATGCCGACGATACCCACCCGCCGGGCCAAATGTTCAACGGCGCCCCGGTGCTGGGCCCGGTCAGCCAGTTGCGCCAGATCGCGGCCCGCACCAAGCCGGACCGTATCGTGGTGGGCATGAGCGAACGCCGCACCCGAATGCCGGTCCAGGATCTGCTGGAGCTGAAATTCGCCGGCGTCGTCATCGAGGAGGCCAGCGCCACCTACGAGACCCTGCGCGGGCGGGTCTGCACCAAGGAACTGCGCCCCTCGCAGTTGGTGTTTTCCGGCGAGCTCGGCCCGCGCCGCGAGCTGGCGATGCTTCAGACGGTCTACTCGATGGCCGTCGCCGCCGTCAGCACCATCGTGGCGCTACCCGTCATGGCGGTGACCGCCCTCGCCGTCAAGCTCAGCTCGCGGGGGCCGGTGCTTTACCGCCAGACGCGCGTGGGCCGGAACGGGACCCCCTTCGTCCTCTATAAGTTCCGTTCGATGTCCGCCGACGCGGAAGCTAACACCGGCGCGGTATGGGCCACCAAGGACGACCCGCGCGTGACCCCGCTGGGTCGCTGGCTGCGCAAGCTGCGGCTGGATGAGCTGCCCCAGCTCTTCAATGTGCTGCGCGGCGAGATGAGCATCGTCGGGCCGCGCCCGGAGCGTCCCGAGTTCGTCGCCGTGCTGACCGAGCAGATTCCCTACTACCGCCAGCGGCACTGCGTGAAGCCCGGCATCAGCGGCTGGGCGCAGATCAACTACAAGTACGGCGAAACGGTCGAGGACTCCATCATCAAGCTGGAGTACGACCTCTACTACATCAAGCACCTCTCCCCGGCCCTGGACGCCTACATCCTCTTCCACACCCTGAAGACCATGCTCCGCTTCCGTGGCGCGCAGTAATCCCCGGCCGCACCTACCGGACTTTCGCCAGCACGTACGGCCCCTCGGGAATCACGGCCACCGCGGCTCCGGGCGCGAGGGCGCTGCACAAGGCCTCCACCGCGGCCGCGGCCGAGGGGAAGATCCGGCCCCACAGCGTGGCGTGGTACTCCTCCGGCAGCCCGGGCACGTACCACAGCACCTCAGTCCGGCGCGTCACCAGCGCCAGCTTCTCCAGTTGCCACTGGTCGATGACCACCTCAGCGCCCTCGAGGGCCTTGAGGAACCCTTCGCCCGAGGGAAACTCCTGGAGCATGCGGCCGAACTCCGGCGCCCCCGCCCCCTCCTCGCACGCCGCCGCCAGCAGGATCTTCCCGCCCGGCTTGACGATGTGCGCCGCCGCGGTGACGCCCTTGATCGACTGGTAGTAGGTCAAATCCAGCGGGTAGCCCGCCGAGGTGGTGATGGCCGCGTCCACGGGCTCCGGCAGCGTCTCGAGCATCACCCTCGAGACGAACTCCACCCCTTTACGGTGCGCCGCCAGCGGGTGCCCCGCGAACACCCCGGCGATGCGCCGGTCGCGCGCCAGCGCTACGTCCACGATGAAATCGTGCCGCGCCAGGGCGGCGAGGGCCAGCATTTCCGCGTGGAGCGGGTTGTCTTCGATCGAGCCCTCGACCGCCCGCGGGTCCCGCATGAACTTGGGGCTGTGCAGGACCTGGATGGTCGGCTGGGCAGCCAGGCCGGGCACAATCAGCTTCCGGCCGCCCGAATACCCCAGCATCAGGTGGGGCTCGATGAAGCCCAGCGTGATGTGCAGGTCGGCGGCCATGAAGCGCTCGTCGATCCACGCCGGCGTACCCGCCGCGGTCGCGCCCAGGTACCGGTGCTCCCTGAGCTCGCGGGCGTTGTGGTTAAGCACGCGATAGGCGGAGGCCGCCTCCGGCCCCACGATCTGGCGGATCTCCTCGGCGGTGGCCGGGCGGTGCAACCCCGTGGCGATGAAGATGGTGATCGCCTCGCGGGCGATGCCCGCCTCCTCGAGCCGCCGCAGCAGCGGCGGCAGCACCTGCCGATTCGGCGCCGGGCGCGTGATGTCGCACACCGAGATCCCAGCGCTCCGCTTTCCTCGGGCCAGCTCCCGCACGGGCGGGGCTCCCAGCGGCGCGTCCAGCGACTCCTCGATGGCCCGGAGCGGATCCGCCAGCGGCTGCGCCGACCGCGCCTCCAGGACGCGGTACCGGTATCCTGGGGGCAGCTCGACTTCCAAACCGGCCTTGCCAAACGCCAGACGCACGCGCATAGGGGCAAGTTAGCACACGCGGCGAGGAGGGCAGTGGGTGGGGGGTGGGGGGCCGGCCCGACCACTCACCACAGACCCCCCACCCGTCCCAGACTTTGGCCCTCCAGTTGCCCTACCTTCAGTGCGCGTCCGACCGGGGGTCCAGATGGTAGTAGCAGGTTTACTGGCGATGTTGGTGATTTTCAGTTGGTTTCTGTCCTTGCTGTCCTCGCCGCCCAAGCTGGGACGCTAGGGTCGTACTGACACAAGGCCGCAGCACCCCGCCACAGCCAAGCAGGTAGAATAAGCTCCATGTTCCGCTTGCTGTTGCTGTGTGTCTTCCTGCCGGCTGCGGCCAGTTTGGCCCAGCCTCCCCAATACGATGTCGTCATCCACGGCGGCCGGATCGTGGACGGCGCCGGCGCCCCGAGCTTTTTGGGTGATGTGGCTATCCGGGGAGATAGAATCGCGGCCATGGGCTGGCTGCCCGGGGCGCAGGCCGCCCGGCGTATCGACGCCTCCGGGCTGGTGGTGGCGCCGGGCTTCATCGACATCCACACCCACGCCCGCCGCGGTATTTTCTTGACACCCACGGCCGAGAATTACATCCGGCAGGGGGTCACCACCTTGATCGAAGGACACGACGGCAATTCGCCCCTGCCCTTGCGTCCCTTCCTCGAGCGCCTGGCCCGCACGCCCATCTCGCCGAACTTCGGCATGCTGGCCGGCCAGGGCAGCATCCGCGAGGCACTGCTGGGCCAGGAGAACCGGGCGGCCACCGCCGCCGAGATCGCCCGCATGAAGGAACTGATGCGGCAGGCCATGCTGGATGGCGCCTTGGGCCTATCCACCGGCCTGTTCTACGTCCCGGGCAACTACACCCCCACCGAGGAGGTCATCGAGCTGGCCCGGGTTGCCGGACAGTTCGGAGGGATTCACATCTCGCACATGCGCGACGAAGCCGCCGGCGTGCTGGACAGCGTCAGAGAGACCATCCGCATCGGGGAAGAGGGCGGCCTACCCACGCAGGTGACGCACCACAAGATCATCGGCGTGGCCAACTGGGGCCGCAGCAAGGAGACCTTGCAGTTGGTCCACGAAGCCCGGGCCCGCGGGGTGGACGTCACCATCGACCAGTACCCTTACACCGCCTCGAGCACCACCCTCGGCGCGCTCCTCCCGCAATGGTCCCAGGCGGGCGGCCAGGCCGAGCTTCTCAAGCGCCTGGCCGACCCCGCGCAGCGGGCCAAGATCAAGGCCGGCATCGTCGAACGGCTCAAGAACGACCGCGGCGGCGGCGACCCCAAGAACGTGGTCATGGCCTCCTGCGCCGTTCCCGGCCTGGCCGGCAAGAACCTCGCCGAGATCACCCAGCAGGCGGGACGCGCGGTCACCTTCGAGAACGCGGCCGAGACCGCCCTCGAGCTTCAGCAGAAGGGCGGCTGCCAGGGCATCTTCCACGCCATCGCGGAGGAGGACGTCGAGCGCATCTTGCGCTTCCCGGTCACCATGGTGGGCTCGGATGGGGAAATCCCGGTCTTCGGCGAGGGCCATCCGCACCCGCGCAGCTATGGCACCTTCGCGCGCGTCCTGGGTCGCTATGTCCGCGAGCGCCGCGCGCTGACCCTGGAAGAAGCTGTCCGCAAGATGACTTCCCTGCCCGCCGCGCGGCTCAAGTTGTATGACCGCGGGCTGCTGCGGCCCGGCATGCAGGCCGACATAGCCGTGTTCGACCCGTCGCGGATCGCCGACCAGGCCACCTTCCTGCAGCCCCACCAGTACGCCGAAGGAGTCTTCTGGGTGCTGGTGAACGGCAAACCCGTGGTGGCCAGCGGGGCGGTGACCCAGGAACGCCCGGGCCGCGTGCTCTACGGCCCGGCCTACGCCCGGTAGACCTCGGCGAACGCCGCCCGAAACCGGGCCATGTCCTGCTCGGTGCCGATCGTCACCCGCAGCATCTTCTCGAGCGGCGGGAACGGCCGCCCCACGGCGACGTCTTTTTTGAGCAGCGCCAGGCCCAGCTCGCGGGCGTCCACGCCCACGTCGATCATCATGAAGTTGGCGCTGGGCTCGATGTAGCCCAGGCCCCGCGCACGCAGCCACGCGCACAACCCGCCGCGCACCTTCAGCAGGCGCGCGCGCCGCTCGGGAACCAACGTGGAGGTCTCGCCCAGCGCCGCCAGCACCGCCCGCACACCCACGATGGTGACGGCGTTATTGCGGAAGGGCCGCAGTCTCTCGATCAGGTCCGCCCGGGCGCACCCGAAGCCGATCCTGAGGCCCGCCATCCCGTAGATCTTCGAGAAGGTGCGCGTGACGATCACGTTCTTGCCTTCCTTCACCCAGGGCAGCGCGGTGTGCTGCTCGTAGCCCTCGACGAAATGCAGGTAGGCTTCATCCACTACCAGCACGGTGTCCTTGGGCAGGTTGGTGACCAGCCAGGCCACCTCGCTCTTGGGGATGAACAACGAGGTCGGGTTGTTCGGGTTGCACAGGTAGATCAAGCCGCCGCCGGCGCGCTTGGCTTCTTGGGCCAAACGCTTCAGGTCCGGCTTGTAGCCCGCCGCGAGCGGCGCCGGCACGTACTTGTGGCCCAGCGCCTCGGCAAATTCCGCCGGCACTTCGAAGGTGGGAACCGGGTTGATCAACGGCCGCGTCGCCGAAGTGAACGCCGCCACGATCACGTTGAGCACCTCGGTCGAGCCCGCCCCGATGATGATCTGCTCCGGCTCCAGTCCCTCGCTGCGGGCCACCGCAGCCACAAAGTCGCGCATCTCGGGGTAGTGATACCGCCACGTGCCGGGAACGATCCGGTTCATGGCCTCGATGGCGGCGAGGCACGGGCCGTCCGGGTTCTCGTTGGCGTTCAGCCAGATGGTGTTCGCCGACCACTGCTGGCCGATCAGCGCGCGCTGCGCCAGCGCCGCCTCGGTTGCAGTTGGCACCGCGGCGAGCCACCCCAGGCGCCGCGCAAAACTGCGTCTCGTCATCATGGCTGTCACCTCCCTCGACGGGCTGTATGATACCAGAGGAGCGCGAGAATGGGGGCTGTCCCCATTTCTGGAGGAAACCGTATGATCGGATTCGGGCTGCTGGGCACCGGGCTGGTCGCTCCCTTCCACGCCAGGGCGCTCGGCGCCTCCGCGCACGCCGAGTTGGTGGCCGCGGCCGATGTGGATGCCGAGCGCTTGGCGAAGTTCGCCGCCGAGTTCGGCTGCGCGGGCTACCCGACACTGGCGGCCATGCTCGCCGACCCCGCGGTCCAGGTGGTCAACATCCTGACGCCCAATCACCTGCACTACGAGGCGGTGCTGGCCTGCGCGCGCGCCGGCAGGCACGTGCTGGTCGAGAAGCCCCCCGCCATGAGCCTGCGCGAGGTGGACGCCATGGCCGAGGCCTGCCGCGCCGCGGGCGTCAAGATCGGCGTGGTGCTCCAGTGCCGCACGCGCAAACCCATCCTGGCCATGCGCCGGGCCATGGAAGAGGGCCGCTTCGGCCGCCTGCTCCACGCCGACGCCTACATGAAATGGTTTCGATCGGCCGACTACTACCGCCTGGACGCCTGGCGCGCCCTGCGCCGCGCCGGCGCCGGCGTCACCATCCAGCAGGCCTTCCACTACATCGACCTGCTTGAGTACCTGGCCGGTCCCGTGCGCCGCGTCGAGGCGCGCATGAGCAACCTGGCGCATCCAGGCGTGGAACTCGAGGACACGCTGCTGGCCTTCATCGACTACGCCGGCGGCGCGCAGGGCGTGGTCCAGGCCTCGACCGCCCTGTGGCCCGGCGCCGACATCCGCCTCGAGATCAACGGCGAAAACGGCGCCGCCATCATGGTGGGTGAGCGCATGGACACCTGGAAGTTCCGCGACGAGCGACCCGAAGATGACGAGATCCGCCGCTACGGCAGCGCCGCGGTGGCCACCGGCGCCACCGGCCCCGCCGATCTGGCCTTCCACGATCACCAGGTGGTCATCGAGGACATGGCCGCCGCCGTCACCACCGGCCGCGAGCCGATGATCACGCTCGCCAGCGCGCGCCACACCCTGGAGTGGGCCCTGGCCATGTACCAGTCGGCCAGGCAGCGCGCCCCGGTCGAGTTGCCCCTCCGCGACGAAGACGCGGTGTGGTGAGGGGGCTCAGCGTTCGCGCAGCCGCACCGGCTCGACGCGGCCCATCAGCGCCGTTCCCACCGCCCCGGTGCTGATCACCCAGCCCGCCAGGCCGCAGGAAAGCATGTAGGTGATCATGAACGCGTTGAGGATGGCCGCGTACTCGGCGTTCGTCAGCCGGAACTCGTCGCGCAACACCGGCGCCAGCACCGATAGCACCTGCCGGTCGATGTAGTTGACGGTGGTCTCGGCCGCCAGCAGCGCCACCAGGACCACCAGGAAAGTCGTGGGGAGAGTTCGCGCCGAGCCCGCGGAGTCCGCAGAGTCGGAAACCATAGATTCCTTCGCGTTCTCTGCGGCCTCCGCGCGAAACCTTTGCGCTCAGTCCAAATCGATATCCCGCACCCGCGGCGGCTCGTCCGGGCTGGCCTTGGCCTGCTTGAGCAGCTCGTCGAACTTCCGCGGCCGCCCCTCGGCCT
>Ga0315289_10005879_pt1 | contig 18049 bp, 16 predicted proteins | sample YL17G11_40_MG_FD_203452 | JGI IMG/M metagenome (GOLD analysis project Ga0315289, IMG submission 203452) | Sediment microbial communities from Yellowstone Lake, YNP, Wyoming, USA - YL17G11_40 | ecosystem: Environmental > Aquatic > Freshwater > Lake > Sediment | place: USA: Wyoming | collected... | reverse complement strand
TGATTTTTACTTTGTCTGCCTTGTTAGGGTCAGGTACAGCCTTGACACATACTGCTATCCTTAGCATTGCACTCTCATATATTCGTTCTTTGTTTCTAGTCGGGCAACAAGATCAGGCATACTGGAATATATACTTAGCACATCCAGGATACGATTTGAACCTGTTAATTAATATCTTCTGAACTCCACCGGAATCGGTCTAAGATAGAACCCACCGAGAAATTATTACCTTCATGATATCTGAAGTACCTGCGGATGGTCCGAGCACATAAGCATCCCGTAGGTAACGGGAGACTGCAAATTCCTCCATGCAACCATATCCGCCGTGGATATCAATTGCGTGCTTGGCTGCCCTTTGTGCAGCTTCGGTGGTGAAGTATTTGGCTACTGCCCACTCGTTTCCAGTTCGTTCACCTTTATCTTGGAGGGCGGCTGCCCGGTACCCAAGCAAGCGACCTGCTTCGAGCTCGATTTTCATATCTGCAATCTTAAATTGGATCCCTTCTAAGTTGCTTATTGGTTTTCCATATAGGATGCGTTCATTGGCGAACTTTTTAGATGCATCCAGGCAGGCCTGATGTAGACCTAATGAACAGCCCACCATGCCACCACGACCAACATCGCTGATGGTCGCCATAGCTACAGTCATACCTTTGCCTTCTTTTCCAACCAGGTTCTCAGCTGGAACCACGCAATCTTTCAACTCTAACTCACCTGTATTGCAGCCTCGCATGCCCACTTTCTTCTCTTCATGGGTAGCCTTGAAGCCATCCGTTCCCTTTTCGATAAGGAAGGTTGAATAAGTGTCTGGGGTGTCCTCAGAGATTGCCAAAATTATCTGAATATCAGCAATATGGGAGTTAGTGATAAAGCATTTCCTTCCATTAAGCACATAGGAGCCATTTACTTTTTTATATGAGGTGCCACATCCTTTAGGATCTGACCCTCCGGATGGCTCTGTCACAGCCGTTGTAGCAAAACTTTCTGCGGTGGCCAATTTAGGCAGGTACTTCTTCTTCTGTTCTTCAGTCCCAAATTTAATAATACCGTCAATACCCAAACCACCAACTTGCATCATCATCGCAGTTGCCACAGAGATTCGGGCAATCTCTTCCAGAGCAATTAATCTGGCCACATAACCCAATCCCAGCCCACCATACGCTTCAGGAATGGTGATTGCCATCATTTCACCCTTCCCAAAAGCTTTAATAACTGGTTCCCAGTCGCGGCCAGTTTCCTCCATTTTTAGCACATGGGGTGCGATCTCGGTTTCTGCGAACTCCCGGGCGGCTTTCCTGAATAGATTTTGTTCTTCTGAAAAAGTGAAATCGATCATTTTTTGCCTCCTATTAGTATTGTGATAACTTTACTTTCTTGGAAAAAATCAGCGATCATCTTACCAGTATCATGATTTTGGTAGGATTATTCTTGAAAAATTAGTTGCCGTTAGTGCCTGATACACAGCTGTACAGAAATCGTTTGTAACCGGAAATGTTCCACTGGGGATATATTGCATCATGAGAATGCCAATCATCTGCTCTTGTGGGTCTACCCAGATATGTGTATTCGCCCAACCTCCCCAGTCATGCAGCCCAACTGATCCCATCATGCCTAATAAAACGGCTTCCATCATTACGCTGAAACCCAATCCGAATCCAAAACCGGGCACAGGTATTCCCATTGAAATTGGTATTAAGGCGGGTAGCAAATGCTTGGATGTCATGTACTCCATCGTTTTTGTCCCAAGTAGGCGATTTCCTTCCAATTGCCTTTATTCAAAACAAGATGTGTAAAACGATAATAATATGACAATGAGAATATCTGAGTCTTTATAGGAGTGGGTAAATTATTAGTTCTAGCTATTTTTCATCCAATACCTGAACGGTCATAGCGACCGGATCAGCAATTGATTTCAACACATTTGTATTGATAACGTTAAACACATCGCCATCTGTATGGTAGAAGTAATCCGAATAATAGCCATCAATAAAAACGGCATGAATTCCCTTTTCAACCCAAGGGAAGGAATCACCCAGACCACCGCGCGTGATAGTAGGCTCTTCTATCACAGGCAAGTAATACCCTAATTCTTCGGCAAAACCAGACAGCATTTTGTTGAGCGTGAAGTCCGTTTTCATACCGTTCTTGGCCCCCGCTAGCATACCATTTTCCGAGGAATTAACCATATCGATAATGAATGCAGCCTCGCATTGCTTGCCATAGACTTCCTCTTTCTGTTTGACAAACTCAATGCTACCCCAAGCACCGGATTCCTCTCCGCATGTGGAAACGAATACGAGGGTCTTTTTCGTCTGATGCTGCGAGAAAAACCTCGCCAACTCCAGCATCACAGCAATCCCGCTGGCATTGTCGTTGGCACCCGGCGTACCTGGGTTGGTCTCATGGTGCGAACCATAAATGACGATGGTTTTTTCTGGGTATTTCGTGCCTTTGAGCGTCGCATACACAACCTCAGTTTGACCTTCCTTTACGTTACCATAGACTGTGAGGTGAGCCATAAGGTCCTTATCCTTTTCCCAAGTCGTTTGGAGTTTCAGAAATTCGGGAAAGGGTATGCTAACGGAAGGAATCACATCGAGTTCACGATGTAGACCCCAGGTTTGGATAAACCTATCTTTCCTGCGGGTACTGAAAATCAGACCTACTGCCCCGGCTTTGAAGGCATTCTCTGTTTTCGTGCCAGGAAAATTACATTCTTCCGGAGTCGGTCCCTCAAATGGTAAATCTTCATAACAAAAAACAATTTTTCCATTGACATCCGAATTCTTGAAGTCTGATTCAAAAGCCTTACCGACGAAAACCAACGGTGCGGTGATTCCCTCTTTGGGAGTCAACCCAGGTCTCAAGAGCTCTCTACATGGAATTTCATAGGTGCCTTTACCAAGAATCGCAAGCTTAACAATGATATTTTCAATCACAGGAACACCAAGAGGCAAAGAACCAACAGTCAACCCTACCGTTTCCAATTCTTCTCTGATATAACGAATTGCATTGTGGTCAGCGTCTGTACCATCTGGGCGAGGTCCAATGGCTGCGATGGTCTGAATGTGTTTCATCATATTTCTGACTTTGATTTCATTTATCATGTTCATCGGGCACTCTCCAAAAATAATTTTATATTGAACTTTTTCCAATTCGTCACGCTGTATTGATTCATCAATTCGTCATTGGTCCTGAAGCGAGGTTATCCCAACGATCTCGATTCCATGTTTATAGATGCGCGTCACACGCGGCAAGAGTGAGGTGGTCACTTCGTAATTAATTGTTCCTGCTAGGTCAGCTAACATCTCAGCACGAATTTGAGCCTGCCCCTGGCGCCCGATAAGAACTACTTCATCATCCTGTTGGACATCTTGGATGTCGGTGACATCCACAACAATTTGATCCATACTAACTCGACCCAGGAGATGAGCATAATTCCCTCTTACCAATACCATCCCTTTATTTGAAAGGATTCGGTGATAACCATCCCCATACCCGACGGGTATAAGGGCTACCCGCATCAGATTTTTGGCAATGAACGTACGGCCATAGCCCACAGCTGTACCAGCAGGAATATCCTGCACACGGATGACTATACTCTTGAGTGTAAGTACCGGACGAATTTCAAACACCGGAGGCCATTCATTGGAAGGATCCAATCCATAAAGGATAATCCCTGGGCGAACTGCATTGAAGTGGGATTCGGGTAACTTCATAATTGCAGCTGAGTTCGCTGCATGCACTAATGGTACTTCAATACCGACCGAGCGTAGCGTAACCAGAACATCATTAAAAACTCTCAACTGTTGGCGCACAAAGGTCTGGTCAGCAGAATCAGCAGTGGAAAAGTGTGTAAAAATCCCTTCCACGTTGATTCCAGGCATGTCACCCAACGCTCGGACAAAACCCACTACATCATTTGGAATCAACCCATAACGACTCATACCACTGTCCACTTTAACGTGCACGGGAATATTTACTCCCAATATACAGGCTTGGGATGAGATTGCCTGGGCAAAGTCCATTGTAGTTACGCTCGGAGTTAACCTCCAGCGCGCGACCATCTCTGCGTCGATGGGAGGTGTATAGCCCATTAATAATATCTGGGCTTCCAAGCCTGCTTTTCTTAATTCAATCCCTTCAATTGCACGGTGAACTGCCAGGCGGGTCGCCCCGGCCTCCAGGGCAGTGCGAGAGGCTTGAACTGCCCCATGACCGTAGGCATTTGCTTTCACAACGGCATAGATTTCAACAGACTCGTCAATATGCCGTTTAACCGCAGCCACGTTAGCTGCCAACGCATCCAGATCAATCTCTGCCCAGGTTACTCCCCATACTGATTTATTATTCTTTGAGTTTTTCACCAGGTGTTTTAATACCCATATAGTTAATAATTTAGGAATTTATCTGGTTTCCAGCTCATTTAAAGTCATTTTGTGACTATATGATATTAATGTATCCATAAAAGGGATCGACGTCTTGTATTTGGATTCACCAAAGCGTCGACGCTTTGTTAATTACCCATTCAGGAAGGGCGGTGCGACTTCTTCTAAAAGATCTCCACGCGAATATGAACTCGCAATTCTGGTTGGTCATGCACAATTGGGATGGGAAGTTAAGTAACCAATCATCGGTAAGTCCGGCCAGTTAATGAGAGATGCTGCAAGTTGATCTAAGTTTCCGTTTTGTGCATTAACTTCTTTCAACCACATCATAGATACATCCTCACGATCGCAAAGTTTCGTTTATCCGCTTCGCAAGATGCAGCCAGGTCGTGCATCATTCAATTTGCCCTTCTCGACCACGATCTTGCCGTTGACTAACACATACTCAATCCCACTTGGGGGTATATCCGGCTGTAGATATGTGGCATTATCTCTGACAGTTTCTTGGTTAAAGATCGTAATATCAGCCCACATTCCCTGCTTAATCAATCCCCGGTCGTGAATGTTAAATCTGCGTATGGACAAGGAGGTCATTTTGCGGACCGCTTCTTCTAGGGGCATTAACTTTTTTTCCCGGACATACTGGCCCAGTACGCGCGGGAAAGCTCCATAAGCCGCAGGATGAGGCAGGCCTCGACCTGTTAGGAGAGCATCAGTATCGATCGACCCATGTGGATGACGTAAGATTTTCTTGAGGCCCTCCTCGTTTTCCAGGTCTCCACTCACACCAAAGTAAAGTGCCAGTGCAACGCCTTGCTCCTCGATCAATAAATCGGCAACAGCGTCAAAAGGAGTTTTCTTTTGGATTAGACCGATTTCCTCAAAATTCTTGCCGATAAATTGCTTGTTTTTCTCACTCGGCGACCACATTAGAAAAATATTTTTCCACCCAGTGTTCCGCACCAAGTTGTGAGCCCATGTCCCGGGACGCCAAGTTGGCCACTCAGAAGTTAGGTTTTCTACATCGCGTCGCAGTTTTTCGCGCTGACTTGAATCCTGCAGCTTTTCAATAAACTTGCCTATGCCACCATCGAAGGCGTATGGTGGGAAACAGGCCGTAAGTGTCGTATTTGCCGCTGTATACGGAATCACGTCAAAGGTGATATCCAGTCCTTCTCCCCTGGCTTGATCGTGTAGTTCGATCATCTTTTCAATATTGTCCCAGTTCGGAGCCCCAAAAGCTTCAAGATGCGAATGTTGTACCGGGATACCGTTCACGCGAGCAATCTGAATAATCTCTTTCGTGGCTTCGATTCCAGTTTCGCTGGAGCCGCGCACATGACAGGTAAAAACCCCTCCACAATGGATCAAGCATTTTGTAATAGCAATCAACTCATCGGTGGATGCATACATTCCGGGAGGATAAATCAAACCAGCGGAGAGACCGAAAGCACCGTCTTCCATAGCTTGTGTGGCAAGCGCTTGCATTTGCTCTAATTGCTCAGGGGTAGGTTCGTCCGCTTCGAAGCCCATCACAGCAACCCGAATCGCTCCATGGGACACCAACGGAACTACATTGAATACAGAGCCGTTATCTACCAAACAGTCAAGATATTCGCCTACCGTTTGCCAGGACCAGGAAAGTTCTCCTCCCTGGTAGAGAGCAGTGTCATCCTTCAAGAGAGTAAGGGTAGCAGGATTTACAGGCATCGGTGATAGACCGCAATTGCCAGTCACAAGCGTGGTAATGCCCTGCAGTACAAATGGTGCCAAGATATCCATATGGTTTGCCAAGGGCAAGATGAAATCTGCGTGATTATGAATATCCACAAACCCAGGGGATACGATCAGCCCCTCAGCTGATATAACAGTTTCACCTTGTAAGGTGTCAATGGGACCGATTTTCTGGATTTTGCCACCCCGGATCCCTACATCTGTTTTGAACCAAGGGTTGCCTGTCCCATCGACAACTCGCCCATTTTTTATGATGATATCAAACAAAGAAGCCTCCGATTACCAATTCTAAAAGGACGGTGGAGTGATAGCAGTAACAAGAACTACTTTTTGTGCGCCCAGGTTGGCTATACTATGAGGCAAGTTGCTATCAAAAGAGATCGAGTCACCTTCGTTCATAACATATTCCGTATCACTAATCCAGATGTTGAGTTGTCCTTCAATAACTACAGCGCACTCTTCACCCTCGTGGGCAAAAGCGACTGGTTCGACCTGCTTGCCCGGTTCAATTTCGATCCATATAAATTCTATCTTCCGGTTAAGATCCGGTGTGAGTAATTCATATACAAGGTTGGATTCAGGCACCTTGAGGATTTTCCGATTGTTTTTATGCACTAAAATTCCATTGAGGGGGATTGTTTCTTCAAATAAAAGCGCGATGGGAATTTCCAAAGCAATCGCAATTCTGCGCAGTGTTTCAATCGAAGGATTGGCACTGTCCATTTCGACTTGAGAGATCAGGCTGCGCGATACCCCTACACGCCGCGACAACTCCTGGCCCGACATTTTTTTACTTTTACGGTAATATCGAATCCGTTCTCCAAGCATCAAATTTCCTCTTAAGGAATAATGTTCAATTTAGATAAACAATTGTCAAGCAGAATTGGATTAATCAACCAAATTGTAATAATGTTTAATTTATATGTCAAGTGAGTGGCTTTAGATTCGAACTTCAGTTCGGGCAAAAAATAGAGACCCTATGCTTGACTAATCTCGCATCCAAACCACGAAAAAAAAGGTTCCTATGAACAAACATACATTTTGTGTTTTTCATGTAGTTCCTTGTAAACGAGCGGGGTGCAGCCAAAACAGATGCCAAGACTGATGAGATTTGTTATTAGTTTGAAAGTAAATCCGAATTTCTGAATTGATAATATAAAACTGGTTACTCTCACTGTCTCCAAAGTTGAGATCTGCGTCATCGATTTTTTATTATAACGGTAATGTGTATGTGAATGTTTATGAGATCTGGGATAAAATGCTTTTCCTTGTCCAAGTGGATGATGACGAATTTAAAGTCGCAGATGGGCTGGATATCTGCTTTCAATAAAAGAATATCGAAAAAGCGTTCCGAGACATAGCGAGTTGGCTCAAATTCCATAAACACTTAGCCAAGGATCTAACTTTGAATGAGAAAATGGTTTAATTAATTCTGATGGCTTTCACGTTTGCTATTACCTTGGGCAAAATCTTGCACAACCGAATTTTCGTAGACGAAGCTAAAATCAGAAAACCTACTTCAGCTTTTTCATCTACCTGATGCTAAAATAGGATCTCTTGTTACCTATTCAATCTATAAGCCGTTCTGCCTTTTCTAAGCTCTTCTTCATTTACCGAACGAATGTCTGAGCTTGTATTTAAACTTCAGCCTATTTTTCTTGACAATTAGAATGAACAAAACTAAAATAGGAATGAAAATCCAATTCTGCTTGACAATTGTTTATCTAAATTGAACATTATCTTTTCGAGGAATCTCGATGCTTGGCGAACGGATTCGTTTTTACCGTAAAAGTAAAAAAATGTCTGGCCAGCAGTTGGCGCAGCGAGCAGAGGTATCACGCAGCCTGATCTCTCAAGTCGAAAAGGACAGCGCTAATCCTTCGATTGAAACACTGCGCAGGATTGCGATTGCTTTGGAAATTCCCATTGCACTATTATTTGAAGAAACAATACCCCCCAATGGAATTTTGGTGCACAAAAACAATCGGAAAATTCTCAAGGTGCCTGAATCCAACCTTATCTATGAATTACTAACACCGGATCTCAACCGGAAGATAGAATTTATATGGATTGAAATCGAACCGGGCAAACAGATTGAGCCAGTCGCTTTTGCCCACGAGGGCGAAGAGTGCTCTATTGTTATTGAAGGGCAATACAACCTCTGGATTGGTGACAAGGAATATGTCATGAATTAAGGTGACTCGATCTCGTTTGATAGCTCGATACCTCATAAGTTGGCCAACCTGGGCTCCCAAAAAGCAGTTCTTGTCACTGCTATCACTCCACCGTCTTTTTAGAAATGGTAATTGGAGGCTCCTTTGTTTGATATCATCATAAAAAATGGGCGAGTTGTCGATGGGACAGGCAACCCTTGGTTCAAAACAGATGTAGGGATCAAGGAAGGCAAAATCCAGAAAATCGGTATCATTGACGCCTCAGAAGGTGAAACTGTTATATCTGCTGAGGGGTTGGTGGTATCACCAGGTTTTATAGATATCCACAGCCATGCTGATTTTATTCTTCCCCTGGCGAATCACATCGATATATTGGCCCCGCTGGTCGAGCAAGGAATCACAACGCTTGTTACCGGAAACTGCGGCCTTTCACCTTTCCCAGTCAACCCGACGAAACTCGACCTCTTAAAGAGCTACACCGAGTTCTTCCAGGGTGGTAAACTTAGCTGGAACTGGGAAACTACCGCTGAATACCTGGATAACTTATCATCTTCCGGCTCAATATTCAACGTGGTTCCGTTAGTTTCTCACGGTGCGATCCGGATTGCTGTTATGGGGTTTGACGCCGGTGAACCTTCTCCCACACAAATGAAAGAAATGCAGTCTATGGTTTCCGATGCAATGGAAGAAGGCGCATTTGGCCTTTCAGCTGGCCTGATTTACGCTCCAGGAATGTATGCTTCGACTGATGAATTGATCGCGATTACAAAGAGCTTGATTCCATTCCAAGGAGTCTTCACTTGCCATGTGCGGGGTTCCAGTGAAACAGGACTGGAAGCTACCAAAGAAATTATTAGAATTGCCCGGGAGAATAGGATCCCGGTCGAGCATTCCCATATGGAAGCTTTTGGAGCTCCCAATTGGCCCCAAATAGATGAGACCATCCGATTGCATGATCAAGCCAGGGCAGAAGGTTTGGATGTAACCTTTGATGTCATCCCCTACACTGCTGCAAACACCACACTCACAGCATGTTTTCCACCTTACGCATTTGAAGGCGGAATAAACAAGTTCATTGAGAGACTGAAGGATCCCAAACAGCGCGAACAATTACGATTTGACATAGAAAATATGATTTCAGAATGGCCTACATGGCGACCCGGCACCTGGCCACACAACATAGCGCGCAACACCGGTTGGAAGAATATCTGGCTACTTTGGTCACCGAGCGACAAGAATGTAAAGTATTTCGGTAAGAGCTTTGAGGAAATTGGGAACATTCAAAAGAAAAAACCATTTGATGCAGTTGCAGATCTATTGATTGAGGAAAATGGAGCTGCACTAGCACTCTATATCGGGGTGAGTGGAGACCTGGATAATTATGAAGGCCTCCATAAGATCCTCTGCCATCCAAATGGCGCCATTAATACGGATGCCATTCTTACGGGTCGGGGAATGCCCCATCCGGCAGCTTATGGTTCATATCCACGCGTGCTTGGACAATATGTCCGTGAACAAAAATTGATGCGCCTGGAAGAAGCTGTACGTAAAATGACATCGCTCTCCTCACGCAGGTTCAATATCCACAACCGGGGGCTGATCAAGCTGGGTATGTGGGCAGATATCACCATATTCAACGCAGATTCTATTCGGGATAACGCCACTTACATCAAGCCAGACACTCCCCCGACCGGAATAGAGTGGGTTCTAATCAATGGAGAGGTTGTTGTGGAGAAAGGTAAACTGCAAACAAAAGCTCGACCCGGGCAGGTCTTGAGAAATTGTACGAAATAAGCAGAATGAGGAGTACGTAAAGATTAAGTCTGAACTTTAAAAACATAATAAATACTTGGCGTGATTTAAAATTGCAGTTCCTAAGTGTTCTAATAATAAATATCGAGTTTGCAGTACTTTCGCCAAATTTTTCAGATATTGATACCTTTGTCAATACCTTATTAACCAGAATAGCATCAATCCTCTTCCGGACTCACCGCACCTACAAGAAGTTGAATCGTGTGATCGGGTGATAAAGAAGTTTTAGAAACTGGCGTAAAGGAGGTGATTGATTTCATAGCTTATTGTTTGTCATTATCAACCGTCGCATTATGCTGTGATGGTCTGATAAAAAATCTATCCAGAATATTCATATTCACATAGCCAAGGAGAATGAAGATGAAAAAGGTTTGTTATATTTTATCTCTAATCATGATTTCTACTTTAGTTCTAACTGCATGCGGTGCACAACCAACAGCTGCACCAACTTCTCCGCCAACCGTTGCCCCTAAGGAAGTAATCAAAATTGGCGGCCTCTTGGATTTCACCGGCCCCGTTGCTGATCTAGGCCCAAAATTCCAAGCTGGAATAGAACTGGCATTGGAGGAAGTCAACTACACTGTAGCTGGTCACAAAATCGAACTGCTGGTCGAAGATACTGCCACCAGTGTTGATGTTGCTGTGGAAAAGTTCAAGAAGTTAGCGGATGCAGATGATGTCAAAATCTTCATTGGCCCATTGATGGGTGACGCTCACCTGGCAATTTCACCCCTAGCCAAAGAGAAAAATGTCCTGATCACTTCCCTGATCAATGGTATGTACCAGACGGTTCCAGATGGACATTATCTAATCTACCCCACGACCGTGGATGCCCAGACCTATCCTTTCGGTCAATACGCGTACGACACACTTGGCTACAAATCTGCCGTTGTCGTTGCAGCTGACTATGCTGGCAAGCGCGGTTATGCGGCTGGTTTCATTGAGGGTTTCAAGGCTTCCGGTGGCACCATTGTCCAGGAAATCTATACACCGTTGGGTTCACCTGACTACAGCCCCTTCATCTCAACTATCAAAGAGGCTGACGTCGTAATGTACGCACTGGAAGGTCCGGGACCCGTTGCCCGCTTCATCACTCAATTCAAGCAGACTGGAAGAACAACCCCGATGATCACCATTACCCAAGATGGAGATTACACACCTGAGGCTTTGGCTGAATTAAAAGATGTGGCACTTGGTATCAAGGGAGAATCCTCTTATACATGGATGCTGGACAATCCCGAAAATAAAAATTTCGTTGAGGGTATCAAGGCAAAGACCGGTAAGGTTCCGAGCTCCTCAGAGCAGAACGCGTACACTCTGACGAAAGTTATCCTGGCTGGGTTAGAAAAGACCGATGGAGATGTCAGCTTCGATAAATTGTTCCCTGCGATTACTTCGCTAAAGATGAACACACCAGCTGGTTCATTATCCTTCGGACCTGAAGGGATTGCCATTACCCCAATGTATGTAACCGAGGCAGTAAAAGTCGGTGATGTTTATCAAATTTCTGCACCGCTCTTTACTGTTGATCAAGTTTTCGATGTTCGTGTAAAGCCTTAAATTTCTGGTAATTTAATCAGGGGTAGGTCGGGTACCGACCTACCCCAACTTCCCCGATTAATTATGAAGGAAACTGATATGTGCAAGAGGTTTCATGGATTTCTTTTTATCTAACTTGCTCAACGGAATTTCTTATGGGATGATTTTGTTTCTGATTGCTGCCGGAATGTCCATTGTGCTTGGCATTATGGGCATTACCAACTTAGCCCATGGGTCACTTTATATGATTGGGGCTTATATAGGCTGGACAATCTTTGTCCAATTAGGGATGAATTTTTGGTTAGCAGTTTTTGCCGGGGCAGTCGTCTCCGGGATTATCGGACTGTTAATTGAACGGATTTTTTTAAAACACTTGTACAAACAGGTCAATGAGCAGGTGTTACTGACATATGGTCTTGTTTACATCACCACCAACCTTGTGACCTGGATTTGGGGAGGCCGATATCGCCTGCAGTTCACAGCCCCAGAGCTAGATATGCACACAGTTAACCTGGGAAGCTTTTCCTTCCCGTTGACCAGGATCGTTATCACCATTTTTGGCATACTGGTTGCTTTAATTCTCTGGTATTTGCAAGACAAAACCCGTATTGGTGCAATCGTCCGAGCAGGTATGGATGATAAGGAAATGGTCCAAGGGTTGGGAATCAACCTTGAATTGGTATCCATGGCTGTTTTTTTTGTTGCTTCATTTGTTGCTGGCTTGGCTGGGGTGATTGGTGCCCAGCTTCTCTCCACTTACCCAGGTTTAGGTGAGAACGTCCTTCTGTTGACTCTGGCTGTGATCATCGTTGGTGGGATTGGCTCGATCCAGGGAGCATTGGTTGGTGGACTTTTGATCGGTCTGATAGATAATTTTGGAAAAGCTTTATTCCCACAATATGCAATGTTTACTATTTATTTTGCAATGATCATAGTTCTACTCATCAAACCGAGTGGTTTGCTAGGAAGATCAAAATGAGTAAAGTAATACTACAGAAATTTAGATATTCTAGGCTGGTTCCATTTCTATTTATCACGCTCCTACTGGTGGTATTGCCTGTTTTTATGCCTAAAAATGTACAAGGAATCATGACAAAATTCCTGATTTATGCGGTTTTTGCAATTTCATATGACTTGATCTTTGGTTACACCGGTTTAGTTTCTCTCGGCCATGCAGCCTTTTTTGGCGCTGGAGGTTATGCCGTGGCTGTCCTTTCCCTGCATTATGGGACCAATTCTTTTTGGCTTGGCGGAATCCTGGCGATCATTGTCTCCACATTGCTTGCAGTCGTGTTGGGTTTTATTTCTCTCAGGGTTACGGGGACATATTTTCTACTCCTTACATTTGCCCTGGCCCAACTTCTATATAGCGTTGCCTGGAATATTCCATGGTTCAACAGCGAGGGTATGCAAGGTATTGCGCGCATAAATTTTCCCAGCCTTGGCATCCCGGGAGAAATCTGGTCCGACGCAACTTTATATTATTTTGTCCTGGTGATAGCTGTGATTTGCTACTATATTCTCAGGCGAATCACCAAATCCCCCTTCGGGCATGCCTTGGTGGGTATTCGCGAGGGAGAGGCACGCATGACAGCACTGGGATATAACACCTGGTTATATAAATACATGGGATACATCATTGCAGCTCCTTTTGCTGGGATGGCTGGTGCTTTATTTGCTTATTACAGCCGTTTCATTTCTCCCGCCCAATTTGGTCTTGGTACATCCTTCTACCCAATGGTAATGGCCATTATAGGTGGGACGGGGACATTGTTTGGACCGGTAATAGGCGCGGGTGTGGTTGTATTTGTGGAATATTTCGCTTCCCTGATAACACCTGAGCGCTGGCCTTTGATCCTCGGGATCATCTTTGTATTATCGATCATGTACCTCAGATCTGGTCTTGGTGTTTCGATCTATAAATTATGGCAAAAGGTCAGTAATTCGAATGGGAATTCTAAGAGTTGAAAATTTAACCAAGAAATTCGGAGGCGTAGACGTCTTGAGTGATGTCACCTTCGATGTTGAAGCTGGAGAAAGGTTGTTAATTATCGGCCCGAATGGAGCAGGCAAAACTACCCTATTTAATTTAATCGGTGGTCAACTGCCTCCAACCTCCGGAAAAATAATCTTTCAGGACCGAGATATAACAAGCTATCCAGCACACCAGCGGGCGCATATGGGCGTCGTCCGGTCTTTTCAACTTTTGACCTTGTTACCCAACCTGACAGTCCAGGAAAATGCCTTGCTTACTTTCCATGGTAACAGGAAATCGCGATTGGACATGTTCAATGATTTTCATGGCTACTTAGATGTGAACAATAAAGTGGATGAAGCACTAAATATGGCCAATCTTTGGGATACTCGCAACGAGCCGGTTAAACTGCTTTCTTATGGAGAGCAGCGCAGGTTGGAAGTTGTGATGAGTATGGTCCTTCGACCAAAGCTCCTTCTCCTGGATGAGCCAACCAACGGACTAACAAACGAGGAAAGCGCTGACATAGTAAAGTTGATCCATCAGTTGGGAAAGGATGTGACCATCTTGGTCGTGGCGCATGATATGGACTTTGTATTCGAAGTAGCTGAAAAGATCAACGTACTATATTATGGTGGTCTTGTAGCCAAAGGGAGTCCCGAAGAAATTCGGAACAACGCGAAAGTAAAAGAAATTTATTTAGGTGTAGGAGAAAACTAAAAAGTGTTAGAGGTCAATGACATCCACACCTACTATGGTGAAAGCCATGTTCTCCATGGACTATCCCTCCAGATCAAAGAAGGTCAAGTAATGGCCTTGCTAGGAAGAAATGGGATGGGAAAAACAACAACAATCCGTTCCATCATCGGTTTTGTACCGCCACGACAAGGTAGTATTGTATACAAAGGAGCGGATATCACCCACCTGCCTCCCCACCGGATTGCCAACATGGGAATTGGCTTGATCCCCCAAGGGAGGCGAATATTTCCATCTTTGGGAGTGATGGAGAATTTAACTGTGGCGGCACGCAATAACACAAAACCAGGTGCTTATAACCTAGATAAGGTCTACGAAATATTCCCAATCTTGAAGGAAAGGGCAAAAATCAAAGGTACTCTTTTAAGTGGCGGAGAGCAGCAGATGCTTACGATAGGCAGGGCGTTAATGACTAACCCTGATCTTCTGTTGATGGATGAGCCTTCAGAGGGTTTGGCACCTATGCTTGTGAAAGAAATCGGGGAAATCATAAAAGCCTTGAGACAGCATGGAATATCGATCTTGCTGGTTGAGCAGAATCTCAACTTAGCTTGCGAGTGTTCGGATTTTACTTGTGTGATTAACAAGGGTGTGATTGTCTGCCAACTTACTCCGGACGAATTGATTTGTAATGAGGAAGTGAAGGCCAAGTACCTAGGAGTTTCATAATGAGTGATATTTCGCGCGAAAAAACCTATTTCCCTGATGGAGGAACAAAAATGGAAAATTTACTCTACAAAGATCCAATGAGCACCAAAGATTTTCCGGGTTTAACCAAGAAGGAAAGAGAGAACTTGGCAGTCGTCATGGAAGAACTGAAAGGTTGGGACCATGCAGATGTCGAAATGGTGCTTAAAGTAATGGCTAATGAGGCAGTTTATCATGACATTACCTTGCCGGCAGCCAAGGGTCATGATGGCATCCGGGCATTTGGACTTAACTGGATTAATGCTGCCCCTGATTTCACGGTTCATATCGAGAAATTTATTGTCCAGGGTAATTATGTAGTAAACGTAGGCCGTATCTCTGGCTCAATTCAGGGAGAATATTTTGGTCTGCCGGCGACTAAAAAACCTTTCGATTGCATGTTTGCACAGGTAGCTGTTGTTGAAAAAGGCAAGATCATTTATGTCCGTGATCACTGGGATTACACTACCATGTCCCGTCAGGTGGGTTGGGACAAATAATTCAAGCAATTTATTGGCGAGGAATATAACTTGCTGCAATTGCCAGGGGCTGCAACCACTAAATAGGTAAATCAAGATCACATGTCCATACCAATGATCTATTTGGACACTCTCTTGGAAAGGATACTATGGTTAAGTTAAAACAATCATCAAAAGCTAAAAAAGGTGATTTAGTTCAAGTCCATATTGTGGTATTGGCACCTGACGAGAGAGCTCCGATCCTTCCAGAAGCGACCCGCTGTGTTCCTTATGAAGGCTGGATAAAAGGGTATTTACAAGATGAAGTTGCGGAATTTGGACAAACAGTGCTGATTGAGAGTTTTATTGGAAGACAACTTTCGGGGGTTCTAGTTGATTTAGATCCGATCTATGACCATAATTTCGGGGAACCACAATCGGAATTGAATACTATTGGGAAAGAAACCTGGAAGAAATTAGAAAGTGAAGCTTAATCCAATGTCTAATAATGATTACGATTCTGTTATGGCTCGGAAGAATGAGATATTACAACCGGCGCTTGGCATCGATTATGAGAAATTTGAACAATCTCCAATTACATTTGATTATGAAATGCTGATGGCAGAACCAGGTTATTCATTGAGTGAAATTCAAAGAGTCCAGAGAAGTACAGGTGTAGGCGATACACCCTTAGTAGAACTCAAGAATATCACGAAGCTGGTTCGTAGTGTGGCTCTTCCTGGAAAAGGGGCAAGAATTTTTGTAAAAGATGAGAGAAACAACCCCAGCGGCAGTTTTAAAGATCGACGGGCTTCATTATCTGTATATCATGCCGCTCAAATGGGATATAAGGGTGTAGTTTGCGCCTCTTCGGGTAATTATGGTGCGGCAGTAGCCTCCCAGGCTGCCAAGTATGGACTTAAAGCTATTGTTATCCAGGAAGCCTTCGACAGTCGACGAGTGGGTCAACCCGAAATTCTGGAAAAGACACGCGCTTGTGAGGCATATGGAGCCGAAGTATGGCAGATGTCAGTTGGCCCAGAGTTGTTTTATATAATGCTTCGCATTTTGGAGGAAACGCGTTACTTCAGCGCATCCTTATATACACCCATGAGCATCCTCGGGATTGAGACTTTAGGATATGAGCTTGCTCAACAGATGAAGCAGCAGGAAGGCCGTTTTCCGGATATGGTTGTGATTACCCATGCAGGCGGCGGAAATGTCTCTGGCACAGCCCGAGGGCTGCAAAAAGCTGGTGCTTTTTCTACATCTGTAGTTGGTGCTTCAGTGGATTTACAGGGACTCCACATGGCGAGCGACTATGACTTCAATCGCAAGTCGTTTACTACCGGACACACAGGCTTTGGAATTCCTTTCCTGACCTTGCCAGACCGTACAGACGTGCCGCGCAGTTGTGCACGTGGTCTGCGCTACCTGGACCGCTATGTGACAACTACCCAGGGAGAAGTATTTTTTGTTACTGAACTGCTCGCCAAGCTGGAAGGGATGGAACGTGGACCGGCTGGTAATACCTCGCTTGCAACTGCGATCGGATTGGCGCATGAACTTAACCAGGATCAGGTGATTGTTGTGCAGGAAACAGAGTATACAGCAGCAGGAAAAATTCATACAGCACAGTTAACCTTCGCTCGTCAGAATGGGATTGAGATTAGGCGCGGAGATCCCAAGGAAAGTATCCCTGGTAAGTCAATTGTGATCCCCGAGGGTGTAGAACAGGTTAGAGTAGAGGAATATAATCTACAGAAGGTACGCCAATCTTATATCAAGAATGTCTTAAAAACTGCAGGTTCATATCAACCGCAAGAAATGGACCTGTCCTTTATGGCTGAAGATACAAAGAGCTCAAGAGATTTCATTTTTGAAACCATCGCCTCTAGTAAACAAGTCCAAGCTGCCTAAAGATGATCCGGATACATTTTTCTAAAACTCATTTGGAGGAAAAAACATGGAAACCAGACGAGAAATCTTAAATAATCCCCTATTCCCTGCTTTGAAGAAGGTTAACCATACCCCCGACCAGGATATCTTTGTATGGTCAATGGGTATGGGTTTGCACAACCATAACCTGGTTACGGCGCTGGATGCGAACATCAAGGATACTGATCTCAAAGAAAGCATTTTGTACAACATCTGGAAGGCTTTTTATGCTGTGAAGTTAACACGCCCAAATAAGATTTTGGATATTTCGGAAAAGCCCGACCTTAAACGCCTGAATATCACCTTAACAAATATCATGAATGACGCTAAACACCCAGCTATTTTGGGGATGGGTGACTCGGTAGAAGAAGCTATCCTGAATTGGGTAAGGGCTTTTGCTATTTTTGATTTCAATATTTATACATATTTGGAAAAGGCACTGGGTGCAAAAGATGGCTTGCGAATTTATATGGGCTTGTGGGAATCATTTGCCCTCGGAGAGCTGGACCACGTCAAGGAATCACTTGGAATAGATGACCAAACAAATATCACTACAGATATTTTGGGTAAATTATCCCAGGTTTACTG
>Ga0315289_10005878_pt1 | contig 18050 bp, 9 predicted proteins | sample YL17G11_40_MG_FD_203452 | JGI IMG/M metagenome (GOLD analysis project Ga0315289, IMG submission 203452) | Sediment microbial communities from Yellowstone Lake, YNP, Wyoming, USA - YL17G11_40 | ecosystem: Environmental > Aquatic > Freshwater > Lake > Sediment | place: USA: Wyoming | collected... | reverse complement strand
TCTTATTTTCCAGCGTTTTTTCTCCGACTAGCATCACTGAGACACCGACGCTCAATTCCCATCTTACTATCTTAAACGTCACGGCAACACCTGATCCTGCTGTTGAAGGAGATACTGTTCGTATTTACGTTACCATTCAAAATATTGGTTCTCAAAATATCTCTGCTGGACAGCAAATCATAATTACCGTGAAAGTCGACAATGAACAATCTATAGCCGCCTCTCTTATCGATTCATTTGGATTATTAAAAAATCAACAACGGACAGAAAATCTCACTTGGATAGCAACATTAGGTTCTATACAGCGCAGACTCCTGCATGTAACTGTTACCTATTTAGGAGTCGTTGAAGCTGTCGCGGAGGGAGAAATACGAATTAATGAGCGAAAGACCGATCTGCTCTTTGTCTCAACTCCGTCTATTAGCGGAATGACCACTCTTGGAAAACCAGTCACGATCACTGCAATTGTCAAAAACATTGGGAAAAACACGACGCAAAACATCAATGTCTCGCTTTTCATCGACCGATCACTAAATAAAGGGTATATAAAAAGCGGCGGATTGATAAAAGGAGAATCGTCCGAGCTCTTTTTCTCTTGGACTCCCTTGACGTTTGGAGTTCATACTATTAATCTCACGATAGATCCGAAACGAATAATCTCAGAACAAAGTGAAACAAACAATTATTATGAAACAACCACCTCTGTGATACCCTGGTGGAACACTAGTTGGCATTACCGGGGAGTCTACAACGTCACAGGAACTGGAAACTTGTCATTTTTAGTGAATTTTACTTCGATTCTTCAATCCTTACAAATTTTCAACAGAACATTTGAGAATTCTACAATCAGTATTGTCCGGTATTACACCAATGGTACCATGAGCCTTGTTAATAGAACCTGGTTTAATGAATCCAGCTCGTTTAACAATCGGACAAAAGCACTTGGTGCCCTTGCCTGGGCTGTAGCAGGACCTTCTCTATATGGAGTCTATTTCGACGTAAAAGAAAATCCAGGGACGCGCAGCAGTACACCCGAGACCCTAAACATTATCCAATCAGGCTCCGCACAAGCAACCTTAGTTGCGACACAAGGCTGGTGGCCGGAATTCGTACACCCTTGGAACATCTACTATCCATTGAACACAATACCATTTCAGTTTCAGGTAAACACGACCGCTCAGGCGAAAGAGATCACCGCCCGATTTTTATGTGATAACGATTTCATGTTTAGCCGTAGATTATCTTCTTCAGATAATCTCACTTGGAATGGTACTACTGGGACTCTTTCAAAACGAGGGAATTGGACAGTAAACGTCTCCGGCTGTGATTACGCTGGATATAACACTACTAAACTCATCGCCAATTTCTATGTTGGCTCCCCTGATCTTGCACTTACTGCTCTCTCAGTACCTGAGAAAGGCTATGTCGGATACAACATCACAATAACCGCGAATATCCGTGTATTTAACACCACTGTCCAAAACGTCGACGTTTCACTTCGCATAAATGGCATTGTGAACAAAACTCTCAATGACCTTACCATTCTTAAAGATGAAAACAGAACCATTCAGTTCAGCTGGCGTCCTCCAAAAAAAGGAAAGTATAACGTCAGCGTCAGAATCGATTTTACTGATTCAAACCCAAATAACAACAAAAAATGGAAGAACGTCATAATTGAAGGAGTACCAGACTTAGATATCCTTAATATGTCTGTTACTCCAACCCCGGTTGATGAGGGCAACCCCGTGATGATTATCACTCGTATCACTAATATCGGGGATGGGAACGCCACGAACTACACCGTGGTCCTCTACGCCGAACAAAATGGAATAGACAACACCTCAATGACTATGGGGTTCAATGATGATAAAAACTCAACAACCGTAAGTATTAAGAAAAATGAAACCAAATACGTCAACCTCACCTGGGAAACGACAACCTATGGAAAAAATAGTTTCCATGGTGAATGGGCAGTTGGCATTAAAATCCTTATCTCATCAACCACTCCAGATAAAAACAGCGACAATAACAACCAGGTGCTCTTCCATGTCTTACGCGTCAATCCAGCGGAACGAAAACCACCGGCTATATCCAATCTGAATTACCCACACTCAATAGAACAAGGTCAAGCAGTGCTTATCACCGCTCAAGTAACCGATGATTCAGGTATTGACTCGGTGAAGATCTCCATAAGAACACCAAACAAGACTCTTGTCAAAGGAAATATGACTGCAGAAGCAAATAATCAATATAAGTACCAATATATGAGCACATTGCTCGGTTCTTATTCCTTCTGGATCAACGCAACCGATCAATCCCCGAACCATAATAAAACAAGCGCAACCGGGACATTCGAAATAACCGAGGATAGAACACCACCGACGATTTCTTTCTATGGTGAGTATCCCTCTGTCCAGCTGAAGAATAATGAGGTGGAAATACGTTGCATCACCACCGATTTCTCCGGCATACAATCCGTTGAAGTGACTATACGTTCTCCGGATAATCTCTTAGAGACACACACCATGAGCAACACATCGCATGACTCGAAATATGTGTACACACAAGATTATGGGATTATCGGAAAATACGTTTATTCTATCACCGTAGAGGACAACAAAGGAAATAAAAAAACCACTGATGACAAAACATTTTGGATAACCAATGATCTGGATGATACGGATAACGACGGCATGCCAGATACATGGGAGGAACGCTACGGGTTTAACCCGTATGATCCCAGCGATGCATCACAAGATGCAGATAATGACGGTATCACGAATCTTCAGGAATATAAGGATGGCACCAATCCCGCAAAGAAGCTTTCCTCTCCATCGGAATTCTTCGCACGATTAAAAGAAAACTGGGTATATCTTGTTGCCTCCATTATCGTATTTGTGATGATTGTGATTCTCGCTCGTTATGGAATACGGAGACGAAAACAATGAAAATCCCTCGCAAAACACTCCCGTTCATCGGCATCATTTTCCTTGCTTTTATAGTCCTACTGTTCTCAGTCTGGGATATCATCTATCATGAACAGTGGCTGGAACGTATCATTGCCCTCTACGGGATTCTCATCATCCTTACACTGCTTTTTCTTGTTTCGAAAGAAAAGAAGAAATCAGTTGTTAAAAAAAATGTAGATGAATTTGAAAAATCACTCAAAGGAAGACTTCATCATTTCAAATGTCCCTCGTGTGGTGGCATTTTCGCAATTAAAAAATCAAAACATAACAATAAAAAACCCTTCACCTTGACGTGCCCTGATTGTGGTACTACTGGGACGATACCCTCAAAACCATCTCAGATTATCGAAGAAATTCCTGAAAAGAAATCAATAAACAAAAATTTCAAGTGCGAAACGTGTGGAGAGTGGATCATGGTCTGGGCGGAAGGAGCAAACCTCGTATCGGACATTCATGTGTTCTCCTGTCCCTATTGTGGGACGAAACAAGATATGCATCGGACTTAAATGTGATGCCGCATTTTTACTGCTTCCCCGTGTCTTGATTCGTTCATTTCTTTTCCGTTCATGAGTGCAACGCCAACACCACAGAGTTGTTTATTTTTCCTAATGAGGACTTCATCGCCGATCCGTATCGATTCATCCGCATTTTTTACCCCTGGAGCAAACACCGATCCTTTCAACGTGAAATCATCAGAAATCTCTACCCAGTATTGCTCCGCGGAAGCGAGTCGTTCACCCCCCTCCATGGTTAATGAAATCAGTCCTCGTTCTTCCGTAACCATCCCTAGTTGTGTATTTTTCAGCATGATTTTCTGATAAGGATATTTTCCTCTGATGCTACAACCTTTCAGAAGACGTTCTGCAAGAGGTTTGCTCATTTGATAGCAAGCCAGTGATTTGATGTTTTCATATGTTCGTTGTGATGGTTCTACACGCTTCTGCATCCGTGTTGTTTTTTGGAGCACGTTAGATAATTCATCAAGCGATTCCGCTGAAGTAGGTGAATCTATACACGTCGAAACAGGGTTTTTTAACAGATCAGCCACGAATTGTTGCATCGCCCTAGGGATATGCATAATTATGGTGTCGTAGGCGTTCTTCTGTAGATACTGTTGTAGGAGCGTTCGAATCATTTTCTTTTCATCTTCATCCCAGTAACCAGTTACTGCTGTATCATAGGTAGAAGCAGGGTATGTTAACTCCAGTTCCCTTGGAACAAGCCCCAGCGGTGATGTCAGAATAACTTCATGAACCACGAATGAATTGTCCAAATTCAAGATACGTTCTCTGAAGAGTTTATGAGATTTTGAAAACGAGTAAGGTTTTTTTGCCGAACATGGAAGAAGAAGCAGGATTCGAGCACTTGGTGGTTTTTCATATCTCTGGATAACCCGCTCCTGGAAACGTCGGATCTCCGGTCGAACCAATGAATCCTTGGTAGTCGCAATCAATGGTTGTTTACGCATTACCGGTATTCGTTCCTCTAAAAATTGATAATGATTAAGATCAAGGATTCTCAGCATTGATGCTAAGAGCGGGCTGGTTCTTACGCGTGTCTCTACAAGCTCTCGTAACGAACCAGCGATAATCGCGTTCCTCACCTGTTTTATCTCGCAAAGAAGGGCAGAATAGTTATGCTCCAATATCTCTTCATATTTCATCACGGAGGCATCCTTGATTTTTATGCAGGAGGAGCAGTTGCAGGGAAGTTCAGGTAATTTGGTTTTTCTACACGGGCCTGTTGGGAACAGCAACGTTTCGTTTCGCGCTGCCATGACTGCTGAAAAAGAATCAAAAAAATCTACACCCAGATACGTGAGAAGTGCGATACTAGAAGGTTCGCCAACACAAGGTAGGTAGATCAGTTTTTGATACCCTATTTTCTCCCGTAATTCTGTTATGAAATCGACAAAGTGTGATTGCTGGGAAAACAATTGTGTCGCGTTCGTGACGATAGAAAGGTTCGCATCATTGTCTTTTACCGTCTCTGATATAAGTTCTTTTTTCGCAGGGATAAGGAAGCAGTCAGTGTTTTTGTTTTTGGTGAGCGCGCTGAGATGTAATTCTTTGGTGGCATCCTTCGGATAGATCAGGTAGTTACTCATTGAGACTTCGTTCTTTTCCTTTTTTTCTCCTGCCGAAAAGATACTATCACCAATTCGTATAGTAAGTCTCTTGGTTTTTCTAGTCCCATTGGTAAGGAGAATATCGGAAAATTCTGGTGCCTTGCATCGCGACGTATGAAGAAAGAGAATGTTAGGAGTAACAACATTCTTTTCATCAATGGTGAGCTGTCCGATTCGTGCAGGTCCGTCTCTGTTGTGTACTCGAAAATTCATTGGTCACCGATACTGCTTCCTGTTTAAGAAGGTTTAGATGCTGTTGGCTTTGTACCTAAAATGCCTCGAACGGTATATTAAAAGTGCAAATACCATTAAAAATGCAAAGCCGTCGGGCATTGTAAAAAGAGTTAAGTTACAACAGAAAAATCCTTTTGGAAAAAATATGAAAAAGAACTCAAAGATTCAATAAACCAGGAATTTAAAATCTTATTCAAAGAACTAAACACATTAGACCAACAGTTAATCGAGATAGATAAAAATATCATCGTTTATTTGAAAAAAATATGCAATGAATATACGAAAGAATATGGTATTTCTTTAGATGCGGAATTAAAATCTCCTTTTTATTGAATTACTTTTATGATTTCAGGTTCTTCGGAAATGAATATACCATACTGCTCGTTCTTCAGACCACTCGCAGCCACCTCTGTAAAAAGCAGTGACTCTGATTCGATGGTATTCGATAAGACCTTTAAAATAATTTTTATTCATGTTCCATGTTGAGGGAGGGTCTGTAGAGTTATATTGGATGTTTCCATCAACAAAAAAGCCGATGTGATCCAATTGGTCAAGAAAAGTTGCATTAGCACGGACGGTTACGTTTCCGATAATAAATGTTTTTCCAAAAATCGTTGGTAACACTTCTTTTCCAAAGAAATAGACTTTCCCAGCGACCGGCTGTTCCATTGTGGCTTTTTTTACCAACCCTGGGCCAAATGCATGAAGAAATCCTTTTGAATGAAATGCACCTGAATGGACCTCCTCATCATTCAACGAACCAACGTAGACCGTCCCATCCTCCGCAATCGCAGGAGACGATATAATACCTACATTGCAGATACTACCACTCCGCCAACGCTCAGTCCCATCAGGGTTCACCACAATAAGTTCTCCGCCGACCCCGTGATCGAAATCGATACATGCACCGATATAGATGATTCCATCTGCTGAGATCGCTGGCGCTGAAAAATCACAACTCCGCAGGTCTCCAAAGGGAAAGATCCATTTCACGGAACCATTGGGATTGATTGCATATAAATCAGTATGACCAACATAGATGGTTCCGTCAGGTCCAATTGAGGGATTACTGCTCGTTCCATATTTTGTATTGACTTTCCATTTCATCGTTCCATTCGGATACAAGGCATACAGGTAATCATCCCATGAGGATACGTAGATCGTCCCGTCATCTGCAATGGACGGGTTTGCCTTCATCCTTCCACCAGTAGGAAATTGCCATTTCACGGTCCCGTTATTCGGATAAAGGGCGAAAACAGAACCATACCATGACGTACAATAAATTGTTCCATCCTCTCCAATAGCCGGTGATGAATAGACTGAATAAATATTCGTTGTACTCCACTTCAAGGTGCCATTCGGATAGAGCGCAATAAGATTTCCATTAGATTCTCCAAAATAGATTGCCCCATCATCACCAATCACTGGTGAGGAAAATATATTATCTGTTGGATACTTCCATTTCACAGTACCATTTGGATAGAATGCATATAAAAAATTTGGGCTGTCCGCTGTTCCGGCATATATAGTGCCAGTTTCATCGATTGCCGGAGCTGATTGAATCCACAGCCAATCTTTTGATTTCCATTTAAATGTCCCATTTGAAATAACTGCAAAAAATTTACTCGCACCAAAATAAATGGTCCCTTCATTATCAATAACTGGAGATCCATACATCCAGCCATTTCCAGGAAACCGCCACTTTTCAACAAAAGGAGTAGCAGCAGTATTATAAGGGCTTCTCCCGGTATGTTGAACATCATGAGAAGCAACTGGCCATGGCGAATCCATCGGACCACCTTTTGATCCAATTTGAGTTTGTATCAAATCTTTTATACCACTGGATGCGAATGGAAAAACAGTTGGTTCATCTGGAGTATTTTCTGAATTGTGGTCTCTATCGATCAGGAATCTCTCATTCATTCTTAAAGAAGATTTTTTGTTCTCAATGGAATTTACGGATGATGTAATTGAGAAAAACAACGATATTATGATTATTTCCACGACGAGCGATGTAATTAATATTTTTTTCATACGACCTTCCCTTCATCATACCTTATAGTTAATGTATCTTATATATTTTTTGCTAAGGAATATAAATAATTATGATAATTTTTACTCAAATGAAAAAAAAAAAAAAAGGATTTATCCATAAATAGAAAATTTTAAGAACATATAAATGATTACCTGTTTAATATTTGGGGAGGACAAAAAACATGAAGAAAAAAAGTTTAGGAATTTTTATTAGTCTATTGATGCTGGCGACATGTATCGGACCAACCATATTCACAGAAAATGAATTAAATGTCAAAGCAACCTCTACGACTGGGGGAAATGTGGGTTTGGATTATGATACAATTTATGAAAAATTAGAAACTCTAAGTTATGTTGTCTTTAATGCATCATTGAAAGATCACGGTATTTATAAGGGGAGGGATTTTGGGACTGTAGGTGATTGGTGGGCTGCAGATAGAATAAAAGAATGGATGATAAAATTTTCTGTTAATTTAACCGGATCAGATGTTGAAAAAGAGCGTATAGGATATTTCAACTCTTTTTCCGATTATTGGTATCCAAAGAAATCAGATATAGAAGGATTCAGTCTACAACTTAAGAACGGAACACACGAAGCATTCACTATCTCAACGAACGAATCAATGCCTGTCGTTAGTAAAACTCTTTTACATTATATCTTTCCTAAGCATTATACTACTTCTGATTTTTGCACAATAGAACGATACACAAAGATTATGGATGATACACATCCCCTAGATGAGTACGATTACAAAATGTTCAATGTCACCTACACCAGAATAAACGACCCAAATAATTTTTCACAAATGGGTCTTGACGACGAACTCGTCTTTATTGACAATTACTCGAATGCCTCATTTGAGGATATAGAAGGGAGAATACACCTGATTAACGTTTCAAACAACGAATTGAACGAGACAGTAAATCATATAGCAGATGCAAACGCCACTGGTTATATCCTTATCAGAGATAACGTAAATGATATTCAAGGATGGGACTTTCCAATCCCAGGTATTGCGGTTTCAGATGAAAACGGTAGTCTTATCAAAAGCTATATACAAAATGAAAGCCTCTTCAACGTATCAGCATTAACGCCAGAACCCCCAATCCCTGAACAAGGAAACCTCATGATATATTATTTTAACAACACGGGTCAATTTCTTGAGAAAAAAATATGGCTAGTTGATATGCAAGATTTTACAGAAATATGGTTTCCTGTTGCATTAAATATTAGATCAATACAGTGTAGAATTGCTGGAATATTATGGTACGACTCAGGTTCATATGATCCTATGACACACAGCGAAAATGTTCCTAACTTCTGGGAGCCTTTGTTTTTTATCAAATTTTCCTCTGGAACGAAAAAATCGATTAAAAAACAATATGATAGTTTCTCAGGGCTGAGAAAACCTTGGATCTATATCAACAAAACAATAATCGCTGACGACGGCCCCCATGATATTGGTACTTGGGTCGGTAATCCTAAAAATGAGGTAAAAGCAAAATTCTTGTTAAATTGGAGTAAAAATCCCAATGTCGAAAGCTATAACGTCTATTGCACAGTCCCAGGAAAAAACCCCAGTAAAACCGTTATCATCAGCGGGGGACACTATGATGGTTTCTGGGGTCAGATGGCAACCGATAACGCTGCAGGTGTAGCAGTCATGCTTGGGATATTAAAATACATGAATGATAATCATATTACGCCAAAATGCAATCTTGTTTTTATCACCTTTTCAGGGGAAGAATATATTGACAAAGGCTCCCGCGGTTACGTCCTGCGACATTGGGATGAAATCGATCCAAATGATATAGAATGTATAATAAATCTAGATGTATTAGCCCATGATCAAGTTGGTAGCACTCTTTATATCCATAGTTCTGATCGCTGGCAACCTCTTAAGAAAATCTTGATAAATAATATAGTGACTCAGATTGCGGAATCGACCAACTATCAAGATGCTAACCTTAACAAATATACACTTGTGGCATTGGTACCTTGGGACAGAGGGTGGCTTGGGGACCCGCTAGCATATTATCCTGGAGTGGATGAATTTCCTTTCTGGCTCCGGGGAATAACTGCGATCAACTTCGGAAAAGAACCATATAATAAAACAAGACATCAGACTGGTTCGAATCATACAAGAGGAGATAACATGACTCATATCGACTGGAATGATCTTAATTATACTACTGACTTGGTTTGGAATGTCTCCAAATATTTCTGCGTTAACCCCGACTGCTGGTTTGAAGATATAACCTATCAGACATGGGATTCACCCGATGACAATAATGAGTATAACGATTCCGTCAATGTCACCTTCTCCATCAACACATCCCTGCCTCATGATCGCGTCTGGGTAAAAGCAACCCTGATATCCCAAGATCACCCTATTCTCTGCAGATACAAAACACAACAACATTACATTATTACGCCCTCAGGTATCCAAGACACACTTACGATTACGTTACTACCACGAGCGCCCAAAGGAAACTATATCCTACAGGTATTTCTCTATAATTCAACTGGAGAAGTCGATCGAAGTCTTATTACTCTTTTTGATTACTTGGATTTTGGTAAATATGCAAATGAGACGTATCAGACTGATGAGTTTTACTTGCATCCACCGAATGATCCACCAGCGACGCCGCTTCAACCATGGGGGAATACCTCGATCGTCAACCGAGGCCTCTTCCCGTATACGACGAACACTACAGATCCGAACGGTGACACTATCTGGTATCAATGGAACTGGAGCACAGGTCTTGGGATTAATTACTACACCCGTTGGGTCATCGGAGGCCCTTATGACTCAGGTGAGAACTGCACACGATATATTGGGTGGTTGTTCCCGGGGGCGTATCAGGTCCGTGTTCGGGCGAAGGACAATTTGTGGAATCCGAATGTGATGAGCGATTGGTCGCCACCGTTGAATGTGAGTGTCTCCCAGGCGGGGAATGGTGCCGCTTCATTCAATAATATGCTTCTCGGGCAGTTTACTTCAACCATGGTGGCAATGAATCAACAGACGAGCTGTACCGGGTTTGCCGCAGGCGTCAACCCAAGTCAAAACCAGCGGGGTTCTCTCGACTGGACATGGGATTTAGGCGACGGTAATGTATCATATGAGCAGGATGTAACGCATACGTATACGCAACCGGGGAACTATACGGTGAATCTCACCTTGGAGAACGGTGAGGGTGGCATGTATAACAGTACGACAACTATATCCGTTCTTGTGCTCAGAGCCGATTTCATTACCTCGGGGTCTGCGCAACCAAATAAAACGGTTATTTTTAATGATACGTCTGTAGGAGTATATTCAATAGTCAACTGGACATGGGATTTCGGTGATGGCAACATAAGCTATGACCGGAACACCAGTCATACGTATACGGAAACCGGAGAGTACAACGTGACGTTGACGGTGAGAGACACCCTGAATGATATACATATGTACGCGAAGCCTGTGTTTGTTGAATCTTTAGCCCCTGATTTCGTTTCCGTGGTTGACAGCCCAGATCCGGTGGGTTTCGGGCATGATGTGACGATCAGCGTGGATTTCTTTGATAATCAAAGCGGTGTGGAATCGGTGATGGTGAATATCACATACCCGGATAATACGACTGGGAATTTCTCGATGGAGCAGAATGTAAGCTCCGAACATGATTACGTGTACTTGTTCAATGATACATGGCAGAACGGGGTGTACAACTACAGCATCTGGGTGCGGGATTTCGCGAACAACACGAACTGTACCAGTGGGTTTAACTTCACTGTCTCCGGTGAGGCGAACATCACGGTCTCAACTACGAAAAACAGTTACAGTGGCAACGAGTATATCAATCTCACTGACCCGCCCGGTGATCCGTCACCATCGCTTGGATATGAGCTGTTAGAGGACGGCGCGGTGCTGCATCTCTGGAACCGGTACGATAGCTACTATTTCAACACCAGCTCGGGTATCCAGCTTACGAACCACAAGGACGATTTCTGGTCGCATAACGTGCTCATGCTCGGATACTTCAACAACGACCAATGGCATCTCGTCTACCGGACTGATGAACTCACCGGGTTCTCACAGGATATCGAGACCGATAACACAAACTTTGTGAACATCACCCTGTGGAAGGACCTTACGTACAGCGGGTATTCGTTCCGGTTTGCTCTCCGATACCACCTCGGTGTCAACGACAACGATCTCACCGTCATCCCCTCCATCAAGAACACCGGAACAAACGCCATCCCGTATGTACTCGGGTTTGGCTGGGAGCTGAAGGATATTCAGATCAACATGACCACCACCGGTGATTACATCATGGTTGATCAGGACACGTACTATTTGAATCAGACTCTGAATAATTCCTACACCGATCTTGAGGATTCCGTGTTTTACATCATGGAGAATGGGACTGGTTCACAGATGTTGTCGTTGTACCTCCGGTGGGATCCTGGCCTGACCTATAAATTGCAGGTGAAATCCCGCCTGGGGCAGGCGAACGCGCCGGTGACGCTGTTCATCCGGGTTGGCACCCTTGCCAGCGGGCAGCAGAAGCACACTGAGCTGCGCTGGTACGATGCCTCCCAGGTGACCTACTACTTCAATGACTTTAATGCGGAGGAGGCGTGGGAGACCTACCCTGAGTGCATGGTGGACGGCTCCACCGAATCTTTCGCCTCAACAGGACAGGATGGCAGTGTGGAACTCTGCACCAGCAATACCTGCGATGGCGAAGACCTGGGCGCGTATTCAAAGGTGGAGTTGCGGGCGCACGGCTACTACGAGGAGAAGCCGGGGAACATCACCCTACGGCCAGTATTTGGGGGAAAAACAGATGGCGAGAATTACACGTTCGCCGCTCCAGATCAACCGGAGTGGTCCCCATGGTTCGACATCACCGGGGACGAACACGGCCCGTGGAACCAGGAGGGACGATGGTCCTGGTCCGATGTGCAGACGCTCGCATGTGACGTCGAAGCATCCCTGGAGGACGAACATTGCACGCTGTATTGTTCTATGGTGGAACTCCGGGTTACCTACAACAACGCACCCACACTCACCAACCCGGTTCCGGTGCATGGAAGTAACGGCATCCCGTTGCAGCCGATGCTAAACATCACGGTGTCGGACCCGGACAGTGACACGATGAACATCTCCTGGTATTCTAATTCAACACCGAGTTACTTGACCCTGCGGCCGAATGCGAATGGCAGCATCACGGAGCTGGAACGATACCCCACGTCTCAGAACGCGAACTATAAATGCGTCGATGAAACTGTCGCGAATGATTCTGATTATGTGAAATGGAAAGGCTCCAGTTGGAAGAAAGATACGTATAACCTGCCGAATCATACAGATCAATCTGGGATGATCCATGAGGTGACCGTGTACGCCAGGTGTGCACGGGTCGGATCCATGACCTACCCAATAACCAATAGTTCAGCGAAAATCGTGATTCGATCTGGTGGGAGTTATTATTACGGGAGTGAGTTTAAACCGCCGTATTCACCAGGGCCTCCGGTTTCTTACACAAACTATAATTATATATGGAAGATAAATCCTGCCACAGGGAACGCATGGACCTGGAACGATATTGATAATTTACAGGCTGGTATCGCGTTCATTGGGACCGAAGGATCCTCTGAGTGTACCCATCTCTATGTTGTGGTGAATTACACGAACCCATCAACCTGGCTGCAGTTTGGGAGGAACAGCAGCGTCGGGAACGGTGTGTATCGTCAGCGGTTTCTGAATGCAACCGTGAACGGTCAGTGGTGGTACTGGAAAGTGAAAGCCGATGACGGCACTGCGTCAACCTGGAGTAGCGTGTACAAGTTTTACACGGGGAATCAGTCGAAGATCGAAAACACTGGCAATACGAACATCAAAGGGTATCTGCTCATGCAAATCCAGTTTTACAACGAAACCTCTGGAACATGGGTGTTGGACAATGATACGGTCAATGAGACCTCACTACGAACCATCAGCAACGGCAATCAGCTTGCGCTCGACACGATTTTCAATGGGAAAGTCAGGGCATCGGATCTTCAGCATGGGACAGGAACCTATCGTGTCTACACCGCGTTCAGGGATCCAGAAGGAAATATCCTGAAAACAAACACTGGATCTGAGTTGAAAGCCTGGTGGCAATTTAGTAAAACGTAACGAAGCAATCCTCAGCGACTAAAAACAACGGAAGTCAGGCACATAAACCCGCCTGATTTTCCATTTTTTTTGAATTAATAGAACCGATGCTGTTTAATGTCGGAAGTATCGTTGCCCGGAGAAAACCATGGTAACACCATGTTCGTTTGCTGCTTGAATAACTTCTTCGTCACGGATCGAGCCACCTGGCTGAATAACTGCTTTTACGCCAGCGTTTGCCGCGACATCAACAGCGTCTCTGAACGGGAAGAACGCGTCACTTGCCATGATTGATCCTTTGATATGGTCTTTACCCTTATGGGTCGCAATCCAGGCTGCGTCGACACGTGATGTTTGTCCGCCACCAATACCAACAGTCCGTGTCCCTTTGACAAAAACAACGGAGTTGGATTTTACATGTTTGACGCATTTCACTGCAAAGCCCATAGAGATAAGGTCTTCTTTTGTCGGCTTGGTTTTTGTAACGATCTTCCAGGTTTTCTGGTCAGCAAACCAGACGTCTCTTTCCTGTACAAGAAATCCCCCGACGACGCTTCGCATATCCAAGCCTTTTCTCTCAAGTTCCTTTTCTAAACCCTTTAGTTCAAGCAACCGGAGGTTTTTCTTTTCACTAAAAATCGCGAGAGCGTCTTTGCTGAAGCCTGGCGCCACAATCACTTCAAGGTAATACTTGGATAGTTCCTGCGCAACGTCTTTTTGTAGTTCCCTGTTAAACGCAACAATACCACCAAAAGGCGAGTAAATATCTGTTGCATACGCATCATTCCACGTCTGAAGTAACGTCGATGCACTGGCAATCCCACAGGGAGTCGCGTGTTTGATGATGACACAAGATGGTTCTCTGAATTCTTTGATGCACTCAACCGCACAGTTCGCATCAAGGATGTTGTTAAACGATAGTTCTTTTCCTTGGAGCTGTTTTGCGTTGGAGACACAGGGTTCTTCGGTAGGGGGGAGCGCCTTGTAAAACGCGCCTTTCTGGTGAGGGTTTTCCCCGTATCGCATTTCCTGTATCTTCCGCATGGAAACGGTATACTCCTGCGGTAGGATCTCATCGGTCCATCGATTTCTCAGGTATTGCGAGATGATTGTATCGTACTGGGCGGTATGAGCATAGGCTTCTATCGCAAGTTTCTCACGTTGTTCCAGTGTTATTTCTTTTTTTGATTTTAATGCGGTAAGGATTTCTGGGTATTGTTTTGGGGATGTTACGACGACAACGTCTTTGTAGTTCTTTGCCGCTGCCCTGATCAGCGTTGGTCCGCCGATATCAATGTTTTCGATGACTTCTTCGATACCGACGTTGGGTTTTTGTATGGTTTTTTCAAAAGGATAGAGGTTACAGACAACAAAGTCAATCAAGTTGATCTGATGTTCTTTAAGGGTCTTCAGGTGTTTTTTATCGTCTCGTTTAGCAAGTATCCCTGCATGGATAATCGGATGAAGGGTCTTTACTCTGCCATCGAGCATCTCAGGAAACCCAGTAACTTCTGATACTTCTTTGAGAGGGATTCCTGCATCGTGTAAAAAAGCAGCAGTTCCTCCTGTTGAAAGAATTGTTATTCCTAAATTTGTTAGTTCTTTTGAAAAATCAATAACGCCTTCTTTGTCGTAAACACTAACCAGTGCGTATCGGTGTTCCATTACTCTTACCCAGGAAGCATATGTAGGAGGCTCATAAACATTTGGGTTTAGTGCCGGGGTTTTTCTTTTTCAACAGCTTCCAGAAGGCTGATTTCCCCTTTTAACACCTGGAGCGCTATGTTCTCAGATATTGTGAATCTCCCCTCACTGAGCTGCCGACTGCGTTTTTGGACGTTTTTAATCGCCCCTCTCGAGGTTTCTATCGGGAGTGTCGTCTGTACCCTCCCGCCGGAGAGTAATGCAATAGCTGCTGCTGCTTCACCGTCTCGCACGCATCGTCGTTTCTGTTGCGACGGTGTTGTTCGTGTCTCGTCAACGATTTCAATCGGTATCTCTAAGGGGATGAGTGAGTTGATGATTCGGTTTCTGGTTATCATTGACCCATGTCCGATACGGATACAGGTGTCTTTCGACGGATAAACCTTTAAGAAGCGTTTTATCTCAGGAGCCACGTTTTCAGGACCCTCCACCTGCATTTTCTGAAGTAAGATATCATCGCCAACGATCGCGATTCCAGGTCGTTCCCCCGGGTCAATACCGATAAAAATATTGGAGTAAAGCTCTTTTCCTGTCAGTTTCTGTACTGCAAGATCAATCGCATAATCTATAGAATCATATGCATCTGCGGCAACTGTCTTGTTTAAAGGTATTTCTTTTAGTTCTTTTTGTGATGTGAGGATCACACCGATTCTTCTTGGTATGTTATCTAGTATTGAGAGCGAGACATAGGCGACTTTACGTTTTTTTAGAACTTTTATAATATCATGATACAGAGAGAAATCCTTGGTGTATACACCTAGTGTTTTCATCCAATGAAAATATCAGATATGATGAATATATACATTTCCCCATCGAGGTTAAGCAAAAAATTTGGTAAGCAAATTCCCGCCAATAAACATCCCACTTAAAAACAACACAGAAACAGAGAACAAGACAAACCAGACAATTTCGTTCCAGAGTACTATTTTCTTCCCATCAAGGGGACCAAACGGCAATAAATTAAATGTTGCAAGCAATAAATTTACGAGGCAGATAAACCCAATGAGTGTTCCCCAAAACACCATCTCAAAAAAAATAAAATGATATAAAATGTAGGTAACCACCGCAATAACAATATTTGATGTGGGTCCTGCCGCAGCGATCCTCCCTGTTTCAAATGCTTTTGCCTCTCCCCGAAACATAACTGCTCCTGGGGCAGCAAACACAAGACCTGTGAAAAATGCAATAATCACAGAGAAAAGTAAACCACGTGGATACATTCGAAACTCGGACCAGAGACCATATTTTTGTGCTATAAATTTATGTGATAGTTCATGAATAAAAAACGCAGTGACAATACCTAGAAACGCGATTGGCATAAAAGAAAAGTAAGACACTATGCTGATATGAGACCCTAAAAAGAAAAAAAGAAGACTATTTTTCGAAAATGTAAACGAAAATGCGATTGTAAGCACCCCGATCGCTATAAAAAGATGACCCAGTTCAATCCTGCTAAACGACCCTGGTTTTCCTACCTGCAGGCTCCCTTCAGGTATATACATATACTCTCGGGGAGAAAGATCATGAAATGAGGTGTAGAACTTTTGTCTCTCTGACATAACAGTCTCACAGGTTGGTACGAGTTATGAATATTCGGGATAAAAACATTTAGCCAAGCCCAAGACTGAGAATCCAGGGTAGAGCGATGATGGTTCCAATGATGCTCCCTAGATTTGCCAAGGCAACAACCATCAACAAACGGATGACCTTGTTTTTTAAAAAACCACGCAGACTTTCAATTTTGCTTATATCTTGGAAATCTTTTACTAATGGTTTACGTAGTTTTGCTTCGACTAACCCAGCGAACCATCCTGGTGCGAAAAACGGTTCTAACGACGTAAACGGGGCAGCCACAAACGCAGTAAGAATTGATAAAGGATGTCCGCGTGCGATTGCGACGCCAACTCCAGACAGAATGCCGTGAACAAGGAACCACACAAGGAAGATATCTTTGATTTTATTCCACGGGTCAAATCCAGTAGAGTAAATGATCCAACCAATAACCGAGAAAAAAATCACTGGTATAGCAACCTCAATAACTTTAACAAGTTTCACACGTTTTTTTGGAACTTGGTCTAATTCCTGGAGATTAACATTCAGATCTTGTTTCTCAAGATGCTTCTTTATGCCGTTAATGTGTCCAGCGCCGACGACCGCAACGACTTTTCCTTTCTTACTTTCCTCATAGATCTTCTGTGCAATATATTGGTCTCGCTCAGAAATCAACACCTTAGCAGCACTTGGTGCAATTTTACTGAACTCCTCCATCATCTGCGATATAACATCCTGCTTCATCAATTCTTTAAGGTCAAGGTCTTCGAGCTCTTCTTCATCATACCCAAGCATCGCTTTGAGAAATTCCCAAACAACCCTGAATTTCTCACGAACCCCCATCTTCCGCCAGGCTCGCTTAAGAGTCACGGTAATATCTCGGTCAACCAAGGCGACTTTGATGTTATGTTTCTCCGCCTCTTGCATGGCAGCGATCATTTCAGAGCCTGGCTCAACACCATACTCCTCTCCAAGCCGTCGTTGAATCGAAGAAAGAAACGTTTGTGCAAGCATGAAATACGCGTTATTGGATTTTATAAGAGCGGTAACCGGCGTGTTTTCCCATTTATCTTTCTTGGTAATCGTATCATAACGTCGTTGACAGAGCTCTACCGCTACGATATCTGGTTTATAGGTTTCAATGGCTTGACGTACTTCGTTAACACTCTCCTCAGAAATATGGGCGGTACCGATAAGGATGATGTTGTCGTTGATTTTTTCTTCCAAAGGTATCTCCTTTGAGCTGTATGAATCGGCAACGACTTCAAAAAATTATTTAAATTT
>Ga0315289_10005876_pt1 | contig 18057 bp, 14 predicted proteins | sample YL17G11_40_MG_FD_203452 | JGI IMG/M metagenome (GOLD analysis project Ga0315289, IMG submission 203452) | Sediment microbial communities from Yellowstone Lake, YNP, Wyoming, USA - YL17G11_40 | ecosystem: Environmental > Aquatic > Freshwater > Lake > Sediment | place: USA: Wyoming | collected... | reverse complement strand
CGTGAGAGTGCATCGTCGGTGTCGTTATAGTTCCACGTTTTGTGAATCGCTAGCGGTATCTTTTGAGAGAAGCGAATCGTTTCGACAGCAAACTCTGACGCCGTCTCAACAGAAGGTAGTCGCATGTTGAGATTGTGAAGACACACAGTCATTGCACCGTCTTCATTGTAGCCATCGACAATGAATTCACTTTCAGCACATATCAGCATGCTTTTTCGACTTCGCAATGAAAAGCCTCCGCTTCCAAGTTGCACACCCGGAATCAGTTCTTTCGCCCACGGAGCTCCAATGAAATCGAAAAGGCCAATAAACCGATCGATTCGCTGATGAGAGTACGAACAGAAGCGCGAATCGCGCTGGAAAATCAGTATGTAGTCTTCCGTGAACATGCGCCAGAACTCCTTCGAAAGAAGCAACTTATTGTAGTCGTTCACGCTGACCGATGCGTAGTTGTAACTCATCACTTTGACGTTTGGCATATACTCGAGCGCAGCTTCAGCACGAGCCCAATTCGATTCGCTTGTAATGACGTAGATCGGCGACGATGATGGCGTGTGATGACGAGTGTTTGAAATACTCGCAATGACGGCGGGGTCGAATCGTGAATCAACGATCACAGAAGCCATCGAGTGATCATAGACAAACCGTGTGTTCGCAGCGCCGAAGAGAAACCAGAGAATCATCTGTTTTCGGATAGGTTTTTACATCTTCAAATCTTACTTTTTGTGTGAACGATTGTTTTTGGTAACAGACACTCACAGCGTCGATGCTTCAACGCGCACAAAAACCAAATCATATGAGTCTACGAGTGAATCACAACATCGCGCAGAGTTCTGTTGACGTAATAAAGAAGCTTTATCGAACGTCGCCAAAACTGCCAAACTCTTCGCGTCTCTTCTTCAAGAACATGTTCGCTGTCGCAGACGAAAAGACGTCGGTGAGCATCTCCGTAATCGATGTGGAATACACGGCTCTGTTCGACGTGAAAATATTCGATCCGGAAGAACATCTGGAACCGCGCGACGATGACACAGAACAGCAGTCGAAAACTTATCTCTACAGATTTCGCTTGTTCCAAGAGCAGAAAGGCGCGGTCGACAAACTCGTGTTTGTGTTCGAAGCCTATCAAAACTCCGAGGATGGAACGATTTTCGTTGAGAATTTTGGCGTGAAAAACAAATGGAAGATATCGCCGAAACACTTGAAAGAGTTTTTTCGCATGGCTCTCGATGACATTAACGAACTGAAAATGCCCGGTGAAATCATGCTCGGCATAGAGGAGAAACGAGAATACACTTTGGCTGTGCTCTACTTTGCAGCGTACATCAAAACTCTGGATTACGATAGAGTGAAGTTAGAGCACCGAGATGAAGAACGCGAACTTGTTATGCCCGGAAAAAAGTGGATCGTGCTGCACTACTCTAATCACTAATAAACTAATTCACAGTGTCGCTTTCAGAACAAATCACATTTCACTTTACAAACAGAAACGAGAAATGATCTGTTTATTGATTTTGGCTGCATTCGTGCAACTCTCAGCGTCGTTTAACATCGTTGGCGCGTTGTTGCATTTTCAACGATCTATATTTTCACTCGATCAACGACCGATGATTGTAGTTGTTGAATCACAGACAGAAACGAAGAAAGTTTCCGAGCGTCCAGTCAGAATTCCGATTTCGCGCACAGATGGATTGAAGTTTGTCGTCGAACCAGCCGACTCGATTTATCCACCGGAATTGCAGTGCAAGATTATCTATCATCGTTTGGTGATCGAACGCGAAGTCGACGAAGATGGCTTCGACGAAGTCACCTACCGCATTCAGTTTGAGGCGATCCCAATCAACGACGCGTTCTTGGGGCGTATTTTCTTGTTGCACGAAATGGAACTGAAAAATATTCCCTCAATTGCAGAAGCAAAGGACGAGGCCGAACAGTTCGCTGCGCTTGGAAGCGTCGAAAGCTGCTTTCCCGAAGTTATTTCTGAACACAAATGAATTTCTGAATAACGAACACCAGAGATTTTTTGTTTTTATTTCACAAATACCGTGATGAGATCAATCAGCGGTTTTATCGTTTTTCCACACGCATAGAAGCCGTCATAGAACACAGAATCTTCATAGTTTGGTAGGTTTTTGATAGTGAAAGCGCCTTCCTTGTTGAGTTTGTAGGCCAAGTTCCAGATTTTGACTCCGTGCGCCAGTGGAATGTAGCAATTGCGGGGCGTCACTTTCCTTGAAGAGCACTCGACTTGCGTTTCAACTTCGTCTGGGGTGTGCATGTCTAACGACGTTCTGTAGATGAGCACTGCTTTCAAAACGTGACCACCATTTGACTTTCTCGATCCAGAACGCCAGCAAAACTTTATTATCTTGCTCGAGTCTATTCTGAAGATCAAACTGTCGATGCGATCCAAAATCTGTCGCTTCGTCATGCTGGTAAAATGCGCCGTTTCGTGTTTGATGCGTAGGTCGAGTTCGTACGATTCGTATTCCATCGTTGTAAAGCGCGGTATTTTGCCGATTTCGAAACTCTTTTGCAAGTTGTGTTCTCTCGTGATCAAGCCGACTCTTTTGAAAAACTGTGCTTGAAGCAGCGACATCGGCTTTGTTAGGTAATAGCGCTCTGTTGCGTACGCACACATCTCGTCGACGTACTGTTTATCACTCATTGCAAACCAGTCGAAGAAACCGACAAACACTATCGCTCTCTTCTCTTTGTTTGCGACGATGAAATCTCTGGCACCGGCGCGAAGAATGTCGAGCCACACAGCAGTGTATTCATCATCGTTGTAAATTTTGTCGAGCCGTGCGGCTGTTTCTGTGCCTTGTTCTGCGTATTCGTCGCTGTCTTTCACCGCAATTTCGTCGCCAAAAACCTCTCGCAAATGTTTTGCAAAGTAACTCTTTCCAACAGCGCTCGGACCAGATATGTGAATCACCACCTGACCGGAATCGATAATCGACGCACTCATTGCTTGGCACCTCTACTCGTCTGGATGAAAAACAAAAACTCGCCAATTTTATTGCAATTTCGTTCAATTAATACTCTTTTTTATTCGTAATGCTGATCTTTCTTTCGACGTTTTGTGGTACACGCTCCGCCGTCGTTGTCGTCTTTATTCTTTTCTTTGACACCCAAAATCTTGTTCCATTCTGAGAGTTGCTTCACAAATATTTCTCGCTCCTCCGCTATGCGTTTCTTCTCTTCTTCTTTTCTGTTATTTGCCACTGCCACTTCAATTTCAAAGGCCCTCAATTCTACCAACGCCAGTTGCGTTTGTTCTCCTACAACTTTCGATGCATCAATGAAAGATTTCTTCACAAGATCGTGACCGGCTCCAATATCAATCATCTCTTCGGAGCAGAAGAATTTCTTTGCAGCGCGAGCAGTTTCCATGTATAGATGAAATTTATTAAGTTGACTGATCGACGGGAAATGTACCCACTTGCTCACCGACACACCAAGAGAGTGTGCGTAAAGTGCTTCTTCTTCTTTTTTGCTTAATTCATATACCAGAAGCGTCGCTTGTTCAACAATAGAGTTTGCTGTTCCACCAGTGTTAATTGTCGTTGCAAGTATATCCACGAGACTCGCTGACCTTTCCGACAATTTTGGTGCGTGTTTTTTTTCGCAAGCAATACTATCGATCGCCGTGCCATAACCCAGCGGAAGGTTAAAGTATTCAATCAATTGACAGATGTTGGCCAACTCCTTCCCCTTCTCCTTTTTATCATCTTTGCTTACAGCACTCATTTCTTGATTGCGATGATTCTGTTTTTTGTTTTAATTTCCGAGATTCTTGCGCATCGATGTCCTTCGGCATACATTCCTTGGCGTCGCAGAATGGAGATTGCAATCGATGTGGCTGCGCGCAACAAAACTTATCTCTCGTTGAAAGAAATCGAAGAAATCGAGAACTCAGAGGCGCTGCGTTTTCAAATTACAAAAGAAACAACTGTCACAATCGAGTGTCCGTTCGACAAGAGTTGGACGCTCGATTCTGCATTCGTTCCCGGCTGTGAAAAATGTGATATTCTTCCGGAGAGTGAAACTTCTCAAAGATCGCAATCCGATGTGGTGTTTCGCTTCGGTTACGGCAAGTGTGCGGCTAATCTCTGGCCTCCAAAGATCAACGAGTCACAACTTTACGCGTCGGCCAGCGGCGAAGCGCGAACCGGAAGTGGATATCGCTACTACAACACACCGGCACGTGAGCAAGAAGACATTTTTGTTGGATTCGACGAGCGCGACGACATTGCGTATTCTTTCAGCGAGTTTGCTTCGCTGAAGAGTTTGACGCAACGAACTCGTGTGTCTCACGTTGCAGAGCAGTGGTTGTGGCCAGTCAATCTCAAATGGAAGTGGAAACAAGCGCTGGCTGTGATTTCAAACTGCAACTCGTTGTCTAATCGAAACCACATCATTGCAACTCTGCGTGCTCACGGAGTCTCGATTAACGGCGCCGGATCGTGTGATAACTTTGATTTCGTTATCACTGCAGACCCGAGCGATGTCAGCGTTTATCAGTCGAAGATTCTTGTCGCGTCTGGTCACAGATTTCTGTTTGCTCTCGAGAATACGATCGAATCGTCTTACATCACGGAGAAGTTGCATCACGCCTATTTGAGTGGCAGCATTCCGATCGTCTGGAGTCGCAGCATTGTTGAGAAGTACGTTCCGGAATACTCGTTCGTGAGTGTCGACGACTACGCCGATCTTGCAAAAATGGCAGCGCACTTAAATTATCTCACTCGAAACGACACTGCGTACATGGAATACTTTCGGTGGAAGTCGCTGGGTCTGCCAAGCGAGACGGTGAAAATGCTGTTCCGTTCGATCGATCTCGTCGGTTGCCAACTGTGCGAAATGCACAACCACAACTATTCTTCGAAATTGTGTGGACTCAAACGCGTCACATCTCCCATTTAAATAAAAAAAAACCACTGTTTATTTCTAGCGTTAGATGGTGCGAATTTCCGATGATTTGTACAGTTCTTCGACAATCGGGCGTGTTGTGAGCGACTTCCACGTTTTCAACGCCGTCTCTGAATCCCATTGAATGTAAATCGGATTGCTGCACTCGGCGTTACGCTCGAGACTTCCCTTGATGTGCGCCAGAAACGCGTAATCGCGTGAAACATTGTACGGTGCACGTCCTCCGCTTGCGGTGTGTATGTATGGCATCAATTGCAGCGGTTGATCTCTGTCAGAGACAAAGAAATACTTGGACCAACTAAAGTAGGAATACTCGCAGCCCGAACAGTAACTTGCGACGTGAGGCTCTTCGACAGTTTTCGAACACGCTTGCGCCTTCACCATCAGCGGATCAACGCGCAAGACGTTCGAAAGCACTTTTTCCTTTGCTATAATGTGAGAAAGTGCTTCGGAGATGTTTGTGAAATTCGACGACAGTTGAATGTACTCGTCGTGATCCATGTGCGTGATGTACTTTACGTTTCCTTCCAGTCGCAGAAGACAGTCTGTGATGTGCGACACTTGCGATAGTTCCCATCCGTGCATGACGGCGTCGTTGCTCCAGTCGTGCAAGACAATCTTGTTCGCGTCGATGTATGCACGCAGCACTTCCCACAATTGGTCCGATCGAACAGAGTGCAGATAGACATGAATCACATCGATGCCAATCGCCAAGTTCCATTCAATCCACTCCAATAGACGGATGGTGTTGGCCGGCTTCCACTGATTGATGTTGTAGAGACGTGTACAGATCGCACTGGTCACAGTCGGTTCTGAATCAGTCGGCAGTGCTTCGAACACAACGTTCTCGATTCTTGTTTCACCAGACACAATCGTCACAGTGCCAAACTCTGGTCCAACTGAACCACAATTCACATAGATTGCGTTCCACATCAGAACGTCGCCAAACTGCGACGGAGCGAGAAAAAGCGGCGAACGATAGCCACCACGTGTTTCGTTCGGAGGTGCGCGAAACACCGTTGCATTCTGTCTCTCGACGCTGCCGTAGAAACTTGAGATTTCACAATACACGGGTTCGTTGCGAAAGAAATCGTCGCAGAATCCGACAATGTTCACAATTAAATCGTCGTTGTAATATCTGACTTGTGAATCAATCGCCACGCACGCATGCAGTGCATGTTTGTTCGATTTCACCCACTGTCGTTGAATTGTCAAATCGATTAGATCGTCGGGAATTTTCAGACACCAAACTGACACGCAAAACAAAAACCAAACGAATTTCATCTAGTTTTGTCGTTTAGTCTGTCGACTCAACAAACGCTCAATATTTCTCGATTCAGTTATTTTTTTTTAATATATAAATGGTCCAACACGCGATCGATCGCCGTCAGTTTCAACGTTCCATCCGCGTTCAACTCGTCGTCGCACCAACCAACCCATGGTATTCCGCCTTGGCTGAAATTCTTATGCTGAATGTTGTGAAGGTCCTGAAAATACTCGATCGTGTAAAAGTCAACCTCTTCCTTGATGCAGCGTTTCTTCATCCGTTCAAACGCTATTTCTGGCTCGCAGCGAAGATAGATCGTAACAAATTTCTTGTTCTTAGACCACTTCTTTTCGAATCCATCTGCGACTTGGAATTCTTCAAGATATAGTTTGTAGTCGACGTCGTCGAAAATCCCTTTTTTGTGTTGCATTTCAGCAAACGAAAGATTTCCAATCAAACCGCGGTCGATAATAACCAACAGCCGACTTTCGTTGCGCACAAGATTCTCCGCCTCGCGGTATATGTTCAGAATCTTAAAGAGGATGTTGTGCTGAAAGATTGCCGCAAACCGCTTCTGGTTCTTCAGATATTCGCGCAGCATTATCGGAGAGATTGGCTCCTTGAAAACGTGCACTCGATCAAACAATCCCAACTCGACCGCACGTCTCTCAATCTCTTTCGCAAGCGTCGACTTGCCAACACCGATGCCTCCTTCAATAATTATAACACGACTTCCATTATCAAACACAGAAATTGAATCAGTCATCTCTTGCAATCTTTAGTTTGACAAATTTTTATTATTTTTTACTCATCGTCGTCGTCGTCGTCGACAGCGTCGTCGTCAATTTTTTGATCGTCCGGTAAAAACTTATTGGTGAGAATCTGCAGCGTGCGAAGACTTTCGTTTTTGAGATCGTCAATTTGCTTGACAAAGCGACTTGCAACACCTTCGTCCTCTCCACGTCCGTACTCTGACAGTATTTCTTTTCGAAGTCGGTAAACTTGCTCGAGAAGCATCCATCGATCGATGCACTCGCTGCCTACATAGCCCAACACGCGACCGCTGTGATTTACGATTGCATCGCGGCAGCCCAACCGAAGCACGTTGCAGAGAAAACACACTGCCGATTGTCGAGATTGGAGATCGCGACATTTCCACTCACCTTGCGCCAGCGCAGCATTTATCATGAGACGATGTTGCGGACGCTTGAACGACGCAAATGTCTCGTTCAACAGCAGTTTGTCGAATTTCTCAACGAACAAGTTGACATTGCCCGCGCCAGAAAAAACGAGCATTATCGAAGCCTTCAAATCGACCGTCGTCGACAACGTAACATGTTTCACCACTGCTGCTTGCGTAAACGATTGTCGTTTCTCTTGCATCGAACGGCGTGTGTGTTTCTGGTGTGCGTCGTTTTGATAGGCATCTTGAATGATTTGAATGTTGGCGGCCTCGCGTTCTTCTGGCGTCAGCGTGTCATGCGTCACCTTCTCCGGTGCATCCGGATCGAAGAAATCCTCTTCGTCGTCTGGCTGTATGAACTCTTCCTCTTTAGAATAACCACGAAGTGGCGCCTTCTTTTCGGTCTTTTTCTTTTCGCTTTTCTTGCGAAGTTTTCGATTGATTTTGACATTTATGATGTCCTCTTCGAGCGGCAGAACTGTATTTTGTGGAGGCTCTGGTGCCACATCTTCATCATTTTCAGAATCAACAATTGTTCGTCGACTGCTGAAAGTTTGTTTCTTCGGCGGTGTGCAATCACCATCTTCATTGTCATCGAACTCAAACTCGCCGGAAACTTTGCGCTTAGCGGACACTTGTGTGAAGAGTTCTTCGTCATCGGCGGGTCGACATTGACCAAAGTTTGTTTCGAACGTCGAAGAGAAACGGCTCTTCTTCTTAGAGTAAGTTTTAGAATTCATTTCACTTATTTTTTTGCTTTATTGTCTCTTCGATCTCTGCCTTCTCTTTTTCAAACGTCGCATGGTCAATCCGTCCGTCGATAACATAGCGCAGCAGTTTCTCGAGATCGTTCGCCGTCCGCTTATCAATGTTCCAATAGGCAATCTCTTTCTTTGTCGGGTCGGCGTTGCCGATGGCGCTGTGATGGATGATGTAGATGTCGCACCGAGCGACGAGCACGTCGTCCGACGGTCTGTCGATGTAGCAAACGGAAATGAAATACTGTTCGATTTCGGCGACGACGGCGCCAAACACAACGCCGAATTTGCACGATTGATCACCGGGAGGAACTCTAAATCTCTTGCCAAGTTCCAAAACAAATTCTCTGTTCATTTTTTATGGGTTGGAATTAAAACGCTCTTCTTTTGAGTCGAAAACGATTATTTCTTTATTTGCGGTTGCGGAGTTGCGACCATTCTGACAATAATAGGTTCCAAGTGAATGACGTCGTTTGACGATTCGTTCATGCCGATCGACGATGCGATTTCGCGCCACTCTTTGCTCGATGTGTTTCGATAGAGCGACTGCGACATGAGTGTGTTGTATTTGTTCGTCGTTGCGCTCGAATCCCAGATGAACGGTCGTTTGATTTCCAGTTCAGGAAGCGAGTCGGTGGTGAGTGATTTGTTGTGTGTGTTGATGCTGCACATTTGACCGGTGCTGCACGGCAGACCGATCAAGTTCGAGCCCTCTTTCTGTTGAATTGCAATGCGTTTGAATATCGTTATGCCGAGTTTCGGCGTGTTGCGAAACACGAGCCCGTTGCCCGACGAGTGAATCGAAGCCATCTCGCTCAGATAGGCGAGATCGCCGCCGGGCGCAATGTGGTCGACGTCGTTGAAGATCGTTTTCACAACATCGTCACTTTTCAGAAGCGCGTTTATATTCTCGGCTGTCGTCGACCGTGTGCCGCCAACAACTGAACCGAGTCCGCACGAGTGCATGGTCCTCAGCATAAGGTTGGCGCACTGACGCACTTGTTCGTCTCTCAGTTGTGTCATTTCGGCGTCGGCGAGAAAGAGTTCGTTCCACGTAGTGTGCGGACACGCCATGCCAACGTAACTTGGGTCGGCGTTGAAGTTTTGCGCTGCCAACTTATCGATGTACTGTATTGACTTCTCGTCGTCTTGCGGCTTGGCGGCCTTGATTTTCTGTCGAATTTTGTCGCTCGTGTTCAGATCAGCGTACCGCGCGACGACGTAGAGTTTCTTCTCGAAGCCGTTCTCTGTGCGTGCGCCTGTCGAGAAAATGCCGCTGAAATTCGACGTGCTCGTTGCCGACAGATCGGACTCCTTAATCTTGTCGAGCAGCACGGCGCTCATCTGGTCGTGGTTCTTTGAGAAGAAGTTCGAATCGACCTTCTCTTTGCCGTGATATGCAGAGTTAACACCGGCGTCGAGTGGGAATGCCATCTGCACGCCGTACATCTGTTTCGTCGAGAATATGCCGTCGTAAACTGGCGCATTCGGATGACAAGTGAACTGAAAGCCGCTCGGGAAATTGTTGTGTCCATCGACTTGTTGCCAGTTTGGCGACCATATAACGCCCGAGCACGACTGCGCGTGTCTGAACGATGCAATCGCCATCGATTGTCGCGATAGTAGCGAGACTGGATTTGCGACGAAGCGCAAATCTTGTTTGTTCACTTCTGCAACCAGAGGATTCTCTTCTTTGCTTGTCGTGTAGAAACTCATATTTCTGTTTTGGTTGCGGCTGTTGGCAGAGTTGTCGACCAGACTCAAAGGGATTAATAGATATCGACGAAAGAAAAAACTTATGACGGGTCGAAACAGAAAGTGCACTAGTTTTCAATTTACATTGCCGCAACTCCAAGAAGCGCCAAACAGTCGCTGAACGACGTGATCGGTGTCGAAATCTTTCGTCGTTGTTCAATTGTGTTCTGTCTCTCTATCAAAATTTGAGAGATTTTTGCTCGATATTCTTCGGTGTCTTCTCTCTCCAATGATTTTAAAAATATTTGAAGTTCAAGCAACGAAGGGTTGTCAATTTCTGCGAGATTTGCATTCACTCTTTGATCCCTCCGCGCCTCAGTTTCGTTGTTATAATCGCCGTGATAAACCTTTAAAACTTGAGCCATTGCTTCTCGATTTCCGTTTCCATTTTTCTTAAATTGCCCTTGAAGTTTGTCGATTTGTTCTTTTACAATATCGATCTTTTTCTGCCTTTGCGGCGTCTGAGAGACTGGTTTATCATTATCGTCGTCGTCGTTTCGATCTCTTTTCAGAGTTGGTGCTTGTTGTTCTTGTTGTTGTGGAGGCGTCACGACAGGTACGTTTTTGAGTATTTGTTGTATAAGCAGACGAATCTTTGCCTCGACAATGCTGTCGAAATAACCCGTGTTGTTGGCAATGATTCGTTTGTCAATCTCCTTGATTAAGCCTGCGCTGAACGTCTTGTTGTTTTCATCGACTACCTTTTTTACACCTTTTTCAATTTCAAAGGCAAAATTGCTCTTTCCTGTTTCAGTGACAATGTCGTTGACATTACGAAAGACAAAGTCGATCTTTTGTGAGAGCGTGTCGTAATCGTTTGTGTCGCGCTGACTCGCGATGATGAGACGAGCCAACTGCTGATCGATCGACTTCACTTCGACGTCGTTTCTGTTGACTTTTGCTTGCACATTGCGAGCATTGTCGACAATTTTCTGCGATTCAGTTTCCTTTCGATCCAGTTCAGTGTTGCGTATCTTCAGTGTCGCCAAAGTTGTGTCGATTGTCGTCTCAACTTGTTGTACGGACACAAGAGATGATTCTGTCGCCTTCTTCGTGCTATCGACCTTGCCAACCAAGTCCTTGATCTTTGCGTTTGCTTCGTTGTAATTTTTGTTCGCTGCAGATTGCCGCTGTTCGATCTGTTCAATTTTCGGAAGAAGTGTCTTGAGTGATTCCTCTGCTGCCCTTGCTTCAGCAGTTGTGTTTTCGACATCTCTTCGAATGCGAACAAGATCGCGACCAATAGTTGGCATAAGTTCGATAATTCTACGGCGTTGATCATCGAGCACTGGAACCTGATCCTTTGCGTATTCGATTTGCTGTGCAATGTCGTCGACGTCTCCAAGAGCATCGAGTGCTTCTGCTGCAGCGTCTGCTGTTTCGCGAAACCCCTTGATTCTTTTCGAAAGCATGTCTGCTTGTTTTGAAAAGTTGCCAAGTTTCTCCTCGTATTTGCGACTCTCGCTGTCGACCTTCTCGGCTTGCTTGACCGATAATTGTAGTTCATCGAGCGAGTCCTTCAACTGTCCTTTGATGACGGTGAGTTGTTTGTTCACCTCCGACAGCCGCTCAAACTCGAGTTGCTTTGCAACAGAGTCCAACTTCTGCAGTTCGTCCGGCTTCAGAGAGGCGCGAAGAGACTTTAGCACGCTTTCGGCAGACGACATGAGACCAGAGAGTTTGTTGATCAGTAAAAAATCGAGGCCGTATGCAGCAAAGTATTCCTTCCTTAACAACTCGATCTTTTGAAACTGTTGTTGGATCGGCACGAACTCTCGTGTCAACGTCAAAGATTTCTCCGAGAGTGAAATGTTCTTGTCGTTATAAATATTAAAGAACTTCTTCGTTTGTTTCGCCATCGCTTCTGCCGCATCGAACATTTTGTCGATAGCATCTAGCAACAGATTTGGTTCGTTGCCTTGAAAAGTTTTTCGATAGTCTCGCTTGATTTCAGAGATTAACTCTTTTCCTCGTGTCGTCAACGTAATCTGAGTAAGTTTATCTCTCACTATTTCTGCGATGTACACTCTCTCCAGTGCGACACCAACAGAGTCCAGTTCTTTCTCAAAAGAATTGAACGTTTCGAGATTGTTATCGTCTTCATCGTCGTTCATGCTTCCCGACCCGCCAACTTTTGCAACAGGAGAAAACTCATCGAAGTCTTCGTTCATGTAGACTTGAAAGAGCCAATCGACTTGTCGGAAAACCAGATTATAGGTTGCTTTAGACGCGACAATTTTTTGTTGTTCCTCGAAATCCCGAATCTGTTCCTTCCACATATTTTTTGCTTCAAGCACAGTTCTGGAACCAGCCAACCTCGACGCGAAATTCACGAGGAATTTTTTCACTGTCTTTTTCAAATCGTCGCTGAGCAAAGCACCGATTTGCAAAGTGTCAAGACGAGAATCCGTTGCCATTGGAACGACAACGGGCTCGACGCCAAGAATTTCATCCAGCAGTGGATTGACGTTGGTGTCGAGTTTCTGCACTCTCGCCGGAATCTCTGTTTCGATTTTGTAGAGACGCAGAACTTCGGCGACACCTTTTTCAATTAGAATCATCAGATTGTACCGCTTGACGTTCTCGACGATCTTGCTTCTCGTCTCGAGCACTTCGACGGACGAGAAGTAGTGCGAAATGTTTGTTTGTGCGCTCTGCAGCGACACAACAACTTTCAGCGATTGATTTGGATTGTTGACATCTTCCGGCAGCGAAAGTCTTCGATAGGCTTCGCTGAGGAGATTGTAGATTTTGAGAGGAATCTTCTCGAACGACGAAATCAATTGCGCTACTATGTCGATGCTCTGGTCTGCAGAGTCAGTGTTCATAGGGTTTGTGAGAACTTCTTTCAGAGCTTTCGTGTCCGCTTGAAGTGTCAGAAGAGCGTACTGCTTATCGTCTGACGAGAGTATGTCGAAACGAAACAATACGTCGTCGAGCACGGTAGTTGTCCACGGAATATGGACGATGTCTGAGAAATAAAAGCGTTCTTGTCGATAGAATTCTGAGAATCCAAACAAAGCCTCGTCTTGCGTAATTACTCGCACATCTCCGATTTGCATATTGTCTCCAACGTTCAGCATATTGTCGAGCACGTCAGCGTCTGGAACTGGCACTTGACCGTTTCCTCCGTTAGAATCAACAATTTTCTTCAGTTCGGCAGCAAACTCCTCAGTCTTTCCGCCCGAAGTGCGTCTCTCGATTGGAATCGATTCAAGCAACGTTCGAGCAACAAAAAGAGCCAAATCTCTCTCGCTTGCTCGAAGCGGAGCGTTGATTGTCTGTGCTTCTCTGCCGACTCCGAAATGCAGCATGATTTCTGTCAGATAAGCGATTCCTTTCAACAACTGCTGAAACAGAAGTAGTTTAACGATAAACTGGTACAGCGGCGAGGAGTTTGGAAACACAACAAAGCGCAGGCTGAGAATCTTTTGCGCACGCATACGAATTTTGTCAGCGGTCTTGAATATCTCCTGCTTAACGCGCTCCACCGACCACGCATCTTTGTTCATCAAATTCCACGCAAAATTCTTTTCGAAATCGTCGAGGAATGTCTTCAAAACGAAATCGTCGGCTTTCGTGTCGACATCAAACTGCTTTGCAATGTCGTTCTCAAGAATGACATTTTCTTTGATGAGCCGTATGAAAGTTGCGACGTCTGATGAAAGGTCTTTTTTGTCTTCGACAATGTCAGCTTTCAGCGTTTCGATGTACGCGTCGTACGTCGCCGTCGGATAGAAAAAATGTCCTTGAATGCGCTTTGCTTGCACGCCAGAGTTTGCTACTCGAAGAGGATCGGTATTCCATCCAGCGAACTGATTCTTCATGTGATCCTTGATGTCTTTTGTGCGCATCTTGTTGTTGTCGGTGAAATCATCCACAAGCGGCAGTAGTGCACTCTTCTGCTCCTCTTCGACGTCGAAAAACGTAAAACCGAGAAAGGTGTTGATGTTTTTCGCGGTTTCGAACAGTTTGTTGTTCCAAATCATTCCCGGTACACCAAACGCAATTGCTGTTCCAAGAGAGTTGAGGAAACCGAAATAAACGCGCCATGTGCTAGCATAGCAAAAGAGCTTTGCCACGTGCAGCACGACAGCTGCTCGAATCTGTTGTTCGGATGTGAATTTAACAAATTCCTCCTTCGATCCGATGCCAAACAACGTTCCGCCTTTCTTCATGCCACACATGAATTTCGAAACAATTGCAATCGAAGAGAATTCTTTCGAGCCAACCGCCAGAGATTGTTTGCTTTTTTGCGGAAGAATGTTCTTTGGAACTAAGTCCTCGCTCTCTTCGACGTAGCCAACGATCGAAAACTCCGCCATCTTCTTTCCACCAAGCAACAGATTCATCGATGACGGAAGTCGTTCCAGTGGTTTGCCGGCTGCGTTGTACAGTTGCGGTGCGTTTGAATCGTAGGCAGATTCAATGCGAATCGCCGATCGTCCGCCGACAACGCCAAGAGCGCTTTCAAAAACAATATCGAAAGTTCCATATTTTGCGTCTTGCGAAGCATAGACGTTGGCGTTGATGTTCTTGTGAACGGTGTAGCCGGCGGATATGTCTGGACTTAGCCAATCGATCACAACTTCGAACGTCTCAAGAGCCGTCGTGTCAGTTTTAGAGACGAGATTAACGGCTGTGTGATTTCCGTAGTAGATGGCGCCAAGGAGAATCTCTTTGTCGATGCCAGTCGCTGTGAATGTATTATCCTCGATTGGCGAGACACGCGAGAGTCCGCGTTCTGGATCGGTGATGAATTTCTTTACCCAAATTCCCGGCGAGATGTTCTGTGGAAAGAAGAAGTCGCGAAAATAGTTGTCGGAGTCGCGCATCGAGTAGAACTGTTTCACCAATTCGACTTCTCGTTCGTTGTAGTCTTGACTTTCTTCTTGTGACATTTATACGAAAGAGCGAAAAAAACACAAGATATTTCAATAAAAAAATAAACGTGAATAGTTCCGTTCACTAGAGCTTTATTGGTAAGTTTTGATTTGCTCTGCTATCGCGACTGAAAATAGATTTTTGACGTTTTCGGGCGTCTTTTCTGTCGCAACGAGTGTATTGACAATACGACATGTTGTTTTAAAATTCTCCGATAAATGCGGCTTGTCAACTTTCATCTGTTCGAGTTTGCTGTCGACATCTCTTACAACACGTTCGAGAAGCACTAGCCCGCGCTTCGTTACTTCGATGCTCGGATATTGATTCGCAAAAAATATGTCGATGCCAGACAGCATTACCATCACGTAATGCAAGAGCAACGAACTGCGAAAGAAATGCTGAGCCAGCACATCGCTAAACGTGAAATCCTTGTACTCGAGTCGCGAGCGATCGGGCGTCGATGCACGAGACTTGAAATACTTCATTCCTTCGCGCTCGTAGCCGGTGCTGAGCATGCAGTAGATGCACGCCGAAAGCGTTGGATTTGTTGCGATGCAGTTGAGCGAGAACGAGTAGAGCGGACGTTCGCATCCAAAGAGATAGAGTTGGTACTTGAAGTCTTCTTTTCCGTGCGCCATAGCCGTTATTTCGAACATCATTGTTTCGGTGAGCATCTCGACAATTTTTGCGACAATTGCTTCTTGGTGACTTCCGTTGATCGGCTCGACCTTGCGCACAGAGATTTCCGCGCAAATCGATGTCAGCACTGTTGGATCGCACGACAGTTCGCGCGCAAACGTAACGCACACATCAATCGGATTCATTTGCTTCACCAAATCAAACGTATGAACAGCGTTAGACTTCTGCTGATCGGTTTGTTGTTGTTGCTGTTGCTGCGGCGGCAGCTTGCGTTTCTTCGATGTCGATTGTGCGTGATTCATTGTTTAAACGAAATTGACAGTGGCGTATGAGCCATTTTAATGATCATTTGTATAGAGACATGGTGGTCTAGTCGATAGTAACATGTTAGTCTCATGTTTTGAAAGCAGTTAACATGTTTACACCTCGCGACTCACCGAGGGATGCGTCGTCCGTACATTTACGTGAATCACCTATGAGATCACTGTCACACTCACAATCATCTTTATCTTCAACATCGTCGTCGTCTTCAGTTGCATCAATATCGATGGCATCAGACACTTCTTCCACCAATTCAACACCGATTCAAACGCCACGCTGCAGTCAGAACTTGGAAACCGGTTCGCAGCGCGAACGGATTGAAACTGCAATTTTGTTTTTCAACGACGTGCTGATAGACGAAATGCGTCGGCTTTTGGCGCAGCTTCGCAACGGCCACGAACTGGCCGAAATTCTCGAAAAAGTCAAAATTTTCTCTTTGAAAGAGACGAACAATTTGTTTGTTTCTGTACAAGCGAAACAATTGACGAGAAAAATTAGCGAAGTTTCCGAAGTCATAGACTCTGAGTTACGAACGGAAAAAATCGATCTCATCGAATTACTGGATGCCGACAGAGTAAGAGCAACCAGAGACAGAGCAGAAAATTTCAACTTGAACAGACGAGCGCTGCTTGATCGCGCTGATTTTCACCGCTCAAATCTAGCAGAAGCAGAAAAGTTTCGAGAACTAGTCAATCAAGTTCTCGAAGACGGAGCCGATAACGATCGAACTCTACTTCGGCGCGTTGCAACACATAATCACACAAGCATTCATGAACAAAATCGACTTGAATTGCATCGGAAAGAGTTATACTCAATCAATATCAAGATGAACGAGCTCGACGAAATCTATGTCAGCGAAAGCACTGAATTCATTCAAAAATACAACGAAAAAACTAAAAAGATAACACGGGATAACAAGAGATCGCGGAAACACTTTAGTCAATTGTGTCGGCAGATTGTCGAACACCTCAACGAAATTATCTCTCTCGCATCTCAACCATTCGAATAAACACATACATACAATTATTTAAAATCAAATCGACACGCATCATCGTCTTCGTCGTTTTATTTATTTGTCACATTTCTCTGCCTGAGGCCGATCGTGATGTTCGATCACTGTCTTCTCGACTTGCGACGCGCATTTCGCTGGAAACACCCACAACAGAAAGACAATCGAAACGGCGACAGCCGCAAACAACGCACCGACGTAAATGCCGAGACTCGATGTGCATGGCGTGCCTTGCACCAAACCGACGCCGACCGAGCGGAAGAAGTTGATCGAACCGCCCGACAAACCGGACAAAGCAGCCATCAGTGCGAATTCAGAAAAGCCGAGTCCGAGCACGCCGATTGCGTTCATCATGCTGCTCATGTGATTGTGCACGACGAGAATGAAGATGTGAATCAGCGCCAGTATGGCGATAGCCTCTACCAAGAAGCCAAAACCATTGCCGACCAACGGATTGATAATATTGCAACTCAGCGGAGCCGGCAGGATTGCCGAAATCAGCCATGCGCTGAGCAAGAAACCGAGGAACTGACCGAGCAACAACGCGATGTAGTTGCCGATAATCCAAAAGTCCCACAACTTCTTCTCGCAGCACCACTGCATAATGGTGTACGCTGGGTTAAAGTGACCAGCGCCGAACGGCATGAATGCCAGACGGAATCCAGTCGAAACGAGAGCAATCGCAAACGCGAGCGTGATAGGGCCCGGATCAACGAAGCCGCCGAGCAACTGCGTGTCGCGCAACGCGACGACAAGACCAATAAAAAACGTGCCGGCGATTTCGGCCATGAGTTTTGAAAAGCCACAACGCATGTGATCCCAATCAATGCCATCACACGGGTCGCGTACGCAGCGCTCTCGTGGTGGTGGGCAGTACATTGGACGCTGTGGTTGCTGTTGTGGACCAGTCGACAATGTGTTTCTGTTGTTAGCAAACGGTGAAACGTTCTGTCCAGCCTTGGCGGAAAGCACTTCTTGTGCCTTTTTCTGCTGCTGAGTAGCCATGTTTTTCTGGAGAGCGACGTTTAGTTACTGGATTTTCTCACAAACTTTACATATACAGTGTGGTTTGTCAGATTTTCAAATTGTTTATTGGTTAGGTTCAGTTTCTTCTTGATTCGACAAATCGTCCACTTAAATAACAAAGAGCGCCTCCACAGTGGAGATCAGCATGTCTTGCACGGCTAGAGGTCCAGTCAGACGCTCGTCGGTCGACGTTTCCCAATCGCCAGACGTGATGTAGTTGAACGACTTCTTCACAATGTCTTTCGCCGCCGCACGCACTTCTCGCTGCGAACGATAGGTG
>Ga0315289_10005875_pt1 | contig 18058 bp, 18 predicted proteins | sample YL17G11_40_MG_FD_203452 | JGI IMG/M metagenome (GOLD analysis project Ga0315289, IMG submission 203452) | Sediment microbial communities from Yellowstone Lake, YNP, Wyoming, USA - YL17G11_40 | ecosystem: Environmental > Aquatic > Freshwater > Lake > Sediment | place: USA: Wyoming | collected... | reverse complement strand
TCGAACTTCAACTACATAACGCCGCTCTCCGATGCGCAGCCGGCCGAGACGTACCAGGAAAAAGAGGTGTACGTCGTTCCGAACCCCGCCACGAGAAGATCGATGGAGCCCTGGCAGCTCATGCCGAATAACGACGATCCGACGGGGATCAAGGTGGAGTTCAGGAACTTGCCGCGGTGCCGCTCGACCGTGAGGATCTATACGCTCTCGGGAGACCTCATCGAGGCGATCTTCCATGACGGGAGCACGGGCAATGGAACCCTGCCGTGGGATCTCGTCTCGCGGAACGGGCAGGACATCACGAGCGGGATCTACCTTTTCTCGGTGGAGCCGCAGGACGGTCGCTTCCCAAGGACCATCGGCAAGTTCGTCGTGATCAGGTGAGGGCTCTCAAACCGCCTCGATCGTCGACGGCGGCTTCGAAGCTATGTTGTACGTGACGCTCACGACGCCGGGCACCTCGGCGACGATCTCGTGGGCAAGCTTCTCGAGCGTATCGAACGACATCCTCGTCGGCGTCGCGGTCCTCGCGTCGACCGAGTCCCACGAGCGGATCTCGATCTGCATCCCGAAGTCGCGCTTTCCCTCCCGCATGCCGGTCACGCGGTCCTCGTGCAGGATCGCCAAATACTGAAACGCCTTGGTGCCCGTGAGCAGGCGCTCGACGACCGCCGTCGCCTTGCGGATGATAGCGACGCGCTCGGGCGTCGCCTCCCCGATCACCCGCGCGGCGAGCGCCGGCCCCGGGAACGGGATGCGGTCGGTGAGCTCGGCGGGCAGCCCGAGCGCCCTCGCCAGCAGCCGCACGCCGTCCTTGCGGAGCTGGATGAGCGGCTCGAGAATGTGGTAACCGAACGCCTCCTGCGGATCGATGCCGAGCTGCGCGAAGACGTTGTGCTGCCGCTTGATCCCCGCCACCGTCTCGTCGACGTCGGTGAGGATCGTTCCCTGGAGCAGATTCTTCGCCCCGCTTTCCTTCACGATGCGCCCGAACACGTTCTTGTAAAATGTTTGCGTAATGGCTTCACGCTTCTTTTCGGGATCCGTGATCCCCTTGAGCGCCGCAAAGAACTCGTTCCGCGCGTCGACGACCTCGACCGTGACGCCGAGCTTCTTGAAGAGCCTCGCGACGCGCTCATGTTCCCCCTCGCGCATGATGCCGTTCTCGATAAAGACCGTCCTGAGCTGGGTGCCGAGCGCGCGGTGCGCGAGCATCGTTACCGTCGAGGAATCGACTCCCCCCGACAGTGCGTTGATCGCCGTACTCTTGCCGACCGCGGCTTTGATCTCGGCGACCTTGTCCTTGATGAAGCTTTCGGTATCGAGCATCTGTGCGGTGATTTCCCTGATCATGCGCGGGCCTCCTTACTTTAGCCAAGGAATGCCGAGCTCCAACCCGGCCATAATCGCGAACGGACGTTCGTTCTTGTCTTGACTGACTGCGTGCCTGTCGACGAGAACGCCGTCCTCGTAATGATAGGTTACGCTCTCGCACGGCACTTCGAACCAATGTTTCCTGATGTCGAGGACGAACCGGACTCGTTCGTCCCCCGCGGCGAACCCTGCGCCCGCAAGCCACATGGGGATGTCCTTCGTCCATATCCAGCCGTATCCCGCGAGCACCCGGAGCGATACCACCCATTGCGCGGGCAGCGGCTCCGCGATGACATCTATCTCCGACGTGTAGTAGGGGTACCTCTGGATGCCAGGCCCGGCCTCGAGGGCGTGAACCGTGTACGACCCGCTCGCCGGGACGGGAGGGCTTTCGTCGCAGTCAACATCGAAGTCGTCGTGATACACGAACGTTGTCTGGACGGCAACGTGCCGATGCAGGCGCACCCCGACGAACACGTCAAGGAGCTGCTCTTTGTGGGTGCAGGAGCCCGAGAACGCTTTGATATTGTCGGGACAGTATCCTGCCTGCACGCCGGCGAAGAGCAGGCCCGGCCGCTTCGACTCGGTCTCGGCACGAGGGAATGAAAGGGGAGCGAGGGTGAGACACAGGATAATGAAGCACGCACGAGCGCACCCGTTTCGCATCACCGGATTTCTCATGGCGAGATTCGTCTCCTTTCCTCCGCTCCCCTAGCCGCCGCCCGGCCGCACCTACTTCAACGCGGAGGGCACGCGCGGCGCCGAGAGCAAGTCGCTGAATTCATCCCAGCGCTTCTGCGGCTCATCCGCCGTGCCGCCGCGCCTTTCGATGTAATCTTTCACAAGATCGTAGCCGACATTGTAATTGATGATGTAGCTCCGGTACCGGTCGATGAACGAGACGAGCTTGCGGGCGCGCTCGAGGCTCACGAGCGTGTAGGTCGACAGCCGCCGTGCCGCCTCGTCCGCGGTGATCTCTCCATCGAGGTAGAGCCGCGCGACGTCATTTTCCGCGTTGTTGAGATCCTTCTGCAGCTTCCGGACCTCGTAATAGGCCGAAGCCCTGCCGGGGTCGAGCCCGGCGAGCGGATACAGCACGTCGCGCTCGAAGGCGAGGGCCTCGTCGCCGGGGAAGGCCGCCTCGATCCCGAAATTCGCGGTCCCCTCGTCGATGAGCGATTGGGGAGCGAAAAGCGGCGAGACGGTGAACTCGACCCAGCCCCGTTCCTTCGCGAAATGCTGCTCGCAGAGCACGCTCTTGACGTGATGCCCGGGGTAGCCTTCGTGACAGGCCCAGCCGATCATGGAACCGATGTAGATCGGGATATCCATGTTGACCTGGATCACGCTGCGGTTGTCCCCCTTGTACCAGTTGTATGCGCTCCACGGCTGATTCGTGACGTACTCGACGGCGAACGACTCGTCGGGAGGCAAATTCATATGCGCTCTCGTCCTCGCGCGGGCCTCCGCAATCGCAGCGGCGAAAACCGTATCGAGCTTCTCTTTTGGAACGAGGAAATCTTTTCTGAACCGCTCGAGGCGGTCGACGAGCGAGCCCTCCCCGGGAGGCGCGAGCGAATCGATCCGGGCGAGCGCCGCTTTGAAGTGATCCTCGTCCCAGCGTGGGGCGACCGCGTCGTACAGCGCGGCGGATTCTTCGTCGAATGTGAACTTCGCGCCCTCGAGCATGCGTACGCGCGCCGCGAGCGACTCGAGCGCCTTCACCAGGTAATCGCGGCGGAGATGGACGATCTCCTCCTCGCGCGAAACGTCGAGCTTTCGCAGCTCCGCGACGAGCGGCGCGGCTTCCGCTTTGATAACCGCGAGCGGTTTTTTCGCGGTTTTCGCCTGCGCCTGCCATTCGACTGGCCCGTAGTAGGCGTCGACGTACATCGGATCGTGCTCGCCGACGGCGAGGGTCAGCTTGACGTAGCTTTCAGCGATTCTATCCATGGCTTTTTCGGCGGCTGTTCCCGGCGCCGGGCTCCCCGGCGCGGCTCCGGCTCCTGCAAACGGGACAATGCCGATCGATACTGCGAGCAGTGCCGAGCCACAAGCGAATCGAAGGAACGAACGGTTGATCATTTCTCAACAATCCTCCGCAGTCAAGTGCTCTCGTCCTAAAACAGGGGGTTGATCAGGCGTCAATACTCTCACTATAGGGACGGGTTGTCAACGGGCTCAAGGTCGGCTCTTCGCTTCACGGCGCCCGCGATCTTGGCAAAGCAGCTCACCGGCAGCCCAAGCGCCTCGAGCGAGCCGTCCGGGTGGACGCAGAGACCGGCCCCCGTCGGGATACCGTAACCAGATGTCCCTTCGGGGGAGATCAAGAGCAGGGCGCGCAGCTCCTCCCATCCTTCCTCTTCGCTGTGCGTGTCGCAGAGAACCGGCGCAAAGGCCATGCACGGGAACGTGCTCGAGGTCGAGTCGTCGTTCGGGTCGTCCCAAACGATCCATTCGCGGGCCAGCATGATGCTCCCCGCCGACAGTCCGAAGAAGGGCTTGCCGCTCTCGTACAGCTCGCGGAGGAAGGGCAGGATCTTCCGCTCCCCGAGCACCTCCATCCCCTCTTCCACGTCGCCGCCGCTCACGAAGACCATGTCGGCCGACTCGAGGATCGAGCGGGTCTTGTCGAGCTTCGCACGCTTCGAAACGAGCTCGGCGAAAACGACCTCCCCGGCTCCGCAGTTGCGCATCATGCCCGATATCATCTTGAAGAACGATTTGTCGTCGCCGCTCGCGGCGCCGATGTAAGCGATCGACGGCTCGATCACACCGCCCGCCGCGATGGCCCGCGTGAGGAGCGGATCCTTCTGCGTGCGGCGCGAGTGCGGTCCGCCCGCGAGGAGATAGACGGGGCCTGGTCTTGAAATCTTTTCCATACCTGCCTCTCAGAGTACCTTCGGAGCGTAGCTCGCCTCTAGCAGCGCGTCGGGATCGACGGGATCGAGCGACGTGGCGAGCTTGTATTTGCCCGGCGGGTCGGGAACGATCGCCCCGACGGGCTCCGCGGTGACGACCGCCGCATTTCCATATATTCCCCTGAGGGCTTCGCGAGCCGCACCCCCAACGATGCTCGAAGCGCCTTCCTCAGCCACAAAGCGTAGATAGTAGGCCCCGGGGCCCTTCTGGAGCATCTGGTACTCGACGAGCCCCTCGACTGCGCCGAGGGCTCGATCCACGGCGCCCTGGGTCACCGCCCGGCCGTCCAGCGCGAGCGTGATGCTTATCGTGCGGCCCTCCACCGCTGCCAGGGTCAGCCCGTCATTGCGGCCGCACGGGCACGGCGCGGGTCCATCCAACCGCACGACATCCCCGATGTCGAATCGCACGAGGGCGCGCCAGGGATTGCCGAACGTCGTGACGAGGATGCGCCCGATATCGGGGCCTCCATGCTCCGGCGCGAAGGGCAGAAAATCCACGTGGCACGATTCGGTCACCTGATGCATGCGCCCCGCCTCGCACTCCATGAACACGTAGGCGGCCTCGGTCGCGCCGTAGGAGCTCGCGATGGGCGCGTCGAACGCGCGGCTGATCTGGCGATGATGAAGGATGGAGGGATTTTCATACGTCAGGATAATGATGGCCGGCGAGGGCACGCGCAGCCGGCGCTCGACGATATGGCGCGAGAGCCTCGCGAGGAACGACGGGTTGGCCTCGATGACGACCGGCTTGAAGGCGTTGAGCTCCTTCACCATGCGGTCCATGAGCTCCGCGCTCCAGGTACTCGGGTCGGCGCGTTCGCTCAGGTAGAGAAACCGGCCCATCGTGCGCTGGTGAATCGCCAGGTAATCAGCCTCGCAGGGGAAGCCGGTGCACCAGGGGCTCGTGAGGATCGCCTCGGGATGCTCGCCGACTGCCGCGGCGCGGGCATGGGCGTTGAGCTGCCAGGATGCCGTTTCGGAAGCGTCCCACCAGGGCTGGTACCATACGTTCGTGACCCGGTCCCCCGTCGAGCCGCTCGTCTGGACGAGCTCGATCTCGTGCGCGCCGACGCCCGCGGCGATATCGCGGCCATGCGGCACGAACCCTTGCGGCCCGTGCAAGCGGAGATCGGCCTTGGTCAGTGCCGGCAGCGCCGCCAATCGGGAGAACACCGACCGTTCCGGGCCCGGATCGAGAGCGCGCCACAATTCATACGCCGGCACGTCACGCAGCGCCTCGTCGAGCGCCCGGGCACAGCGCTCCGGGTAGTCCGGAGCGTAGCGCAGACCCTGGGCATGGGACTTCCTTCCGTGGATGTCGACGCTCATTCCATCACAATGCAAGAAAGTGAATCATTTGGCAACCGGCTTCATCGGCAGACTGTGGAACTTGAGCCTGATCCACGGTCTGAATGCAATGTTCCTGGTCTCCACGCAAAAGGCCGGCAGGAGGCGTTGGGCAATGAGCTCCCGATTGAAGAGAACCAGGAAAAAGAACCCGATTTGGACGATCCACCGATGGATGCCGAACCCGACGACAATCCCGCCGATGTCGCCGCCATAGATGAAAGAACCCACCGAGAGGTTCAACGGATCGCTCAGCAGGAAGAGAACGGTCAGGTAGTATCCTCCCCTCCTGATGATCGCATTCCCGGAAGCCGAGATCCTTTTCCGCGCAGAAAACATCATATACCCGCACAGGATCGTGAGAACATTGCTCGAACCCGAAATGAAGCCCCACTTCACGCCCTCGCGGTCGGCTACCGGCGTCTTGAGCTCGACCTCGAATCCGTACGGCCGAACGTGGAATGCCTCGTACTCGTCGAACGCCGCCCCCGCGGTTGCGTGAACGCCTTCATGCACGAGAGCAAATACAGCTACGGCCAGGATGAAGAATGAATACTGCCTATAATTGGAAGTCATGGCCGACGCCTCCTGAAGGCAGACTCGCGAATACGTCGTAATGAGTGACGGCCGGCTCGAGCTCCAGGAGAAAACTCTCATCCTCCGGATAGTATACGGCCTTGCCGATATCGTCCCCCGCGAAGCGCTTTATCGCATCATAAGACTCCCACAGGGAGACGAAGAGAAAATGGACCCGGTCCTCCTCAGTGCGTTTCAGAACCAGCACGCCGCGATTGCCCACCGTCTCCCGGCAATCCTTGACGCCCGTGCGTGTCATGTACTCATGAAACCGGTCGCTCCTCGACGCGGCAGACACTCCATGCCAGACTCTCGCAATCACGTCTCACTCTCCTTGTTGAACAGGACTCCGAGATTCCGGGGGAGCACGTCGTAGTACTCGACGATATCGAGCATGGCCAGCTGCTCCACCGTCGCGGCCGGAAGCTCGCTCATCGGCGTACGCCGCATTATGAGCCCGGTCTCGCTCTCCGAGAAATGTCCAACGTCCTCATTCCACTCCGGAAGCCTCTTGTTCTCGGGGCAGACGGCCTGGCAGACCATGCAGCCGACTAGGCAATGGTGCCGGGATGGATCGAGCCACGCCGGAAATTCTCCATTCTCCTCATTGAGGTACGTCAGGCAGCGCTCGGCGCGAAGAAGAAAACGATCGCTCGAGATCGCCCCTGTGGGGCAGGAATCGGCGCATACGGAGCACCGTCCGCATCGCTCGAGCATCCGATTGTCTCTCCATGGATCCTTTTCACAGGGAGCGTCGGTGAAGAAGGCCACCAGACGCTGGTAGCTTCCTCCCCCGGGGATGTAGCAGATGTTGTTTCTCCCATAGACGCCGAGACCGCTGCGCACCGCGAGCTGCTTCAGGGGAAGCACGGCCTTCGCGAGACGATATCCATGACGATCAAATATTTCAGCGAGCAGCCTTTCGTCCCCCTCATCGAGATGGGACAGGTAGGTCGGCGGAATTACATGACGGCGTGTCCTTCCTCTCCATTCGAAGGCGACATGGATCTTCGCGTGAGGAACGGCAACAATGATGATTGATTGCGCCCCGGGAAAATCCGGCGGCGGATCGTGAGCAAAACCGGACAGGCGGCCGCGGTAGAACTCCTGATCCAGACAACCGCTGCGGCGATACTTTTCGATCTCGTCTCCGAGCTCCCGCAGGCGCTCGAGAGACACGATCCTGAACCGGTATTTTCCTTCATTCAACATCAAGGAGAGCTTGTCCACGAAACAACCTCCAAACCCGGCGCGTCCGATCGAATGCTACTTCCCCGCCCTCCGCGGACGCTTGATCCGGTCCTCCGTTTCCTCCCGGCCGGGAAGCGGCAACCGGGCGGTTTCTTTCACCGACTCGAGCACGATCGTCGTGCGGGTCGACCGGATCGCCTCGATCCGACCGAACTGCTCCCGCAGCACACGCGAGAGATGCTCCGTGTCCTTGACGCGCAACTTCACGAGGTAGCAGTCTTCCCCGGCCACGTGATGCGCTTCCAGCACCTCGGGAATCCGGGCGATGAGCCGCGCGGCCTCGATCTCCCCCACCCTCTCGTCCGTCCGGACAAACAGGAATACGAGGAGTCCGAGACCTACCTCCCCCGGATCGATCCGCGCCTCGTACCCCGTGATCAAGCCGCGCTCCTCCAGCTTGCGAATTCTCTCAAGGATCCCGGAGGGCGCCATCTTCAATTGCCGGGCGATGTCGGCATTCGAGATTCTCGAGTTGGCCTGAAGCATATTCATTATTCTCAAGTCAATAGAGTCGTACATACACAACTTCCTCCTTTGTTATGAATATACGTCAGTTAATGGCCGATGTCAAATACTATTATTCGATATTTCAGTAATGCACCGCGTCGGCTTGGATACGCTTCGCAGCGCCTGTCATTACATTCTCGCCGTTCTTTCGCGTTGCCCGCGACCGTTTTCTCGCATAGTATGCTCACTATCATGGAACGTGATTTATCGAAACTCAGCATAGATCCCGCGGCGCGGGAGCGTGCGCCGCGCGGCAGCGGACCGGTCGTCGTCGCGATTCTCGCGGCGGCGGTGATCATCGCCGTTGCGCTCGCCGTTATTTTCGGCAGGCGCTCGACCGAGGTGCGCGTGACGTCCGTGGGCGAGGCCGGAGCCGCGCAGACGGCGGTCCTCAACGCGAGCGGCTACGTGACGCCTCGCCGCAGGGCGACGGTGTCCGCGAAGGTAACCGGCAAGATCAAGGACGTGCTCATCGACGAAGGGATGCACGTCGCGGCCGGACAGGTTCTCGCGCGTCTCGACGACACAGACGCGCTCGCCGCCCTCCGGGCGGCCGAAGCCGGGCACGCGGTGGCCAAAGCGGCTCTCGAGGATCTCAAGGTGAGGCTCGCGAACGCCCAACGAACCTTCGAGCGCAATCGCGAGCTTCGCGCTCGCGAGCTCGTGAGCGTGGAAGCGCTCGACAACGCCGAGACGGCCGCGGCGAGCTACGAAGCACAGCTCGCGCTCGCCGAGGAGCAGGTCACCGCGGCGCAGCGCACGGCCGAAATCTCACGGCAAAACGTCGACAATTGCGTCGTGCGCGCCCCCTTCGCGGGAATCATCGTATCGAAAGACGCTCAACCCGGCGAGATGGTCTCGCCGATCTCGGCCGGCGGCGGCTTCACCCGCACCGGCATCGCGACCATCGTGGACATGCGCTCCCTCGAGATCGAGGTCGACGTGAACGAATCATACATCGCCCGGGTCACTTCCGGCCAGCGGGTCGAGGCCGTGCTCGATGCCTACCCGGACTGGCGCATCCCCTCGAAGGTGCGCACGGTGATCCCGACTGCCGACCGGCAGAAGGCGACCGTCAAAGTCCGCATAACGTTCGACGAGCTCGATCCGCGCATCCTCCCTGACATGGGGGTCAAGGTATCGTTTCTCGAAGGCGCACGGGACACGGCATCGGCCGTCATTATCCTCGTCCCCCGCGACGCGGTGCGGCGCGATGGAGACAAACCAATCGTGTTCGTCCTGAAGGACGCCCATGCCGAGCGGAGAGCCGTCCAGACCGGCCGCGAGCGCGGGCCTGATATCGAGATCACGGCGGGGCTGAGAAGCGGCGAGCAGGTCGTGACCTGGGCGAGCGGCGAGCTTCGCGACGGCGTGCGGGTGACGCTGAAAAAATAGAGCGGCAAAGGAGATTCCCTTATGGTGCGAGTTGACGGCACGGGCACGGGCGCCCTCGTCGAGATCAGGAACCTCGATAAAAAGTATCACCGAGGCGGCGAGGAGATAGACGTCCTCCGCGGCCTCAACCTCGACGTCGAGAAGGGTGAGTTCATCGCGTTCATGGGGCCGTCCGGCTCGGGCAAAACGACGCTCCTCAACCTCATCGGCGGCCTCGACACGCCGACAGCCGGCACGGTACGCATAGCCGGAGACACAATCAGCGCCCTCTCGGGGCGCAGGCTCGCCGCCTGGCGGGCGCGCCACATCGGCTTTATTTTTCAGATGTACAATCTCATTCCAGTGCTTACGGCTTTCCAGAACGTGCAGCTTCCGCTGCTCCTCACGGGCCTCTCGAAGGCCGAGCGCCGCGCGCACGTCGAGGCCGCGCTCGCCCTCGTCGGCCTGTCGGACCGCATCCACCACTACCCGCGGCAGCTCTCGGGCGGGCAGGAGCAGCGCGTCGCGATCGCGCGGGCGATCGTGGCGGATCCCACGATCCTCCTCTGTGACGAACCGACGGGGGACCTCGACCGCGCCGCGGGCGACGAGATCCTCGACATCATCAGCCGCCTCTCGAAGGAGTTCAAGAAAACGATATTTCTCGTGACGCACGATCCCGTGGCGGCGAAGCGCTCAGGCACGCTGCTCCACCTCGACAAGGGGACGCTCCTCGAGTGCACTGCCGAAGGACCATTGGCCTGCAAACCGGAGGATCGCGGGCAATGAAGTTTCTCCATCTCATACTCGTCAACCTTCGGCGCAAGAAGATGCGGACCGCCCTCACGCTCGGTTCCTTCATGGTCGCCCTTTTCCTCTTCGGCATCCTCATAACGATCAAGACGGCGCTCGGCTCGGGAGTCGACGTCGCGGGGGTCGACAGGCTCGTCGTGAGAAACCGCGTGTCGCTCATCCAGCCCTTGCCCATCGCCTACCGGGAGCAAATTCTCCGGGTGCCGCACGTCGAGGAAGCGACCTTCGCGACCTGGTTCGGCGGCTACTACCAGGACATGAAGAACTTCTTCCCGAACTTCGCGATCGACGTCTCGACCTACCGCCGCGTCTACCCCGAGTACCGGTTTTCCGAAGAGAGCTGGCGGGCCTTCGCCGAAGACCGCGAGGGATGCATCATCAGCCCGCCGCTCGCGAAGAAATTCGGCTGGAAGGTCGGTGACCGCATTCCGCTCGAGGCGACGATATGGGGAGGTACCTGGGAATTCAACGTCCGCGCCATTTACGAAACGGAGCGAAGGGAGCTCACTTCGCCGGAACTGTGGTTCCACTACGACTACCTCGACGAGCGGCGCGGCTTCTGGAAGGGCCTCGTCGGATGGTACACGGTCAAGGTCGACGATCCCGCGAGCGCCGTTGAGGTGGCCGCCGCCATCGACGAGCGTTTCGCGAACTCGCCGTACGAGTCGAAGACGGAGACGGAAAAAGCCTTCGCGGCGGGCTTCGCGAACCAGATCGGCAATATCCGCCTTCTCATGCTCTCGATCGGCTCGGTCGTCTTCTTCACGCTGCTTCTCGTGACCGGCAACACCATGGCAAGCGCCGTCCGCGAAAGAACCAATGAGCTCGCCGTGCTCAAAACGATCGGCATGAACGACCCGACGGTCCTCGTTCTCGTCATGGCGGAGTCGGTCGCCGTCGCGGCGATAGGCGGAGGCGCCGGACTCGTTCTCGCGAAGCTCTTCACGCTCCGCGGGGACCCGACCGGGGGCATGCTCCAGAACTTCTACTTCGCCCCCCGGAATCTCGCGCTCGGACTGGCGCTCGCGCTCGCGGCCGGCGCGGCCGCCGGGATAATTCCGGCCCTGGGCGCCATGCGCCTCAAGATCGTAGACGCCCTGAGGAGGGTGTGAGGATGGCGATTCCGCTCGAATACAACCTCCGCAGCGCCGTCACCCGCTGGCCCTCGACCCTCGTGGCAATCCTCAGCATAGCGGGGACCGTCGCCGTGTTCATCGTCATGCTCGCGATGGCCCAGGGGTTCCAGGCGACCCTCGTCTCGGGCGGCTCCCCCGACAACGCCATCGTTCTGCGCGGCGGGGCGGACAGCGAGATGATGAGCGCCCTCACGCTCGATCAGGCCCGCGTCATCGCCGATGCGCCCGGTGTCGCGCGCTCGGCGAAGGGGGATCCCCTCGTAAGCTACGAGGTCGTCGTCATCGGCGCATTTCCGCTGGCCGCGACGGGATCAGATGCCAACGTCCAGATCCGCGGCCTTTCCCCCATCGCCCTCGAAGTGCGGCCGAACGTGCGCATGGCCCAAGGACGATTCTTCCAGGCAGGTCTCACCGAGCTCGTCGTCGGGCGGCACGTTCCATCCACGTACGCCGGCTTATCCCTCGGCTCCACGGTCGAATTCGGCAGCGGCCGCTGGACGATCGTGGGCGTTTTCGACGCGGGCGGAAGCTCCTTCGATTCAGAGATCTGGTGCGACGCGACCGTCCTCAACCAGGTCTTCAAACGTCCCGAGAACATCTTCCAGTCGGTGACCGCGCATCTTCAATCGGCCGACAGTATGCGGGCATTCAAGGATGCCGTGACGACCGATCCGCGCCTCACGGTGGACGCCTCGCGCGAGACGGACTACTATGCGGGTCAGTCGCGGATGATCTCGACGATCATCCGGGTGCTCGGCTTCATCATCGCGGTCGTCATGGCCGTGGGCGCGGTTTTCGCGGCGCTCAACACGATGTACTCGGCGGTCGCGGCGCGCTCGTCGGAGATTGCGACCCTCAAGGCGCTCGGCTTCAGCCCGGCGAGCGTCGTCGCCTCTTTCCTCGTTGAATCGATCGTCATCGCCGCCCTCGGGGGCGCCGTCGGGGCCCTCGCCGCTCTTCCCTTCAACGGATTCACGACGGGGACGATGAACTGGTCGAGCTTCTCCTACCTCGCGTTCTCATTCCGCGTGACGCCTGCCATCATCGCGAGCGGCATGATCTTCTCGCTCCTCATGGGAATAGTCGGAGGGCTTCCCCCCGCCGTGCGCGCATCGCGGCTCCCGATCATCACGGCGCTCCGGGAACTCTGAGAGCCGCCCGAATGCATCTATTTCCGCCGGGATTGAGGCCGCTTCTGCCTTACCGCCGCGGCCAGAGCCTTCTCGGCCCACGCGCAGAAATCTCCCGGATCCTCGAGCACCTCGATGGGGACCTCGTAGTACGGCATCGTCACCTTCTTGCCGTACGGATGGAAGGGCTCGGCCCCGGCGTCTTCGAAGCTCTTGCGGTTGGAATCATCGACGCGCAGGTATGCCTTGTCGTCCGCGATGAGACCGAACATGATCCCCTCCCGATAGAGCCCCGCGCCGCCGAACATTCTCCGCGCGGACACACCTTTCAACCCCGCGAGCTGGTCGAGAACGAATTGAAGATATTCCTCGCTTACTGCCATTGTCTACACACCCCCGTATAGCCTGGCGCCCCAGTCCACTTCAACGGCGTAATTCATGCACCGGCTGAAGACCTCGAAATCAAACTCCGGACAGGCGATCCTCCTCCTGGCCAGAATGCCTCGTGCGTTGTCCATGACGAACGTCCGCTTGTCCCGCATGTAGGGCCCATAGGCTTCGAGATAGTTATTGAAAAGTATCTCGAGCGCGTTCCTCGGCCTGGCTCCGAAATCCTCCGGCCGGCAGGGCTCGATGCCCCGGATGTTGAAGAGCCTCCGGGTGTAATCGATGAGGTCTCCCATCGTTGTCGGCCTGGCATTGACGATGTGGAAAATCCCTCCCTCCAGGCTGTCTTCCAAAATGGCCGTAAACGAAGCGACAAAATAATCGACGGGTATGAGATTGATCCCCTCGGCGCTCTCCACTTCGAACCGGATGGGCAGGTAGAGGCTCCCGTCGCTCTCCCGCCGCACACCCATCATCGCGGCCTTGCGACCACCGCGCTCCAGGATATCGGCCTCATAGAGGTTCTTGAGGAAGACGGTCGTCTTCACCGGATAGTACAGGGCGTTGAAGAGCAGGCTCCGTCCCGTCCTTGAATCGCCGTACACGATCGACGGGCGATAGATATTCAGGCGAATGCCCGCGGTGCGGCAATGGTCCGAGACCAGCCGTTCGCCGCGCGCCTTGGTCTCCTCGTAGACGTTGGTGAAGTCATCCGTGTCCACGAGCTCTTCCCGGCAAAGTCCCTCACGCCTCCCCGCCGCATAGGCCGTGCTGAGATGATGGAAGAAGGCGCACCTGCTCCTGGAAGCGAAGTCCAGCACGTTGAGGAGACCTCCGATATTGGCGGCCTCAATCTCCGGCCTCTTCCTTTCGGCGAAACCCGTGTTGGAAGCGCAATGGATCAGTTCAGTGGTATTTTCGAGGCAATCCGAAAGGGCCTCGCCGCTGAGGCCCAGCCCCGGTTTCTCGATCGTTCCTTCGACGATCTGGAGATTCTTTCTGAGGCCGGGCTCGATTCCGAACCAGTCGAGCAGCTTCTCCACCCGCTCATCGGCCCGCCGCTGCTTGAGAGGCCGGGCGAGCAAAAAGATTCTATAGCCGGACCTGAGAAGCTCAGCGGCCAGATGGCTCCCCAGAAAGCCCGTTCCGCCCGTGAGCAGGATCCGCCCTTTCCGCTCGGCCCGCGTCCGCTTCAGCTCCCCGGTGGAGATCCTCACCGCCCCGCGCCTCCCGACCGCAGCGGCTGGAACGATTCATAGAGGAAGTTCTCTTTCCTCGAGCACCCCTGTGAGAAGACGTACTTCAGCCACTGGACGCCCCTGGTCTTCGCGGCCAGAGCGTCCAGCCAGGGCTCGATCTTCCCCATGACCCGCGCGATTTTATCCGCCTCGGCCGGGTCGGTCTGGTCGATGTAGTAATCATACTCGAGGATGGCACGCTTGCCGAAATCCATCGGGGTGAGAAAGCCGTAGTCGTTGTCGAGGCCCTCGGCGTCGGCGATTCTCTTGAATTCCTCGTTGATGCCCTTGATGACGTCGATGTGATCGAGCGGCACGTACACGAGAAACGCGAGCATATGCTTCTCCCGCGACATGCGCGAGCTTACGATGCGAAACATGTTGAGCCAGACCATGTCGGTCATCTCGGGCCGCTCATAGAGCCCGGTATAGAAGCTCCGCAAATCCTCGTCCACCGCCCCGGCGATCGTCTCGGCTGACGGCTCGAGCACCGCTTCGAGGAGCGGCCGCATCTCGCTTTTGCAGAGAAGCTCGTAGGGACGCATCGTTCCCTCGTACTCGCGGATGAGATCCACCCACTTCGGGTCGAGGAGCCTCGGAAGTCCGAGCATCAGCATCCGGAAGAGGCGCTGATCGATCACCGCGCCGGCCATTCGCTTGATGGCCTCGCGTGCATACCGGTCGCCGACGGCGAAGACCATGTAGCTGCAGCCGAGGACATCGGGGAGGCTCTGCTTGAGCCGGGCCGCGAGCTCCTTTGAGGGGGACATGAAATTGGCGATGTAATGCGCGCCGAGGACCGCCACGGCCAGGCCGATTCGCCTCTGGCTCAAGTTCCGCGCGAATCGCACGGCCTCATCGAAGTCCGCGAACGGGACGAGGACCCCCTCCTCGTCGTCGGTCACGGGATGAAGCTTGACGACGGCCCGCGTACAGACCCCTGGGGACGGGAGGACATTTCGCTCGAAGCCGAAATGGTTCGCGATGCTCTTGTCGTTCAGATGAAAGGCCCGGCCTGATCTATCGACAAACTCCATGTCGATAAAATTGTCCGCTGCGGTCCCGTAGACGTTCGACCAGGTGGAGAATGTGCCCGTGCAGACGATGTTGCCGCATACCGTGGCAGCCGGCTCCGCGGCGTTCACCCGGAGACCTCGCCGGTACGCCTCTCGCTGAAGATCGAAAGAGGTCACGCCCGGCTCCACGTCGGCGCTCCAGTTGTCGGGGTCGATCTCCATCTTCCGCATCCTGTTCATGTCGAGGACGATGCCTTCGGTAAAGACGAAGCCGAAGACGCTCCCGCCGTTTCCCCGGATGGCAAAGGGCAGAGCGCGATCGTTTGCAAGCTTGATGATCGATTCGACGTCCCTGCGGGAGCCCGGCAGCACCACGTATCCCGGCATACGCATTCCGGCAAGCGGGAACGGGTCGTTCGCATAGGTCACGAGGATCGCCGGGTCGCTCGTGGCCCACTCGCGACCGACGATCTTCCTCAATTCTTTAAGAACCTCATCTTCCGCGGTCGCCGCCGCCCTCCCGCCTTCCTTGCGCCAGGACGCCACGTAATCCTTGAGGGCCCGCATCACGGTCATCGGCCGCATGCCGGTGTAGAAGTGACACTGCCTGTCGCAGATTCCGCAGAGGGTGCAGGTGTCGGCGATATCGAGAAGGCCCTCGGTCACGGGGATCAGTTCCCCGGCCAGGGCGTCGTAGATATCCATCCGTCCCTGGGGATAGTACGCCACGAAATGCCTGTTCGGGCCCGACGGACAAAGCCCCGTTCCGAGATAATCGATCTTGCACATGGCATAATGCCGGCAATGGGATGCGATCTCTTTGGCTTCTTTCGAAATCTTCGGTCTCTTCAAGACTCATCACCTCCGGGCGAGATACACGACCGCGATACCATCCGTGAGCCGCCGAAAGCGGACATCCGAGAATCCGGCGTTCTTCAGTCTCTCGGCCACCCGCTCGGGCGCATCGAAGACTCTGATGGACTCGGCGAGATAACGGAAAGGCCCCCCGGTGCCGCAGATGATTCCGGCCGCAAGAGGCATCACCTTGAATGAATAGAAATCGTAGAGGCGGCGGAGCCATCTATGTACGGGCAGAGAGAACTCGAGAATCATGAGCCGTCCTCCCCGCTTGAGGACCCGGTGCATCTCGCCCAGGCCCTGATCGAGATGGACGAGATTTCGGATACCGAACCCTACCGTGACCGCATCGAAGACCATATCCGGAAAGCTCAAGCTTTCCGCGTCCCCCTCGACGAAGAAAATGCTCCCGGCGAAGCGGGAGCGCCTCACCTTCGCGCGGCCGGCGTTCATCATCGGCCGGTTGAAGTCATAGATGAACGCCTGTCCTTGGGGAGCGACGCGCTCGGCGGCGAGCACGGCGAGGTCGCCCGTCCCTCCGCAAACATCCAGGACCCGCTCGCCTTCCTTCAGGGCGAGCTGATCGATCCCCCATCGCTTCCAGTAGAAATGCAGCCCGAAGCTCAGAAGCGCATCGGCGAGATCGTATCTTCGCGCGATGGGGTCGAACTGTCCGCTGACGAGCCGTCTCTTCTCGGGGGCGCTGACAGACTTGTAGCCGAAGGATACATCTTCGGTCCCGGCATCTCTGCGCGCGTCTTCACTCATTCGAGGCGCCAATGCAGTACCTATTGGCGATTGTCGTCGTCAGGAGTATATCCTATCCACATCTATTGCAGTGCAATCAAGCCAAAAATCCAAAATAGATATACGCAGCAACGCCCACCGGCAGGAGGTAATACGCAAAGCGATATAAGCCGCCTCGGGTCAGAATCCCGATGAGGAGCTTGAGGGCGACGAGGCCCGCGAGAAAAGCGGCTGCGGCCCCGATCACGAGCGGCGCGAGCGATCCGGCGCTCAGAGCGGCCGGCTCCTTCACAAGCGTCAGCACGAGCGCCCCGAGGATCGCGGGGATCGACAGCATAAAGGAGTACTCGGCCGCCTCTGCGAAGCCGACGCCGAGCAAAAGCCCCGTCGTGATCGTCCAGCCGCTCCGGGAACAGCCGGGAAGGATCGCAATCGCCTGGGCGATCCCGATTATAAGGGCCGACTGCCACCCGAGGCTCCCCCGAACGCTGCGCAGCCTCGTCATGAGGAGATAGAGCCCCGTAGCGAAGAGAAGGAGCGCGGAGAGGCCCGGCGAGTCGAACGTGGCCTCCACCTGATCGTGAAAGAGGACGCCTATGACCCCGGCCGGTATCGTTCCGAGAATTACGAGAGCGATGTAGCGCATCTCGTTTCGATATCTATCGTAGCCCCTCCTCCCCGAGAAGATCGAAGCGACAAGCGCCTTGCACAGAAGAATCAACTTCTTGCGGTAGAATATTATCACGGCGCCGAGGGTCCCGATATGCACCGCTATCTCGAAGATGAGCCCCGCTCCCGCGCCCCCCTGCCGCGTTCCGAAGAGCGCCTCGAGTATGACGAGATGCCCCGAGGAGCTCACCGGGAAGAACTCCGTGAGCCCCTGAACGACGGCGAGGACAAGCACCATCCATATGCTGACGTTCATCTCTCTCCCTTCACTGTTTCCTCTGCCGTCATCCGCGCGGCCCGAAATAAAACGCGACGCATCCGAAGAACATCCCGAGCTTGAGGAGCGAGCTCACGAGCCCGAGAGAGCGCCCCCCGAGAATTATCCAGATCGAAACGAGAAGCATCGGCACGACGGTGCCGAGCATGATAAATCCGTACGCCATTCGATAGACGCCGAGAAACGCCGGTACCGGGAATGTAATGCACAGCGCGAGGAAGATCACGAGCGCCGTCGTGAGTGCGGCGCGGCGCCCCGAAACGATCGGGAAGGTCGTCGCCTTGCAGGCCCTGTCCCCCTCGATGTCGTCTACGTCCTTCACGATCTCCCTTCCGACGACGAAGAGAAAGGTGAACGCCGCCGGGATCGCCCCCGCGGCGATGTCGCCGCCCGCGTATGCCCCGAGAAGAAACCCCGAGCCCGATACGGCGGAG
>Ga0315289_10005873_pt1 | contig 18059 bp, 14 predicted proteins | sample YL17G11_40_MG_FD_203452 | JGI IMG/M metagenome (GOLD analysis project Ga0315289, IMG submission 203452) | Sediment microbial communities from Yellowstone Lake, YNP, Wyoming, USA - YL17G11_40 | ecosystem: Environmental > Aquatic > Freshwater > Lake > Sediment | place: USA: Wyoming | collected... | reverse complement strand
CATTTCCCGCAGGTGCATTTTCCGGTAAAGCCGCAGGGGCCGACAATCACCTTTTCCTTCAGCGGCCGGGTGCCGATGAAATTCATCAGAAAAATGGGCCTGGCTCCCATGGCCACGACATCGCGCATGGCCCCTCCGGCTCCGGTGGCGGCCGCGTCATATGGCCTGGGCACGCAGGGAGAACAATGGCTCTCCAACTTGCCCACAAAGGTTCCCTCGGTGCCGGGAAATTTGAAGGCGGCGGCATCATCGCCCGGGCCGACGACCAGGGCCTTAGGAAAGGTCTTGCTGACCTTTCTGTTCAAGGCATCGATCGCTTTGAAGTCGATCGCCTTGTCGATATTGTGATGCAGATGGATAAATAGAGCATGCATCAATGCTTTTTCGATCGTGTTCATTCCCAGACCTCCTCAAAAGCGAAATTTTGTTTCTTATGCCAATCTAAGATAGACAAATTTTCCGAAATATGCAATTCTTTTTAGCCTTCTTGATTGAACATGCTATACTATTCGGACAAGGGAGATAAGCCATGAAAACCGCGGATGAGGAGACGAAGCCATCGATGCAGAAGAAGCTCGATCAGTATAAGGCCGACGCCGCGAAGGTAAAGAAATAGCTGCGCCGCTATTGCTGTCGCGGGAAGAAATTTATGTCCCTTTGCCTTTAGGAATTAACCGGGAATCGGCCTTGGATTATTTTTTAATCAGCCTAATTTGAAACGGGGAAAAAAGCGAGGGAGAGACATGTTTTACAAAAAAGATAACACGCCGCACAAAACCGCTCGTGAAGGCGTCCATTTTAAAACCCTGGTCCACGGCCAGAATACATCATTACACGAGTTTCGGCTCGACTCAGGGAGTGTCATCCCCATCCATTCGCACCCCCATGAACAGACCGGGTATATGGTCTCCGGCCGGATGCATTTCGTCCTTCAGGATCGAAAGATATTCGTTGAGCGCGGCGACAGTTGGTGCATTCCCGGCAACATGGAGCATGGCGTCGAAGTCATGGAAGATTCCGTCGTTATCGAGGTGTTTTCGCCCGTCAGAAAAGAATATTTAGATTAGCTGAAGCGGTTGAGAGCTTCCGGCAACGCTCATTATTGAACTCTATTTCTTCTAGAACGCCTCGCCGCCGGTGAGGTAATTTCCCCAGGATCCTTTCCCGAAGCCGAAATCCAGCCGGATATTCGTCCCTTCCTTGGGATCGATCCGGAACCGGATCCCCAAGCCTACCGAATATTTGAACTCGCCGATCTTTAGACGGCCGATGCCATCCGCCACCTGGCCATATCCGGCAAAGCCGACCATTCCGAAGCGCCACCAGACCGGCAGGCGGTATTCGACCTGGATCGCGGCCAGCGTGTTATCTCGATAGCGGGCGCTGTTGTATCCGCGAAGAATACCGTCGCTTCCCAATCTTGCAAGCGCCATGAAAGGGACAGTCCCTGAGGTCGCTCGGAACACTCCCTGGAAGGCCAAAACGTGGGTCCGGAAAACCGGGACATAGACCCTCACGTCCGCATTGAGTTTCCGATAATTATATTCACTGCCGAAGACGGAGCTATAAATCGTGGCTGAGAATTGGCACAAATGTCCTTTTGTCGGAAAAAGGACGTTGTCGCGGTTATCCCGTCTGAGAACGATGCCCAATCCGCTGGTTGTTCCGCCGGGGCTGCCGGTGATGGTTCCGCAAACCAGCTGTCCCTCCGGCTCAAATCCCGGAAAGGCATAATGATCGAAGCCGTAATAAAGGCCGGCGAAGACATCTTTGTTGGCCCAGAGCTTCTTCTGGGCAGATATTTCAAAGGAAACCTGCCGCTGCGTGTAGCTTTCCTCCATCTCGAGGCGCGTGTTGTTTCCGATCCCGTAAAATTTATCAGGATATTTTCTCAGGTCCAGTTTGCCGATGATAATGGTCGAACCGTCCCCCAGATAAAATTCCGGACTCAGGTTGAGCATGAATTGTCTGTTCTGCGTATAGATAGCCGTAAACGGGATGAACGACGGACGGCCCTTCTCCGGGCTTTTGCCCGGCCGAAAACTCCAGATCCCGCCCACGCCGCCCGCCCAGCGCGTCTCGGGCGAATAGTAAATGACGGGCAGAACGATGAACGAGCTTCGCTTTTCCACCGTCGCCTTGGTTTCTTCGCCCTCGGCGGAAAAAAGAACCGAGCATAAGGGGACCAGCAGGATTAAAGACGCGATCATGAATTTTACGGTGCTCATTAGGATATCTCCACGATCCTTCCGAGTCGGTCCCCGACAAGGTCTGTCGAGATCAAAGCCGGACGAGAAACTTGCACGACGAGGCGCCCCGTTTGACGGATTGGACAAGGTCGACTTTGACCGGCTTTTGGGCGACGGTTTCAAACATTTCAAGCACCCAACCCACGGAACACAGGCAGTAAGAGGCGGGAAGCAAGAATATGGTTTTTCGCATTGTCTCGATGTTCCCTCCTTGAAGCTTGAAATCGCGACCGCCCATTACAAAATCATGGTATTCCCGGCCGCGGATCGATGTCAAGAACATGAAATAGCATCGAATGGCGCATTTCTTGATTCTTCGTTTCCGCCATGGCGGGAACCAAGCCTCAAGAAACGGGCCAACATCATAGAGATGACCGCGCCTCCCTGAAAAGTCGCGATGAGGCCCGGCTCGAACGTGGGAATCAATCTCGAAAACGTCAACCGGAGTTGACTCTCGACTTCAAGATATAATCTACGAGTGGATCGGCGTATAGATTTGAATCACCCGGGAAGGCCGACCGGGAGGCGCGGAAGAAATTTCTGCGCCGGACCACGGGCGCCAGAGAGTCTAACAGTAATGTGGATGGTGGAAATACAAAAAACAGCGTTGCTGGATTACAAATCCGATGTCTCCAGGCGTTGCTTGATCTCTCTCCACCTTGGACACAGTTTCTCAAGCTCGGCATAGAATTCTTTGTTATGCCGCGGATGTTTGACATGAAAAATCTCGTGGGCGATCACGTAATCGATGCATGAAGATGGGGCGCGTACCAATTCCGGATTCAGAGAAATGCGTCCGTTACGATGGGCGCTGCCCCACCTTTTGGGCATGTCGAGCAGATGCAGCTTAGGCTCGGGCAGCCCCCGTTCGACACACCAGGTCAGCCATTTTCCCAGTCGACGTTCGAATTGTTCTTTGGCTCGCTCCCTCATCCAACCAGAAACCAAAACGGCAACCGCCCGGCCGGAAGCTGATCGTGTGTGGACGTGTAAATAGGCGCCCCGCAATTTTACGTCCGAGTGGTCTGCCGTTGTCACTTTAAGACGGTATTGCCGCCCGAGGTACCGATGTGTCGCGCCGGTACAATACCGTCGTTCCGGACGTTCCAATCGCAAGGTGGAAAAAAAACGGCGTTGGCGACTGATCCAGCCGGAGCGCTTTGCAATTTTTCGCTGTATTTCAGAGAGGGAGGCGTCCAAAGGGGCGATGACCTCAACCGATCCATTCGGCAGAACACTGATCGAAAGCGTCCGCCGACGGGACCGTTTCAGGGAACAACGGCCGATGGCTGTGGTGATGCTTTCCATTTAAACGTCGTTCGGGCGGTTTCGGGCAATCCGAAGGCAGGACTCGATCAGAGCGTCCATTTGTTCCAGGGAAAGGGTGATTCCCCGTTCGCTTTGAAGCCGGAACAGGAGGTCGTCCATCTTATTACGCATGCGGTTTTGGGCGTCCGGATTGTCTCGCCAGCGAACGACGGCCTCTTCCCGGATGATCTTCTCCATGCGAAGACTAGTCTCAGCACGGATCCGGTCGAAGCCGGCAATGTCGGATTGCGTTTCAGTCCCGTACAAAGCGGGACTTTCTTGTACACGCCATCCATTTACGGAAGCTAATTGTTCGGAAACCGCCCCATAGAGGGCTTGGGCAAAATCGTTTCCCTCGAGTGCAGGCGGCAGTTCTGATTTGCGCCTGTCGCGGACACTCTCCATGATCTCCTTAACCTTAGCCAGATATTGAGCTTCAGAGATCCGTTGTTGTTTGTATTCGGCAATCGTTTGTTCCAACAGCAGAGAGAACTTCCGATAGAAAAACGGATCTTCCTCCATCTTCTCGGTGATGGTCTTTTTGGTCCGATTGGCGATGATATCGGCCTTGGCCCGCGGGGATTGCGCCTTCTCGACTTCTTTCTCGAAGGCTTGTCGCTCGAAGATGTTCACCGGATCCACCACCTGGATGATCTCATCCGCCTGCACGTAAGTCGCCAGCATCTTCTGGATCTGGACCTCATAATCCCGGTAGTCAATCTCCTCGGCATAACGGATTTTCACGGACGCCCGCAATTTCTGAAAGAAGACGGCGTCCTTTTTATAGCGGTCGGCTGTGGCCTCCGGGGCGGCGTTTACCCATTGAATGCTGGACAAGGCCATTTTCAGAACACGGCAGAATTTCGACAGTTTGGTATAGAAATCCTCCCGCCGCTCGGGTTTCTCCAGCGCTAGTTCAAAGGCTTCCTCATCCTTTTTATTGGTAACTTCGCGAAACAGATCCCAAAGCGCGTCGTGCAATCGCGGTAACGATTTGAGTTTTTCGATCAGATCGGTCAACGTGCCATCCAGATCCGCCTGGTCAAACTTGCCTTCGAGTGCGCTGTAAAGCTCCAAGGCCTCGTGCAACTGCGTAACGACGCCGTAATAGTCGATGATGTATCCGTAATCTTTTCCCGTATGCAGACGATTCACCCGGGCGATGGCCTGCAATAACGTATGCTCTTTCAGGCTTCGCACAATATACAAAACCACGCTGCGCGGCGCATCGAAACCGGTGAGCAATTTGTCGACCACGATGATGAGCTCGGGGGCGTCGGCATTCTTGAAAGCGCCTATGATCTGCCGGTTGTATTCCTTTTCGGTCCCATACTTATCCATCATCACTTTCCAAAAGCGCTCCACACTCTCTTCCTTGACCACCAGGCTGCCGTCGTCGCCCTCGATCTCTTGGGGACCGGAAATAACCACTTCGCTGGTCACTTTTCCGAACTGGTCGAGAAAGCGTTTCAGAATCAGCGCTTCTTTCTTGCCGGATGCGGTCAACTGGCCCTTGAACCCCGTCCCCCCCCACTGGGACGAAAAGTGCTGCGAGATATCCCATGCGATTAAATAGAGACGGCTTTCCAAGCGGTTGAGTTCGTCGCGTGAAGCAAATTTCCGCTTCAGATCGGTCTTTTGTTCCGCGCTCAAACCTTGAGACATCGCCTCGAACATCGTGTCCACGGCCTTCTTATTCACATCCTGTATGACATGACGCCCTTCGTAAAGGAGAGGGACCACGGCCTTATCATCCACGGCGTCGCGGATCGTATAAGCGGGTTCGATAAAGCCGCCGAATTTCTGGGCCGTGTTTTTCTCTTTCTTCATCAGCGGAGTGCCGGTGAAACCAATGAAGCACGCGTTCGGCAAAGACTTCCGCATGCGGATATTGGCTTCGCCGTATTGGCTGCGGTGGCTTTCGTCAACCAAAACGAAGATATCGTCATCCTCATTCTTAAATCCCTCGGAGGCATTGGCGGCCGCCCGGAACTTGTCGAGAACCGTGGTGATCACCGCGATGCGATCATCCCGCAACAACTCCTGCAGATGCTTCCCCGTCTTGGCCATCTGAGGCTCTTTGCCGCACTGGTGAAAGGTCTTCCATATCTGTTCGTCCAAATCGATACGGTCCGTGACGATCACGATTCGGGGATTCTTAATTTGGTTGTCCAAGGCCAGGGCTTTGCCCAACAGGACCATGACCAGCGATTTGCCCGAACCCTGGGTATGCCAGATCACCCCGCCTTTACGGCGGCCTTCCGTATCGCGCTGACTCACCCGCTCCAGTGCTTTGCGGATGGCGAAATACTGCTGATATCGGGCCACCTTTTTCACCGCCCCGCCCTCATCATAAAGCACGAATTGACGGGCCAGCTCAATCAAACGCTCCGGCCGGCACAAAGACCAGATTAGACGGTCCTGCCCGGTCGGTTCCCGGTCCATAACGGCCATTTCCTCAAACGGCCGCTTGGCGTAGGCGAAGACGCCCTTGAACAACTTTTCGTGCTCTTCCAGGCGCACGGGACCGTTGATGGCTGAACGAATTTCCGCCTCTGCATCCCGCATCTCGCGCCACTTCGCCCAAAACTTGATCGGCGTGCCGGTAGTGGCATAGCTTCCCTCATTCTTGTTCAAGGCCAGAACGAGCTGGGTGTAAAGAAATAAATGGGGAATCTCATCATTCTGCCAATTCCGGATGCTTTGTTTGAGGGCTTGTTCCAACGAATGCTTTTCTTCCGGCCGTTTACACTCCATCACGACAAAAGGGATACCGTTAACGAAGCACACAATGTCCGGTCTGCGGGTCTCCCGGCTGCCGGTCCGCTCCACTTCAAATTCCGTCGTAACGTGAAAGACGTTGTTGCGCGGGTTGGTCCAGTCAATGTATCTCAGGGTAAAACCCTTGGTCTCGTCATTGATAGTCTGGTCCAGGCTCTTGCCCAGCGTCAGCAAGTCATAAACCTTTTCACTAGTCCGCACCAATCCGTCATAAGGCACCTCCCGCAGCGCCTCGATCGCCTTGACGATATTCTCGTCCGAGAACGGCGACTCCTGGCCCTTGAAGGAGATCGTATTCAGCCGCTTCAGTTGTCGGGCGAGCACGCTCTCCAGCAACACATACCGCAGTTTGGTGCGCCGCTCGGCATAAACCTCCTCCGGGCTCAGGTACGCATACCCAAGTTGTTGGAGCAGCCGCACGGCGGGGATTTGACTGATGTGGGATTCTTGGAAGGATGGATTATCCATATTTCGATCCTCTAATTACCGGGATTTCAGTTTTCTTTTCGCCACCATCGTGCGGAGCTTCAGGCCCACGCCATTCCCCGCACATCAGGAAAAGTTCATAAAAGACAAGCCATTCGGCTATCCAAGGAATTATCTTTTTATGCAGGTTATCTCTCGCATTCCAGGGTTGATCCCGGTGGTCGTATAAACAAAGAGTTCCGTTCGGATACATGTGAACTCTGTGACGAATCTCCGGGCACAGAATTCGCACTTCAGGAATACCATCCTTTTTGTAGCGAATGGAAATCTTATATGTATCGCAATGCTCAGATGGCGTGATTTCTCCAACACACTCGAGGATGTCTTTCTTGAGCGTACATCGGAAGAATGGGAAGGACCTTTCCACCAGTTCCTTTTGGAGAACAAAGCATCTGTATTCTCCAGCGCGGTCGTACTTATTCTTGAGTTTTGTCACCATAGAACTTGTGAGGAAGATTGGATATTCCGGACGTCCCGATAATCCCCGATCCAGAAGTCTTTGCGCCCAGGCCAATCAGGGTTGTTTTATTCATCAAGTCCTTCTTTTTCTCCTCTTCCTTCCGCTTTTCGTCGAACTCTTTGAAGAATCCGTCACTCTTAAAAATCCAATCCCAAACGATACGAACTGATTCGGGATTGTCATTGCTCGGTTTATCCAATTCTCCGAGTTTATCGACCGCTTCTTTGCAACGATTCTGTAGCTCGACAACGTTTCTATCCGATTCAGTTCTCGTAATCGTCGGTTTCTCGGGATGGGCAAGATTTCTGATCGTCTTCGAAAATTGTAGACGGCCTTCGAGATTGTTTATCAATTCGCGGAAGGCGATATCAATTCTTGTATGGTAGTCAGGCTGGCATTCCACCACCAACATTGTGAGCTTCATCCCGTTTGGCATGTCCCACTCTGTATCCGGACGGCTTCGGCAAAGACGCTTCAAAAACTGAACAAGGAGGCGTAGTTGGGAGCCCCATCCTTCATTGACCGTGTTTCGAGTCTGAACCATATTCTCAAACCACACATTGACTTGGGTCGGATCGGACTTTTCCCATTTTGCCTCGCTGGCTAATTCTCGAGTCGTATTTCCCTCAGTATCCACCCATTTACGATAGACCGGAAAATCCACATGGTGTTTTTCTTCGTCCACATCAGCATAGAAAACTCTCACACAATTCGAGCAGAGTTTTGGCTGTCGGCTAAATCGCTCATCCTTGAGCGCTTCCCGAACCTTCTCCTTGACCTCTATGGCCGTGAGCTCGGCGCCATCTTTTTTCATGAGCTGGTGCCTCCAAAGCACAAGGCCATCATCGATATCGTATTCCTCTTCTGTAAAACGAGTCTGAATCACGGTTTGCATAGCGAACGATCCCTGTGGCTTGAAGCTCGATTCGCTAAGGGAAATCCCTTCGATCTCATCGGGCAAGCGTGCAATGAGTCGATCGCGATTTGCCTTTCGATGAGCAAGCAACTTTTTGGAGAAGTCAGAACTCAGGCGCACTTTCTGATCCCAAAAGCTTTCTATTCTTTCTGCGTAGTCGTACATTATTACACTCCTTATGGTTTATTACTTAATTGGTCTGCGTAAGCCATCCATTCCACAGCAGGCACTGTGGCGAGGTCCTGAAGTTTCCACAATAGACGAAAAATAAAATACGCGAGAGCATTATCCGAAGGGCCGAATGTATATGCTCCTACACCGGCAAAAATGTCGAAAGAAGCCCCTGCGGCCGCAAACCCGCAGTCGATCAATCCTTCTGCGGGTAAGTTCTCGTGAACCGTGCGAAAAGTTTCTCCGAATCCATCGGTCCACGCGACGTCGATTGCAAGGATTCCCGCCACGATATCGAAGTGCTTTTTAGCCGAAAATGTTCCACCTGCATGTTGAATCGGAACCGACGTTCTCTTTAGCTTTCGCACTGATGCGGCCTTACCTGCGGCATATTCCAGATAACCTTTGTCGATTTTCGGTTTACACTCGAATACCGCATAAACCGCCTCAGCAGGAACATAACGATGTTTATCGTTATCGAGCAAAGTTGGTGTGTACTGCCTATCGAAAACGACAACATCAATCGAGTCGCTCACATTACCTAATGAGTCGATGACAATGGCTTTTTCGATTGTGTATCGATTTGGCAAATATTTTCGCAGAAAATCAATAAAATGTTGCTCATTTACCTCACCTCGGTCACCGGGATGTGTAATGCGCGACGACGACCTAAGGTTGGCAATAAGGCATTCCTGTTCGGTGGCGAATGCTTTGCGGAGAAATTCCTCATTTGCTGGCTTAGCATATTCTTTATTCATTTTTCTCCAGCCTGACGCGGATTGCTCCTGTAAGTAGCCGTTGCATAATACCGCGCTTCTGTTGATCGAGGGCGGCGCGTTGGGATCGAAGAATGTTGACTTCTTCGTCGCAAGTGTCAAGGATGTTAGCGATAGCAGCTTGTTCCCTCTTGCTAGGAAGCCAGATGTGAATGGCGGCAAATTCGTCGTAACGAAGACTCCCCCTTCGATCTACGGAGAAACTAGTGTTGACGCGGTAAAGATGAATGAGTAGAGGGCTTTTCAGCACGCGAAAAAGATATGCATCATCCACTTCTTCGGTGGTTCTGAATACCGTATAAATTGGACTGACGAGGCCAGCGACGCACAGGTTTTGGTAGCCGATGGAGCCTTCTTCAATGTGGTTGGTGGCATAGGCGAACTCGCCACGAACCACCATGCGGTAGTTGCTCGTATCGTCGGCATAGACACGCCTTTCGAAGTATTCTTCGGAGAGAACGAGGCCGCGATGCTTGGTGCAGGAGAGCACGGGAAGGTTGTCGCCACTAGGATTTCTTCGGCTAACTTCTCTCGTAATATTACCCAAAGCCACCCGCGTCCAATCTGCGGGATAAATGCCGAAACGGTCGCTCTTAGTATGGCAGTTGGAGCGGTCAAACCCCTTCACCCGCTTCCGGCCCGTCAGAAGTTGCATCATGAGGGCCTTCTTGTGGCGCTCTTTGGCTGTAATCAGGGCGTCAAGCTTCTCCAAAGCTTCGTCCCAGGTGGATAAGATAGCTGCGATCTTGCGTTGTTCGGGGATTTTATGGGGGATCGCTATCATCAATTTCTCTACGTCGGACGAATTTATAGCTGGATATCCCGAACCGACCAAAAGACCTGCTAGCTGAGCAACCACCTTGGGACTGTATAGAGATTGATAGATGAAGCCGGAATCTGCTCCATCTGCGGTAATAACGGCAAATCCAGTGGAAGCGACGATATCTTCTCTCCCGCTCCGAAGATGAGCGAAGCCTTGCAGATTAGGCCGAACCATGCTCATCAACACATCTCCCTTTTGCACAATACGTCTTGCCCTCGAAGGCGCTTCTTTGAATGTGATAGTCTGTTCCGGATAGTCTACTCGACCTTTGTTGACTGATGAGATTTCAAGATAATAGAAACGTCGATCTGGTTTCGTTGTGGAAGATAGTGTTCTTCTGTTGATCGAAGCGACCGCCTCAATTTCTACGTATTTCCAATCTTTTGGAAGCGTCATACCCCCACGCCCTCCCCATACGTATCCATCTTCGCCCCCAGCTCGCCGAGCGGAAACTTGGAGCGCGGCACTTCGGCACCGCTTCGCATGCGCCGACTCGGCGGCCCGTACCGCAAGAAACGGCGAGCCTCGGCTCGCCGAAGAAAAGCGGCTTCGAGCCGCCGCACTCCATAAATAATTCTCACTTAGAACCGCCTTTCTTCCGGCTCAGCTTCTTAGCTTCCAGACGCTTGGCGGTTTCTTCCAACACCTTCACGTCCCCAGCATCAGCATCGAGGCGTTCAGCTTCGCGGCGTTGGGCGTCGAACTGCTCATAGCGCTCCAGAGCCAAACGTTCGGCCACATCGTGGGCGATTTTTCCAGCCTGGGTCAACACGTTGCGCTCGTTGAATGAGAGGAAAGCATCGAGCTTTTCCTCCCATTCCCGCATAGTCAGGGTTTTGCGGCGTTTGGCTTGGTCTTCGGCATGGTCGAGATACATAACGACGATGCGGTCGAGTTCCTCGATTTCCGTTTTTCCGAGGTAGTTCTTGGCCACGGTGACATCCTGTTTGCGCACCCGTCCGCCCTGCCAGGCTTGGAGGCCCATGTTGGGGAGCGAGGGATCGGCGCGGACCTGGATGAGTTCGGCGGCGGTATGGCCGGTGATGGCCCAAAGCATCTTGTTCTGCACCTTTTTGAAGAACAAGTGGGCCTGCTCGCTGTCGGCGCGGTAGTCCACGGCCGTGGCGTAGATGTCGCGGATTTTCTGATAGAAACGCTTTTCGGAAGCTCGAATTTCCCGGATGCGGGCGAGCAGTTCGTCGAAGTAATCCCAGCCCCCGGGATTCTTCAGCCGGGCGTCATCCATGACGAAGCCCTTTACCAGATACTCGCGCAGGTGGATTGTGGCCCACTGACGGAATTGAGTTCCGCGCGCGCTTTTCACCCGGTATCCGACGGCAAGGATCATGTCGAGGTTGAAGAGCTTTGTCCGGTAGGCCTTGCCATCGGCGGCAGTTGTCAAGGATTCCTTGACAACTGAAATGGAGTCCAATTCTCCCTCATCAAGGATGTTCCGAATGTGCAAACTGACATTCTGCTTGGTAGTCTGAAACAACTCGGCCATTTCTAGCTGGGTGAGCCAGACGGTGCCGTCAGCGGCCCGAAGTTGCACGGAGGATCGTCCGTCCTCGGTGGTATAAAGAATGAGTTCGCCGTTTTTGCTCATAAGCCAAGTTCCTTCAGATAGGCATCCATCTTTGCCCGCACGGCGGCCAGCTCCTTCTCCAAACCGGCTATCTCCTTTTTCACGGCGACAAGGTCGATATCTACCTCTTCCTCGAAAGTGTCCACATAGCGGGGGATGTTGAGGTTGAAATCGTTGTCGGCAAGCTCCGGCGCGGTAGCGCGATAAGCATATTTTTCCATCGTCTCAAACGCGCGGTAGGTCCTGACGATTTTGTCCAGATTTTCCTCGGTGAGAATGTTCTGGTTTTTCGCGTCTTTGTATTCGCGGGAGGCATCAATAAAGAGGACATCGCCGTGGGTTTTACCTTTGTTGAAGAGCAGAATGGACGCGGGAATACCCGTTCCGAAGAATAGATTGGCCGGCAGGCCGATGACGGCCTCCAACAGGTTTTCTTCGATGAGCTTCCTCCGGATCTTTCCCTCCGCCGCCCCGCGAAAGAGAACCCCGTGGGGAACGACCACCCCGACACGCCCAGTGCCCTCGCGAGCAGTTTCAATCATATGGGTGATAAAAGCGTAGTCGCCCTTCGACTTGGGCGGCAACCCGCGATAATAGCGGTGGAATGGGTCGGCCGTTGCCTCCTCAATGCCCCATTTTTCGAGGGAGAAGGGTGGATTGGCGACCACGATGTCGAACTTCATAAGCTTGTCATGCTCGACCAATCGCGGATTCCGCAAAGTATCGCCCCACTCGATGCGGAAACTGTCCATGCCGTGCAGGAACATATTCATCCGGCAAAGTGCATGGGTGGTGCCGTTGCTTTCCTGGCCAAAGAGGGCGAAGTCGCGTTCGTCGGCCTGGCGGCCCACCTTGATGAGCAGTGAACCGGAACCGCAAGCGGGGTCACAAATGGTGTCCCCCTTCTTCGGCGCAAGCAATCGGGCCAGCAGAGTCGAAACCTGGCCCGGGGTGTAGAATTCGCCGGCTTTTTTCCCGGCATCGGAAGCAAAACGCTCAAGCAGGTATTCATAGACGTTACCTATCACATCCTCTTCACCCACCATGGAGGGGCGCAGGTCGAGGCGCGGATCGTTGAAGTCCTCCAGCAGGTGTTTAAGGCGGGCATTGCGATCCCTTGTCTGCCCCAGTTTATTTTCCGAATTGAAGCTGACCTCACGGAAGACGCCCTCCAATTTTTCCTTATTGGCCTCTTCGATTTCTCCGAGCGCCACATCGATTCGTTCCCCGATATTCGGTTTGTTCCGATGCTCATAAAGACTAGCGAAATCACATCCTTCCGGGAGCTGGAAGCGTTCACGGGAGAGGCGGCGCTGCACACGCGCTTCATCCCCATTGAACTCCTTGAGGTACCGCCCGCGGTGGTCGTTCCAAACATCGGAAATATATTTCACGAACAACATCACAAGGATGTAATTTTTGTAATCGGACGGGTCCAGGACGCCGCGAAAGGTGTCGCAGGCGCGCCAGGCGACATCGTTAATTTGGGTTTGGTCGATTTGTTTCATTTGCGTATTTCCTAAGGTTTAATTAGGGAAGCATCACGGGAGGCTTTTAAAAGCATTCCCTTCGTGAACTCCCATTTGCGGACAGTGAGCCGCTCGGAAAGACTGCGTTCCTCTACGGCTAAGTTGGCGGCCTCTACGATTTTCTGTTGCACATTCATCGGAGGCAAAGGCATCTCCATTTCAGCCAGGTCGCTCCGCTGGATGATCTTAACGTACGTGCCTTTGCGACGTCCCTTGAAATATCGCGCCGCCTCTTCCGTCCGAAGAAACCAAGCGAGATATTCCGGGAGCACCCGTCCAACGTCCGGCCTCAGGATGAAAAACTGCGCGCCTGCAAGTGTACGCGGTAGGTCGAGACGATAGGCCAGCGCGGTAGTGCGGGTCCCCCGGTTGGGAAACAGCACATCACCCTGGCGGAGGAACAGGTCTTCATTTACAGGTTCGTTGGGTTCGATGCGAACAAACCCATCGTTTAACAACGTCCCATCCTGAGAAATATCACCGATTCGCACTAGATAGACAGATCCGGACGGGACAGGCCGCGTCGCATCTCGCCCGCGAAGGGTCGCGCCCATCCGAATACGGGCTAAATAATTAAGTTGAGGCATTTTGTTGGCCTTTTATTAACTTTCAAATATATTATACACACTATGTGCGTAATGTCAAGTATTTATCTAAATGCAGCTAGCATACATAATAATCATGCTATTTATTTTCTCTATAAGCCGCCGCGAACTCGAACTTCATCAAATATCTCTGCCCCAACACGGGGCGTTATCCGCTGCTCGGCCCGGACCTCAGGGACAACCCGGCCGTCTTCCTGAGCCCGGAGCTTCGGGCCAAAAGCGAGATCCTGGCCGACCTGGGGGCGGCCAACGCCCTCTACGTCAGTATATGGGACGAGATTAAAGCGGCAAAATAAGCCGCCCCGTCCCCTTCGACTCTACAGACTTCCTCGCCTTTCCCCAAAGGGCGTTGGCAGAGAGGCCACAGGTACGGATCATTCTTCGCCGCCATTTTTCTTAGATCATTCATACCTGAGGATGGTTGAGGGCCGAGGCCGTCTGCGCTTTTCGAAGTGAGCGTGTCCGCTGGCCCGGCTCGGACGTGGAGGCCTGCAGAGAACATGATGGAAAAGCAGCCGACGGCGGAGGCGGTTGTTATATTTTAATGCCTATAATAATATATTACTTTTACCCGCCGATAGAGGAGCACACATGGGTTGGGATCTCGAGGACTATTACGCGTCGCGGTGGCGCAAGCCTTGAAAGCGCTTTTCCGCTTGCTCGGCAGCCGCGCTCCGCATCCGGCTGAGAAGCCCCTGCGCGACGAACTGCTGAGCATCGAAAGACTGGAAGAGAGGGCGAGAGCGCTCGCGGCCGGGTTCACGCTCGACCCGAACCCCCGCCGCGCGGCGCGGAACGTCCTGCCGCGCTTCGAGGACAACGCCCGCGTCCTTCGCGAGACATACATCACCCTTGATGTAAATGTCAAGTACTTTTCCCACCCCTGCGGTAAGGACATTTCCCAGGAGCACGGTAAGGATATTTCCCACCCTTGCGGTAAACAGATTTCCCACCCCTCATCGGAATGATTTAATCCTCCTTTCTTGATTTTTTGATTCGGTACGACTCTCCGTCCAGGGTAAAGACCTTGGCATGATGAAGCAGCCGATCCAGAAGGGCCGTGGTCATCACCGCGTCGCCCATCATCTCCGCCCACGATTCGAAGCTCTTGTTGGAGGTGACGACGAGTGGCACCTTCTCGTACAACTCGCTGATCAGGTTGAAAAAGAGATTCGCTTCCCGCTTTTCGATGGGCGTGTAGCCGATCTCGTCGATGATGACCAGGTCCGACTTCATGATCCTCCGGATCCGGTATTCGGAGGTCCTCTGGACCTCCGCGGTTTTCAGAAGCTTGATCAGGTTGGTGACCCGCTCGAAACAGACCTTGTATCCTTTTTCCACGGCCGCCCTTCCGAAGGCGATCCCTAAGTGCGTCTTCCCGATTCCGGGCGGCCCGAAAAAAAGAAGATTTTCCTTGGCGTCGATCCAGCGACAATCGAGAAGGTTCACCGCTTCGGATTTCCCGATCCCCTTGACCCGTCCGAAATCAAAATTCTCCAGTCCCTTGAGGACCGGGAAGTGGGCTCCGGCCATGTTTCTTTCGACCCGCCGCTTGATCCGGAAGCCGATCTCCGCCGAGAGGACGTCGTTTAAAAACGTCAGGTAGGAGACTTTCCTCGATTCCGCCTCGTTGATCATCTCGTCCAGGCCCTGGAGGACGCCGTGGAGGCTGAGCGTTTTGAGGAACCCGAGCGTCTGCTGATGGGCTTTCATGAGACCGCTCTTTCCCGGGCCGCCTCCTCGTAGTCGGAAACGGACCGTTGGCTGACCTTCAAGGGTGGATATTGGCTGAGACCTTCGATCTCGATGATGGAGACCGGCTCAGGCTGCCGGCTTTCCCGCTCGAAATGGACATACGTGTCTTTGAGGTTGGTAAAGCTCGGCGTGTCGTTTTCGAGACAGTAGAGAAGGGCCCGCTCCAGGATCCCCAGATCGACCTCCTTTTCGGCGAAAAACTTCTTGGCTTCCAGACACTGGTCCCGCGCATATCTCGGGAAGGTCTTGAAGTTCCGTTCGACGAAACGCCTCCACGGCTCGAGCTCGAAGAGTCCGGTCACGGCAGCCTTGAGTTCCTCGACGGTCGTCTCGCCTTCTTTCCGGCAGCTCCGGGTGGAGACGAGCTGTCCCGGGATGAGAGAGAGCCTGTAGGCGATGATCTCCTTCCCGGTGAAGACGTCGAAGACGAACAGCTCCTCCGCGGTCGTGTAGATTTCGACCGTCTTGTTCTTGTACCTGGGGGGGGAGTTGATAGTTACAGGCCTGGACCGAGATCAAGGCTTTATCGTTGGCCGTCCGTTCCTCTCGGCCGAGCAGCGAGTCTTTCCGGAAAATCGAGTTCCGCAACGGCCGCAGATGGGCCCGTTCCTGGTCGATGAGGACGGCCGGGATTTGCTTAGTCGCCTGGGAGATCTTGCCGTTGGCCCGCCGCGGCAGCCAGTTCAGGACTCCGGCGTTGGCCTCCTCCACCCTCTCGAAGTCCCGGCTCGCCAGGAAATTCCCTTTGACGAATTTAACCAGGCTCTCGATCTTACCCTTCGTTTCGGGATCCGCCCCCCGGCAGACGTAGAGCCGGAACTCCTGTTCATCGATAAAGTATTTAAAATCTTTAGTATAGATGATGTCTCCGGCGTTCTCGCTGACCACCATCAGCCGGTCCTGGTCGATCACCAGCTCCTCCGGCCGGCCCCCGAAATAGTCGAAACAGTCCAAAAGATGACGGATGACATCCAGGGTCCGAAACGGTTGCCTCTGAAAAATCACGTACTTGTAGCGGCTGGCCGAAAGCACCGCGGCGAAGATGTAGAGAACCAGGCCGCTGCGGCATCGGTACTGGCCGAAATCGAGCTGCATTTGCTTGCCGAAGGGCAGTTCGGGGACTTTGCTGTACAGCCGGACGGCGTCGTCCAATCGCAGGCTTTCCGTCTGGAGGAGATAGGCGATGTAGTTGCGAAGCGTCTGTTCATTCCCCGGCAACGAGCCGTATCTCTCCTCCAGATAGTCGTAAACCGACGAAACCGGCAGCGTCCGGAAGTCATTCGCCCCGTAAACCTCGAGGATCTCGCTCTTCCGGTCGTCGAACGCCTTGTCCCGGAAAAGATGATCCTGGCGGTACGCCCGGTAGTCCTCTTCCCCCATGGCGAAGTATTTGGACACGGTTCTGGGATCGATTTCCAGGGCTCGCCCGATCGCGCCCTGGGAAAATCCCTGCCGCCTAAATGCTTGAACCTGTTTGAACATTGCTTTGTTGATCATTCCGCCTCCTGTAAAGTTTCTTTCTACCTTACAGGAGTTCACTATGGGATTTCTATTTACCGTGCCTATGGGATTTCTGTTTACCGCGACCCTAACATTTCTATTTACCATGACCCTAGGATTTCAGCTTACCATTTCCACATGGCCGACGATGTGCACCGGGGGGAGTTCGTCACCCCCGCGGCGGCCCACGTCGTCACGTCGCAGGGGAACATCGTCTACGCGGACCTCGACGGAAATTCCGAGCACGTCCAGGACCCGGTCGTCGGCGGGGTGAAGGTCGAGGCCGGGACAATGACCCTTCCGGAAACGCCGGGCCTCGGCTGCGACGTCGAGCCCGGATTCTTGAAAGGCCTGAGGAAAATCTAGACGACCCGCGCGAGCTCACCGAGGAGCCGGTCGAGAGGCCCGGCGCGGGAGCTTAGGCGCCCGAGCCGCAACTCCTTGACGGGCGCGGCCGCCGCCTTGGAGGCGACGGACGACTTCGTCGGTGATTTCAAAGAGAAGCCGGGCTGTGTCCGTACCCTTACGTTTCCCATTTCCTCCGCTGAGCGTCAACAGCTGTTGACGTTTTCTCACTTGATTTTCTCGTTCGAGCCGGGCCTTATCACGTCTTTCCAGGGAGGCGCGGTCCGATCCATGGCTTTGGCCCGTTTCTTGAGGCCATTCTCCCGCCGTGGCGGGAGTCTATCCTCCTCGTCATCCGGAGAAGACGGTTCTCTGCCAGATTCTCTTCCATCATTTCGAACAATTCGTCGCGGAATATGAGAACCGATTCGAGCGCCAGTAAGGCTTCTTCCCGTTTTGTCTTGAAGATTGAGGAGGCTTCTCCGCTCCTTAGCGACGCGCCCGGTGTTTGTCCGATCCATGCCCTGACTCTGCCATAGCCACTGAAGTTCGTCTGCCGCCAGGAGGCCTCACCCCATTTTTTGATTTTAGACCGTTTTTATTTTAAAATGACGGCGATATGATCGCGTATCTCAAAGGCACAATCTTCCAGAAGCGACCCCACCAGGTCATCATCGACATCAACGGCGTGGGCTATTGCGCGGCAATCCCCCTGACGACGTACTTCAAGCTCGGCGAGGTCGGCCAGCCGGCAGAGCTTCTTATCCACA
>Ga0315289_10005872_pt1 | contig 18061 bp, 10 predicted proteins | sample YL17G11_40_MG_FD_203452 | JGI IMG/M metagenome (GOLD analysis project Ga0315289, IMG submission 203452) | Sediment microbial communities from Yellowstone Lake, YNP, Wyoming, USA - YL17G11_40 | ecosystem: Environmental > Aquatic > Freshwater > Lake > Sediment | place: USA: Wyoming | collected... | reverse complement strand
GAGGGTATACAATTCTTAGGCTGGGCTCTATTTATTAAATCAAAAACTTACCTGAGATTTACGGATAGCATCTTTTTAGTTTTAGAAGAATTTAAATGGGGTTGCTAAGAGGAAGATGCTCAAGATAATCATAAGTAGAGAAGTAGCCCATGCAATGGCATTGAAGATTGGCCCGTTGGTATAGTGTCCCATCAGCCTCTTGTCATTAATGAGGATCAGCATAAAAATGAGGATGAGGGGAAGCACCATGCCGTTTAGAACCTGAGAGAAGAGCATGATTTTGATCAAAGGGATGTTGGGAAGGAGGATTACCCCGGCACCGATTAAGATCATCAGGGAATATACCCCATAAAATTGAGGTGCTTCAATGAATTTTTTGTCAACGCTCGCCTCCCAGCCCAATCCTTCACACACAAAATAAGCTGTTGACAACGGCAGGATGGAGGCAGCAAAGAGAGAAGCATTGAGGAGCCCAAAGGCAAATAACCAGGAACAGTATTTCCCCGCCAGAGGATAAAGGGATAAGGCAGCTTCTTTCGCGGTTTCTATCCTGATACCTTCCTTGAATAAGGTTTCTGCACACACCACAATGATGAAGAAGGCTACCACATTAACAATGATTGATCCCTGGATTACATCAAAACGTGCGTACCGATAGTTGCCCACCTTCAGACCCTTATCTACAATTGATGACTGAAGGTAGAACTGCATCCAAGGAGCTATGGTGGTTCCTACTACGCCTATAAGCATAGTGAGAAAGCCAGGATCCATCTTTAAGGTAGGGGTGGTAAGTCTATAGGCCACATCACCCCAGTCGGGATTGATAATGAAACCAGATATAATGTAGGATATGTAAAAGAAGCAGGCTATTAGAAAGGCCTTCTCGATTGACTTATACGTTCCTTTTACTACCAACCACCAGACAAATGCAGCGCTGAGAGGGACTGAAATATATTTCGTAATTCCAAAGATCTCAAGACTTGCTGCTACCCCCGCAAAATTTGACATGGCATTACCCAGGTTGGTAAGGATAAGGACGATCATGAGATAGAACGTGATCCTGGCTCCAAACCGTTCTCTGATCAGATCAGAAAGCCCCTTTCCCGTTACTACCCCCATTCGTGCACACATCTCTTGAACCACGATAAGGGCCAACATGATGGGAATAAGTGACCAGAGCAGAGTCTTTCCGTACTCAGCACCGGCTAAAGAGTAGGTGGTTATACCGCCGGCATCGTTATCAACCATGGAGGTTATTATCCCTGGGCCCATCAGGATGAAAAATAGCCTCAGTCTTCTTATAATGCCTTGCCTTCGGCTTATCTCAATTGTCTCAGGTTTGATGATGGGATTCGACATGTTTCCTTTCTTGAAGCACGTATGCCTATTTGCCAAGTTCAGGGACAAGGATTTCCAGGATGGTCTTGAACCGAATAACCCCTATCAAGTGGTTGCTATCATCCACCACTGGTATAGCCCTGATACCATATTTGGCAAAGATCTCTGCCAGGTCATCTGCAGTGTCGTCAACCTTGGCAGTAATGAGTCGTGTTTTCTGAATCTCAGAAATGCGGGTTTCAGGGTTGGCTTTGAGAAGTTCCTTGATACTCACTGCACCTTGAAGGGTCTCATCCTTTTCAATTACATAGATATAATAAACGATATCCAGTTCAGAACCTTGAATCCTTAAAGTATTTAAGGTCTCTTCAACGGTAGTATCAGCAGAGATCGCAAGGTAAGAAGTGGTCATTAATCCACCAGCAGTTTCTTCAGGGTAGGTTAACAGTTCCTTTACATCATCAGCCTTTTCCTGTTCCATCCCTTCGAGGATCTCATCTGCCTTCTCAGGAGAAAGCTCGCCTAAGAGATCAGCCGCTTCTGTAGGAGACATCTCATCTAAGATATCAGATGCCTTTTCCAGGCTCACGGTTTCAATCAGTGACTTCTGGATCTTGAGGTCAGTTTCCTCTAAGGCTTCGGCAGCTGTTTCAACATCCAATGAGTTAAATATGGCCGCCCGCTGATGGATACTCAGATCTTCCATGATATCAGCAAGTTCTGCAGGATGGAGCTGTGCAAGCTTCTTCTGAGATATATTTAACCTCAGGAAGTTCGGGTTAGTAGAGAGCGTATGGACAAACTTCCAGGAGATAAACCTATTGGGAAGTTTGTAAGCAAAAAGCCAGTCAAACACCCTGTCCATCATATTTTCCCATCCTACCCTCCGCATTAAACCCCTTAAGCCCACATCTACGTGTGCTAAACGAACCTGATGATTGGCCATAAGAAGATGAAGGTCATTAACCCTCTCCACCTTGGCACCATGGGTATCCACGATCTGCTTATCCAGCAACTCTTCTCTTAAAGCCATATTTTCATTTACCTGACTTAAAGGAAGAAATTGGGCTTCATTGTCTATAGGTAGAGTAATTTTAGGGAAGAGGGTATTGACAGAATTCCAGGGAATATAAGAAAGATTTTTCCTTGGACCTGAAGAGATTACCATACCCAAGACCAAAGGATAGATCTCGCTCCTCTCTGTTATGAGGTCAAACAGTTTCCCCATCTCCCTTCCAGAGGAGTTGAAGATGGGTTTACCAATGATTTCGCTCAAAAAGAAGAATTTTTCCCGGTAAGGCATAGATTTTCCCTCTTTAGAGAAAATTGTCTTATTTAATTCTATTTTAAAGAAAAAGTCAAAAATTCTCTTGACAAAAGGGAAAAGATTGGATACTCTAATCACACTCTTATAAGAGTGCTATAATGCGAGCTTTAACCTTGCAAATTTTTCGTTAAGGTCTTATTTAAACAGAAACAGGAGGATGAAATGGAGATAAAAAGGCTCTTAGGTTTATTAGTAATGGTGAGTATAGTACTGGTTAGTTTCAGTCCAGGATTTGCTCAGGATAAAGAACTCAAGGGTACTGTAACGCTCTCTGGTGCCTGGGCAATCTATCCTACAGTAGTGGCATGGGCAGAGGCATTTCAAAAGCTGCATCCCAAGGTTAAGATTGATGTTTCAGCAGGTGGTGCAGGCAAAGGTGTTGCTGATGCCATGGCTGGTCTCGTGGATATCGGAATGGTCTCTCGAGACCCTGACCCAGCAGAGATTAGTAAAGGTATTTCCCCGATTTACATCTTGCACGATGCAGTATACCCGGTGGTGAGTGACAAGAACCCAGTTCTTAAGGAGCTGATAAAGAAGGGAATCAAACGAAAAGATTGGATTGATATGTACATCACCGGAACCCTTACTACTTGGGATAGACTTGTTGGAGGTACTGGCGGGAAATCCATCCATATCTATACCCGCTCTGACTCCTGCGGTGCGGCAGCGAGCTGGGCAGCTTACCTCGGCAAAAAACAGGAAGACCTGAGAGGTGTAGGCATCTATGGTGACCCAGGATTGCTGGAAACCGTTAAAAGGGATCCCATGGGCGTCGGCTACAATAACTTCAGCTATGTTTTTACCCGGGAAGGGAAAGTATTAGAGGGGATCAAAATAGTCCCCATTGATTCTAATGAGAATGGTATTGCTGACGCAGATGAGATCTATGACAAGCGAGATAGTGCAATTAAGGCAATAGAAGCAGGCAGATACCCGGCAACCAGAAAGAACTATTTCTTCACTAAAGGCAAACCCGGTGGTCTGGTTAAAAGTTTCATTGAATTTGCCCTGAGCGAAGAAGGTACCAGGATTGTAGATGTAGTGGGAACAAGTTTGCCTTTACTCAAATCAGATAGAGAGAAAGTCCTCAAGAGTCTGGAATAACTAAGGCTGTAGCGAAAAAATGAAATTGAGAAGATTAAAGGATGCCATAGGGAGTAAAGTGATGTTTCTCTTCTCAACCTTTATCCTGGGCCTTGCCTTTATCATGGCGTTTGGGCTGTATTACCGGTCAAGGCCAATACTGGCGATCAGACCACTCACAACACTCCTCTTTTCTCATATATGGCATCCAACTCAAGGAGAATTTGGCTTAGCCTCCTTTATAGCTGGCACGCTCTGGGTAACGGTGATAGCCATGATTATTGCCGTTCCCTTAAGCATTCTCACTGCAGTTTATCTCTCTGAATATGCGCACAGGCGGATCAGGGAATTTCTCAAGCCAGTAATTGACCTCCTGGCAGGGATATCGCCGGTGATTTACGGTGTCTGGGGCATGATTGCGATTGTGCCTTTAGTCCGAGACTACCTCATGCCTCTTCTGAACGAGAGATTTCCCTTCTTTCCATTCCGCTCCGATAACTATACAGGGTATTCCGTCCTTACCGGAGGGATTGTTCTGGCAGTGATGGTTTTTCCAATCATTATCTCGATTGTTGAAGAAGTAATGAGGACAGTTCCCTTTGAGGTAAGAGAGGCATCGCAGGCACTCGGAGCAACAAAGTGGCAGACAGTAAAACATACTGTTCTTAAAAAAGCGCTGCCAGGTATTATAGCAGGTGTAATCTTGGGCCTGTCCCGGGCATTCGGCGAAACCATGGCTGTGCTCATGGTTGCTGGATGCGATCTGCATGGATTTCCCAAATCAATTTTTGATACAGCCTATCCTCTCCCTGCACTCATTGCCAACACCTATGGCGAAATGATGTCCATACCTTTATACGATGCGGCAGTCCTTTTAGCAGCGTTTATCCTGCTGGTTGTGACTGCCTCCTTTAACATGCTTGCCTGGGGAATCCTGTTACGGATTGAACAGAAGGGAATGTAGCGTGAATTTAAGAAGAATAGAAGAAAATATCTTCCATGGTCTCATGCTGATTTCCACCGTGTTCGTGGTGGGGAGTTTAGCCTTTATCTTAGTTGTGATATTTCTAAAAGGGTTTCCTGCATTGAGTCTGAATATGCTAATTCAAACCCCGCGAGGTGGGTATTATCTGGGCAAGGAAGGTGGGATCTTGAATGCAATCTTAGGCTCGCTCGTTTTAGGATTGGGTGCAACACTGTTAGCATTGCTGATCAGTTTACCCATCGTTTTTTACTTAAATATCTACCTCGCAAAGAGCTCAAAATTTGCACAGCTAATACGCTTCTTCTTTGATGTGCTGTGGGGTATCCCTTCTATTGTCTATGGGGCATTTGGCTTTACCATCATGGTTTTCTTTGGTTTACGGGCATCTCTCCTGGCAGGGACAGTTACGGTAGCCCTCTTTATCCTTCCCATCATGTCGAGGGCAATGGATGAGGTGCTCAAGATGGTTCCCTTTGAATTGAAAGAGACTTCTTATGCATTAGGTTCAACTCGGTTAGAGACTGCGCTGAAGGTAATATTGAGACAGGCACTGCCCGGAATCCTGACCGCAATTCTGGTTGCATTCGGGAGAGGCATTAGCGATGCTGCTTCCGTATTATTTACCGCAAGCTTCACGGACTCTCTGCCCTCTTCGCCCTTTAAGCCGGTAGCAACCCTACCCCTGGCAATATTCTTTCAATTGGCTACCCCTTTCCCCGAGGTGCAGCAGCGCGGTTATGCCTCGGCGGTTGTATTAACTGTAATCGTTTTAGTGATCAGCGTCGTATCGCGAATTACCTCAAAGAGGTTCACCAAACATGTGGTTAAGTAGAGGAGGAGCAAAGGGTGTTTAAACCACATATTGAGGTGCGTGGTCTTAGCATCTCTTATGGAGAACATCAGGCATTAAAAGATGTCACGGTTGATATTCCAGAAAAGCAGATTACCGCCATTATTGGACCATCAGGTTGTGGCAAGACCACTCTGATTAAGTCTTTCAACCGCTTAATAGACCTGCAGGAGGGGATTAAAATCTCCGGGAAGATACTGGTTGACGGTGAGGATATCTACAATTCTAAGGTTGACGTTACCCTCCTCCGAAAGAAGATGGGTCTCCTCTCCCAGAGACCGCAGGCATTACCCATGTCCATCTATGATAATGTTGCCTACGGGCCAAGGATACATGGGTTGAGGAATAAGAAGGAGCTGGATTATATTGTTGAGACACGTCTTAAGGAGTCAAGCCTGTGGAACGAAGTAAAGGACAGACTCCATTCTTCTGCCTCTAAACTTTCTATTGGTCAGCAACAGAGGCTCTGTCTGGCAAGAGGGCTGGCAGTTGATCCTGAGATTATCCTCGGTGATGAACCAACCTCTGCCCTTGACCCGATTTCTGCCGAACGGATTGAGCAGAGGTTCCTTGACCTCAAAGACAGATATACCATCGTGCTGGTGACCCATGTCCTGCGCCAGGCAAAGAGGCTTGCTGACTATGTAATCTTCCTCTATCTGGGCGAGCTTATTGAACATGGCCCTGCCGAAGTCATATTTAAAGATCCAAAAGATTACCGAACCAAAGCCTATATAGAAGGAAAGTTCATTGAAGAGGTTAAGAACTGGGAAGATATTTATATATGACAAATCTACACGAATATTTCGAGTAACTCCTCTTATCTTATTTCTAACCCGTTATCATTCCCTCCTGTATATCCCCGTCCCGCAATTCTCTGGAAATGCTTGGCAAAGGCAATCCATAACATCAGCCCAGGTAGCCTCACCCATTATATAGTCCTCATACTTTGCATTTACATCAGCCCAGGTGCTACAGGCACCAACTGGTGTCATTACGGTAAAGTTCACACCAGTTACATCTGCCCCACTGATTATGACTGTCCTGCTTGATGGGGTAAAGGTGTAACTAAGTTTACTCGGTGTAACCGTGTAGGTCCCATTACTTAACCCGCTGAACCTATAATTTCCTGAAGCATCAGTGGTGGTAGTGGCTGAAATATCACCTGAGAGGGTCAGGGTTACACCCGCCTGGATATCACCGGTTACGGTACCAGAGATGGAAAAAGTTGAACTATATTTCTGATAGCAATCAATAACATCAGCCCAGATAGCTTGACCATTCACATAGTCCTGATACTTTGTGATTACATCAGCCCAGGTGCTACAGACACCAACTGCAAATGCTACAAAGTCCACCCCAGGCACATCTGCTCCACTGATTATAACTTGCTCGTTTGGCGGGATAAAGTAATAGCCATCCTTACTTGGTGTAACCGTGTAGGTGCCATTGCTTAACCCGCTATACGTATAATTTCCTGAAGTGTTGGTTGTCGTATCCCCTGAAACACTATCATAGAGGATCGTTATGGTAACGTCAGCCTGGGTATCACCGCTTACCGTACCGGAGATGGAGAAGGTAGTGATGCAAGTGCAAGTAAAGTTCACATTTGGCACATCTGCATTATTGATTGTGACTTGGCTGCTTGCGGGTGTAAAAGTACAGTTAGTTTTACTTGGGGTAACGGTGTAGGTGCCATTTAATAACTCGGTAAAACAATAATTTCCTGAAGTATCAGTTAACGTAGTGGTTGAAACACCTCCAGAGAGGGTCATGGTTAAGCCAGCCTTATCATCACAGGTTACCGTACCACAGATGGAGTAGGTCTTACATAATGGAGATGGAGTTGCCTCAAAGTCCGCTCCTATCACATTTGCTCCACTGATTGTGACTTGCCTGTTTGTGGGGCTAAAGGTATAGCAGGCTTTGCTCGGGGTAACCGTGTAGGTGCCATTTAATAACTGGGTAAAACTATAATTTCCTGAAGCAACAGTTGTCGTAATCCCTGAACTCGTGCCCGAGAGGGTCATGGTAACGCCAGGAAAGGCAAGACCACTGTCTTTGTAGGTTACCGTACCAGAGATGGAGTAGGTAGTAGTCACGCAAGCAAAGTTTATATTTGCTTTATTTCCATTTTTGACTTCGACTGGCGTGCTTGAGGGGACAAAGGTATAGTTAGGGTCAGAGGGTGTAACTGTGTATAGGCCATTGCATAACCCTTCAAACTTATAATTTCCTGAAGCATCATAAGTTTTCGTATTCTTTGTAGCATCGCCAGCGAGGAACACGTAAACATCCTTTAACCCTTTACCACTACAGGTTACCGTGCCTGAGATGGAGTAGGTAAGTGCTTTAGATGCGGTAAAGTTCTTGTCAGGTGCATCGCCGTCAAAGATTGTTACTGACAAGCTTGATGGGTTATAGCTACAATCACATTTAGTTGGTTTACTCGGTGTAACCGTGTAGGTGCCATTTCTTAACTTTGAAAACCTATAATTTCCTAAAGAATCATAAGTTGTTGTATCGGTTGTTTTACTTCCCGAGAGGTGCATGTTAACAACGCCAATGCATTCACCTTCACCAAATACCGTCCCAGAGATGGACCAGATAGCTATTGAAGTTGCTACAAAGTCCTTTCCTGTCACATCTTCCAGATCGATTGGGACTTGCAAGCTTGTTGGCACAAAGCTATAACCAGTTTTACGGGGAATAACTTCGTAGGTGCCTTTTTTTAACGTCTTAGTAGAACTATACTCTCCTGAAGCGGTAGTTGTCGTGTATGTCGTATCACCGAAAACACTTTCGTAGACCATCATTATGGTAACATCTTTAACAGAGCCAATACTACCGCTGCTTAGGGTTACCATACCAGAGATGGAGGGGTAAGCTGCTGAGGTAAAGTCCTGTCCGGTCACATCTGCCCCAGTGAGGGTGACCCCCCAGCTTTCTGGCTCAAAGTAATAGTAATCTTTACTCGGTGTAACTGTGTAGGTGCCCTTTTTTAGCCCGGTAAACTCATAATTTCCTGAAGTAACGGTTTTTGTTTCCTTTGAGACAGGGCCTGAGATGGTTATGGTAACATCAGCCTGGATATCACCAGTTACCGTACCAGAGATGGAGTGGTAAGCTGCTGAGGTAAAGTTCACGTTTGTCACATTTGGCGTACTGGGTGTGACTTGCCCTTGCCAGCTTTCTGGGGTAAAGTAATAGCCATCCTCACTTGGTGTAACCGTGTAGGTGCCACTTTTTAGACCGGTGAAACTATAATTTCCTGAAGAATATGTTGTTGTGGTTTGAACACTTCCCGAGAGGGTCATGGTTATACCAGCCTTGATCTCACCAGTTACCTTACCAGAGATGGAGAAGTTTTCACTTGCGGTAAAGTCTACTTCGGGCTCACTCCACCCACCACTGATTATGACTGGCCTGCTTGCTGGGCTAAAGGTATAGTAATCTTTATTCGGTGTAACTGTGTAGGTGCCATTGCTTAACATTGAAAATTTATAGGGTAAAGTACCATTCGAGCCACCAGTTATGATAGAGTGGTGGCATGACAAAACGACATAAATGTCCTCGTTGTTTGTACGGCAAAAGCTATGTAATTAGGCGTCAGAAACGCCGTTGTGTACGATGTAAGTACGAATGGAAACTGGACCATTTTCCCCTCAGACTCAAGGCATCGGAATGGAGATCGCTTCTGATGCCCTTTTTCAAGGGGTTGTCCAGTAACGATATTACCACAGAAATTGGTCTGGAACGGAAACGGATTTTGAGGGCTCTGCTTCTGGTAAGAAGGATGATGGTAAAAGATATTCCGAACGTATTCAGTGGTACGGTAGAAGTGGATGAGACCTATCTGGGAGGGCAGTGGAAGAACAAAAAGAGAGCACAGAAAAAAGGAAAAGCGAAACGAGGGAGAGGAACACAAAAAACCCCGGTCTTTGGGATCCTGTGTAGAGGTGGAAAGGTCTGGGCCGAGGTTGTTCAAGACGTAGAGGCTGAAACTCTTATCCCCCTTATAAAACAGCGGGTTAGGCGAGGGTCCACCGTATGCTCTGATACCTGGAAGAGCTACACCGGGATTGCTGCAAAAGGATATGTTCACCGGATGGTAGAACATGGTAAAGGTGAATATACTAATGGCAAGGGAAATCACATAAATGGTCTGGAAGGCTTTTGGGGATATTTGAAACGGAGACTTGCTGCCAAAGGAGGAATTCGGAAAGAACGTCTTCCCCTTTACCTTGCTGAATATGTCTGGAGATATAATCATCGACCTATGACGGCAGTGGAAAAAACTGAGAAAATGTTATCATTGCTAAAATGTCATTAATGTGCAAAATCTTAGTGGCTAAAATGGGACTTTACCCATTTATAATTTCCTGAAGCATCAGTTGTCGTACTCTTTGTAGCAGCACCAGAGAGGGTCATGGTAACGCCAGCCTGGGTATCACCAGTTACTGTGCCAGAGATGAAGGGGTAGTATGTGCAGTGGAGGATGGTGCCACCATAACCCACAGCAAAGACATCAGTTGCTGAACTGCCCCAGACACCATGGAGCTCTTTTGAAATCCCGCTTTCCATAGGAGACCAGCTTGTCCCATTGTAGTGGAGAATGATAGCATAATAATCATAATACCCACCCACAGCAAAGACATTGCTTGCAGAACTGCCCCAGACACCATAGAGGGAACTTGTAGTCCCGCTGGTCATAGAAGACCAGCTGGTGCCATTAAAGTGGATGATTTCACCGTCATAAGTCACAGCAAAGACATCGCTGGCTGAACTTCCCCAGACGCCATAGAGATAACTTATACCCGTGGGGACTGTCATGGAAGACCAGCTTGTCCCATTGTAGCGGAGGATGAGGCCAGTTTCATAATCATAATCCCCACCAACGGCAAAGACATTCGTCCCTGAACTGCCCCAGACACCATAGAGGTCGCTATTCCTCGAGATTGGCCTTGTTTCAGACCAGCTTGTCCCATTGTAGTGCCAGATGTTAGCAGTAGAATATTGTATATTCCAACCCACAGCAAAGACATCACTTGCTGTATTGCCCCAGACACCATTGAGCGAACAATATATAGTCCCAAGTGACGTGGCCCAGCTTGTGCCATTGTAGTGGAGGACACCAGGACGACCCACAGCAAAGACATTTGTTGCTGTACTGCCCCAGACACCATAGAGCTCTTCTGTAGTGCCGCTGGGAGAAATATCCCAGATTGTGCCATTGTAGTGGCGAATGGTGCCACCATAACCCACTGCAAAGACATCACTTGCAGAACTGCCCCAGACACCCTTGAGACCATTTGCAGTCCCACTTGTCATACTACTCCATCCCAATTCACCTGGAAATTTACCTTGGTAGTGGAGGATGGTGCCATTATAACCCACTGCAAAGACATTTTTTCCTGATGAAGTGCCCCAGACATTCCTTAAGTTATTTGTAGTCCCGCTGGTCATGGTAGACCAGGCACTCCCATTGTAGTGGATGATGGTGCCACCATCCTCCACTACAAAGACATTATCGGCTGAACTGCACCAGACACCATAGAGAGGATTTGTAGTCCCGCTGGTCATGGTAGACCAGGCACTCCCATTGTAGCGGATGATGGTGCCATTACCACCCACAGCAAAGACATCTGATCCTGATGAAGTGCCCTTGACACCAATGAGGCCACTTCCAGTCGGGCTGGTATCAATATGCCAGCTGGTGCCATTGTAGTGGATGATGGTGATGGTGCCATTACCACCCACAGCAAAGATATTTGTCCCTGAACTGCCTGAACTGCCCCACATACCATTCAGGTAATTTACAGTAGTCGGGCTATCCACGGGAGACCACTTGGTGCCATTGTAGTGGAGGATGGTGCCAGCATTACCCACAGCAAAGACATCTGTTGCTGAAGTGCCCCAGACACCTTTGATGTGGTGTGGAGTCCCGCTTGACATAGGAGACCAGGCACTCCCATTGTAGTGGATGATGGTGCCAAAACCACCCGTTGCAAAGACATCAGTTCCTGAAGTGCCCCAGACAGTAGCGAGCCATTGTGTAGTCCCGCTTTCCATAAGATCCCAGCTTGTGCCATTGTAGTGGCGGATGGTGCCATTCACACCCACAGCAAAGACATCTGATTCTGAAGTGCCCCAGACACCGTCGAGGACCTCTGTCGTCTTGCTGTCCATAGCTTCCCAATCAGCGGAAAAGGCAGTGATTGGAATGAGAAAAAGGGTAACCAGTAAGATTGTTTGGATAAATCTTTTTGTTTTCATATATTCCCCCTTCATTGAAAACTTAAGAGACGTAGATAGGTAATTATTAATGGTTAGATTATGCAATTAACATGTATAAATGATAAATGCAAGGAATTTTTAAAAATTGGATCATCTCTGGATTCATAGCAAAATAACCTTGAATTTGCACATAATAAAAGGCAGAGGAGAAACCTCCTCTGCCTTTCTCACGTGAAATCAGTTTATCTCAGTGCTCAATTTAGTGGGTGAGATATTCCTGATAGCAAATCAAAAAGTCAGCCCAGGTAGCCTCACCCCTTATATAGGCCTCATACTTGGTAATCACCTCAGACATGGTGCTACAGTGAGCACCAACTGCAAATGCCGTAAAGTCCACACCAGTTACATCTGCCCCACTGATCTGGACTTGTGTACTTGATGGGGTAAAGGTAAAGCCAGTTTTAGTCGGTGCAACGGTGTAGGTACCATTGCTCAGCCCTCTAAACCTATAATTTCCAGAAGCATCAGTTACCGTAGTAGCTGAAACACTTCCAGAGAGGGTCAGGGTTACACCCGCCGGGATATCACCAGTTACGGTACCAGAGATGGAATAGGTTGAACTATATTCCTGATAGCAGCCAATAACCTCAGCCCAGGTAGCTTCACCATTCACATAGGCATCATACTTTGTGATTACATCAGCCCAGGTGCTGCAGCCTTCAACTACAACTACAGTTGCTACAAAGTTCACTCCAGTCACATCTGCCTCACTGATTATAACTTGTGTGCTTGATGGGGTAAAGGTATAGCCGGACAAACTTGGTTCAACTATGTAGGTGCCATTGCTTAGCCCTCTAAACGTATAGTTTCCTGAAGTATTGGTTGTTGTATTGGCTGAAACACTTCCAGAGAGCATCATGGTAACACCACCAACGCCAAGACCACTGTCCCTGTCGGTTACCGTACCAGAGATGGAGTAGGTAGCTACTACAGTTGCTACAAAGTTCACTCCTGCCACATCTGTCCCACTGATTATGACTGGCGTGCTTGCTGGGCTAAAGGTGTACCCAGTTTTAGTTGGCATAACTAAGTATGTGCCATTGCTTATGCCAGTAAACCTATAATTTCCTGAGGTATCAGTTGTGGTATTAGCTGAAATACTTCCAAAGATGGCAATGGTAACGCCTGCCTGCACATCACCAGTTACAGTACCAGAGATGGAAAAGGTATGTGCTATAGTTGCGGTAAAGTTCACTCCGGTTACATTTGCCCCGTTGATTGTGACTGACATACTTGTTGGGGTAAAGGCGTAGTTAGTTTTACGGGGTGCAACGTTGTATATGCCATTAATTAACCCCCTAAACGTATAATTTCCTGAAGCATCAGTTATGGTAGTAGCTGAAACACTTCCAGAGAGGGTCATGGTCACGTCAGCCTTGGTATCACCAGTTACCGTACCAGAGATGGAGTAGGTGTTTTCAGTTGCGGTAAAGTTTATTCCGGTCACATTTGCCCCACTGATTGTGACTGACATACTTGATGGGGTAAAGGTGTAGTTAGTTTTACTGGGCATAACCAAGTATGTGCAATTGCTTAATCCTCTAAAACTATAATTTCCTGAAGCATCCGTTATGGTAGTGGCTGAAACACATCCGAACAGGGACATGGTCACGCCAGCCTTGGTATCACCACTTACTGTGCCTGAGATGGAAAAGGTAGGTGGGGTGCAAGTAAAGTTCACTCCGGCCACACTTGCCTCACTGATTATGACAGTGCTGCTTGGTGGGGCAAAGCTATACCCAGATTTACTGGGTGTAACTGTGTAGGTGCCTTTTTTCAGCCCGGTAAAACTATAATTTCCTGAAACATCAGTTGTGGTACTCCCAGAACTAGTCCCCGTGAGGGTCATGGTTATGCCAGCTCCACAGGTTACATTGCCTGAGATAGAGTAAGTACCTACTACAGATGCGATAAAGTTCACTCCAGTTGCATTGTATTCATGGATTTGGACTTTTGTGTTTGTAGGGCTAAAGGTATACCCAGTTTTACTGGGTGTAACTGTGTAGGTGCCATTTCTTAACCCTCTAAACTCATAATATCCTGAGGTGTTGGTTGTCGTGTTGGTTGTCGTATCCCCTGAAATACTATGGTAGAGAATCGTTATGGTAACACCAGCCTGGGTATCACCACTTACCGTGCCAGAAATGGAGTAGATAGGTAATGAAGTTGCTACAAAGTCCACATCGGACACATCTGCTCCACTGATTGTAACTTTACTGCTTGTTGGGGTAAAGCTATAGCCAGTTCTACTCGGTGTAACCGTGTAGGCACCTTTTTTTAAGTCGGTGAAAATATAATCACCTGAAGCATCGGTTGTCGTGGTTTGAACACTCCCAGTGAGGGTCATGGTCACACCAGCCTGGACATCACCGGTTACTGTGCCGGAGATGGAGTGGTAAGCTGCTGAGGTAAAGTTCTGATTTGGCATATCTGTAAGATTGATTGTGACTTTTTTGTTTGTTGGGGTAAAGTAATAGCCGGTTCCACTCGGTGTTATGGTATAGCTGCCAATTTTTAAACCTCTAAACGCATAATTTCCTGAAGTATCAGTTGTCGTAGTAGGTGAAACACTTCCAGCAAGGGTCATGGTAACATCAGCCTGGATCTCACCGGCTACCGTGCCAGAGATGGTGTAGGTGTTTTCAGTTGCGGTAAAGTTTATTCCGGTCACATCTGCCCCACTGACTGTGACTGGTGTACTTGTTGGGGTAAAGGTGTAGTTAGTTTTACTCGGTGTAATCGTGTAGGTGCAATTGCTTAATCTGGTAAAACTATAGTTTCCTGAAGCATCAGTTGTCGTGCACTTTGTAACACCACAGCCAGAGAGGCACACGTTAACTCCAGCCTGGGTATCACCAGTTACTGTGCCAGACAGGGAATAAAGGTAGGTGGTGTGGAGGATGGTGCCATCCCCACCCACAGCAAAGATATCGCTTGCTGAACTGCCCCAGATACCATAGAGAGATTCATAAGAGTCAGTTGTCATGGAAGACCAGCTTGTTCCATTATAGTGGAGGATGGTGCCACCCTCACCCACAGCGTAAACATCTCCTGCTGAACTGCCCCAGATACCCGATAGGGTGTAGTAGGATGGAATCCCACTTGTCATGGGAGACCAGACATCCCCATCGTAGTGAAGAATTGTGCCTTCATCACCCACAGCAAAGACATCAGTTGCTGAACTGCCCCAAACACCATAGAGATAATTTGTACCCGTGGGGATTGTCATGGGAGACCAGCTTGTCCCATTGTAGCGGAAGATGATGCCAGTACCATAATCATAATCAATACCAACGGCAAAGACATTCGTCCCTGAATTGCCCCAGACACCATAGAATTCGCTAAGACTTGCGCTTGGCTGATTTGTGGACCAGGTTGCGCCATTGTAGTGAAGTATGATACCCCAATAATAAATACCAGCACCCACAGCAAAGACATCACTTGCTGTATTGCCCCAGACACCATGGAGATATCCTGTAGGTATACCTGTCTCTGGATGCCAATTTGTCCCATTGTAGTGGACGATAGTGCTAGAATCACCTACAGCAAAGACATTAGTTGCTGAACTGCCCCAGACACCATAGAGATAGTTTATAGTCCCACTGTCCTGGAAAGACCAGTTTGTGCCATTGTAGTGGAGGATTTTGCCATTATAACCCACAGCAAAGATATCAGTTTCTGAACTGCCCCAGATACCGGTGAGGTATTCTGTAGTGCCACTGTTCATTATACCCCATCCCCATTCACCTGTAACTGCGGTTGCGGTAAAGTTCTTTCCGGTCTGATTTGCCCCGGAGATGGTAACCAGCAAGCTTGAGGGAGTAAAGGCATATCCACCTTTACTCGGCGTAACCGTGTAGATGCCATTGCTTAAATTGGTAAAGCTATAATTTCCTGAGCTATCAGTTGGCATACTCCCCTTACCACTCCCAGTGAGTGCCATGGTAACACCGCTTAAACCGGAACCACTTAAGGTTACCGTGCCTGAGATGGAATAGGTGCCTGCTGCGATTGCGGTAAAGTTCTTTCCGCTCACACTTGCCCCGGAGATGCTAACCTGCAAGCTTGAGGGAGTAAAGGTATATCCAGATTTGCTCGGGGTAACTGTGTAGCTGCCATTTCTTACATAGTCTAAAATATAATATCCTGAAACGTTGGTTGTCGTACTCCCTGTACCACTCCCGGTAAGGGTCATGGTAACACCGCTTAACCCGGAACCACTTAAGGTTACTGTGCCCGAGATGGAGTAGTAAGCTGTTGCGGTAAAGTTCTGTCCGGTCACATCTGCTCCAGAGATCGTGACCGGTCTATTGGTTGGGGTAAAGGTATAGCCAGCTTTACTTGGTGTAACGGTGTAGCTGCCATTGCTTAACCCTCTAAAACTATAGTTTCCAGAAGCATCAGTTGTGGTACTCCCTGTGCCACTGCCAGTAAGGGTAATGGTAACATCAGCCTGCACATCACCGGTTACTGTGCCCGAGATAGAGTAGGCTGTATACTTGAGGATTTTACCCGAATCACCCACAGCAAAGACGTTACTGTCTGAACTGCCCCAGACACCATTGAGATTGTTTGTAGTCCCACTGGTCATGGTAGACCAGGTGCCGCTGGTATAGTGGAGGATAGTGCCAGTATAACCCACAACAAAGACATCATTCCCTGAACTGCCCCACACATCCGGGAGACTTTTTGTAGTCCCACTACTCATGGAAGACCAGCTTGTGCCATTGTAGTGGAGGATGTGGCCCTGATAATAAGCTGAAACAAATACATCCGTTGCTGAACTGCCCCAGACACCTAAAAGTCCATATCCAATATTTATATCGGTGTGCCAGCTTGTGCCATTGTAGTGAACAATAATGCCAGAACCACCCACAGCAAAGACATCAGTTCCTGAAGTAGTGCCCCAGACATCAGAGAGATACTTTGCATCCGTGGGTATTGTCATGGGAGACCAGTTTGTTCCATTGTAGCGGACGATGACGCAATCTGATACTCCACCACCAACGGCAAAGACATTCGTCCCTGAATTACCCCAGACACCTCTGAGTGTTTGTGTAGTCCCACTTGACATTTTCGACCAGGTGCCGCTGGTGTAGTGGAGGATGGTGCCAGAAGCACCCACAGCAAAGACATCTGTGGGCGAACTGCCCCAGACATCATTGAGCGTATCTGTAGTATTCCCGCTGGTCATTTTGGACCAGGTGCCGCTGGTGTAGTGAAGAATGGTACCATAATTACCCACAGCAAAGACATCAGTTGCTGAATTGCCCCAGACACCATAGAGATGTTCTGTAGTCCCGCTGGTCATAGGACCCCATTCACCGGAAAAGGCAGTGATGGGAATGAGAAAAAGGGTAACCAGTAAGATTGTTTGGATAAGGCTTTTTGTTTTCATATATCCCCCTCCATTGAAAACTTAATGCACATAGATTTATAATTATTGTTGGTTAGATTAAACAATTAACATGTATAAATGATAAATGCAAGGAAATTTATGGCTGCTGACATCCAATGCGCACTGTGATGGTATGCTGGTCATAGGCATGCGTTCCGGAAACAGCAGTCGGCATATCCAATCGCAACCATAAAGAACACACTCCACTTACGGGGACCGAAACTGCGTTGTCGCCCCCACCGGTATAAGCAAATTTTGTGTCTGTGGCAGTTTGCGAGTCCATGGTCAGAACATCCTCGCTATCCCCTTCATTAAAACTTGTATCTATCGGAGAATCACCGATAGCACAGAATATCCCGGAAAGGACATAAATATTACTTCCTGCCCCGGTTTCTGAAGAAGAATTTGTCCATTCATCACGGTCATCTGCATCAAAAATTCGTAAGGTAAAGGTCTCAATGACATTGCCATTGTTGGTAACATTTATTTTAGTGCCTTCAGCAGTTACCTGAGTTGTCCCTGCATCTACCGTTCCTACCCCCCAGGTTGAGGACGAGACAAAGATAGAGAGAATCAAGAATGTCCAGTTTTCATTGTTTCCTGAATCAAGTGAGGTTGAGCCTGCTGCCAATTCCACTCCTCCCGAGGCATCAGAATACTGAACATCCAAATAGGATAGGCTTTGTGTTCCTCCTGCCTGCAAAGTAAGGTTATAGGCAGCTGCAGCATCGCTTCTTAAAGAGAGCAATTGTCCAGAGGCGCCTTGTAGGGTGAGGTTGT
>Ga0315289_10005871_pt1 | contig 18062 bp, 15 predicted proteins | sample YL17G11_40_MG_FD_203452 | JGI IMG/M metagenome (GOLD analysis project Ga0315289, IMG submission 203452) | Sediment microbial communities from Yellowstone Lake, YNP, Wyoming, USA - YL17G11_40 | ecosystem: Environmental > Aquatic > Freshwater > Lake > Sediment | place: USA: Wyoming | collected... | reverse complement strand
CTCGAGGCGACGACGGTAGGCGACGCAGTCGCGCAGATCGTCGCCCGCGAGCCGCTCATCGCGCCGCGCGTCCTGTTCCAGGGCCGCCCCATGGTCAGCTTCGTCCTGAACGGCCGCCACCTGCGGCCGTCGGAGGCGCTGGCCACCGGGCTCGCGCACGGCGACAGGCTCGAGCTCTTCCCGCCGGTCGCCGGCGGCTGAACTCGATGACGGGACGAAGTGACATGCCGACACGAGGCAGCAGAGGGAGACGTCAGACGGTGGTCCTCGCTCTGCTTCGTATCCTCATGGGCGGCATGTTCCTCGCTGTCTGGGCCGACAACCTGCGCAAGCATCTGTACACGCCCAGCGGCTACCGCGACTTCGTCGGCGACCTCGCGGACAAGACGCAGGTGACGTTCTACGGCGACTTCATCCGCGAGATCGTCGTGCCGAACGCGGCGCTCTTCGCCCGCGGCCAGCTGGTGCTCGAGCTGGTCGTCATGGGCGCCTTTCTGCTCATAGGCTTCCTGACACCGGTCTCGGCCCTGATCGCCGCCGGCTTCAGCGTCAACCTGCTGCTCGCGAGCTGGGGAGTGCCGGGCGAATGGCAGGGGACGTACGTGATGATGATCGCGATCCTGCTGGCCGTGGCGGTGACGCAGGCGGGGCGGACGCTCGGCGTGGACGCCCGGCTGGCAAGGAAGCACCCGAAGCCGCGTCTGCCGGTGTACTGAGGCCCGGGCCGGTGAGGCTCGGGACGGGGACGATCAAGGGTCGCCGTGGAAGCCGAGCAGACGAAGGCGGACGAGGCACCACGTGATGTCACGGACGGCGCCGAAGGTGCCGCGCGCCGAGCCGGCGATCTTCGAGCGGCCGGTGCGCGGCCGGTAGCTCGTCTCGCGCACGGCGATCCTCGCGCCGCAGAGACGCGCCTTGACGATCATCTCGGTCGGGAACGCGTAGGCACGCTCCTCGAGACGCAGGCGCTCGAGCAGGTCCGCACGGACTGCGCGAAACGGCCCGTCGTCGCTGAGTCGAACGCCGAACAGGAGCCGCAGGGTGAGCGCCAGCCAGTCGTTGCCGAGGCGCTGGTGCAGGGGCATGTGGCCGAGGACCGAGCCGGAAGCTGGAGAAGCGGCGCGCGGGCGCACGGCGGCGCGGCGCTCGCCGACCACGAGGTCGGCGACGTCGTTCAGGATGGGACCGACCAGGTGGCGCACTTGCCCGGGGTCGTCGGTCCCGTCAGCCTCCATGAAGACGACCGCCCGGGCGCCGCGAGCGGCGGCCTCGCGCGCGCCGGCCAAGCACGGGTACCCGTAGCCGCGCCGAGGTTCGCACAGCATCTCGCCGCCGGCGGCGCGGATGAGCTGCGCGCTGCCGTCGGTCGAGCCGTTGTCGACGAAGAGCGTGCGCCCGAGCAGACCGAGCGCCCGGACCTCGTCGAGCAGCGACGGCAGTGCCTCGGCCTCATCGAGGACGGGCACGACGATGAAGAAGCCGCTCTGGGGGAGGTCAGGGTGTGAGTCCTTCACGGCGCCGCGCCTTCATCGGGCTGGGTCTTATCGCCGCGGGCATCGTCGGGTCGGCCTTCTCGGGTAACCTCTCGGTGCACGCGGCGCGGTTCGCCGTATTGTACGGGCTGTCGCTGGCCGGGTTCGCCCTGCTGGCGACGGCGGCGAGCAGCCTGCCTCTGCGCGGCGCTGTTCTCGCCGCGATCGTCCTGCGTCTCGTCCTGCTTCCCGGTACGCCCACGCTGAGCGACGACTTCTACCGTTTCGTCTGGGACGGACGCGTCCAGCTGAGCGGGATCAACCCGTACCGGCACGCGCCAAGCAGCAGCGCGCTCGACGGCGTCGCCTACGCGGACCGTGGCGACATCGACCTCGCCGACTTGCGCACCGTGTACCCGCCGCTTGCTCAGGCATCCTTCCTCGGCGTCGCCGCCGTGCACGGCGGCTGGCTCGCCTTCAAGCTGCTCTTCGGCGCCTTCGACCTTGCAGCGGCGGCAGCCGTGTGGTGGCTCGCCGGCGTCCGGCGGCGAAAGACCGCGACCGCGCTCTACCTGCTCTGCCCGGCGGTCATCCTCCAGACGTGGGACGCGGCGCATCTCGAGTCCGTGGCGCTTTTCTTCATCCTGCTCGCCGCCGGCCTGCTGCTTCGCGGTCGCGACGCCAGCGGCGGCGTCGCCCTCGGCGTCGCGGCGGCCTTCAAGCTCACGCCCCTGGGACTGCTGGTGCCGGCGCTGTTGGGCGGGCGGGCGAAGCCCGCCCGCCTCCTCGCCGGCTTCGTCCCAGCCTTCGCCATCCCGTACGTGCCCTATCTCCTCACGGGCGGCGCGACGGGCTCGCTGTTCCAGAGTGGCAGCGATTGGACCGGCGGCGCGCTCGTGTTCACCCTGGCCGCCGCCGCCACGGGCCCCGACGTCGCCCGCGTCGTCTGCGCCGTCGCGTTCGTGACCGGCGCCGTGTGGCTCGCCCGGCGCCTGCGGGGCCGAGAGCTCACGGCGCCGGTCTTCGCCTGGACGATGACGCTGCTCACCCTCTGCCTCCCGGTCGTCCACGCCTGGTACTGGCTGACGCCCTTGGCCTTGGCGCTGGCCGCCGGGCTGTGGCTGCCGGTCGCGATCGGCCTGCTCGCCCCCGTACCGGAGGCCTTCCCGGTGGGCTGGCCTTCCGTCCTGCCGCCGTGGCGACAGGCGACCGCGTTTCTCCTTTCGAGGTTGCGGTCGGGCAATCGGACTTCACTTGTCCACCTTCGGGGGGTGCCCCATACTGGTCGCGCGCGACCGTCGACCGAAGGACCGCCGTGACCCAGCCGTCCGACCTGAAGCTCGACGCCGGGACCCGAGCTATCGCCGTGATGGCCAAGCCGCTGGCAAGAGGCGCCGTCAAGACGCGGCTCGCCGCCGCCGTGGGGGACGACGCGGCGCTGGCCATCTACGCCCGCCTGCTCGGCGGGACGCTCGCTCAGGCGGAGCGCCTCGACGGCGTGACGCTCGTCCTCGCCGAGGCGGACGCCGAGCCGACCGGCGACGGTGCCGAGCAGCAGCGCGCCTCCGACCCGCTCGCCGGCCGCGTGGCTCGTTGGCGGCGCCTGGGTCAGCGTGGCGTGACTCTCGGCGAGCGTCTCGCCGCCGTGTTCGCGGACCTCTTCGCCGCCGGCGCCGGTGCGGTCGTCGCCGTGAACAGCGACAGCCCGGCGATCCCGGTCGAGTACCTCGAACAGGCGTTCTCGACCATGGATGCCCAACGGCTCGTCGTCGGTCCCGCCGCCGACGGTGGCTACTATCTCATCGGTCTTGACCGTGAGACGTGGCGCCGGCAAGGCGAAGCCCTCATCGAACTCCTCATGTCATCGCCGATGAGCTCCCCATCGCTTCTCGCCTTCACCCACCGGGCCGCACGCGCCCGCGGCATCCAGGTCGTGCAGTTGCCGCTCTGGGTCGACGTGGACGAACCAGGCGGCGTGCGGCTGTTGGAGCGCCTCAACGGCACGTCGCCGCTGCGCGGCGAGCCCCTCCAAGCCCTTCGCGAGGTCTACCTGCACCTCACCCACCGCTGCGGACGCGCCTGCCGCCACTGCTACAACAGGGACGCCGCCCGGGACCCGGACGAGCTAACGACCGACGAGTGGAAGGACGCGATCGACCAGTGCGTCGCCCTCGGCGCCTCGAGTTTCGTCTTCATCGGCGGCGATCCGCTGCTGCGCAACGACTTCACCGCCCTCGTCGACCACGTCATCGGCCGGCACGAAGCCAAGGCGAGGTTCTTCTTCAACTGCCTCGTGGACGCGACGACAGCCGGCGAGCTGGCCCGCGTCGGCCGTGGCCGGCTGTGCCCACTGGTGAGCATCGACGGGCCGCGCGAGATCAACGATCACTTGCGCGGCGGAGGTTCCTACGACGACGTCATGGCCTCGATCGCGAATCTGCTCGCTGTCGGCCTGGTGCCGGTCGCCAACACCGTGCTCGTGCGGCCGGCGCTGCCCGGCCTGGCGCAGCTCGCGCGCGAGCTGCGCGCCGCCGGGCTCAGCCGGCTCCATCTGATCCTGCCGCATCAGGCGGGAGGGGTCGCCGGAACAGACGCCGCGCGGCGCGTCGGCCCTGCGCACGCGCCGCACAGGACCCGCGACGCTTCCGGCGGCCTCGACCTCGTCCCCTCCGGCGACGAGCTCCTGGCCGCCGTCCGCGAGCTGCTGAGCGTCGCCGCCGGCATCGGCTTGACCGTGGACAACCTGCCATCCTGGCGCCGCCGCCTCGTGGCGCGAAACGACCTCTGCGCGGCCGGGTGCAAGGACCTCTCCATCGACCCGTACGGCAACGTCCACGCCTGCGTCATCACCGCTGGCGACCCTGCCTTCGTCGCCGGCTCGCTGCGCGAGCAGTCGCTCGATGAGATCTGGCGCGCATCCAGCAGCCTGCGGCTGCTGCGCGCCGCGCGCGCCCGCGACCGCGCCGAGTGCCTCGTCTGCCCCGTCGTCGATGCCTGCGGCGGTGAGTGCTGGGTGCAGGCGCACTACGCCGCCCGCGCCCACGAGCGCCCCGCCGGTCACACCGCGCCCTTCCCGTACTGTGACTTCGTGCGACCGATGCTGGAGGAGCTCGCAGCGGAGGCCGAACGTGCCGTGGTGGCCGCACAGACCGCCGCTCCCGCAGCCGTCGCCTGCGTCGCGGCCTGCGAGGCCGGCGGCGGCCAATCCTCGGCCGGCGAAGCCGACTACTCGCTCTTCGACTGCATATGAGGGTACTGACGGCGCGGGCGTGACCCGCGCGTACGAGCCCTGAGTGACGACAAGTCCGCCCCCAGGCGATCAGGCCAGGGTCAGCTCGAGACGATGCTTGCGCCTCTCCCAGTCCGGCAGCACGCGCTCGAGCAGCCTGCGAAATCCCGGACCGTGATCCGGCTCCACGAGGTGACAGAGCTCGTGCATGATCACGTAGTCGATGCACTCACGCGGCGCACGCACGAGGTCAGGGCGCAGCGATAGTGTGCCTCCCGCGGACAGGCTCCCCCAGTGCGTGCGCATGCGCCGAAGGCGCATGGTGGGCCGCTTCAGCCCAGTCTTGGGGAAGGCTTGCCAGCACACCTCGAATCTCTCCGCCAACCGGCGCCGCGCCTTGTCCTGGTACCAGCCGTCCAGCAAGCTGCGGACCCGCTGAGGGGATGAGTCGCCGCCCAAAGACACCCTGAACCAGCCGCCAACGAGGCGCACACCGCCAACCTGGCCCTCCTCAAGGGCAAGCCGGTACTGCCGGCCAAGGTACAGGTGGGTCTCGCCGCCGACGTAGCGGCGCGGCGGCGTCCGCGGCTCAAATTGCGCGAAGTAGCGCTGCTGCCCGAGGATCCAACGGGCGCGCCGCGCAACGCGCGCGAGCACGTCGTCCTCTCGCGCGTCCCGCGGCGCTTTGACGACCACTGCGCCGTCCGGCATCACCGCGATCTCAAGGGTCGCGCGGTCGACACGAACGATGTCGAACTGGACGTCGGCGCTTCCGTAGTGAACCGAGTGCGTCGGCGCCGCGGTGGCCGACGAGGTCACCCCCCGCTCCGACTTCGCGCCACGCGCATGATCCGTGAGATGAGGTCGTCGATACCTTCGGTGGTGAGCTCCGCCTCCGCATCGTCGCGAACCACGTCGAAGAAGTAGTCGTCGAGGTCGTTGAGGGCGCGGTTCTGGGCATCTGTATCGTCCCAGAAGTGCACCTTGTCGTGACGCCGCAGGATGTCGGGGACGGCCAGCGCAGCGTCGATCGCGACCTGTTCGCCGTGGTCGTCGTCGAGCCCCACGTCCTGCAGAACCGGGCGGATGACACCGAAGTACGCCAGCGCCGCGTCGTCGTCCTTCAGCCGGAGCGGCGCGGCGTCATGCCGCCCGGCAACCACCTGCTCGCGGATCTCGGCAACGGCATCCAGGTATTCCGTCTGGCTCAGCCTCCGCGCCAGGAAGTCGTCGATAGCGCGCTGGATCATCTCCGAGAACGCCTCGTACAGCGCCGGGTCCTCGTCCATACGTTCGCTGATGACGCGTCGCGTCGCGTTGGCGATCGCGTCCGCCCGCGCCGCATCGGTGCGGTCTTCGCCCACGCCGCGCGCCGCCTTGAGCTCCGCGAACTGCGCGTCGTCGAAGATGTTGACCGGCTCGTTGAGCCGGATGACCTCGTCGGCGCCGATGTGGGTGTCGAGCAGCTTCTTGATCTTCGGCTCGTACTCGCCGTAGCTCACCGCCTCGGCGTAGCGGAAGCGTACCGACCGCCGCAGGTTCTCGAAGCGTCGCAGATCGGCCTTGTAGCGACGAATGTTGCCATCATCGGTCTCGCGCACGAACGCCTCGGTCGAGAGCGCCAGCCCCAAAGTGCGCGCGTAGAGTGACAGGCGGTAGTAGAACTCGTCGCGCAGCGCCTTGTCGGCGAGCAGCAGCTCGTAGGCCTCTTCGTCGTGCTTGTTCGCGATCGCCTTGAACAGGTCCCAGAGGTCGGAGAAGCGCTGCCGCAGCTTGGCGACCTCCTCGTTGACCGAGCGCACGGTGTCGGCCAGGTCGGCCTCGTCGAACCCGTCCAGCGCCTCGTACATCGACATGGCCCTGTCGAGCTCGCCCAGCGTGCCCTCGTAGTCGATGATGTAGCCGAACTCCTTGCCCTCGAAGAGCCGGTTCACGCGCGCCACCGCCTGCAACAGCGTGTGCTCCTTCAGCCCGCGGCACAGGTAGAGCACCGTGTTGCGGTGCGCGTCGAACCCGGTCAGCAGCTTGTCGACCACGATGATGATCTCCGGCTCTGACGGGTCGTTCTTGAAACGGCTGATGAGCTGCTTGTTGTACTCCGCCTCGTCGCCGTACCGGGCCATCGTGCACTTCCAGAACCTGACGACCTCGTCGGACGGCTCGCCGTCGATGTCGTCGTAGCCCTCGCGCAGGTCGGGCCCGGAGATGAGCACCTCGCTGGTCACGTCTCCTATTTCGTCGAGGCACCTCTTGTACGTCAGAGCAGCGAGCTTGCTCGGCGCCACGAGCTGGGCCTTGAACCCCGTCCCCTGCCAGTTCGCGTGGAAGTGCTCGCTAATGTCGAAAGCGCGCATGAAGACCACGCGGTCGGCCTTGGAGAGCATCTCGGCGCGGGCGTACTTCTTCTTCAGATCGGCTTGCTGCTCGTCAGTCAGACCGCGCGTGTAACGCTCGAACCAGAGGTCGATCGCCGCCTGGTCCTGCTCCATGACCACGTGCCGGCCCTCGTAGAGCAGAGGGACGACCGCGCCGTCCTCGACCGCCTGCCGCATCGGGTACGACGGATCGATCAGCTCGCCGAAGCGCAGGAAGTTGTTGCGCTCCTTCTTCATCAGCGGCGTGCCGGTGAAGCCGAGGTAGCAGGCGCGCGGGAACATCTGCCGCATCCGCGCGGACATCGTGCCGAAGTTGGTGCGGTGGCTCTCGTCGACGAGCATGAAGATGTCGGGCGAGTCGTTGACGTACTTCTTCGCCTCAAGCGCGCTCTCGAACTTGTGGATGAGCGTGGTGACGATGGCCGTGTCGCCGGAGACGAGCTTGAGCAAGTTGCGTCCCGAGGTCGCACGCTGGGGCGACAAGCCGCAGGCCGCGAACGTGTTCTTGAGCTGCTTATCGAGGTCGTCGCGATCGCAGACCAGCACGATGCGCGGGCTGGGGATCTCGGGGTCGAGCGCCAAGCTGCGGGCGAGCATGACCATCGTGAGCGACTTGCCCGAGCCCTGCGTGTGCCAGACCATGCCGCCGGCGCGGGCGCCGTTCTCGGCTAGAGCCTTCACGCGCTCCAGCGTCGACTTGACCACGAAGTACTGCTGGTAGCGAGCGATACGCTTCTCACCGTTCTCGAACAGCGTGAACCGATAAGCCAGATCGAGCAGGCGCTCGGGGCGGCAGAGGCTGTGGATGGCAGCGTCCTGCGCTGTCACCTCGCGTGCGCCCTCCGCCTCGAGCGCGTCGAAGTGCCGGCGAGCCGCAGTGAGCTCGCCCGAGAACAGTTCGGCCTTGCAGGCGTCGTCGAGCGGTCTGTTCGCGAGCTCCGCGACGACCTGCCGGTCGTCGTCCCGCTCGCGCCACGTCGCCCAGAACGGCAGCTTGGAGCCGATGGTCGCGTACTTGGCCTCGTTCTTGCTCACAACCAGCAGGAGCTGTGTGAAGGTGAAGAGCTGGGGGATGTACTCCGGGCCCTGGTTGCGCAGGTGCTGTGAGATCGCCTGCTCCAGGCCGGTGGCCGGCGCCTTGCACTCGATCACGGCCAGCGGGATGCCGTTGACGAACAGCACGATGTCGGGCCGCGCTTTCTCGTCGCTCTTCGTGCGCTCGACGGCGAACTCGGCCGTGACGTGGAAAGCGTTGTTCTCGGGGTGCTCCCAGTCGACGTAGCGCAGGTTGAAGCTCTTAGAGTCGCCCTCGATCGTCTGCGGCAGCGTCGTCCCCAGTGTGAGCAGGTCGTAGACGTTCTCGTTGGTGCGCTGCAGACCGTCGAAGCGCACGCTCTTGAGCTGTTGGATGGCGCCCTGGACATTCTCCTCGCTGAACAGGTGCTCGCCGCCCTTGTACGTGATGCGGTTGATGCGCTTGAGCTGCTTGCGCAGGGCCTCGTCGAGGATGACGTTGCTGCGACGGTCTCCGCGGAGCGCCTGCACTCGTGCAGGCGAGACGTACTCGTAGCCGAGGTTGATGAGGAGCTGCAGCGCCGGGATCTGGGACAGGTACTTCTCGCTGAAGGGGAAGATGGTCATCTCGCCGCCTCGTCAGGGTCGGGTGTGTCGATTGAGCCAACCACTCCCAGAGCAGGTGCAATACTGGTGTCGTTCAGGCAGTCCACGACCGACCTCAGCTCAGCATTCTCCTCTGACTCAAGGATGTCGTAGCGACCCGCCGTGTCCAACAAGACCGACCGTCGCGCGACTCCGATCCTTGAAAGCATCGGCACGATGACGTTCTTCGAGTGCGAGAGGTAGTCGCGAATGTCGTCTGACGACATGGCGAGTCGATACCCCTGCCACGTTCCAGCGATAACGATTCCGTTGTCGCGCAGACGACCGATGACCTGCGACCGGAAGGTCTGTTCAGACATGGATTCGAATCCGCGCGCCTCAAGGCGGTGTACCAGTTCCGCACCGACCACGGACTGGTTGTCATCGGGCTCGTAGAACCTGCTGAAGAGGAGCATCTCCAGAGTCGCTGCCTGCGCCCTCGCGAGCTCATCGTCACTGTCTCTGTTGGCATCCAGAAAGCGCACGGCGCGATTGCGCGCTGTGGCGGCGATCAGTCCCTCGGGAGCTTTGGTGACGTCATCTGGACCGTTGACTGCGACCGGCTGGCCGGCGGGTGGCCACGCCGCGATGTCAATTTGCCACTTGGCCAGCAACTCCCGGAACTGAGGCGTTGCGTCGCACACCTTGCTCTCGTCGTGGCAGTAGGCCAACGAGCCGGCGATGAGGTCGGCGAGCTGTACGAGTCGAGAGTCCTCACTGCGCACGAACTCCTGCTCGTAGCCATAGAAGAGCGTTCCTCCAATGTGCTTGGCGAGGTAGTCGGTGAAGCCGTCCATGAACTCCCGCGAGCCGTGCTCATCGACGTGCACTCGAAGCCCACCGCCGTACCTAGCCAAACGCTTCTCGAGAATCCGTTGAGTGAACTTGTGGAACGAGCGCTTGAACTGCAGGCCAGAGGCTGGATCGACGGCGTCTTTGTTGATGACCATCGCGACGTATGCGAACGGGACTTCTTGGATCGCTTCAAGGAATGCTAGTCGCCGCTCGCTCTTCGTGCCTATGCGCTTGCTCCGCACTTCACCCCCGCTCGCCAGCCGATTGGCAATCTGGTTCATCTTCTCGGTGGCGGCCGCCAAGTGCTGGTCGTCAACGATGATTGCCGCGACGATGAATAGGCGAGATACACCGGACTTCGTGGAGTCGAGGTCCGCTGTTCCGGACTCGTCGACAAACACGTTGAGCCACGGTGCCACGTCGCCGATGCTGGCACCAAGGGCATAGTCATGAATCATACGGAGTCCCTAGTGTCCGCGTGCCGAAGACCGCGTCCTGGATTGCGCGTCGCTGGACGCGATACTGGCTCTCAAGGCTCTCAAGCATCGCGACCTCGCGGGATGCCAGATTGAGGACATCGGCCACGCGCCGCTGCTTCTCCAGACTCGGCAGCTTCACCTCAAGCGCAGCGATATCGCTGCCGTACAAGTGGACCACGGAGTACCCCTGTGCCACTCGCGCAATCTTGCGGCGAGCGAGGTGCGTCAGGCAGAACGCGAGGTAGTCGGGGTCATAGACGTCCTGCTGCTTGGCACGCAGGATGTTGATGTCTCCGCCGATCAACACCCCATCGATTCGAAGGGCCGAGGCCCTGGCGAGATCTTCCCGCGTTTCCGAGGACGACGGAATCAACACATCGCCATTGTTGGCGGTCACTTGCGACTTGATGTCGGTTCTGCTCAGCGTCTCGGTGATCACCTCCGCGTACACAGTGTGCAGCTCTCCGTACAGGATGCACGGGTAGCGCGCCCCACTCCCCAAGTCGCGCTTCGATAGACCTCCGCCCTTTGACAAGAAGCACACATCGCCAATCCGCACCCACCGCCCATCGAGGTTCTCTTGAAGTGTCAAGGCGGCGGCGATTCGTGCGGGTCTCTTGGACTCGATGAGCTTCTCGGTCTTCTCGACGGCTGCGTCCCACAGGCAGAGCATGCGGTCGACTCGCCGCTGCTCCGCCAAGCGCGGTAGTGGAAGGCGAACCTGTCGCTGGAGTTCGCTGGGATTGACGTTGGCTTGACCAGCTTCGGTGATGACTCGCTGCACCTGGTGGCGACCCGCAGGACTGTTCATCCAGTGGTTCAGGTACGAAGGGATGACTCGGGCGGTGTCGACGCGCAGTCGGACAAGGTACGAAGCGAAGACCGCATCTGTTTCTGTCTCTACGAGTCCGGTCTGTCCCACGACTTCGCGATTGCCGTTTGTGCGCATCAGCAGAATGTCACCTGGGCGCAGCACCAGCTTCTCGCGCTCGGTTTCCGGCAGGTCCACGTGTGAACTTGCGGTCAGATGGACCTTGCCCTCGCGAACATTTGGGATGCCGACTACTGGTGTCGTGCCATCCGGACTGCTTGGCCGGCTTGTCCCGTAGCAGCTGTCAACGATGAGTTCCTTCAGCTTGACCATCGTCGCCGCGCGGGCCTTACTCATCCCCATCCTCCAGCCGCTTCTGCTCCCGCTTGATCTCCTTGACGCTGCGGTCGGGGTTGGGCAGGTCCTCCGGCATCGTCCCGCCGATCTCCTCGATGGTGCGACGGACGCGCTTGCCAACTTCGTAGTGCGTCTCGTTGGCGGCGTCCTTGCCGGTCACCTCGTCGCGGCGCAGCTTCTCGTCGGTCTGGGTGGCGCGAAAGAGGTTGGCGGCCAGCTCGGTGCTGCCCATGTGGTCGAGGATCTGCTGGCTCTTCTTCAGGCCCTTGCGGTGGTGGATGTCCCTGGCGCCCAGGCCGCCGTACAGTCCGCGGTAGCCGTGGTCCTGGAAGATGGCGAAGTCGACGGGTGTCTCGACACCGGCCTGCTGCGCCGTGGCCACGAGCTGCTTGTTGTGCTCGCGCACCTCACCGCGCAGGTAGACGCGCTTCTGGTCCTCGGTGAGCTGGCGGAAAGCCTCGTCGTCGGCCAGTTCCTGGCGCCTCGTCTGGATGGCGAAGTACGTCTGGCCGTTGGCGATCACCGGCTTGCTGGGGTCGCCGTTCTGGACGATCAGGTAGCAGGCGTAGCGTGACAGCTTGAAGTCCTCGACGGTGCGCTGCGTGCCGGAGCCGAGGGGGACCATTTTGCCGAGCTCGGCAAAATGGTCGTTTGCAGGCTGATCTACCTGTTCGGCGGCGATCTGTGCCTTGGTGATGACGGCCTTGAAGGCACGCCAGGTCTCGTACTCGAGCACCGGCATGAGCTCGCGCGCCAGCCAGTACTCCGCGCCATCGTCGTCTACGTGGCGCAGCGACTCGAAGGTCACGTGATGCGCGTGCTCGATGTCGGCGCCGCTCACGGCAGCATCTCCTTCATGATCTCGGCCATCTTGGCGCGGACTTCGGCCAGCTCGGCCTCGAGTTGCTCGATCTCGGCCTGCACGGCGACGATGTCGATGGGCTCAGGCTCCTCGAAGGTGTCGACGTACCGCGGGATGTTGAGGTTGAAGTCGTTCTCGACGATCTCGTCGATGGGCGCGACGTGGGCGTGCTTGTCGGCGTCGGCGCGGGTCTGGTAGGCGCCGAGGATGCGCTCGATGTGCTCCGCTGTGAGCGTGTTCTGCGCCTTGCCGGGCGCGAACTCCTTGCTGGCGTCGATAAAGACCACGTCGCTGCGATCGGCGCGCGCGCCGCCCTTCTCGCGCGCGCGGTCGAAGACGAGGATGGCGACAGGGATGCCGGTCGTCGGGAAGAGGCCGGCAGGCAGGCCGATGACGGCGTCGAGCAGGTTCTCCTCGATCATGTGCTGGCGGATGCGCTTCTCGGCGGCGCCGCGGAAGAGCACGCCGTGCGGCACGACCACGGCCACGCGGCCTTCGCGCTCGCGCGCCACCTCGACCATGTGCGTGATGAACGCCCAGTCGCCTTTGCTCTTGGGCGGCACGCCGCGCCAGAAACGGTTGTAGCGGTCGTGCGCGGCCTCTTCGGCGCCCCACTTGTCGAGCGAGAACGGCGGGTTGGCGACCACCACGTCGAAGCGCTTGAGGCGGTCGCCCTCGACGAGCGCGGGGCTGTTGAGCGTGTCGCACCACTCGATGTCGGCGCTGTCGGCGTTGTGCAGGAACATGTTCATGCGCGCCAGCGCCCAGGTGCTGCCGTTGACCTCCATGCCGTAGAGGGCGTAGTCGCCGTCGCCGATGGCTCGCGCCGCTTCAATGAGCAGGCCGCCCGAACCGCAGGCCGGGTCGCAGATGGTGTTGCCGGGCTCGGGCGCCGCGAGCCGCGCGACCAGTTGCGAGACAGCGTGCGGCGTGTAGAACTCGCCCGCCTTCTTGCCGGCGTCAGTCGCAAAGCGCTCGATGAGGTAGATGTAGGTGTTGCCGATCACGTCTTCAGAGACCCGACTGGGGCGCAGGTCGAGCTCGGGCTCGTGGAAGTCCTTGAGCAACTGCTTGAGGCGCCGGTTGCGATCCTTGATGCGGCCCAGGTTCGCGTCGCTGTTGAAGTCGATGTTGCGGAACACGCCGGCGAGCTTGGCCTTGTTGGCGTCTTCCAGCGCGTACAGGGCCTCGTTGATGAGCTCGCCGATGTTGTCTTCATTGCGCTGTTTGTAGAGGTCGTAGTAGCTGGCGCCGAGCGGCAGGACGAAACGCTCGCGGTCGAGCCGGCGGCGGATGCGCTCTTCGTCGTCGCCGAACTGCTCGCGGTACTGCTCGTAGTGCTCGGCCCAGATGTCCGAGACGTACTTCACGAAGAGCGTCACGAGGATGTAGTCCTTGTACTGTGCAGGGTCGACGGCGCCGCGGAACGTGTCGCAGGCGGCCCAAGCCGCCGCGTTGACGTCTTGCTGGCGGATCGTGTCGGTCATTGTGCCGCACCTCCCTGTGCGTAGGACATCATGATCACGGACACCATCCGCTCTCGCAGGGCGTCTCGGTCGTCGCGCAATATGCACTCACGAGCTGACAGACGCGAGAGCTCGACGATCCTCCGCTGCCGCTCCAGGGTCGGCACATCGATCTCTAGATCCTCCAGCGATCGCTTGCTGATCATCTTCACGTAGGTCCCCTCCGCGTGCCGGGCCAGCCGCGCCTGGGCAGACGGATGGTTGATGAGCCAATTGAGATACGCGGGCATGATCCGCGGGTCCGTGACCCGTAGCCGCAGGAGCGGCGCCGCGATGACCGTACAGCCAGGGTCGTCAGCGACGATGGCGCACGTGGGACGATCGCCGCGTGAGCGGAAGATGACGTCGCCCTCGCGAACCCGCAAATCGGGGCGCACGTCGAGGGTCACGCGTGCCAGTGAGCCAAGGTCGACGATGTGATCGTCGCCGAGATCCTTCATTTGGATGACACCGACTTGCGCCGAGGGATTGGACTCAACCCCGGTGCGGAACGAGTAACCCATCTGAACGTCGGCGAGCCTGCGGAGTGACAGCGTCCTCATGCGAGTGCTCCTCGATTGCAGTAAATGACTTACTGCATCCTAGCAGCGACGACGAGTTTGTCAACCCTCTTGGAACAGAAAGTGCGTTACTGCGCCCCGCAGTCTCGTCGCACGCGAGGCGAGCTACCCCTTCGACCTCAGTGCTGGCCCACGCGCAGCACCGCCGACCCGCGCACCCGGTCTTCCTTGAGGTCGAGCAGCGCCTCGTTGGCCTGCACGAGGTCGTACTCCTGCACGCGGCTGCGCACGGGGACGAGGGCCGCGTCGCGCAGCAGCTCACGGGCGTCCTGACGCGTCGAGTTGGCGACGCTGCGTACGACGCGCTCGTGGTAGATCCAGGGGTACTCGATGGGCGGGATGGGCGAGGAGTAGATCCCGCCCAGCGCGACGATCCCCCCCTTGTCGAGGCGGCGCAGCGCGTCGACGGCGAGCTCGCCGGCGGGAGCGAAGACGATCGCCGCGTCGAGGAGGACGCCGGGATCCTCCGACGTCTCCCCGGCCCAAACCGCCCCGAGCTCGAGCGCCAGGCCGCGGTGCTCCTTGCCGCGGGTGAAGGCGTAGACTTCCCAGCCGCGCCACTGGGCGATCTGCGTGCAGAGGTGCGCCGCCGAGCCGAAGCCGTAGAGGCCGAGGCGGCGCGGCTCGGCTGCGCGGTCTGAAGGGGCCGTGCCCGGCGGGAGCGACCCACCGCGCTCCTCGGCCAGCGCCTTGGCTTCGGCGCCGATCTCGGCCGGGGCGTCGCCGCAGGCGATTGCGCCCCGGCCGCCGCCGGCGTCATCCGCTCCGGTCGTCACGCCTCCGGGCAGCCCGGCGTCATCGCCGACGATCCCGACCAAGCGAAGGCAACGGTAGCCGATGATCCCGGCGCAGAGCAGCGGGGCGGCGGCGAGGTCATCCATTCCCTCGGGCAGCCGATAGACGAAGTCCGCCGGCGCGACCATGTACTCGGCGAAACCGCCGTCGACGTCCCAGCCCGTGAAACGCGCGTTCTCGCAGAGGTTCTCCCGGCCGCTGCGGCAGAAGCGGCACGTGCCGCAGGTTCGGTAGAGCCACGGCACGCCCACGCGCTCGCCGAGAGCCGGCGGCGGCGCCCCAGCCTCGCCGCCGGGGGAGATACCCTGCGTCATAGCGCCGCCCGCCACGCCGCCGGCGGTCGCGGCCACACCGGCCGCCGCCACGCCTTCTCCCAGCGCCGCGACCTCGCCGACGATCTGGTGCCCGGGGACGACGGGCGAGCGGTGGGGCGACAGCTCGCCCTCGAGGATGTGCAGGTCGGTGCGGCAGACGCCGCAGGCGCGCACGCGGAGAAGCACCTCGCCCGGGCCGGGCGCGGGCACCGTGAGCTCGACCAGCCGGAGCGGCCGCTGCGCTGCCGGCCCCGGCGCCGCGAGCTGCATCGCCCGCATCGTCGCGGGCAACGACCGCGCGCCTGCCGTCTCGCCCATCACGAACCTCCCAAAGCTCTCATAGCGCCATGTGACGCATGCCCCGCCATTCCAGCACCGCCGCCAGCAGCAGAGCGACCGCCGCCGGCACGAAGAACAGCCCACCCTCGAAGGTCAGCACGACGCACAGCGGGACGAGCGCCGCGCAGATGGACACGCGGGCGATGGACGAACGCACAGCGCGCACCCCGGACGCGACCACGAGCGCCCCGACACCCCACGCCGCCGCGAGCCAGACCCCTTCCCAGCCGACCACCGCCAGAATAGCCACTTCCGCGGCCACGAAGAGCCCCATCGCCACCTTCACCGGCACCGGCATCCTTGAATCCCTTCCACCCGCTCGCTACGAGCCTACGACAGCACGTCCTTACGGCGGAAGAGCAGCCAGGTCACGGCGACCAGGCCGGCGCTCCACGCCGCGAACACCTCGAGCCCCTTGAGGATGGGCTTCCAGTAGATCGGGTCGCGGAAGAAGTTCAGGTAGTCCTCGAAGTAGGCGGGGAAGACCCAGGGCTTGAGCCAGTCGAAGTAGCTGAACTGGATCACGACGCCGATGACGATGTAGACCACGATGGCGGCGATCAGCGCCGTCAGGCTCGAGTCGGAGAGCGCCGAGAAGAGCAGGGCGAGCGAGACGATACACGCCATCGCGGCGAGCCCGTAGAGGCATGCCAGCGCGATGATGCCGAGGCCGTGCCAGACGCCGACCGTCGTGCCGGAGAGCAGCACCATCGGGTGCAGTCCGAAGAACAGACCACCGAAGAGCAGACCGCTCGCGACCATCAGCACCAAGCCGACGAGCAGGTAGAGCATCGCCGCGACCCACTTCGTAAGGACGATCGAGCCGCGCGTGACCGGACGCAGCAGGACGATGCGCAGCGTCCCGAGCTCGGCCTCGCCGGCCAACATGTAGCCAGCCACCATCGCGGCGGCCATCGGGAGAAGGAAGGGCAGCAGGACGGTCAGCGCCCCTGGGGCCACGTAGATGCCGTTCGAGAACACGCGCGAGAAGAACTGGGGTCCCTCGCCTCCGCGTGGCCCACCGTTGTTGAGCTTGATGGCGAGCGCGATGATGAAGGGGACCAGCGCGGCGCCCGCCCAGATCACGTAGCTGCGTCGCTGGAAGAGGAGCTTCGTGATCTCGCGGCGCAGCGGGCCCCAGTGAGCGCCGTGCATGGCGGCGGCCGTACTGCCGTGGGCGGCCGAGGAGGTCGTCGCGCGGTCTGCAGACGCCGGGGGAACCGTGCCGTTCACGAGCGCCTCCCCGGCAGGACGCGGCCGAGTCCGGCGCGGCGCCTCGGCCGCGCCGGCCCGCTCTTGTCCTCCCTCGTCAGCTCAAGGAAGAAGTCCTCAAGGCCCTGCTCGTGGGCGGGGACGACGGCACGCACGTCGAGGCCGTCGGCGACGAGGCGACGCACCATCTCGGCGGTCGCCTCGTCGCCGCCGACCTCGACGATCAGATAGCCGTCGTCCTCGCGGACGCTGCCGAACAGGCCGCGCAGCGTCTCGGCCGCCTTGCGCTGGTCGCCCGTCATCACCTTCACGGCGAGACTCCTCGGCCGCAGCTCTGCGACCGTCCCCTGCACGACGACGCGCCCCTTGTTGATGATCACTGCCCGCGTGCAGACCTGCTCGACCTCGTGGAGCAGGTGGGAGCTCAAGAAAACCGTCGTCCCCGCCTCTCCGAGCGAGCGGATCAGCTCGCGCACGTCCTTCATGCCGCGCGGGTCGAGACCACTCGTCGGCTCGTCGAGGACGATCAGCTCGGGGCCGTGCAGCAGCGCCTGGGCGATGCCGAGGCGCTGCTTCATACCATGGCTGAAGCCGCCGACCCGGTCGTCGGCCCGACCAAGGAGGTCGACGATCTCGAGGACCTCCTCGATGCGTTCTTCGCTGACCGGCCCGGTCATGCTGCCCAGCAGCCGCAGGTTCCGGCGAGCAGACATGAGCGGGTAGAAGGTCGGGTCGTCGACGAAGCCGCCGACATGACGGAGGGCCTCCTGGAGCTCGCCCGGCACCCGGTGGCCCGCGACCTCGGCGTGGCCGGCAGTAGGGTGGATCAGTCCCAGGACGAGGCGGATGACGGTGGTCTTACCGGCGCCGTTGGGGCCGAGAAAGCCGAAGACATCGCTGCGGCAGACCTCCATGTCGAGGTCGTCGACGGCGAGGAGGTCGCCGAACCGCTTGGTGAGGCCGTGGGTCGTGAGAATGGGCGCGCCGCCAGAGCAGCTCGACGGCGCCGGCTGCCGGCCGCCGGGCTGCGACACCGGCTGCGGCTCGCCGGCCGGCGAAGCCGACACGTCCTTCGGCACGCCATCGCTCACGTCAGCGCACGGACGCCACGAACGCGACGATGTCGGCCCGCGGCACCATGCCGGCGGCGATCGAGGTCACCCCGTCGCGTTCCCACACGACGACCGACCCGAGCGGGGTCACGACGGCCTTCGCCTGCACGCCGCCGAGGTCGATGCTGTCGGCGACCTCGGGCAGCTGCTTCAGCTGGTCGCGGA
>Ga0315289_10005870_pt1 | contig 18064 bp, 17 predicted proteins | sample YL17G11_40_MG_FD_203452 | JGI IMG/M metagenome (GOLD analysis project Ga0315289, IMG submission 203452) | Sediment microbial communities from Yellowstone Lake, YNP, Wyoming, USA - YL17G11_40 | ecosystem: Environmental > Aquatic > Freshwater > Lake > Sediment | place: USA: Wyoming | collected... | reverse complement strand
AGGGAAAGGCAACCTACGTGAAATACCATTGGAAACCGAAGGCGGGGGTACAGTGCCTTGATCGTCATGAAGCAACTCGATTAGCCGGTGCGGACCCCGACTACCTGACCCGTGATCTCTGGGATACTATTGCGAAGGGCGGAGAGGTTGAGTATGAGCTCTACGTTCAGCTGATGGAAATTGCTGATGAGTTGAAGCAGGATTTCGATCCGCTCGATCCTACGAAGACTTGGCCTGAGGACAAGTTCCCGCTAATGCCAGTGGGCAAGATGGTATTGAATCGTAACCCTGGTAACTTCTTCGCTGAGACCGAGCAGGCAGCTTTCTGCCCTGCCAGCATTGTTCCAGGCGTAGAATTCTCCGCTGACAAGCTGCTTCAAGGTCGAACATTCTCCTACGCGGATACTCAACGTCACCGATTAGGACCGAACTACCTGCAGCTTCCCATCAACTCGCCCATAGTCGAGGTGAACAACAGCCAACGTGACGGGGGCATGCAACTAGGGAAATTCGCCGGGCCGGTCAACTATGAACCCAGCACCCTAGCCGGGGGTTCACCTGTCGAGGCCCCAGCGGGCACGCCACACGTATTTCGAGTCGAGGGAGAAATTACTCGCCACAAGATTAGCAAAACTAATGACTTCCAACAAGCAGGGCAGAAGTACCGTACCCTCAGCAAGATGGATAGGGAGCATCTGGTGGACAATCTCGCCGCAGATCTTGCACACATCGGTAAACCGATTCAACAGCATGTGATTGAGAACCTAACTAGAGCTGACCCTGAACTAGGCAAGTCTGTGGCTACAGGTATGAAACTCTAGGCTATCCTCATAGCCTCGCATAAAAGGGCCGCCGTTTCTTTCTGTATGCCTTGCCTAGTGTGCACTCGTACACAAATCAAACGAACGACCACGGACGACGGTTCAAATTGCGGCGCTCCGACCAAGCCATACCACGCACCCGACGACAACTGCTGACAACCTGCTCACAATTCAAACCACAGTGCTCACGCAAGGATCGCACACAACTGAATGACGAGGGTTCAAATTACGACGCCCGCACCACGTGACCCACACGCACAAAATAGGAGCCCAAATTCGGTCGCCCGCACCAGCCTATCCACACACATCATCCAGAAACGACGCAACGACACTACACCATGAGACGACAGACGGTACAGATGACGAAAACGAAATCTGCGAGACTGGTTAGAGGGAATCCTCCAGCAAGAAAACCATGATGAAGATGAACACGAACGAGGGGTAATGTGCGTAGAGGAAGATCTGACTTGGGATCTGATCTTTGTCTATGCTCATCTTTCCCTACCCAGCAAACGAGCTGGCTTCGTTTGGAAAGATCCGACATCGTTCGAGGTTGCGTGCTTCATAAGATAGGAGTGCTCCAATTAGCTGAGCTGAACACTCGAACGCAAGCGGTCTCCGCATCACTCCGCCGGTTACTGTTGAGAGGGAAACGAGGGCTGCTAGTCACCAAGCCGTATCATGGGGTGGACAAATGACTGATGAGAGCAGAGTGAGAGTGGTCGCTTGTATTCCTGCCTACGACGAAGAGAATTCAGTCGAGAGAGTCGTCATAGGCACGCGCCGACATATCGATGAAATACTCGTCGTCGACGATGGCAGCAAGGACCATACCGGCCCTATTGCAAGAAGGCTTGGAGCACTTGTGATCCGCCACAGCAAGAATCTCGGAAAGGGCGTTGCTGTCAGGGACGGCCTGGGCTGGGCGAAAGACAACAATATTGACATTCTCGTCGCGCTCGATGCTGACGGACAGCATGACCCCGACGATATTCCTGAACTGATCGGCCCCTTACAGGCGGGCGAGGCGGATATTGCAATAGGATCCAGGATCAAGGGAAGACGAGGCCCCGCTTTTATGGATCGCATAACGCTCGCATCGAATCGCGTCGTTTCCTGTATGCTCTCGCTGAGGTATGGAGGAAACTTCACCGATCTTCAGTCAGGCTACAGGGCGTTCAATCGCAACGCGATCGAGACCTTATCTTCGCGCCTTCGCTCTACACGATTCGAGATTGAACTCGAGGTCTTCTCCAAAGCAAAATCATATGGGCTAACAATCAAAGAAGTGCCGGTGCACCATCATGAAAGGACTGGACGTACAAAGTTCGGCCTCTATCAAAGACTGAGGAGCCTATACTTCGCTTTCAAGTATTTCCTCTCCTTCGGTCCGCCGAAATGACATGATGCAAATCGAGAGACGGTAGGAGCCGTTTTTATGTGTGCGTTTCTTGATTGATCTCTCTTGTGTGCGGGTCGCTTGGTGCGCACACACAAAACAACGGGCGAACGACGGTTCAAATTAGGACGCCCACATGATGAAGTCAAGCGATTGTTCGCGAATTCCTAAAACCTCTCATCCTCGAAGGAGAAGACCTCTTCGATCTTCGAGTTCAGCACCCCCGCGATCCTGTAGGCCAGCCTCAATGATGGGTTGTATTTTCCCTTCTCTAGGAAGAGTATGGTCTGTCTTGTGACGTCCACTTTCTCAGCCAGAGCTTCTTGTGTGAGGTTACGCTTCTCTCTCAGTTCTTTGATCTTCGTCTTCAAGTCGAAGACTCTCAGGCACTGAACCTGTCGTAGTATACGAAGGATGCAACGAATATCGTCAAGCTACCAGCAAACAAGACTGCGACTGAGACTGGCAGCTGGAACGCTTCTGCAGTTCGAAGAATCGCTATGTAGGAGAAGAGGAGTGCTGACGCGACCATAGTGAATGCGAACGCATTCCTGCAGGCCCTGTTAACGTTCTGGTCGACTCTTTCATCGCTGCCTCTGCCCCACATTGAGCTCCAGAAGCCGAAGAACCCGAAGAATCCGGGGTTGTCGGTAATCAAACCCAACAGGCCCAGGAAGCCCAAGTAACCGATCAAGTTCCTGCGCATCTCTTTCGCCATGTAAGCTATTTCTAACGTATGAAATACTTAACATTTGCTCTCCCAGTCCATGTATTGCACGAGTGAGATAGCGCCTTCCCAATGCGTAGCTCTCATGGTACGCACAAACAATGGGCTCTGAACCCTCGTCAGGAGTCGTTTTGTGTGTGTGCGCACCAAGCTACCCACACACACATTCAACGGTTCAAATCCCAACGCTCGCACCAAGAGACCCACACACGAGAACCATGTATAACACCTAAATCGCTCGCACAATCCCAACTGGATACAGTCCTGATATTCTATGAACGGTATTCGACGCGATCCGAGCAGCAATCCAGGCAAACTAGTGAGGACTGTTGTTGTTCGGCTAATGTTGGTCATTGCGATATTGGGAGCCATGCTCTTCCTACCTGCCGGCACATTTCATTATTGGCAGGCCTGGGTCTATCTGGCAATACTGATAATCCCCATGATTTTCGTGATGATCTACTTGATTAGAAAAGATCCCGAACTGCTAGAACGCAGGATGAGAATGAGAGAGAAAGAAACCGAGCAGAGAACCATCATCAAACTCTCATACGTATTCTTCGTCGTTGCGTTCCTAATCCCGGGTTTTGACAAGCGCTTCGGATGGTCATCAGCCCCGCTAGAAGTCATAATCATTGCGGATGCGATGGTACTTGCAGGATACATGGTGTTTGTGCTTGTGCTAAGAGAAAATCGATACGCGTCACGAATCATTGAAGTGGAACAGAAACAAAAGGTCATCACTACTGGTCCGTACGCCGTGGTCCGCCATCCAATGTATTCGGGAGCTCTGCTCATGTATGGATTCAGCCCATTGGCACTGGGCTCCTACTGGGGAATGATCCCAAACGCACTACTTGTCCTTCTCATCGTCGCAAGAATCCGCAACGAAGAAGAAGTCTTGAAGCAGAAACTCGAAGGCTACAGGGAATACACTCAGAAAGTCAAATACCGCCTTGCCCCCGGAATTTGGTGAATCAGTCACGGGTTCTTGGCACAAACATTAGACTCGGGTATTGTGGAGGTGAAACTAGTTGAAGCAATACACATGTGTGCAGGTTGGTGATCACAAAGACATTGGAAACACAATCGATGAATGGCAACAGAAGGGGTGGCGTCTCCACACCTATGCTTGTGCCGGAGCTGGAATGCCGGTCCTCCATCACTATTTGCTGTTCGAGAAGGGCGAGTGAGACAAGAAAAAGGGTCTCGTGGTGTGCGACGACGAATTGTCTCTCATATGAGGGTTCAAATCCCCAATGGAGACAGCACACACGCGTACCCCCAAGGAAGGACCGAAGAGAGTAGGATACCCCACTAGCCACTGCCGGAACTAGTGAACTAGCAGGGGTAGTCAGGGCGCAAATTGTCGACGCTAGTTCTCAATGAGGCGTTTTTCCAGTCTTGTCAGCGTAGACGACGAACATGTACAGCATGAAGAACGTTGTTATCAGGAGCTGGAAGACTGCCTCAAGTGGTGCAGGAATCACGAGACTGAAACCGTAGCCAGCGGTTCCTGCGCCTCCGCCACCGCCTCCGCCACCGCCTCCGCCACCGCCTCCGCCACCGCCTCCGCCACCGCCTCCGCCACCGCCTGGAAAGATGGCGCCCGTGAAGCCGGTAGCGATTATGTAAAGTGCGGCCAGACCTAGGGTCGTTCTGAAGTTGTTCTTCACGAATGAGACGCTTCGTCCCAGAGCACGCAGGGCCCCGACTTCGTCAACCGCTGCAGACTGCACCCAGAAGAGCGTGAACAGAAAGACCAATCCAGCCAACGTAACGATGACCAGCCAGAGCCCCACAGTGTTGCCCACAGTGGCAATAATCCGCGAAATCTCGGGTAAACCGGTTGGGATTGTTGGAGAGCCCCCAGCAAGGATATCTGCCGGGAGGAGGCCCATGATCAGTGGTAGAATAACGACAAACGTTGCCGCAACACCAACACCTGCGAGTAGGATGTAGATCACCGCGAGAACGACAATGCCTCCCAAGATTCTTCCGAAGTACGCCTTGGTTCCAGCCCAGAAATCACCAAACCCGGTCCTTCCCGTCAGCGTAGTATTCTTGTTCATTCCGGTCCACCCTGCCAACACATAGGCGTACGCAAGCAGCGCAAGAACCACGATTATCGCGATCGCTACGACAGAGCCCGGCATAAGAACTGAGAGTGAAGCTGGACTATTCGCAGCCGCGATAAGTATCGGTGCAAAGATGTAGAGACCCGCGAGTGCGAGTGCTGCCGGTATGAGGTATGCGAGGATAAGCGGCGGAAGGAACAAGATCAGATTGGACCGTAGTAGCTGAACCGTCCTCTTGAACGACTCAATCAGATCCATTTCCCATTCTCCAACTGTTGATCATTTTCTGTGTTCTTAAGGATGTCGTGTTTGCACAACAAGAGCGGCACATTAGGTTCAAAGTGCCGCAGGCTGGTGCACACATACAAATCAAATGATAAGCACGACGGACGAGGGCCCAATTCTCGATGGGCGCACTATGAGACCGTTGATTTGTGTGTGTGCCTTCAGTGGTGCGGGCGTCGTAATTTGAACCCTCATGGGAGGCGTGATTTTTGTGTGTGTGTGGGTCTCGTGATGCGGGCGACGCAACTTGAACCGCCGGTTTTTTGTGCATGTGTACGATGAAGGGTCACACATTCAACCAGGTGTTAGAAGCGTCGGGTCTGCAATGGGCTGGGAGATCTAATGCGAGCAGCTTTCCTGAAGACCGAAGGGCATCTGGTGATGATCGATGCCCAAATGCCGACGATTCAGAGTCCCGACCAGATCCTCATAAAAGTGAAAACCGTGGGGATATGCGGCTCCGAATTGCACGCCTTTCGTGGCAGCCATCCTTTTCGGAAGGCACCCTCGATCCTAGGACATGAGATGGCCGGCGAAGCCGTGGCAGTCGGCAATTCGGTTGTCAACTTCAAGGCAGGCGATAGAGTGATCGTTGAACCACAGTGGGCATGTGACGAATGCGTTTACTGTCGCGCCGGCGACATCAACCTGTGCCCGTCGAAGAGGATGCTGGGTACACCGTCTTGGCCGGGAGCGTTCGGCGAATACATCGTGGCTCCTGAGAGGTCTGTCTTGCATCTCCCGAATAGCCTATCCTACACGCAGGGCAGCCTAATTGAACCGTTGAGCGTAGCCGTCCACGTGGCTCGGCGTGCGAATGTCTCCGCGCACAAGTCCGTAGCTATTTTGGGAACAGGCTCCGTCGGTGGCATGCTAGTGGGCGTATGTCACGCACAGGGGGCCAAACCAGTAGTTGCCGTTGATATCCATCAACACTGTCTGGATACGGCACGCAACCGATTGGGCGCCACTCAAACCTTGCTAGTGCCGGACGAGAAGCTGGTCGACCGGGTAATGGAGCTGACTGGTGGTGAAGGTGTGGATGTTGTCTTCGTCACTGCAGACGACCCAATCCTAGTGAGTCAAGGTGTGGAGATGGCGAAGCGGAGAGGCCGAATCATGTTGGTCGCACTACTCACGAGTTCTCCACTCCGCTTGACCGCCTACGAGATCCTTAGGAAGGAACTGGAGATCTTTGGCAACATGAGCACGAACCACAAGGATGTTGAACGTGCTATCGCGTTGGCTGTGTCAGGAGAAGTGAATGTGAACGCTATTGCGACTCACGTGCTTCCGATCGAGGACGCACAGCGAGGCATGGAGTTAGCCTCGACAAAAGATGATGGTGCGATCAAGGTGATTCTCTCGTTCGGCACGGCCTAGATGCACCGATTCAATTGTGACGATCGAATTCCGCACAGCCCCCACCCTCCCCAGTGGTAGGGGGGTCCCCACAGAGCTGCGACCCCGTACAAGCGTCTGTAGCGCTTAGGCGACGATACGGTTGAGGCGAGGGATATCCCCCCTCTAGAGGGGGGGTGCCCGCAACGCTGGAAGGACCGGATTGAGTTCCAGAACCACGAGTGGGGACTTGCAGCTGCTTTTGAAGCCGGATGTCCTACTTCGACTGATTCCTGTTCACATCTGCCGGTAGAGCGAGTAAATGTGCCCGGATTTGGGGCATCTCCCGTTCAGGGCAACCAGCTTCTACGTTGAAGGCATTGGAACAGTTGAGGGTCGGGTTGAGTAAGAGAAGAAGACGAGCGGTCAGTCTACGCTCGGGAATAGAAGTATGTGAAGGCTATGGCGAAGGCGCCAAGTATGAGTACGTTCGTCCAGTCGGCTGCCGGGAGGCCTTCGAATGTCAAGCCCCACAACATGGCGAGAACGCCCAGAAGGGTCCAGACGATCTCGACCTGAACCACGATCTTCACTCTATCCCATAGTGTCTGCCTGTAGGCGAGCCATGAACTAGTTCCAAATGCCAGCATTGCTGCGCCGACCAGCCTGAACGTCGACGGCTCCATGGCGCGTGCCCCCAACATTCCCGTAACCATCTCCGGGATCAACAGAAAGCCAGCCCCGAAGATCACAGCCATTATGAAGTGAACAAGAAACGTAATCTTGAGCCCCTTCGGAATCTGTCTTTCCATCATGTTTCACCTCCAACTGATGCTAGGGACTTTTGTCATTGCGCCCCCACTTGGCGCTCCTTGACAAGCCGTAGCAGACAGTGAACGCCAAACGGGCAGTCAACGAGTCTCTGGGAGTACCCTAAGGGTTCGCCTGTTTGAGGATTTCAGACTTTGCATCCTCGTAGAAGAACTCCCCGATTCTTTTCGCTTCCAACGATCTCACAGAGTTGGAGGAGCGACGTGTGCTCTCCCTTGGTGTGCGCACACACATCCGGCCAAAAGCAACTATGGACCGTGGATGGTTCAAATCTGATCGCCCGCACCAAGAGACTCGCACTCATCAGCCTTCAGATTAATCCCACACCAAACGTGAATGGATGCAGTTGGCCTGGAGGCGTTTCGGCGGAGCTGTCTGAAGGTGAAATTCACACATCTGACCTTTGATTGCTACGGGACGCTCATAGACTGGAGGAAAGGAATAGAAACTCACCTCGGTGAACTGCTCAGAAGGAACGAGCTACCCCCAAGCGTCAGCGTACATTCCCTCTATGTGAAGCTCGAAGCTGAAGAAGAAGGACAATACAAGTCCTACAGAGAAATTCTGAGAGACACGGCAATCAAAGTCGCGGAGCATCTCAAGCTACCGATTGCAGAAAAGGAGGCGAAAGCGTTCGCGGCAAGTGTCCCCTCCTGGCCTCCGTTTAGCGACACGGTGGAAAGCTTGAAGGAGCTAGGAAATAAAGGATACAAACGGGTCATACCGTCCAACATTGACAGGGACATATTGAAGGAAACAATTCTCCAAAACGGTCTGGATGTTGACGGCTACATCACAGCTGAGGATGTTGGGTCCTACAAGCCTTCGCTCGGGCACTGGAACAGATTCTTTGAGCTGTACAGGACCAGTAGAGAAACAACCCTTCATGTGGCCCAGAGCATATTTCATGATATCATTCCGTGCAGCAAACTCGATATCTCCACAGCATGGATCAACAGGTACAATGAACCAACCCCACCAGGGATTAATCCAACATACGTTTTCGACGATCTCAGAAGCCTATTGAAACTCCCAGCATAGCGTGTCGACACCAAACGACCCACACACTCCACACAAGCAGAAGTTCAAATCTGAACACCCGCACCAAGGAGAAACACACCACGAGAATAGCGACCTGACAAAGTTCTGGATTGGACAAGACAAAGAATTAATCTGAAACGGCTGCTCGGAATCTAATTGAAAGAAGTGAGAATGGAGGTGAACTAGTTTGTTGATCAATATCGTTAGATGGCGTGTTCCCAAAGAGAACAACAGCAGGCAATTTCAGGTCTGGCGTGAAATGATGAACTACCAGAAGTCTCATCCGGAGAAGGTCTACTACACTAGGTCTCGCTTCTTCACCTTCACTGAGGAAGGGTCGTCTGAGGAAAGCTGGATGTTCCTGGACGAGTATGAGCGCCGTGAAGATTACGACAAATGGATGAAGACTGTGCGCGAAGACCCAGAACTCATGAAACTCATGAATGAGTGGTTCCCCAAGTGGGACGCTCTGATTGTTCCTGGGTCTAGGAAAGGAGAAGTCTGGAGTGAAGTTGAGAAGCTCAGAGTCGAGCTCAAGTAGCTGTAGTGGTGTGTGCGTCTCCTGGTGCACACACACAATGACGCCTCCGGTTCCTGAACTAACGAACGAGCTAGAGTATGGCTCCATTGAGGTTCAGAAGTACCGATCAAGGAAAGTGGTTCTTGATGCACATAGTGTGGGGCACGATACCACTTGTTGAGTCTCAGTTTCGCATGGGTTCGCGTCACAGATAAACTACAGGCGAGCGACCAGAGGAAGTGTAATAAACAACTCGACTCTGCTCACCATCTCTCGATCTCATGGATGGCTGTGGCTTGAGCAAGCGTCCGATAGCCCAGGATTCTCCGAACTCTGAACGAGAAGGTAGTCAGCTCTTGAGCTTCTCTGATCGTCCAATCAACGAAATATCTCACCATTCAAGTTCCGATGAAAGGAACTCCCTGCTAGATTCAATATTCGAGTTTTCTCCAGCAATAGTTGTTCTTGCTGCAACGTTTGTCGTTTCGTTCTACGCAGGGACCGTTGAAGGCTTATTCATTGTGCAATCGAACGTTCGCACCTTAGTGAGGTTCCTCAGCATTACGATCATCCTTCTAGTGCCTCTGCCGATTCTGCCTCCATTCATAGCATTCGTCGGGAAGAGATTCACGGAGGAAGGGTTTCTTGGTCGTCTTGTCAAAGGAGAAATGAGAAGCAGTGTCAAGTTCCGCAAATCCCTGCTCTGGCTCATAAGGCCGCTGCAGGGAATCGGCATGTCGATGTTGTTCTCCAACCAATTCCTGAACCTGTTCAAAACCTTCCCTGAAGCTTCTTTCCTTGACGCTCTAATTCGCCCGATTCTGTTCATAGTTGTTAGCGTGCCGATTTCCATTCTTTTCTCTACGCTTTGGTCGTTGGATGATCTTGGCGTCAAACTATATCTAAGGCAGACTGGTGAAGTGCGGTCAGTCGGCAGTTACGTCGGCACAATACTGCCTGTTGTCTCCGGAGCTCTCGGGATCTACAGCTTGTTCCAACACAGTTCACCTGTGGACGCATTACTGTTTCTGATATTGATGGTAACGGTTCTGTATCCACCATACGTTCTGTTTGCAGTCATCCATGACAAGTTCTTTGACCAGCGAAAGGTCAAGCTCTTTGAGAACTTTCTATTCGACAGTGTAGAGATTCAGGTGAGCAAGAGCGAGCCGCTGAGACAGCTGAAGAAGTAGCTCTGCTCAGGACAACAAGAAGATCCGAGCATGATTCCTCTGATTTCAGGGATTGACTCTAACCGATCATCTAATTTGCGTTGACGAGCGTGAGTGTAGGTCTACTGTTTCTTGGAGTGGTGGGTCGCTTGGTGCGCACACGCACAAATGACGATCCTCCTCAGGATTCAAATTCAGGACCAAAGATCGAATATTGACGGAAGGAAGTAGCGTGGGATCTCACTATGAGACGAAGGAGCTGTCGCCTTCAACTTGGGTTGACTTTGAGAAGCTATTCGAGAAGCATGGTGGCGTGCAAGGAGGCTGCTGGTGTATGTTTTACCATGTCGCAAGAGGTTGGAGAGATAGGAGCCGAGCACAGAACAAAGCAAAGAAGCACACCCTAGTAGAGCAGTTGAATGCGCACGGCGTGCTAGTGTATCACAATAGAAGACCTGTTGGCTGGTGCCAGTTCGGTCCGAGCAAAGAATTGCCACGTATCGACAACATGAAGGACTACACGCCCTCCCAGCAAGAAGACCTATGGAGAATAACCTGCTTCTTCACCGACCGGGACTACAGAAGGAAAGGCGTGGCCAAGGCCGCCTTGAACGGCGCTCTCCACTACATGAAACAATATGGCGCCGAAGTGGTTGAAGCCTACCCGGTAGATCCTAGGAAGAGACATTCTTCAAACATGCTCTGGAACGGGACTCCAGATCTCTTCAATTCCGCGGGTTTCACCAAAGTACGCAAGCTCGGCAGAGAACGATGGATCTTCAAAAAAGAACTTGTAAGACAATCTGACGAGACTGTTTCCTGAGACCTGCTTCGTCTCATTGGGTGTCTGCGGGTAGGTTGGTGCGGGCGTCGAGATTTGGACCCCTGATTGTGTTTGCGGTTCATGGTGTGGGTGGCTGAGTTTGAAGAGACTGAGGTGTTTGCGCATTTGCTGCAGACAGGTTTTGCTGGACGCTTGTTTTCTTGCTGGCTGAGAGTCTGAGGACCTGTTCCATTCCGTATTTGCCAGGGTCTATGGGTTTCAGCTCTATCCAGTCGTTCTTCTCAGCCTCGGCTAGGAATTCCTGTCCGCGGGCTGTACGTGCGATGACGGTGCACCAACCTTCCGGACAGCCCACACCGCCGATGGATATGTCAGCGAATTCGGCTGTGAAGTCCTCGCAGACCTTACAGCTTGACAGCACATATTCGTCCAGCTCCTTGATTGGAACCGTTAGAACCTCTTGCCCGTCTATGGTGACTCTGAACTTTCCCTTCTTTATCGCGAACCGGCTCACCTTGCTCGCGTCGATGCCTTTGGTTCGCAGGTAGTCTCCGAACTGATCGTAACGGTAGCTTTCCATGCAGAACAGCCCGATCGCAAGCGAGACCGCGCTCGCAAGCTTCCTCGCTCCGAGCTGTGAAGTTTGCATTCTTCTGTATGATCGGATTTGGCATGGAGTGCCGACGATCGCAACCTTCTCCTTCCCGTACTCTTGTGCGGCTGACATGAGCCCGATCAGTGTCGGGGCAGGCGTGTATTTCGTTCCCGCTGCGTTCAGCACGTCGCTGTAGTCCAGTGCCACTGCGGGAACTGATTTCCATGGCATTTGCTTGTCAATGCACGTGACCACGGCGGCATCGACTTTTCCGCTCTTAAGCGCGTAGCCGAGGATCGACGTGACAACCCCGCCGTCTTGGCTCTTCTGGAGAATCTCCGCTTTCTTTGAGCGAGCGTTTGTGATGGTCTTGTAGATGCCGATCGGTTCATCAGCCGTCCTAGTTCGCCCGAAGATAGCCTTCTCCACTTCGTCCTTCGGGAACCCAGCCGCTGAGCATGAGTAGTAGCATACTTGGCAGAGTTCGCATTTGCCCTTCATCGTAGGCTTCTCGCCCTGCATCTGTAGAATGTAGATGGGGCATGATGCTACGCAGGCGCCGCAGAACGTGCAGAGGTCACGATTCAGCACTTCGGATATGAGCGATCCGAACAGCTTCGGCCTGGCTACGGTTTCCGTCTGCATGTGACGCACTTTGCGCGGAACGGCTGTGCATCACTGATAGGCGTTTCGCATATAGCCTAAGGGCAATTCGTCGACGAGTAGTCGCTAATGGGGTGACCAGAGCACCATTCTCCCCTTGGTCATCTCCTTGGCCAGCTTCTCGATTGGGCCGTGTTTGATGCATCTGGCCATGCAGTGCTTCACACACGCTGGTTCAAGACCTTCGCTCGTACGGCTCACGCACAAGTTACAGAGTTCAGTGGGAGACGGGATGAAGGAAAGATACGGTCTGCCATTGGGCAACATTTGGACCATTTCGGTGACCCGTATTCCCACCATTTCCTTTGGTCTGCGGTACTCTTGGGCACAGGCCACTTGACAAGTGAAGCAGCCTGTGCAGTACTCGTAGTCTATCAAGAGACCATACTTTGTTCCCTTACTCATGACTGGCATCCTCGGATGAAACCTTGTAGACTTTGCAGAGAAGATGCTTGATCGGTGCACCTAGGCCGTCTTTTCCTTGGTACCCCATTGGAATGAGCTGGTTGACGTTCGATTTCCAGACATCGAACATTGTTGGCTCCGCTCCTTCCTTCTCAGGGAACCACCAGCCGTGCTCTGCCATCACCATCCATTCAGGCACCACGAGAGTGACTTTAGCTTTGAATCTGCATTTCCCAAGCCAATTTTCAACCCAGACCCACTCCCCATCGGTGATTCCCAGCGACCCTGCTGTGTCGGGGTGGATCTCAACAAGTGGGTGTGGATGGATCTGTCTCAGCCAGGGAATGTTTCTGTGTTCTGAGTGGAAGTAGACCGGCGACCGTCTTCCGGTGGATAAGATCAGCGGATACTTCTTCGCAAGCTCGGGTTGGCTGATGGGTGTGAATGGGGGCTCTTCGTAGTGGGGCAGAGGCTCCAGTCCCCACTCTTCACGGAGGGAGGAGTATAGCTCGACCTTCCCGGATGGGGTTTGGAATCCGGGTTTTCTGTCCTTGCGTAGCAGTCCCTTCTCGAACCGGTGATATGGATGGCTTGGGTGGCCTTCTGGCGGCAGAGCCCAGCCGCCTTTCTTCTGTAGTTCATGGAAGGTCATGCCGGACGGCTTTAGGATTTCATCGAAGAGATCGTGAATCGTATTCCATTTGAAATCAGGGTCAAATCTCTTGGCTAACTCGAAGTTTATCTCGACGTCTGGTTTGCATTCGCCCACGGTTATTGTCTTGTTGATTGTCTGAAGGGGGACCCACCAAGTCCTGACCCCGTCCTTTTCCAAGAAGGTCGCCGCTGGAAGGACGATGTCGGCCAGCTGGGTTGTGGGCGTGTGAAATAGGTCGACGGCGACCACGAATTCAAGCTTCTTGATCGCTTCAACCCATCTCTTGGGGTCCATGCCTATGCCCGCAATAGGGTTGCACGTCTGTATCCACATGCCCTTGATGGGGTAGGGGTCTCCCGTGAATATCTGCTCAAGAGCTAGATCTGTCTGGGCCCGCCAGATGAATTTGTTCAGAGGCCCGTATCGATCTGCTCCAATCCTTTTCTTGTCAACTTCCTTTGACTTGAGCTTGATCACTCCTTCCGCCCCAGGGAGAGCATACGCAACCGCGTCGAACGCATAGCGAGAGATCACGTTCCCGCCGGGTACGTCCAAGTTTCCGGTTATGCACCAGAGACAGGTGATTGCTTGGGATGTGGGAGTGATTGCGGGAGTCATGTCGATAGGGACCCCCCAATGTATGGATGCCGGCTTGCTCTTTGCGTATAGAACCGCTGCTTCCCTGATATCTTTCTCAGAGACCCAGGTGATTTCTGCTACACGTTCAGGCGGATACTTGTTGACTTCCTCGCAGAACAAGTCCCAGACAGTTCTAGCCTGGACCGGAGTTCCATCTTTGAGATTGACTTCAAAACTACCTCTCAGTTCCGGCTTCGCGTCGGGTGACTTGTACGCAACCTTGTCTGACTCCCAGATAGTCGGGATTCCTCTTCCGGCGTCCCAGACGATGAAGTTGTTCCGAGATCCGCCATCTACCAAGTCACTCTCTCGAAGCAGTTTCCCCGTATCACGTCGAATCAGATGATGCCCGTTGGTCCATTTTTCAACGAAGCTTTCATCGTATAGCTTCTCGTTGATTATGACGTTCAGGAAACCCATCGCCAAGGCGCCGTCTGTTCCTGGTCTGAGCCTGAGCCAATTCGTGGACCTCGATGCAAACCAAGACAATCGCGGATCGATCGCGATGATCTTCGCGCCTCTTTTCATGAGGTCGATTATCCAGTGACCGAACACGTTGTCCGGGCATGTGGCCGGGATATTGTAGCCCCAGATTACTATGCACTCGGGGGTCTTGTACGCCGGATTCTCGTAGCGATTGGTCAGCCACTGAGCGGCGTCGAGTATGCAGTAGTCGCCCTGGACGGTTTCGACGGCTGAAATTCTTGGACTGTAGCAGGCGATCCCACTCAGGCTGAACATAACGTTCGGGCTACCATAGGCGTAGGCGAGCATGCATATCCATGGCCCGATGTCCCTACCGGTTCCCATGGAGAAGATGAAGCTCTCCGGACCATGATCCTGACGTATCTTCTTCATTCGTCTCTCTATGAGGTTGAAAGCCTCATCCCAGGAGATCTCCTCCCACTTTCCTTCGCCACGCTCTCCAACGCGTTTCAGTGGACGCGTGAGCCGGTTTGGGTGATACACGTATTGTGTGATTGCTAGGGCTCTTGCACAGAGACGACCCTGATTCCACGGATGATCTGGATCGCCTTCGATCTTGACCAGCTTGCCATCCTCAACGTATGCCAGGACCCCGCAGCCGCCGTGGCAGCCAGGTCCAGCGGACCAGGTTGTAGTGCGAAAAACCTGGACGTTCTTTCGGCTCATTGCTGGGGTCCCTTTTCCGGATGCTATCGCACCGGACAGGAAATCCCTACTCTAGCCATAACCATTATGGAGATGCGACCGCTGGGCATCTAATGCAATTGACTTGGAGAACGAGTCAGTGGTCTCCTATTTCTCCTGTGAAAGCCTTCGCGAGACTGCTTCCCCAGTCGCCAATAGGCTCCATTCTTCCGTCGAAGAATCTTAGCACTGGTGGCTCGTACACGAATTTCAGCCCTTTCACCAAGTCCCGATGCTTGTACAACCAGTTTATCCTGTCAACAGCGTATTCAATATGCGATATTGTGTAGACTCTCCTTGGAACTGCGATCCTTGTCAGTTCCATGTCAGCCAGCACTTCCTTGCCCTCTCTGTCTCTGTCCGTTGAAACAGTTCCTCTCTCCATGCTTCTTATCCCGGAGCTGATGTAGAGCGCGGCAGCCAATGATCCAGCCGGATATTGAGATTGAGGAACGTGTGGAAGGAACTTCATCGCATCCAAGTGACAGGCCAATCCGCCTGGTGGAGTGACTACGGGGATTCCAGTTTCAACGAGTCGTCCAACAAAGTACTTGACCTGCTCGACGGCACAGCCCGCGACGGCGGGATCCACCATTTCTCTGACTCCAACGGTCATGGCACCAATCTCTCTCATGGACATCCCGCCATATGTGTAGAAACCTTCGTAGACTGGAAGCCACGGTCTGATCTTGTCGAATAGTTGCTTGTTGTTTGTCGCTATCATGCCGCCTCTAACGCAGGTATTCTTCCTCCCACTCATGTAATAGAGATCGATGAGGCTGCATATCTCTCGGACTATTTCGGCAACGGTCTTGTTCTCGTATCCTTTTTCACGTTGCCTTATCATGTAGGCGTTCTCGCAGATCAGACTCCCGTCCAGAACCAGCATTATGCCATGTCTATCGCAGATCTGTCTTATTTCCCTCAGATTCGCCATCGAAAAAGGCTGACCGCCGATCAGGTTTGTCGTTGCTTCCATCCGAACGTAGGGGACCTTGTCCTTCCCGTGTTTCTCGATTGCTTTCCTCAGCTTGTTGGGATCCATGTTTCCTTTGAACGGATTGGAACTCTCTGTCTTCAACGCCTCGTCATAGTAAATCTCCAAGCACGCGGCCCCAGCGAGCTCAATATGAGCCCTAGTCGTGGTGAAGTGGTAGTTTGTTGGGATAACGTCACCTGGCTTCACGAAGACCTTCGTCAGTAGGTGCTCGGCAGCCCTTCCCTGGTGAGTATTCATCACGTGCTTGTAGCCAAGAACGTCCTCCACAGCTTTGGCAAACTCATAGAAGGTCATGCTGCCGGCGTAGGCGTCATCGGCATTCATCATGCCGGCGAACTGGTTGTCGCTCATCGCATTGACGCCGCTGTCCGTCAGCATGTCCAGGAAGATGTCCTTGGTCTTGAGGAGAAAGGTATTGTAGCCCGCCTCGGCTATGGCTCGAAGGCGCTCCTCCACCGGGACCAGGGAGATTCTCTGCACCATTCGTGCCTTGTGCATCTCAACCGGAACTTCTTTGCCCGAAGAGAACTTTATCGACATCACGGACACCAGAAATGCTCGTGCCTTCGAACGAATATAACCTCTGTTGCGATCAGGCTGGACAATTGTCCATCAGGCCTCAGAAAAGCCTAAATTTCGTCCAGGCCAGCGGCTTAGATCATGACAGATTCTGCACACTTGGAAATTGATGAGCTCGACCGCAGAATACTCTCGATCTTATGTGACGAGTCGCGTGCGTCGTCACGGAAGATAGCTCAACGATGCAAAGTCTCAGTGGGAACGGTTCTCGCCCGAATCAAGCGTCTAGAGCAGGCGGGGGTCATAAGAGGATACACGGCCCTTCTGGACCACGAGAAGTTGGGCTATCAATTGACCGTGATTGCCGAGATCTCGGTGTCCAAAGGAAAATTCCTAGAGATGGAACAAGCCATAAGGAAGCATCCGAACGTCTGCGCAGCTTACGATATCACTGGACTGACAGATGTTTTCGTGGTTGCGAAGTTTCGGACGCGTGATGAGCTGGGCAAGTTCACCAAAGCCATGTTGGCCATGCCTTTCGTTGACCGGATGAACACGCATCTCGTGCTGACGACGATAGAAGAGGACTTCCGACTACTCTGAGCGCAGCATCATCAATAGTCTCGTGACTAGAGACTCCGACTCGACAAGCTCAGTCGCTGAGGAGTTGCCTGACTTTTCGATTGATCTCCTCGGTTGAGCATGCGATTACCGAATCGTATCCTTCCACGATCGGCTTACCGTGGATGTCGGTGGCTGTTCCACCTGCCTCGCGGAGTATCAGTAGTCCTGCAGCGATGTCGACCATTCTGCTGTTCCTCGAGAAGTCGAGAAAGCCGTCTAGCGTTCCACAGGCCGTGTAGGCCAGAGATATTGCACAGGATCCAACGCTCCGGAAACTGTTCAGAGTGAGACCGAACTTGCGGAACGCTTCAACGAACTTATTGAATTTCGTCTCGTCCGCGGCTGTGTGGAGGTCCATATCGAACAGGCACTCTCCGAATGCTCTTTTCCGGTTGGTCTGAATTCTCTCGCCATCCAAGAATGCGCCTCGTCCCTTCTCCGCGGAGAACATCTTACGGGTCATCGGCTCGTAGACCGCCGCAATCGCCGGCTCATCAGCCGGTACGGTTCTGACTTCGACGGAGACGGTGAAGAGTGGGATGCCACGCTTGTAGTTCGAACTCCCGTCGAGCGGGTCAAGGACCACTCGGTACTTTGGCTTGCCGAATACGACGTGTCCTGCCTCTTCAGACATGACTTCCACGTTTCCGATTCTTTCCAATCCTTTCAGGACGATCTGCTCAGAGAGAGCATCGGCGCCGATGGTTTCATCTCCGGAGTGTCCGACGCCAACTGTCTTGGACATGTCTTTCTTACCGAACTCTCTTGCAAGCGCATCCCCGGCCTCGCGCGTGA
>Ga0315289_10005869_pt1 | contig 18064 bp, 18 predicted proteins | sample YL17G11_40_MG_FD_203452 | JGI IMG/M metagenome (GOLD analysis project Ga0315289, IMG submission 203452) | Sediment microbial communities from Yellowstone Lake, YNP, Wyoming, USA - YL17G11_40 | ecosystem: Environmental > Aquatic > Freshwater > Lake > Sediment | place: USA: Wyoming | collected... | reverse complement strand
ACAGCAGCAGACGCGGATCCGCCACGACGCCCGCGGCTGCGCCGACCGCCTCCGTGACATCCATGCAGGTTTCCCCTTCCACGCGCGCCGGCCTCGTGGGACACGCATCCAGCCAGGGCAGAAGCCGCCGCGTGTTGTCATGGACTTTGCAGGCCAGTTGCAGGCCCCACAGGCCGACCCGGGCACCATTCGATCCGGGGGACTCGAGGAAGCTCATATCGTCGCTCAGCAGCACCATACCCGCGTGGGCCAGGGCGAGTCCGGTTGTCGTTTTGCCGGTCCCGCTGACACCGGCGAGAAGAACCCCCGCCATCGCGCCCCGCCATGCGAAGGCAAGCGAAGCGGCGTGGATCACGAAATGCCCATGATGGGCCAGAAGCTCACACAGCAGCGGGATGAGGCAGCCATCATAGGCACAACCCTCCTGCCCGGGCTCGCACAGGATCTCCGCGACCCTTCGCTCGAAGTCCAGTCGGCCCCAGGCCCGCCCCGGCAAATACACAACCCTTTGCCCCGCGGCCGCGTAATACTCGCTCGGTATGCCGCCGCGCAGCAAGCCGCTCCAGAACAGGCGCAACGACTCGCCCTTCCAGCCGGACGGCTCTGAGCCATACCGCACCGATAAATGAAAGGGTGCTTCGCCAGATCCTTCCGGGCAAGGCCGTAAAACATCCTGCACCGGCCCCAGCAGCCGCGCAGAGTCAGATGTCACCCTGACAGGGATTTGGCCGATCGTGAAGTGATCTGCCTGTGGATGCACAGTTTCGGCGTCTCTGTTCCTACGCCGGCAGAGCCCCGGTGACGACCGGCAGCTCGCCTTCCGTGACATCCTGGAGCCACTGCTCTCTCTCCAGTTTCGGCTCGGCGTAGACCTTCTTTTCAGGCTGCTCGACTACATCCTCACTACGCTTCTGCATCGACCAGACTCCTTAACAGCCAGATGACAAAACCCTCCCCGTTTCCGTCAGGCTCCATCAGAGTACAGACGGTCCATCGCCACGACTCCCGATGCCCTCCAAGCCCCTTGCTCGTTACGTGGGCACAGCTCCCGTGACTACTGGGAGTGCACCCTCCGTCACGTCGCGAAGCTCTTGGGCCTTCTCCAACCTGGGCTCGACGTAAACCTTCTTCTCCGTCCGGTCGTCGACCTTGCCTGCATCCTTCATCCACAGCTCCTTGACAACAGGTAATGAAGCCATACTCTGTGCGACCGATTATACACGGCGATCCGCCCCTGTCCAGCCCTCGTGTGTCAACAAATTTTGCCGACCCCGAGCGGTCATCTAAACTGCTGCCCATTCCTCACGGCAAACCCCCCACGTTCGCGGCGGTCCCATACGTGAGGATCTCGACCGTGTTGCCTTTGGGCGGCTCGCAGAGGCAGGCCTCCCCCACCGTTATCCAACTGTGCGCGTGCAAACGCTTCGGGTCCACGGACGGCGGAAACACCGCCACGTGGAAGATCGCATCGATACCGGCCAGCCGCAGAAAGTGATACAGCACGAGGCTCCGGCGCAGGCAGGCCCGGCGACGCATGTGCCTTGGCCGTTCGAGCCGGCGCGCCACGAGTGCCGAGATCGCCTCCGGCGCGACGCCCCTGTACGAACGCCGCGGCCGGCGCGGAGTCAGCAGACGCAACGTCCGTTCCAGCGTCAGCAGCCGGTCCAGGATCGGAATCAGCGCCGCGACGATCCAGATATGCAGCGAGAGCATTCGGCTCATCCCGGTTGACAATCCTTCACGGCACAATGACAACGATCCCCTCCCGCAGGAGACTCTCGGCCAGTCGCAGGATGTCCGCCTCGAGCTTCTCCCGCGACACGTCGTACTCCTCCTGGAACCGACCGAGGATCTCACCGAGCGTGCGCCCGCCCTCCAGCGCGTCCAGGAACGCCCGGGTCGTTTCGTTGCACGTGTGAAGCTGTCCCGTGCGAAGCGAGAGAATCACGGTGTCTTCCTCCGGCCCAAGCGATTGATACGTGATCTCGTCCGCGCGCCGCAGGTGACTCATTTCGTCCAGCATGGCCTTCCCCATAACTGCCTGCCCTTGTCCGTTCAAAACCGGGTGCATGGTAGCCGGTCCGCGCGCCCGCGTAAAGCAGATTCGCCGTACCCCCGGGCGATCGCAGCCGCCTTTTAGAAGATGTCCGCGTAGGCGAGGCGCTGGGCCAGGGACTGGGCGAAGCCGGAGAGGTCGGGAAAGAGCACCTCCGTGCTGATGTTCATGCCGCGCAGCTCCCGCAGGATACGATTGCGCTCTTTTTTGTCGGGTTTGAGCACGATCTTGTGGAGATGGGCCCGGAGGGCGGCATCGTCGTGGTTGTAGCTCTGCCGCAGGTTCTCGACAAACGGCCGGCAGATGTCCCCCGAGATCAGGAACAGGGCCTGCTGGATGATCAAGCGGCGGTTAAGCCGGAAGGGATTGACCACAAAGACCAGCGGCATCGGCTCTTCCGCAAGGAGCAGATAAGCCACGACGGCCAGGTCATCCAGCTTCTCCCACCGCCGGCGGACTGTGAGAATATTGTCCATTCCGGCGAGCCTCTGCTGCAATTCGTGGAGTCGTTCGCCCCCACCGCCGGCCCGGATGGCGCTCTTGACCCGCTCGGAGCTGTTGACCGCCGCCGCATCGAACGCCCAGACCGCCCCGTCGAGGTCGTCGGCCAGGGCGAAGAAGACCGCCACGTAAAAGGAGTACGTCCAGTCGAGCAGGCGGGTGGGCGCGCCGTAATGCCGCATCAGCGCCAGCCATTCGAGCACGTCGTCCTTGTCCGGCTCGTTCTCCAGGTACAGGCCGCCCTTGCGCTGAAACTCGCGGATCATCTCCATCTCGTACTGCGCCTTCCTGGCGTCCGGCACGGCGTAGTCCTCGAACGCTCTCTCCAGCTTCGTCTCGAGGGTCGAGCACGCTTTGTCGCCCCGGAAGATCCAGTAACAGCCGGAGCCCGGAGCCGGACAGGAGTACCGCCTATGCCGGTCCTCGATATCCTCCCACGTCCGCGCCACGTCCGGCGTGTACCACGTCTGCTCTTCACATCCCCCATTAGCCGCCATTGCGCCCCCTTTCTTTTGCCGCGTCCAGCCCTTGTCAAAGCGTGCGGGCCTTACTGCCGCCACCCGCCCGGCGACTTTGCGTCCGTCTGTCATTCCGAGCGAAGCGAAGCATCCGGCTTGCAAACCAGGAATGGCCCACCTTGCTGAACGTATTTGTCCGCCGTGGGCCGGATGCCTCATTGCGCTCTACGCCCCGAACAGCCTCTGGCGGAAAATGAAGAACACCGCCCCGAGGATGCACAGGCCCGCCCAGAGATAGTCCAGGCGCAGCCGCTCCTTCATATAGAACAGGGAGAAAGGCACGAACACGGCGAGTGTGATCACTTCCTGCAGGATCTTCAACTGGCCCACATTCATGGTCTGATGCCCGATCCGGTTGGCCGGGACCTGGATCATATATTCGAAGAACGCGATGCCCCAGCTCACCACGGCCGCAACGAACCACGGCCGGTGGGCCAGGTTCTTCAAATGCCCGTACCAGGCAAATGTCATGAAGATGTTGCTGCAGCACAGGAGAAACGCCGTCCTGAGAATCACTCGCATATCATGCCCTTCAACATCGATTCAACCTGCTCGCACCCGCGGCACACATCTCGCCGCCGGTCGGCACGGATATTATACACGGAGAGCACCCTGTGTGTTGAGTCTCGAGTTTTTGGCGGGAGGAAAACAGGGGCCCGAAGGAGGTGCCGGGCGGGCGTCGCCTTCGGCATCTCACATATAGTCGACCAATCGGGTGATGCGGCCGTTGCGAACGGTGAAGAAGGACGCCCCCCGGAATCTCATCTCTGCGCCGGCCTTTTTCCCATCCGGCAGGGCCCTTCAATAATCCCGGAAGGGCCGGATCCATTCGTGCCAGTCGTCGGCGGTGACGCCGCCGGCCCGCGTCCACGGACCCGCCGTGTTGAACGATTTGCTCCACTTGAGCGTCCACAACTCCTTGAGGCCGGCCTTGCGGGCGGAGGCGTCCGCAAAGACGCAGCCGACGAAGCCGTCGTGCCGATTGATGCAGCAGCGGGCCATGTCCTGATCGGTCCAGGCGGCGAACTCATTCGCCGAGGGCGGAGTCGTCGCCAGCGGCCACAGGTCGAACCGTAAGGCATCGATGAACAGCGGCACGTTGTTGGCGCTCTTCACGTTGGTGAGCAGACCCCAGTAGTTCCGGCGTGCGTCCTCGGAGTCCAGCGGCCGGCTCAGGAACCAACTGTTGAGCCCATAGCTGCCGCACACACCATTGGGGCCGGCATTGTAGCCCATGTAGGGGTCCCGGAAAATACCCCAGGCGTTGAAGATGTTGAGCGTGGTCGCCCCGACCCCGCGTTCGTCCATAATCGGCTTGGTGGCCGTCGGACAAAACCAGGTCTTGTTCTGCTTCCAGTCCTTGAGCGAGTCCGGCAGTTGGAACAGCCACCACCAGCCGGTGTCGCTGATGCCGCTCCAGAGCTTGCCGCTGTTAGCCTCGGCGTACATCGTGCAGACCATGCCCCACTGCCGCAGGTTCGCCGTGCACCCGATCGTCCGCGCCTGCTCTCTCACATGCGCCAGGGCCGGCATCAGAATAGACATCAGCAGCGCAATGATCGCAATCACCACCAGAAGCTCGATCAGGGTAAAGCCTTTTCTCTCGCCCATACGTCACCCCGGTTCCGTGATCTCAATGAGTGATAATTGTTGATTTGACAAAGACCCTGCCTGAGGTGCCCACACCGGCACTCGCACAACACCCCTATTATACCAACCGCCCTGGTGTCCAACATTAAAAAGCAAGCACCAAATCTACAAACCCAAGACAACCATCGCCGCTTCGTGCCTCATAAAGCAGCAAAGCGATTCCGTGTTGTGGCCTTTGAGCTTTGCTATTCCGCGGCACCTGAATTCCCTCGGCGAGCTCGTGACAAGCGCCGGCTTGCCGACGGTTCGTCGCGAATACGATGAAGCCATCGCCAATACGTTCGGTCTTGACGCTGCCACGCGACGCGTACAGCAAACAGCGTGAGAACCTGAGGCCCAATACACCCACGTTGCAGCCCCGGTGCCGTCATCCGAGCAGTCACGCAGTGCCGCGGAGACTCTATTTGCTCGCTTTGACCTGGACACTGGCGATTCTCCCCCGGAGAACGCTGTCCGCCTCGGCCATGGGGAAGGGACCTTCGGCCATCACGGTGATTTCGCGAAAGCCGCCTTCTTTTATCGCATTCAGGTACTCTTGTCTTTCTGAAGCCACCGCCAGCCACTGTGCCCACATCTTGTCGACCTTCGCCAGAGCGTCATCGGGAAACCGCCCTGTAGTGACGAGGTCGGATACGAACATGCTGCCGCCCGGCTTCAGAACCCGGTGCACTTCCCGGAACACAGCCGGCTTGTCCGGTGCGTGATTGATGACGCAATTGCTGATGACCACGTCAACGGAGTCGTCCGCGACCGGCAGTTCCTCGATTTGGGCCACTCGGAACTCCACGTTCTCGTAGCCGCCTTTTCTCGCGCTGGCCTTTGCCTTCTCGACCATTTCGGGCGTTATGTCCAGGCCGATGACCCGGCCCCCGGGCCCCACCCGCTGCGCCGCAAGGAACGCGTCCAAGCCGCCCCCGCAGCCGAGGTCCAGGATGGTCTGTCCCTGCTTCAGTTGCGCCAGCGCCGCAGGATTTCCGCAGCCGTGCGTGACCGCCGCCTCTTCGGGCACACTTCTCATTTCCTGCTCGGTATACCCAATGGACCTGGCATACTCAAAGGAATTGTGAGGTCCACCCTGACCGCCCGAATTCTCCTGCGACGCAACTCGGGCATATTGCTCCTTCACCTGTTTTTTGACGTGTCCTTTGTCCTTCACAGTCTATTCGACCTCCAACAGCATCGGGTCCTATATGCTAATTGCCAATGAGTATTCCCGGTATATGCCAACATCCGGGTGGCAGCCTCAAGGCCAAAGGCCTTGGGGATGGTCGGACGGTCAGTGCGCAGGACCATCTCCAAACGGCGCTTGACTTCGCCGAGCCCAGTTGAGTCGAGGCTGCCAGCCGGCACATATGAAATCTTCATAATGTGTATTACTCGGCGGTCCGGCCGCCATCCACAAGCATCGTATGACCCGTGACATAGGAGGCGGCATCGGAGCACAGCCACACCACGGCCTGCGCGATCTCCTCCGGCGCCGCCATTCTCCCGATAGGGCTTGCGGCCTTGAACTGGGCCTCACGGGCCGGGTCGCCCGCGATGCGGTGCCGGATCATGGGCGTGTCCACAATGCCGGGACATACGGCGTTGATCCGGATCCCGTCGGTGATGTACTCCAGCGCCGCGGACTGCGTGAGTCCCAGCACGCCATGACTGCCGGCGGCATAGGCGGACGCAAAACGCGAGCCCCTCAGCCCTACGGTCGATGCGGTGTTCACGATGACGCCCCCGCGCTGCTTGAGCATTTGTGCGATCTCATATTTCAGGCACAGCCACGTACCCTTGAGATTCGTGCCGATGACACGATCCCAGTCCTGCTCGCTGCAATCGGCGGTGCGTGCCGGCCCGCCGGCAATCCCGGCGTTGTTGTGAGCACAATCCAACCGGCCGCAGGTCGCCACCACCTTGCTCACAAGGGCTTCCACTTCCGATGCTCTCGCGACGTCAGCTCGCACGAAGATCGCCTGCCCACCGGCGTTGTGGACGATGGACACCGTCTCTTCTCCGCCCTCGGCCGCAATGTCCGCCACCACCACGTTCGCCCCTTCCCCGGCGAACGCCACACAAGACGCTCGGCCGATGCCCGATGCACCGCCCGTCACGAGCACGACTTTCCCTTCGAGTCCGGTCTTCATAGCCTGCCTCCTGCATAACCGCTGCTGCTATCGTCTCCGCATAAAAAGTACGGCAACCGCCGACCAGAATGCAGCTCCATCGCCGGCACAACCGCTGATGTTATCACAAGGGGCACGAACCAGCAACCGCCGCCATCGCCCCCGCAGCACCCGCTCGCAATGGCGGCCTGATTCAACCGACCTCACACGCCTGCTGACATCGTGCCCTTATCAATCACTCCAACGGACGGATTTTCAGCTCTGCGACCGCATAAAACCTCGGCTCGGCAGTCTATGCCGGTTTGTCATCCTGAGCGAAACGAAGGATCTGGGCTACGGAGGAAGAATCGGCCATGTTGCGCAAGATGCTTCCCATGCGTGGATCGGATGCTTCGCCCCGCTTTGCGGCGTTCAGCATGACAACGAAATCGGTCAGTTTGAGTCAATCATTCTTGACCCCCCGCGTGGCCCAGGCGCGTTTGTCTACGGGCGGGGGTTTCCAGGAGGTGAGCTTGGCCAGCAGGGCCTCGGGCGACTCGTCTACCAACAGCAACTCGCGATTGGCCGGATCGATGAACCCCTGCTCGACCGCGTGGTCGATGAAGCGAATCAGGTGATCGAAGTAGCCGTGAACGTTGAGCAGGCCGCAGGGTTTGGTGTGCAAACCGAGCTGCGCCCAAGTCAGGGCCTCGAAGAACTCTTCCACCGTGCCAAAGCCGCCCGGCATGGCGATAAAGGCATCGGCTAACTCAGCCATGAGGGCCTTGCGCGCGTGCATCGTCTCGACGACCCGCAGCGATGTCACGCTGGTCAGACCCAGCCCTTTGTCCATGAGGTCCTTGGGAATCACGCCGATCGCCTCGCCGCCGCCCTGCAGAACCGTCTCGGCCAGAACGCCCATCATCCCGATCCGCCCGCCGCCGAAGACCAGCCCAATGCCCCGCTTGACAAGCGCGCCACCGAGCGCCCGGGCCGCCTCCGCATACCCGTCGTGCCCTCCGACCCCACTGCCGCAATATACACAAACACGCTTTAGCATTGATGATTGATAAACGATGATTGATTCTTTCTACCGCGTGCACGCCACACCGCGGCCATCTTCCAAATCCACACGGTTCACAATTCCATATGCGAAAGGGGCAGTTTATGTTCAGCAGGCAGGCGTGTCAAAATCAATCTGCACGACGGGAGGCCCGGAGTGCGACTACATTTTGTGGCGGGCAGGCTTACTGCACTTGTCATGCTGAATGAAGTGAAGCATCCGGGCCCAGAACGAAAGAGCCCAGGGGATCAACCCCCGACACGCCACGTCGATCCATCGGCCGTGTTTGAAGCAGACTTGCTCGAAATGGACGGACCTCTCGAACCCGAACTTCTCCTGGAGCCGGATCCTTGCCTCTTGCAGCCTGTTCGGTCATAATGCCGGCAGGTGAAGCAAGGATCAATGGCATGCATATGAAAGGCCGAGACAGCTATGTTGTTTCCAAGATCCTGGGCTGCGATCGTAATGATGCTGCTGGGCGCATCGCCGGCCGGCACATTCGCCGCCGGACCCTTGCGGGTCTGCACGACAAACCCACGCTATTTCACTGACGGCAGCGGCAAGGCCATCCTGCTGACCGGCTCTCACACGTGGGGCAATCTCCAAGACTATACGTACGACAAGCTGCCCTCGCCTCCCGCCATGGACTTCGGCGCCTATCTCAGCTTCCTGCTGCGGCAGCACCACAACTTCTTCCGGCTGTGGGCCTGGGAGAGTTCCTTCAATCCCGATGCGAAACAAGGCACGATCGTCTACGACCCGATGCCGTACCAGCGGCCCGGACCCGGCCTGGCCCTCGACGGCAAACCCAAGTTCGATCTGACGCTCTTCAACCCGGCGTACTTCGACCGCCTGCGCAGCCGCGTCCTGGCCGCCCGGGACAGCGGCATCTACGCGTCCATCATGCTCTTCAACGGGTTCAGCATCGAAGGCAAGGGAAATGTCGGCGGCGGTCCCTGGCAGGGACATCCCTTCAATCCCCAGAACAACATCAACGGAATTGACGCCGGCACAGGCACTGCCATTCACACCCTTGCCAACTCGACGATCACTGCCCTCCAGGAAGCCTACGTGCGCAAGGTCATCGATACCGTCAACGACCTCGATAACGTGCTTTATGAAATCTCGAACGAGGATAGCGGCACCCCGGCCGACACGGCGTGGCAGATTCACATGATTCGGTTCATCAAGAGCTGCGAGGCCGCGAAAGCCAGGCAGCATCCGGTAGGCATGACGGTGCAATGGCCGGAAGGAAACGACGCCGTCCTATTGGCAAGTCCCGCCGATTGGATCTCGCCTAATGCGAAGCGGCCCACGGCCGACGGACACAAGGTCATTCTCAACGACACGGATCACTCCTACTTCTGGATCGGTCTGAAGGCGGACGGAATCGCTGCGCAGCGGGCCTGGGCCTGGGAGAATTTCACGCGCGGCAATCAATGTCTCTTCATGGACCCGTACCTCGATCCGAGCCACGACCCGGGGCGCAATACCCCGGCCGATGGCAAGGCGGACCCCTACTGGGACACGCTGCGCGACGCGCTGGGGCGAACGCGGGCCTACGCCGAGCGCATGAACCTTGCCGGCGCGGTCCCACACGACGAACTCGCCTCCACCGGGTTCTGCCTGGCCCATCCGGGCAAAGAGTACCTGGTTTATCTACCGCAAGGCGACGCAGTGACGGTGGACCTCTCCGCCGCATCGGGGATGCTGAATACGGAATGGATGAACGCAGCCGAAGGAACCACCGTCCGCGCGGAACCGACCGCAGGCGGCGGCCGGCGGACTCTGAAGGCCCCCTTCCCGGGCGATGCCGTTCTGTACTTGTGGAGTGAATGAGACACCGGCGAAAGTCAACGCGTGGGTTGAGGACCTGCCCTACAGCCTCAGATCCCGTTGGCTCTTTTCATGTGACGTGGGATCGACGAGCCGTTGTGTGGCTCACGACTGGGGGAATGCGTGAAAGACGACGGCTCGCGGGGCGCGGAAGATCGTACCGTGGTGGGCCTCCGGCGGCACTTTCACCTCGTCGGTCCTGTCGGTCCAGTGGACAAGGTCCTTCGAAGTGGCCAGGCCGAAGCGGTTTGTGCCCAGGCGGAACCGGTCGAAGTAGAGCCACCACTCGCCGCCGACTTTCGGCAGCGTCGGACCCTCCACCCACTGCTTCGGCTGCGCGCTCGAGCCCGGGCCCGCCACCGGCTCCGTCCAAGGCCGGCTCGGATCGGCGGGCGAGCGGAACTTCGGCAGGAAGGGATTCGTCAGATCGCCCGGCGCCGAGGTTAGGCGGATGTTCTTGCCGCCGAGTTCCGCAAGCTGCTCATTCTTGACTGCCATCACCCAGCGGTCATCAGTGGGGTCCGCCGTGCCGCGGTCGTCGAACGCCATGCACGCATCGATCTCGCTGCAGCCGGGCGAGAAAAACGCCTGCGCGCCCGTGAAATTCTGAAAGTCCGACGTCCGCGAGATGAACGTGCGGTGGTGGCGCGTATCGGGTTTGACCTTGCGATTCGGGTCCTTCTCCAGCCCGCCGGAGTTGTGGCCCCCGTCGCCCTCCACGCCGGCCGTCGCCGAAGACCAGAGAATGGCGTAATTTTTCTGTACGGGGTCGCAGTGAACTTCCGGCGCCCAGGTGTTCGCCGGCTGGTCGTTGCCGGGCCAGTTCCGGAACGGCTGCACGCGCACGGGCTCGGACCACTGCTTTAGATCGGGCGAGCCGGCGGCGCCGAAACACGTGCCGACCCAACTGGAGGTCCAGACCATGCGGAACCTGCCATCGTGAAAGAGGATCGAAGGGTCCCGCGTGAGGTTCTGACCCGGCCAGTCCGGCGGCGTGAAGATGGGCCGGCCGTCGTCGAGGTCCTGGAACGTCCGCCCGTCCGCGCTGCAGGCCAGATAAACGCCCGTCTCCCCGTTGCCCTTGAAGTAACTGAGCAGGAACACGTCATCGCCGGCCCCCGCACAGTCACAACAAGCCCAGCTTATTGCGACAATAACGACCCAGATGTACCCCTTCATCACGTCTTCACCTCTCTCAAACTCCCGCGCCCAACGTGGGAACACCAAAGAAACGGGCCTGCCAAACGACGCTCGCGAATTATATGCAGCATCCCCCGCCGCCGCAAGCGTCTGCCGGGAACGGAGACGCCATACGCGTCTGCGAGGCAGCGACGATGCCGAATGGGACCTCTAAGAGATGGAGAGAGGAATGCGGTCGCCGGGAATCGGGACGTCCGTAAACTCGCGAAGATCGGCCGTGTCCACTTCTCCGCTCTTCGTGAGTCGGAGATCGGCGTCAGTCAACGGCGAAGGCTCGCCTCGTGCTGCGGCGCCCTCGATTGGGCCGGCCGGCTTCTCTGCGAACCCTTGCAGGGGCGAAAACAGTTGGCTCATCTCCTCTTTGAGGATCGCCATTTCCCGACTGGCAGGGCCCAAGTCGAGACCGCAAGCCCTGTGCTCTTTCGCCACGGCTTCGGCCGATTGCCAACTCTGTTCGAGCAATGTCCCCCATTCGGGCCGAAGAACTCCCAGGACGAGGGCGACAATGTAGTCTTCCGGCTTCAGGAAACTGACGAATCGGAGTTGCTCATGCAAAGGATCAATCACACCGGCAACAAGGTTCGATCCGAGCGAGCCGCGACAGGTGGTATCGTGGCTGACGAACAGGTAATTCGCCGCGTGCGCCGAGACCCACGCGAGCGTGGAACAGACCATCAGCCAGGCAACGTACTTGACCCACTGGTGGGTGGAAGCGGGTGCGCCGGTCGCGGTCTGCCCATGAAGGAACCGGATGTCCAGATAGCGGACCAGCACCAGGGTCGCCACGGTAATCCAGAACACCACATCCGCCGCGTGAAAGAAGCCCCTTTTGTTCTCGAAGATGAAAATGATGGAGAAGGCAAGAACTGCATTTCCCAGAAGCATCCACCAGAGTCGCGCCAGGACTCCCGACGCTGCGCTTTGCTTGTCGATGGCTTGGCGATCGTGTCCCGACATAGGCCACCTCACGAAAATCACACCACGATATCGATCAGATGGCGGCCCGACCACCCCAACGCGCCTGTGAGGCTGTTGCGAACCTCACACCCTTCAACGCGCCACTGTAGTGGAGCGGGACGAGGCTGTCAAGATTTTTTGAAAAGCGCCAGCCGCAAATCATTGGGCGCCGTTCAGCAGATGTCCCATGAACTGGATGACTTGCTGCTGGTCCTTAAGGTTATACTTGGCCAGAGAGGCCGTGATTCCGATCTTGACAGTCACAGCATGCGGAGGAAGAGCCCGAAAGAGCTCTTCGTCTGTTTTGTCGTCACCAATAGCCAGGACGAAATCAAAGGCGGCCAAGCGCAGTAGTTTCAAGGCCACCGTGCCTTTATCGTATCCGGCCTTCTTGACCTCAATCACTTTGTGGCCCTCCATGATGTGGAGCCTCGGGTCGTGCGAGACCAGCTCGCGCAGCTCTTCCTTGAGCTCCTGCGAGCGCAGCAGAGAGATCTCCGGGCCGGCATTGCGATAGTGCCAGACGAGGGATAAGCTCTTTTCTTCGATGAAGGCCCCGGTGCACCGATCCGCATACCGCTGGAGGACCGGAAGCACCTGCCGTTTCCACGCCGGGTCCGGATCCACCTCACTGACCCACTCGGTCGGCACGAGACGGATGAAGGCCCCGTGTTCGGCGACCAGGACGGCCCGCAAGCCGCCAAACCACTTATCCAGAAACTCCCGCTGGCGGCCGCTGACAATGACGAGCGTGTTACTGGCATCTGTGGCCAAACGCTCCAACTGCGTCAAGAGGTCCTCGCCCGGCACGGCCGCCTCCGGATACCTGGAGAACGGGACCAGCGTGCCGTCGTAATCGAGAAACATGATGCGGCGCGAGGCCTTATGGTACTTCTGCGCGATCTGGTTCTCGATGGATCGATTGATCAGTCTGACCTTCAGAATGTGCTGTTCTTTTTTGACGTGATCCATCGTATCGAAGAAATCCTTCGCCCACGCGAAGACATCGTATGTTTGCAGGCGATTTTGCATCCGTTCGAGCACAGCTTGCCGATCCGGCAGCGGTGTGTCCAGAGCCTTGGCGATGGCGGTCGCCATCTCCGCCTTGTCCGTCGGATTGATGAGAATCGCCTCGCTCAGCTCGGCCGCGGCCCCCGCCATTTCGCTGAGAATCAGCACCCCCAGATTGGTTCTCTGGCAGGCCAGATACTCCTTGGCCACCAGGTTCATGCCGTCCCGGATGGGTGTGATCAGCCCCACGTCGCTCCGGTCGTACAACGCCACCATCTCGGCGAAGCTCAGGCTCTGGTACTGGTAGACCAGCGGCCGCCAGGTGAGGGAGCCGTAGCGACCGTTGATCCGGCCCACCGTGGCCTCGATCTCCTTCTTCATGTCCTGATAGCGCCCGACCGACTCCCGCGATGGGATCACCACCATGTTGAAAACAATCTTCCCGTGCCACTTGGGATACTTTTCCAGAAAATACTCAAACCCCACGAGCCGATGCAGAAGCCCCTTGGAGTAATCCAGCCGATCGACCGAGAAGATCAGTTTCTGCTTGCCCAGGACTCGATTAAGCTTCTCACGCTCTCGTTGTACCTCTCTCGCCTGGGTGGCGGCGCTGAACTTGGCATAGTCGATGCCCAAAGGAAAAGTCTCCGCCTTAATCAGGCGATCTTCGACCACCACCGAGTTCATGGTGGTCTCGGTCCCCAAGGTTCGGCTGACGCCCCGGAGGAAATGCTGGGTGTAGTCGAAGGTGTGAAATCCCACCACATCCGCACCCAGCATACCCCGTACGATCGCCTCCCGCCAACCTCTGGGCATCAGCCGAAAGATCTCGAAGGACGGAAACGGAATGTGCAGGAAGAAGCCGATGTCGGCATTCGGAAATCGTTCCCGGATCAGGCCCGGCAGCAGCATCAGGTGATAATCATGGACCCAGACCAGATCGGTCGGCCGAAGAATCGCCGCCAGCTTTTCGAGAAACAGCCCGTGCGCCTGGCGGTAAGCGTCGAAGTGCGCCACGTCGAAGTTGGCCAGCAGCGGAAAGTAGTGGAACAGCGGCCAGAGCATGTCGTTGCAGAAGCCGCCGTAGTACTTGTCGTCGAGCCGGTCCTCGATATGAACGGGCACCAGCTCAAGGGTGCTCACCTGCTCCTGCACCTGGGCCAGTTCCTCCGGCGTGTCGTCGGTCTTGCCGACCCAGACGATCCGCTGACGAAACCGCCTCATCGTCTCCGGCTTCTCGACCAGCGCCAGGATCGCCGAGACCAGGCCGCCGGCGTTGCGGACGACCTTGTTCCGGTAGTGGCGAAACGGCAGACGGTAGGAAACCAGGACGAGGCGATTGAAGCACTTGGAATTGGCAGTTCTCATGGCGGGCTCTCCAAATCACAAGAAAATCGGCCGGTCCAGTTTACGCGCAATTCGATACACGGCGTTCATCAGCCCTACATGACTGTACGTCTGCGGGAAGTTCCCCCACTGCGAGCCGTCCAGCATCACGTCCTCGCTGAACAGACCCAGGTGATTCGAGTACATCATCAAATGCTCCAGAGCATCCATGGCTTCGCTGACCCGGCCCACGCAGGCCAGGGTTTCCACATACCGGAAGGCGGTTGCCAGAAATGACGACTGGGGTTTGCCGAAATCATCCTCGTGCACGTAGCGGTAGAACAGGCCGTGGTCCGCCTTCAACTGGCTCTCCAGGGCGGCCAAGTGCCGCCGGGCCCGCTCCGACGCCGGGTCCAGGTAATGAAGGCTGATGAGCTGAAGGTTGCTGGCGTCCAGGTGTCCCACTCCGACGGCCTGAGTGTAGACCTCCCGAACAGGGTCAAAGCAGGCCTCGACCCGCGCGGCACTGCGTTCGGCCAAGCCGGCCGCCTTGTCCCGCAGCCAGCAATACCGGTAATCCCAGGTTCGTCCGGACTGCGGCGACTCCGGCAGACTCGTCGTGCCCGCCGCAATGATCCCGCCGGTGTCCTCGAACTGGTGGAGCTTGAGCACCAGCGCCGAGCGGATGGTCGCCTCCTGAAAGATCGGCGCGATCGACATCGTCTTGACCCACTGCAGCCAGTATTGGCGGGTCTTGTCGAGGAACTCCTCGACGGTCGCCGCCAGCGGCGCTTCCAGAGGCGGGCCGTAGCTGAAGACGAGATAGCGCGGCTCGTTCAGGACAAACGGTTTGGCGTCGGCCACGTAGCTGAGCGGAATATCCGTGGTCAGACGCACGTGGCCGCCGAGGTTCAGATACCGGATGTGGTTGCTGCCGACCACGATTTCCGGCTGAATGCGTCCATAGTCGCCCACGGGCGTGCAGTGGACGACAATCCGCGGCTGGCCCCGGATCGGCTCGATCTTGCGGGCCAGCATCAGCGGACGAAAGTACCGGTCGTACTGGTAGAACCGGGGTGCAAAGTCGGTCACGCGGAACCGCGTGTCGCCCATCTGGAAATCCGTGTGGAGAATATTGGTGTTTTCGGCGTAGTGTTGACGGGTCGAGAACGGCTCCGGTACGTGGATGGAGAACCGGCCGCCCTTGTGCGGGTCCAGCAGGGAGCCGAACAGGAAGCTGCTGTCGAAGCGCGGCATGCACAGCCACCGCACCGCGGCCTCGTCGTCGATGTAGGCAATGTAGGAACAGTTTCCTACAATCCCCAGCCGGTAGTAATGTCTTCCTTCTTGAGCGTTCATATCGATGCGAATCCTATGGTGTCTCCTGCCGCCTGTCTACCCCCAAACACAGCCGTTCCCCAAAAAATCCACGCGGGTGGACTCGTGGTTCATGGAGTGGCGGAATCCGTCCGATACGTTGCCCCCACAGCGAATCCTGGGGTTGCGGCTCGACCGGCCGGGACCCGACAGGTGATGAAAACGGCTACGGCTTGGAGACGAACGGGTTGCCCTTGATATAGAACCGCAAGAGCCGTTTCGCCCAGCGGCCGGCGTAATGCACGCCGACGCGGGGCCGCTTGATGATCGTGAAGTCCTCGGCCTCCCCCGGCGCGGCGATATAGAAATCATCGCTGAGCAGGTCGTGTCCGTTGAGCCGCTGGTCGATGTCCGTTGCTTGGCACAGCAGGCCGGGGCCCTGCGTTCGGCCCTCGACGTTCTGCACCGGCTCCAAGGCCCGCAGCAGCACCGCCGAGGCGACGCCCTCCGGCTGCGTCACTACATTCATGCAATAATACATCCCGTATATCAGGTAAATGTAGGCATGGCCGGGCGGGCCGAACATGACGTTCGTCCGCTTCGTCCGTCCCCGGGCGGAGTGCGCGGCCAGATCGTGCGGTCCGAGGTACGCCTCGTCTTCCACAATCCGCCCGATCCGCTCCACGCCGCCGGACACGTGGACCAGGTACTTGCCCAACAGCTCCCGGGCGACCACGACCGGGTCCCGATCATAAAATGAGCGCGCCAGTTTCTGCATGATCAGCCTATGGGCGCGGCGGCTGCAGATAGCGATCGAACCAGTCGCCGAATTGGCGGATATCCCAGAACATCGTGAGCCAGCCGTGCTTCCGGCCGTGCCGGACCACCAGCTTGATCGTGCCGCCAGCCTCGCGGGCGCGGGTCACGAACCACTCGGACTGCTCCAGCGGCGTCAGCGTGTCGGCATCGCCGTGAATAATCAGCACGGGCGGGAGCTCCGCGGTGATGTAGTAGATCGGTGACATCGCCCGACCGATTTCCTTCCACGCCGCAAGGTCCGTCGCCTGCGGCCCGAACGCTTTGACGAAGCTCTTCGGCGGGCCACCGTCGCCGAGGTTTTCCGTCGAATGCCCGAGGTTGAGCAAGTCCGTGACCGGGAAGAACACGGCCGCCGCCTGGACCTCGCTGCTTTCCCGGTCCACGGGATCGTTGGCGTCCCGCGGGCCGGGTCCGCCGCGGGTCGCCAGCATCAAGCTCAGATGCCCGCCCGCACTGCCGCCCGTGACTCCGAAGCGGTTGGGATCGATGCTGTATTCCTTGGCATGATACCGGATGAACCGCACCGCCCGATTGACGTCCTCGACGATCTCCATGACCGTCGCCTCGGGCTGAGACAAATGAGAGACGGCGAAGATCGTATAGCCGCGCCGCAGCAGCGGCGCGACCATCCACGGCTGAAATCCCTCCGGCCCCGACCGCCACCCGCCGCTGACCATCACGGCAATCGCCAGGCCGTTCGGCCGCACCGGCCGGACCAAGTCAAACGTAAGCTCATGTCCATGCCGCTGGGTATAGACAATGCCATTGACTCGCTCAAACCTCGGATGGAAGTACCCCCAAAGTCCCCCCGCCGCAATGCCGACCGCCATCACAACCGCCAGCAACGCCAGCAACGCAATCCGAATGATCCGACGGATCTTCATCAATGCTCTCCTGCGGGACTCCGATGGGCGTCACGGCTCATAGTCCCAGCCTGCTTCATGCCTTCTGCACCCTGGCGAATGCGGCCCGGCCTTGTTTTTTGATCTTGCGCAGGTTCTTCAGATACACCCGGTCGATGTCGCCGAACTCTTCGAGCGCCTGGAGCGTCGGGCAGGTGGCAAAACCCTCGCATTGCCAGCAGCCGGACAGGCCCTTGCTCCTGGCACACTTCCGGATCTGGCACGCGGCAGAGCCGCCGCCCGCCCGGCAGGGCTTCCGGCATCGCATCTTCGCCAGGGTCACAAGCAAGGCATCCAACTGCTCGTAGTGCTCGAAGGCATTGAGCCCCGGGATTTTGGCCAGGCGCGCTGCGGCTTTGTCGCACTTGTGGCGGCGCAGCTCTCCGCGCAGCTCCCGCGCCGGCTTCGCCATGCTGCCGGTATAGGCGGGGCATGTGGCGCAATACAAGCCGCAATACGCGATCATATCGGTTCCTTTTGCCATGACAACTGCCTCCACTCCTAAGGGCTGGACTCGACGGCCGCGGCTTGACCTTCGCTCGTGCGGACGCATCGCAGTCACGGCGTGATCCTATCAAATGCCCCGGCAATCAGCAACCACCTTCGCCGCTCCCGCCGCCCGCCTCCAACTCCCGCCGGAAGCACGCCTCCCAATTGGTATGGTGCCCCCCGAAATCCACAAATTGGCTTTGTTTTCGCAGACGCATACCTCGTACCTTTTCACGTAACTTTTTTCCTGACCGGCAGTTAGCCTCTGTTGTGCCATCCGGAAATTGGGTTTGTTTTGCATAATCACATCCCCCGCTCCCCCCCCG
>Ga0315289_10005868_pt1 | contig 18064 bp, 23 predicted proteins | sample YL17G11_40_MG_FD_203452 | JGI IMG/M metagenome (GOLD analysis project Ga0315289, IMG submission 203452) | Sediment microbial communities from Yellowstone Lake, YNP, Wyoming, USA - YL17G11_40 | ecosystem: Environmental > Aquatic > Freshwater > Lake > Sediment | place: USA: Wyoming | collected... | reverse complement strand
CCGCAATCCCACGCAAGCCCATCTCGAAGGGCGTTGGTGAGCCAGGGTTTAGCCAATCGGGGAGGCTATCCCCAACTTGTTTGAACCAATCGATGACGGCTATCACCTGGTCGATCACCCACTGAATAGCACCTGCGACATCATTGAAAGCGCCCTTGATACCGTCGAGAATACCTTGAAATGTGCCCCCTAGAAAATCGCTTATTTTTATGAAGATAGGCAACAGATCGTCTTTGATGATCTTCCATATTTTCTCAAACGCCGGTTTCAGGGTATCGTTCCAGAAACCGGCCGCGATGGTTATCACTTTGCCGATGGTTTCACCCAGCCAGGTTGCAATTTTCAGGAATACCGGCCAGGCATAGGTTTCGATAAAGCTCCATACATTACTTATGGCTGGCTTCAAGGTATCGTTCCAGAAGCCCGCTGCGGTCTTGATAGCCGTCCCGATGGTGGTCAATAGCCATTCGCCCACGTCCAGGAACACAGGCCAGAGTTTTTCTGTGATAAATTTCCATACAGTGTCAAGCGCGGGCTTGAGATGTTCTTCCCAAAATGTTTTGGCTGTAGAGATGGCTTTTGGGATATTGTCTGCCAGCCAACCCACAACATCGAGGAAGATCGGGATCAGTTTATCTTTGATGAATGCCCACACATCTTGCATGGCGGGCCAAAGTACGGTCGTCCAGAAATCTGAGAGCTTTTGAATGGCCTTGGGGATGTTCTCTTGCAACCACGGCACAACTATACCGATGATAAATGGCATCAATACGGTTGAGAGCCAATTCCATACAGCCTGGATCGCAGGCCAAAGCGTGTTCGTCCAAAAATTCGAGAGTATCTGAATAGCCGCAGGGAGAGCCACCGCCAACCATTCCTTGATGTTTGCGAAGGCGACTTGCAGCCAGGCCCATACCGCCGCAGCTTTTTCTTGTATCCCACCCCAATCATTCTCCCAGGCATTGCGCAAGAGAGAGACCGCAGCCACCACCAGCATTACCGCAGCAATGACCGGCGCAAGGGCGGCGATGAAGCCGATAATGGCCGGGACGATCACGGCTGCAATCACAATCCCCAGGGCAATCAGAATATCATTCCATGACACAAAGCTGGTCACCGCTTCCCAAATCGGGGTCAGGAATTCGATCACGGTATCAATAGCGTTGCGAATAGTGTCGATGATATTGCCAAACCCGATCGCTAAGTTGAATGCAGCTCCTTCGCCCATGCCGAATGTCTGTGCCAGGTCCAAGATCAGACTTTGCAATGCGAATATCGGATCTCCGCCGCTCGTTAGAATTCCAAAGAACTCGCCGAACGCGTCGGCTATCCCCTGAATGGTCGGCATGATTACCGCTATCTTCTCACGTAAGAACTCCACCCCCTTCATGGCTAAGTTGGTAAATCCTTCTGCCAGTGGTTTGATGATAGGTAGAAGCGCCGTACCCAGCGAAACCAGCGCCCCTTGGGCGGCCATTTTCATGTCTTTTAGCGAGCGGTTCAGTTCGATTGCTCCGTTTACCGCGTCCTCGCTCATACTCAATCCCATCGCCTTAGCCTGAGCATCGAACTTCGCCATGCCTCCGCCTGCTAACGCCCCCAACATATCCGACATGTCTTTGCCGGACTTACCGAACACATCCATCATTATCTGCGTTTTTTCCAAACCGTCAGGCATCCCACCGATCTTGTCGGCCACCTGTTGCAGAATGTCGGTCGTTGGCAATATTTTCCCGTTGGCGTCCTGGAATGAAATTCCCAGGCCCTTCAGGACTTCGCCAGTGGGACCTATTGCACCTGTAGCATCGAATAGGCCGCGCGTCATGATGGCCATCTGACTTGATAGTTGTTCTACATTGCCACCAATATGCTGCGCGGCCACGGCAAGCGCGGCGCTCTCCTGGGTAGTCGTACCCAGCACATCGCTCACGCTGTCCAACTTCTCGGCCCATGATATCGATGCGATAGCCGCTCCGGTGATCGCCCCCGTTAGCACAGCAAGGCCCGCGCCAAGACCGACCAGGGCGATCTTACCAACCGCTTGGACCGAAGCGCCGATCTTGTCGGCAATTTTAGCGATCCCGCTCATGGCGCCTTCTACTTTGCCACGCGCGGAAGCCAGATCCGAATCCAGTTTATCTAACGTGGCCCGGATGGGGACAAAGGCTTCGCCAAGAGTTGATGATCCACTACCCATGTTTAACCTTTAGCTTGCTTACATCCAGGTTGGAAGTCATATCCCTGAATTCCTTCCGGCGTTTTTCCAGCTCTTGGCCCACCAAAGGCCTGGCCGGTTTGGTATTCAATAGTTGCTTGAGCGACGGCATGCGTTTGGCGCGTGTCAAGGCCGCAGTCTGCCAGGCTAAAACCAGATCACGCTTTTGCTGGATTTCCTCGCGCCAGATAGACGCATCGATCATCATAAACGTTTCCCACGGGGTCAAGTCCCAAAACTCAAGGACACTTATCCCTGCCCGTAATGCCTGTACCCGGAGCCGCTCCAAATCGAACGGCTCCGGATTCAGTTTGGGTCTTCGACCTTATCGCCCGGCTCAGCCTGGCTGGTATAGCCGATCACGGCTGCGACTGCTTCCATCACTGGAACAATCGCCCCGGTGAAGCCAATCTCGTCGATGATCGCCAGGGCATCCTCATTCGATATCGGCTTGCCGCTTTTACGCGCGTCCTGGCGGGCGGCTTCCATCCCGGCCCGTAAGAGTGCTACCAGATCAACGATGCCCGAATTACCATCCACCAGCCCATTCAGAACGCCAATGATTCCCTTGCCGAGCTGCTTTTCGGCAGTCATCAGGGCGCGGTTGGTAAACAGGATGGGGACTTCGCGGCCGTTTACGTCAATGACGCCCTCACCGCGGGCGCCCATTAGCTGCCCACCAGAGCCCAGAAGTCATCAATGGTCAGGGAAACCGAGATGACCGCTTCGCCCTGATCGGGGAATGATTCCGAGATCGTGTCGATTTTGGCGTTCACGGTCTCGATCGCCACGCCATATTCCTCGCGGGCGATCAGGATCATGTCGCCATTGCGGTTGGCATCTCTGAGCGCCATGTAAGCTGCATCTGTGGGAACATACAGTGCATCCAGAGAGACCGTGCCGGAATAGCGGCCTGGCAGCACGCGCTGGGCACGGCTTTCCTTGCAGGATACGTCGATGGTAGCCGTAGCTTCATCGAGCGTTGCATCCCGCTGGCAGCCCACCGCCTCGTAGACAATTATGCCGGGGATGATGCTTGTGTTGCAGAGCAGTAAAAGATCAGTACCGTTCATCGCCATTAGATTACTCCTCCTGAGCCGTAAGGCTCAGTGATATGATGCGACCGTAAGAGCCGCTTTCATCTGCGACGATAGGTCCGCCGCAGTCCGATATAACCCATTGATAGCCATCGATAACCAGCGCCTGGCGGTGCAATAGCGCCCGCACTCGCTCAGCAATGGCTTCGATTAATACCGTGCTGCCATCCGCATCCGCGTAGCAACGCACGTCACGCACCAGGCTGCGCCCACGGCTGGTCTTGGTATCCCACGGGAACTGGGTAACTTCCCCAGCCGTGACGATGTAGGGCAGGATCGCATCACCAGGGGCGGGATCGATGGTAAAGATCGCCGGTGCGCTTTTGTAAATCGATAGCATGCCAGTCAGGATGATGTCGCCTGCCAACCTATCAAAAATCGTTGAAGTCAAAATGCTCATTTGCCTGCCAGAAGACTAACAATCTTCGCCTTATTTTCATATACACTCGGTCTCAAAAATGGGTGCGCCGGCGCGGTTCGGCTGCCAAACTCGATAAAAAAGCCATGATGCCGTCCCGATCCCGAGGCCCGCACACCAACTTTGATAATCACTTCTTTAGGTTTGGTTTCTACCTCATACGTCAGGAGGCGCGCCACTACTTGCGAGCGGTATTTCGCGCCCCATTTCGGATCGTTGATGGCCAGCAAGCGACGACGCGCGTCGGTCTCCACGAACTTTCCAACGATTTCAGCATTGGCAACCAACTCGCGGCTAATCTTTTTCGTGAGTTCATCCGGCTTCCATGTCAGGGTATAACCTGCGCTCATCAGCTTCCACCATCCTCAGATATTTCGAATTGTGTTTCCAGACAATCAATCTCTAAATGATGATCCGCTCGCGACGGCTCTCGAAGTGCCATTACATCCACTGTAACATCATCCCCAGTGATCCGGTCACCGCGGGCAATGTCCTCAGTTTCCAGACAGTAAAAAACATGGGTTATCTTCCGTTGTTCCTGTTGCGCCGCCACGATCTCAGCAGACGACGCGGGTCGCAGCCGCCCGCGGATTGGGGCAAGCGATTGATAAGAAATCTGCCACCCGCCCTGAGCGTCCGGCGTGCGCTGGCGACGTTCTACGGCAAAAATATTATTCAATAAGGATTGAAAGACAGTCATATATAATCTTCATAAAATATTAATAACCTCGAACTGCTTGATATCACTGTGCAGTTTTAAAGTGGGTGATTCGATATAGACTGACAATAGCCATCTCCCAGTTACATCCAGATCACCCTCCTGCCAGATATAACGCAATTTGCCATCTGTTCCATCCGTCACAAAATTTGCTGTACGAATAATATATTCAGTGCTGCGCGGCTTAAGCAATCGTAATTGTAGTACGGTTACATCTGAGAGATTGGCCGGTGCATTCCCATTCATGAGCGTAATTTCTAAAATAGACCCGATATCGCCGATATGAAAATTAGCCAATACCAACCTCCGTGTCTATTTCTTCACCGACTTCGGCCATCATATCGGTTTCATACCATATGGCTGTTTCAGATTCGATCTGCTCAGTGGCACGGGTTACCAGATTGTGTGTTAATGGAATGTCCAATTTCAATATTCCCGATAGAGCCATCTGAGTGGTGATACTGATTATTTTAGGTTGCCAGGGCGGCCAGGCAAAATGGCTGAAATGCTCGCACGTGCAATCCATCACTGCCAGGATTTGATGCTGGGTCAGGCTGATTATCTCGGCCATATGATGGTGCAATCCATCATAAACTACCAATTCTCCTGTCCCAACCGTCAGGATAATGTTCTCAGCCCATTGCCCGTGAACAGCATCCTGCGCCAACAGCGTATGGTGTTGCATCAGGGCGAAGGTTTCAACCCATTGTTCCTGCCAGGCATTCTGCACGGCAAGATTGTAATGCTGGGTCAGCGTTATATTGCTGGCCGCCTGAATATGAGCCGCATCCTGTATTACCAAAATATGATACTGCGTTAGCGTGACGTTTCCGGCTGGCTGTGCATGAACGCCTGCCTGCATGGCTAGATGATTGTGCTGTGTCAGGGTGATATTAGTTATCGTGTGACCCTCAACCGCCATCTGCACCACCAGTTGATGATGTTGGGTCAGGATAACATTATTGACCGTTTCGGTGTGAGTTGCATCATGGACTGCCAGGATATGGTGTTGCGTCAGGGTGACGGCGCTGGCAGTATGTGCCTCCACAGCAGACAGCACCGCCAGGTGGTTATGCTGCGTCAGTATGATGTTGGCCGCCGTGTGCCCATCCACTGCCGGTTGAACCACCAGGTGGTTGTGCTGTGTAAGCGCCACGTTGGAGGCAGACTGGGCATGTACGGCAGCCTGCACAGATAACTGACTGTGCTGTGTCAACAGCACGTTTCCAGCCGTATGAGTGTGCGCAGCCGATTGAGCAACCAGGTGATTGTGCTGGGTGAGTGCGACGTTTCCCGCCACCTGCGCGTGCGTTGCATTCTGCACCACCAAAGTCATGTGAACGGTTAGCGTTACATTAGAAGCCGTCTGGGCATGCGCCGCGTTCTGTGCAACCAAATGATTGTGCTGCGCAAGAACTATGTTGGTTGCAACCTGAGAATGGGCCGCATTCTGTGCTATCAGGTGATTGTGCTGTGCCAACACCACATTGGAGGCCACCTGAGCATGCACTGCCGTCTGAACCGTCAAGAGCGTGCCACCAGCCCCGAACAGCCACGCCGCGACAATCTCACTCACCCTGCTGGTTATATATAGCAGTGAGGTGGTAATGCGTCCTTCGCCGAGCCGGTTCAGATAGTTGTCTGCCATATTATTTGTCAATGATACTCAATTGACCAGTCATTACGATTGCGGTGGCTGCCGCGGCCTGGAACATAAAGCAAATACAGGCATCATTGAGTATTTCCGCCAACCCCAACATTGCCCAATCCTGGACTTTCCCAACGTTAGCGGCAAGAAAATCGGAGTATGCTATCCGTTTCAGGATAGTCATTCCAAACGTCCCGGATGTCCAAGTTTGCGACGTGACCACATTGGTTAATTGTGATATGCCTAGGTCGCCAGTTTGCAATGGTACGGGCTGCATCTGCCCGACGACCGGCGTAGATACTACTGTCGCAATAACCCCTGACTTCGCCTGCCCTAAAGTATTCAAATAATTGGCGGTTAGTGTACCAGTAGCCACACCTGCGCCGACGAATTGCTCAACCCACAGTTCGCAACCCAGGCCACTATCCGTAATGCGCGCCGGTAGAGCGCCAGGTGTGGTCACAGTATAAGTACCAGCTGCGAAACCCATCCCTGAGCATGACCATAAGCGATCGTAGATAATGATTGTGCCTGTCAAACTGGTTATCATCGCCAGCTGGGCCAACCATAGCTTTATAGCGCCATTAGTAAGGCGCATCGCGCCAGCGGTGTCTTTACTGGCCGTATATCCCGCGCCGGCGGTATAGGCTGGCGAAGCCGCGCCTGCACCTGGATAGCCTGTTGCCAACCAGGCACTTTGAAAAGCGCCCGCCCCTTTGGGCGCAGTAATATTTTTCAGCACGTTGATTCGCTGATCACTGGCCAATCCCGCGGCAATGTCATTGACTGATGTAATAGCCACATCGCGCTCCTTTCATCACGTCGGATCGGCGATCTCGAATTTCCAGGTCGGGATGTCTACTGTTCCACCCAAAGTCAACTGCTGAGCGGTACAGGTAGTCACATACAGCAGGCGTGTCCCATCCACGATTGCCACATGTGTGGCATTACCGGAAACATCAATCGGCACCGCGCTCTTGGCCGCCACGGTCAATTTGCGCCCGTTGGTATCGCCATCCGCCGCTGTAAAATCTGTGCCGGTCACGGCCACATCCGCAAGCGCATAGGTTGTGATAGCCTCCGCACGTGTGAGCGGTTCGGCGTTGCATACCGTCATCAGGGTCGCATTATTTTTGACGATATTCAGCGCCCCGTCCAAAACATCATTATGAACTGATTTAGCCATATCTTCCTCCGAAAGACAATTACTTCTTAGTGATTTTTATCATATTCGATACGCGTTCAAAATATCTTTTTCCGAGAGCAACAGCAATCGCGCAGCGCTTGCACCCAGCACGCCTTCACTCGTGCCGCCTCCGGCTTCCGACTGGAAGCTAACACTAAAATCACCCAAGCTCTTGGATGCGATCCCCGGAATGCCTGCGCTATCGGCAGCTTTTAGCCCGGCCTGGTAGGCGCGGCTTGCGGCACGCACACACACAGCCACGATATCATCTGGGATTGTGGTATAGCCATGCGAATAGGTAATTGCGATGATCTGGATACCGGCTGTCCACGTGGTAGTAATACGATGCAAGATGCCGTGCTGTCCCAATTTGTAATCGTCGTCAACGATCAGGGTCTCGCCGTCCTCCACCACACTGGAAACGGAGATCACCGGCAGCTCGGGCAGGAACAGGCGCACGCCGCCAGTGGAATCCAGAGTAATGGTATCGCCGTTCACCCGCTCAAGATATTGGCGGCAATAATTACGGATGGCAGCGGTCGCGTCCCGCAAAGCCATCTGTGCAGAGGCAATCTGGGCTGGCGTAGTGATCGGAAGCTGCAAAAACGCCTCAATGTCAACGACAGCAGCAAAGTCAGCCATTGCGCCAGGCCTCGATAGCCTGCAAAGTCTTAGTAGTCAGGTAATTCAGTGTGCCCGCGGTTTTGAGTTTCTCGAATGTGGTGATGCCGTGCGAGATCAATGCCCGCGCCGTGGCCGGACCCACGCCCGCGATGGTGGAAAAATCGTCGGCGGGTGGCTTTTCTTCGGGCTGCACTTCAGGTTTACCTTCCGGCGCGGCCTTGTTTTGCCCGGGCACGCGCATCTTATTGGGCGCTTGCGGCTTGGCTTTCAGTAATCCCTGAGCGATGGCGTCGGCTTCGTACATTTTCACGAACCGACCTTTGCCTAGATCGATATTTACCAATTTTCCTTTATTCATGCGTGTCTCCTGTGTAATAATCTTCCATTCTTTACTATCGATAATCATACGGCCTTGACTTTGCGCCGGGCCATTCCGCTCATGCGCTCGAAATATTCCTTTACCTTCGCTTCATCGCCCTCGTGGCAGCGCACAAAGCGCCCCGGGGCAAGTTCGACCTGCACCAATGGACGGGCAGGGATATTAGATGGCCCGGTATGCCTGGCCGTGTAGCCATGGCCTTTGAATTTGCGCGCCGCTCTGGATGCGAAACGGTGGTATAGCATGTAAGCGCCCACCGGGCCGCGGCAGTTCCAGGTGAATGGAACATTCAGGAACAGTACATCCGAACGCAATAGAGCACGCAATAATGCCACCTGTTCGTCCCAACCCTTGTATTTCAGCCATTCCTCTGACCATAATTCGAACAGGTGGCCTGTGACTTCGTTTTTACGCCAAAAAATCATGCCGGAGTTATGGTACAGGATGTGCGGCGTCTTGAGCCAGGACGCAGTTTTATCGGCCTCGTGATGGTTACTAGGGAATGTAGTCCCCAGGGATCGTGTTTCCGCTTCGGCGATGATCAGGTCCCATTTATCCAGCAAATTGAAACCAACCGCAGGCGAGACCTTGAATTCCGTCTCGGCATCCACATAAAGTGTATTCTCGAAGGGACTAATGCCTGCCAGGAGCGGCTTGATGCGTCCGGCCATGAAGCCAAACATAGATTGGCTGGCAAATGGGTCTATGCTGCACAGGTAGGTAGATATCCGTGGTTTATTGGCAAAATGCTGCACCGCGGTCTTATCGCCAATCACCATCACGGGCAGGTCCGCCACATGTTTCCATAGACTGCGCATGCTGGCTTCGGCCTCACGGGTGGCCGGGTCACCCCAGCACATATAGATAACACCCCGTTCAATCATTGGCTTTCCTTTCCGGGCGTAGCGTTCACATGTGGGAATGGTTCAGCCAGCACCGGCAGCCCCAGCGCCGGGCATAATTTCTCGTATCCTTCCCCGGCAATGATATCCATTTCAACAAGTTTCCATGGTCGAGAGGCAAAATATTCCCTGATGCGTTGATGATGTTCTTGATAGACACGGCGAAATATGGCCTCGTCATATTCAGCGGTTCCATACACGTTACTTCGGTTCCAAGCATTCTCATCGGTGGGGATCCGGCATCCCCAATGGCCCCGGCACGATTCCAACCAGCTTTCTTCTTCTCGTACCGTTAGAATGAACAGTGCTCCGGGATAGCGCCGGTCCAGAGCTTCCATATGCGCCAGTACGGGCGTATCAGTCAGAGCGTTATATTTCCTGGCCAATCCCATCACTTTGTGCGGGCTGGGATAATGCAGCGCTTTATACCCCAGGCATTCCAGGGCAATATTAAGAGAATTGGTTCCAGTTCGTGAAAGCCCAACCCCAAAAATCTTAGTTGGGCGTGGATCGGTCATAAACCATAAACCTCGTGGATCTTTAGCCTTCTTAGGCGGGCTGAGCACGGTGATGGTGCGATAATAATTGCGTGCCGGAGCATAGCGTTCCCGCCCAGCGTCATGTAGCAAGACCACGCCACCATGAACCAGAAGATCGCGTCCGATATCCAGACAGCGTACCCGGTGGCGCCCGTCCACAATGATCAGATCGAACATGCCCACTTTATCAGGGGTAAGCTCATGGTATTCGGGAAAATCCAACTGCATCAGGGTCACATTGGGCATTATCTTGCCCTTGAGCGCCATTGCATAGTCTGGATTGTGCTCTACCGATACCCAATCAATGATGGGAAACATCCGGGGCCAATACATAGTTGAACCGCCCGAGCCCCATTCCAGGACTCGGCGCGGCTTGCGCTCTACTAAAACATGACGCATAGCATGGATCTCCGCTGGATCCATCATAGGAACAGGTTGTAAGCGGATTACCATCAGCGCACCCTCTGGAATGCAATTGTGAAATCTCGTTGACCAATATATTTCCAATATGGCCTTTTTTCGTCCCGCGATGCGCTCCACCAGTCCGCCACCGCCAGGCAAACACCGGTAATGGATGGATAGAACATATCATGGAGGGCCACAACCCCGCCGATCTTGACGCGCGGTGTCCAATTGGCCAGGTCGCGGCGTACCTGCTCCCGGCCGTGACCAGCATCGATAAAAAGCAATGAAATTTTCTGATCCTTGGGATAGACCAGCGCGGCTTCATCCGTGGTCATGGCCAGAAGTTTTGGAGGAGTCAACCCAACGTCTTTTAAATTGGAACGCCATAATTTGGGTGTGGCTCGTTTCCCCTTATGTGGCGTTCGGGTGAAAACATCCACGGTAGTCAATTCAGCACCAAAAATCGCTGCCGCTTGCAGCATGATTGCGGTGGTCCGTCCCATCCAACAACCCAATTCCACCAGAAATCCTTTCCGGCGGGCCAGACGATAAAGGTAAGTAGATTCACTACGGCGAAAACCCCATTTTTGAATCTGATCGGCAACGGCGAGCGCTTGCCTAATTTCCTCAGAAGAACCGGTCATTGCGGCGCTCCCTCTTGCCTGGCTTGGCGGTGCTTATGATAGATGAATGCAACTTGCGACTTGATGTGAGTATTCCAGGGTGATCTCATCGGGGCAATCCGCACTGGGCAGCGATGGATAGCTCTCAAGAGCGCCATCTGATCGTGAATACCCCAACGCTGCCACTCCTCGTACCAGGCATCCATCAATGCCATCATGCGCTCGTTGCGGCGAAAGAAGATCACGCCGCTGTTGAAATACATATGTTGGGCAATACCTATCTGCTGGATAGTCACGGCGACTTCATCTTTATTATGAGGCTTCCAGTGATCGTCGGCGAAATTGCGGGTAATGTCCTGGCACAGCACCAGGTCAACATATTTCAACAGCTCAAAACCGGCTGCGGGATTAGCAAGCATCTCGGTGTCCGCGTCCAGAAACAGGGTATGTTCGAATGGGGACAGCCGGTACATCTGAGTTTTCTGCGTGCGCGCACCTTTATCGGCTTCGGGATGGTAGATTTGATGATCCGCAGCCATAAGCGGAGTGTTGCTCACTACAGCCACGGGCAGGCCATGGGCTTTCACGCGCACAGTCTGGATGCTGCCGCGCGCCTGCTCGCGGGCATTATCTCCATAAGCCACGTATAGCACACCCTTTTCTGCGATGATTGCGGATTGTTCGAGCATTGATTTCCTTGGGTGAGGGGTGGAGAGACCACCCCTCACGATAGGTTGATGGTTACGCCAGCAGCACAGAGATAAATGCTTGCGGACGTATGAGACCAAACGCAGCGCGCATTTCAGCCAGGATGGCGATCATATTTCGGATAAACCAGTCTTCGTGACTGTCCGTGGCGCTGATCGTCGCCTGTTCGCGGTCCCACAGTACAGCCTTGCGCCAGTTGGCCAGCCAACCCGCGCCCTGGGCGATGTGGAACGATTGCACTACAGGCACACCCCACAGGGTATTCGGCCCGCTCAGGAACGGGCTGCCGCGCAGGAACTGTCCGTTGAGATCCCGGAGCAGATCGATCGCTTCCCAATCCGTTGGATGGAACATAAAGGCGGTGGGGATCGACCGTCCAATCACCAGCAGAGTGGTGAGAGCCTGACGGGCGGTGATCAGTGCGTTCGTGTTGAACGCCTGAAGCAGGGTTCCGGGTTGGTTGACAAGGCCGGTGAAGTTCTCGCCCACGCCATTGCCAGTGAGTAGCTGGGTTTCCAGTTCATCCACCAAGTCATCACGCAACTCCTGATCGATCAGGCCGCGCAGCTGGCCAACGTCCGCCAGAGCGCGCTTGGTTGCGCCTACATATACGGCGATGGTCTTGACCGTCTCATGCACGACTTCCCAATGGACTTCACCCTGCGGCTTCGTGCCGGGGACCTCGCCAGGGTAGCCGATGACGTACTTGACATTCGACTCGGGGGTTGGGGCGGCTTCGGTGACTTGCTTGGTCTGGCGCACATACTCCACCGTATCGCTGGTGGTGGTGCGCACGTTGATCAGATCACGCATCGTTACCGGGTAGCGCCCGATCGGCTCATAGATCCCGGTGATATCCGTATTCACAAACGCTCCGGCACTGTTATCCGCCAGGCCGGTGATCAGTTCTTTCTGGCGAAAGAGGCCAAAATCTTTCACCATCACGGATGGTGAAGAAAGGCCCTTGCGGCCCGGCGGGATGATTCCGCCTGGGGCGACTTGCTTCATCCATGCCTGCCATGCCTGGTCTTCGATGAAGCGCTGGCCCAAGGTCTTGCCCTTGCGGGCTTGGCCAGGTTCCCCGGATGCGCCAACGGCTTCCAGATCAGCGCCCAAATCAAGGATCTGCTTGCGAAGGGCCTCGTCGGTCTGGAGCTTGTGGATATCGCCCTTGGTCTTACGGGCCTCTTCCATCAGCCCGGCGACTTTGGTTCGCTCGTCCTCAGTGAAGTCGCGGGTTTCCTTATCAACCAGATCGCACAGGCCGCGGGCTTCGGTGAGGAATTTTTTCAAAATCTCTTGTAGTTCTTTTAGGGTCTTCACGTTAATCCTCCAATTCAATTAGTTCAATTCTTGTTTTGATTACCTCGCTCGACACACCTTTTACGGTCTGGTCTTCGGGTGGATTTACACGAGACGACGCTGACGCCGCCTCGAAACTACCATCATGATCTTTACAATGCGAGCGGGCGATGGCCACATCCCAAATTTCCTTGGGATAGCGATAGGCCTGCTCGCTCATGGTATCTTCGTCTTTCAATCTACCCATGATAATAGAATATTTTTTGCCCTCGTGCTCGCGGGTGATACGCCGGAAGCTGTCGGCCTGGAAATCCGAAGGCGGACGAAGCCGACAGGCGTGCTCATTGGGATAAGGCTTTGCGCCCTTGATGTCCGTGGTACGCGTATCGATGCCAGCCCCGCGCGTGACCGGGGCCACGCCCCATACATCAAGCTTCTCCAGGAATTGCACTTCCTGTTCTTCGAAAACCCCCTGGCTGGCCTGCTCGACTTGGAAGGTATAACTCCATTCCTGGATATCGCCGACATTTTTAACCACGCGATAATGCTCCAGCCCGGATTGGGTGTCCAGAAAGAATCGGCCTTCGATAGTGGCTTGGTTATCCTTTTCATGGATCACGCCCTTGCCAACTGGTGGCTCGTCATAATTGTGGTTCCATGGCTCGATCAGCGTCTCCTGCCCGTCCAAGAAAGCACCCAGGCGGGTCACATCACTGTCGTGGTCGATTACTTCCAGTGTTGCGAATACGGCGGTAAATTCACCAGTCTCATCAGAGTTGGCTTTTAATAGAATTGGTGCATGGAAAACTTTTTGTTTCATTTTTCACCTCATAAAAAATCAACTGAACATTGACAATTCGCATTATCTTCTGCGCTGCCACTCGGATCACCTGGCCAGCGCAGGCCATTAGAAAATAGATCCCGAATGCCAACTGTCTCGCCGTTCATGGCCGCATGGCTTTCACGCGGGCTCTGGCTGTTTGTTCGCCAGCGCTTCTGTCGCAGGTTCCCAGCATTGGCAGCCTCGTTGGAGCCGAAATTGCTGGCTGTTGTCACTGCGCCGATCGCCTCGCGCACTGCCCAGACTGTTATAGCAATTGTGAACACGCCTTTCACCGCATCCAATACATCTGGATCACGTAAAGCACTAGAGACAGCATCGCGGGTCTGAGTGTTGAAATTCACGGCCTGGCGGCGACTGTGTTCGGAGAGCCAGGGCAGCATGCGATCGTGGAAAGTTTGCGTATCCTCAATATCTGTATCAGTCTGCTCGATCATATAATCTGCCCATGCCATCGCCGTCAGATTATTTAGCCGTAGCAGGTCAGCGGTCAACTCGTCGTTCCAGCGATCGTCGTCCCACCATACCCCGCCGATATCGGTTTTACCCTGGGCTATCGACTTAGGCACACGGCTGGTAATAGCAGCCTCTTGGCGGCGGTAGTGGCGGGCCAATACCTCAATCCATTTCTGTTGGTGGCGCTCGCGCAATGCGGCATGCTCGGATGAGAAACTCTTTGCTTGCAGGCCCTTGGGCGGCGGCGCGCTATCCTGCGGCGAAGCCTGGCCACCGACCAGCACGTTGAGGGGGGTCACCAGACTATCGGCATCCCCGGATAATGACGGCAGGTTCATGCGGGCGCGGGCCTCGTTGGCGGTCATCCAGGGGCGCCCAACCGCCGCTTGAAGCGATGTGGTCTGCTCTTCGAATGAGCCGCGCAGCTTCTCGGCAATATTGAACTCCACATACACGCCGGTTGTATCCTCAAACTCAGGCAATAATTGTAGCTCGATGTCTTCCTGGATCATCTCGCACCAAGGGCCAAGTGAATCCTGATACAGGTTTTTGTGCTGTTCTGAGATGTTGCTGAAAGTCGCATTATCGAGGATGCCTACCATCGGCAAGGGAATGTGGTAGGCGCGGGCGCATTCCTCGCGGGTCAGCTTACGTCCGGCCAGGTACTCACTCTCCTGGGCGTTGAAGGATGTGTCCTGCCACTCCATGCCTTCCTCGAGTACAACCGTCTTGCCTGAGTTCTTGGCGCCCGAATGCAGCTCTTCGAAGTCTGCCAGGAACCGCTCACGGGCTGTATCACTCCACTCCGGTGCAGTTGTCGGACGCCGGATAACACCCTCCCGCCGTGCGGCGTTCTGCCAAAAGTGCTCCCGATATTCGCCCGCTTCGTACTCCTCAGCCAGCACACGTCGCAATGTTTCCAGGGGAGACAGGCCATTCACCGCGTTTTCTGGATTGAAGCCTCGCAGGTGTACCAGTTCATTGGGCGCAAACGGGATGGGCGCCCCACCCAAGTTTAATTCATAACCCTGGGGTACCAGGTTGCCCTTGACGGTAACATAAATTGGCGGGATGCGCAGCAGGCCGGAAAGCATCCCATCCTGGCGAAGCTTGAGCCAGTAGGCATTGAAGTAGATGCCCAAATCGCTCATCAATGCCTCCATCAGCCGATAGCGCGTAACTTTCATTGAGGACGGAAGCGGATGCCCTAACAGTACAGCCAGGGAATGGTCGGTCAGCCGCTGCCGATCGGTATCCGAGACACGACGGAACACGTGCAGACCGAGCTGGGCAATATTGCGGGCAAGGAAATCCACACACGTCCTGATGTTGGGCTGCGTGCGATACAGGGTAGCATAATCATGCGTGAAAGTATCGTACAACTGCACACCGTAACGAAGAATGCCCGGCGACCAGCCAGGATAAAGGCTGGTAATCGTTCCGAGTGACTGGATGGCTGCCATCACACCACCTGAATAAAGTCGATGTCTGAGAGTTTCACGATTACCTCACCATCTACCGCATGCCGCTCGGCATGGTCGCGGTCTTGAAGTATCTCCACATTACGCAGGACCATATATGGCTCGACCAAACGCCATATCACACCACGGAATGACGTGCCTGATTTCAGGTTAATGATCCCGGTCTTGAGCTCGGGATAAGGGCGGAAGCGATCCAATATATTCATGCTGCCACCAGTCCTCTACTTTCGTATACACTCTCACGCCTGACACCAATGCCAGCCGTAAGCGCATCACCGCGCGCCTCCCAGGATAATATTGCTGCCATCGCTCCATCTATCTTATGTGGGCTGTCGGTGCGTTCCTTATAAATAGTAAATAATGGCTTGCCTTCCTCGTCCCTGATTTTCAGGATACGCCTAACCGCGTTGCCGATATGCCTGGCCAGGTGCGGGTTGCCATCGTGCAGCAGGTCACCGGACGTTATTGCAGTATCGAACGCCTTGATTGCATAAGCCATCTGCTTGGGGCGGTTGGTCCACCATTCGACCACGCGCTTATCGCCATATTTGCCGGCCCATTCGGACACGATACTTTCCCAATAGGGCGGGTCGCAATACATCCGCCAAACATCCCAGCGATCGAAGGCTTCCGCCACCACTTCATTCACCACATCCGCTGGTACTTCCCATTCCTCGATATTCTCCGGCTTCTCCCACAGTCCCAGGAGCATCTGGAAGCCGGTGGCGATCTCAGTGCCGACCAGGGCGGTAGCATCATGCCAGCGCGCCCCGTCGAAGCCCAGGGTAATCATCTCCCCATCCGCAGGCAGATAATCGGTATCGGCCAGGGCATCCCACCGGGTGATATCAAAGGCCCGTTCGGAAGCGCGCACAATCTGATTGAGCCAGACGCGGCGCAGGTAAGTCTGGTCAGCGGTGGGATCTCGGAATTGCTCGCAGATCCCGTCTATGTCCGACCACTCCGCCACGGGTCCCGAGGCCTCAATGACCGCCGCCCGGATGTCCTCGGGAGTAGACAGGTCGTGTTCATCGCTCGCCTGGCGGTGGAAGAAGAACAGGCGGCTGTCCTGGATCTTGCCTCCGGCCACCTGGCGGGCATAATCCATCGTATCCTCGGCCACAGAGTTTTCGCCCGGCGCGGGCGCGGTCGTAATTTCTAATGACCAGGCATCCGACTTGCGCCGCTTGGGAATGTTGGCTAACATGGTGCGGTGGGCCGATTTCTGGCGTGGCATATTTAGGCGGTGACTTTCGTCAAAAACTTGAAAGGTAGTCCGTGCGCCATCACGGGCATCGGGGGCGGTCGCCAGGCTGATCGCTTTCCCATCTCCGCCGCGACGCATGATGCGGGTCAGACCAATATCAAAATCATCAGCCACCTTACTGTACATCAGGATAATACGCAGCGCGCCATAGGCCAGTTCGTCAGACTGCTCTTCGGTGTAGGCTACCAGGGGAATATAAGGATCGATTATCCCTACCCCGACCGGGTTGCCGTCCGCATCGAAGCCATCGCAGCGCACCGGCCCATCAGGATGTAATTCGACCGCGGCGATGAAAGCCGCAAGCTCCGTTTTGGCGCTGCCTTTACGCAGGCTCAGCGCACAGCGTTTGAAGCGACGACGTCCGGCCTGCAGATGGCCTTTGGGATAGACCTCGTACATGCGATAAATGAGCGCCCGCTTTTCGGCGTCCAATACTATTGGTATTCCGCGCAAATCTCCAGGGCCATGCACTAAGTAGCTCTCTATAAAGTCACACACCTGCGGCCCCAAGGTCGGATAGGCACTGGTATCGCGCGGGATCATAAGCACGCTCATCCAAGCACCTCGCGCGGATCCGGATCTATTGGATCAAGAATAATTGCCCGCTTTGCCCGGTTGTGTTCATGAATATCAAGCGCCTCCTCCGTCTGGGCGATGCGCCATTCCAGGCGGCGGCGGCTGAGTGGGGTCAGACCAAACTCACGTTCCAATAAACGGATCTCTGTAGCAACTTCCAATTTGCCTTCTTTCCAAAAACCATCAACAAGAACAGCCAGTCGAAATAATGAACCTAAATCAGAACGTAGAAACTCAGTATGCTGAGGAGATCGCCAGACCTCGTGCCACCAGGCGCATGTCAGTTTTTCCCAACTCCCCGCTGGGTTCGCAGGCAGGCGCGGGGTGCGTTTTATGGGCGCAGTCTCCGCTGGAAGTAGGGCGCGGGTGGCAGATTTATTCGTACGCTGCCTGATCGCAAGGTCTTTAGGTGATGGACCAGGCATTCTTTTTTCCTTTTGGGTCGGTTGCTGTAAATTCTCCGTGTAAATAGATACCATTTCTGTGGCACTCTGCAAACATGCCCATCTGAGGGATCATATGTTCGGGCATCTCCAATACAACCCGGATGGATTTGTCAGCCATCGTCTGCACGCGGACGACCTCAAAATCAGCAGAAATAGCAGGATGAGGGCTGTTTTGAGAGGGTAAATCAGGAATTTTCATGGCCTGGTCAAACATGTATGCACATTAAGGTGAT
>Ga0315289_10005866_pt1 | contig 18071 bp, 11 predicted proteins | sample YL17G11_40_MG_FD_203452 | JGI IMG/M metagenome (GOLD analysis project Ga0315289, IMG submission 203452) | Sediment microbial communities from Yellowstone Lake, YNP, Wyoming, USA - YL17G11_40 | ecosystem: Environmental > Aquatic > Freshwater > Lake > Sediment | place: USA: Wyoming | collected... | reverse complement strand
ATGACCTGTAGCATCTCATCACCTTCCAGGTCTAGGAAGAAATCCTCGTAGGGAAGAGGGTGAGAAGTGTTTTCGGTCGGATTTGGATAGTTCTTGCTCCAGGCGCGGAGGCGGTGCGTGAGATCGCGGAGGGCAAACGTGTCGTGGTATCCGAACACCGAGTTGGTCTGCTCAAGCACCTGGATGTCTGACTCGGAGAGCTCGTCCTCGTTCGCAGAACTCAGAGCTATGATCTTCGTCCCAACCACCTGGAAAAGTAACCCGCTCCCTTCGGCGGCATGGTTAAGGTTATCCAGGAGCTCAGAAGGCACGGGACCGTGTATCATGGCGACATAGTGACCGCCAGCAATCGGTCGGCCGAACTTCGCGAGGTGCTCCCTATCAGCATAAAAAATGAGCTTAACGAGCTTGAGCTTATCCATGGCTCCGCCGTGCTTGTGTAGAAGCCATAGCATCGCGTGGGTCGCTTTGGCGGAATCGTACTCAAACTTAATGGGCTTGCGACCGGCATCTTCACGGTTTGGGGCGGGTTGTCCCTGCATGGCGCTCATCCCAGACTATTCATTGTATCGGAAAACCCAGCTCTGTCCATCATCATTATAAGCTTCCGCCTTAGACCTTTGCTTTTGGGCAACCTACCTCTCACACGTTGACATCCCCCTCCCGCAATGCCAGCACTCCCGCCGGCGGATGAGCTGCCCACCCCATCCCCGGCGCGTATAGCCTACCCGGAAGTGCCCGCAACCGCAATAGCGGCACTTGAGGCCGCGCTGATCGGCTGGGGGCGGGCAGGCCTTGCGGCCGGATCATGCCGCCGGGGGCATGTCCGGGCGGCTGCCCTCATGGCGCCCACCTTGGAGAGTGATTCGCCCCTCAGGACAAGCCGGCTGGGCGGGATGTGCGGCTTAGGCGGTCCAGGGCAGGCCGGCTGCGCGGCGGCGCGGCGCGCCGGCCCCTCGCCGACGGAAGCATGCCGCCTCCGGTCCGCGCCGATTACGGCTTGTGGTTCTGGCCGGCCATCTGGAGCGTCGCCAGGGCCGTGGCGATGTCCCGCGTGAACTCGAAGATCCGGTCCAGGCCCGTCACCATGAACACCCCCCACACGTGCGTGTTCACGTCGCAGAGGATCAGCCGGCGCTTCGAGGTCATGATGACCTTCCGCAGCCGCAGCAGCTTGGAGAGGTTGGAGCTGTTGATGAAGCTCACGGCCGCGAAGTGCAGCACCACATCGGTGGGCTTGCCCTCCAGCCGGGCCGCCAGAGACACCAGGTCTTCGCTGAGCTGCGGATCGTCCGTCAGCTCGACCACGAGGATGTCGTCGGACCAGTCTTGAATGCCCATGTGCGGATTCCCTTCCCGTGGTCCCCGCCGGCCTGCGGGGCGCCCAGAGAGTTTATCGGCATTACTCGTATGGAGCTTTGCCCATTGGGGGCATGATCGGCAGTTCAAACTCCTCCTCCCGCTCCCGCGGCCCCAGGCCCACCCGCTGGGCCAGCGCGCCCAGCAGGATGTCCGCCACCACGTGGAGGCCCAGGAAGACAGCCGCCTGGATGGCCACGTCGCGGAACAACTGCTGCGACTCGGGGTCGTACTTTATGATGACGAACATGACGCAACCCGAGAAGGACATCACGCCCAGGAGCATGCAACCCCAGGCCACGCCCCGCCGGCCATAGCGCCGCCCCGCCAGCAGCATGAAGGCCCCCGCGATGATGGCGACGGCCGAGGTCAGCACGTAGATGCTCAGCAGCCATTGCACGGGCGGGTCGATCAGCTTGGAGCCCCTGGCCAGCCACACCAGGACCAGCGCCGCGTTGAACGCCCCCCAGCCCAGGGACGCCCACGCCACCGTCCGCAGGGCGCCCGTCGTCTCTACGGGCGCTGGGGGGTTGGGGTCCATCGGCGCCACGTACGGCTGCCTCTTGCCGTGGCGAATTCCCCGCAGGAAGGCCCGCAGCAGGGAGAACACCGCCAAGAGGATTAGCAGCACCAGCGCCCCCGCGATCGCGAGGGAAATAAGGGTCACGAGATTCATGTCCGGCATGTCCTGCCTCCCTGTCGTCTCTACCTGGTCCGGTAAATCTGCCGGTGATCGAAACCCAGGCGCTCGACCGCCGGCTGAATCTGCCGGTAGAACCGTCTGCCATCAGTATAGTAGCCCGCCGTGGGCGCCAGGTCAGCCACCTGGGCGACCCAGTAGCGGTTCAGCAGCTTCATGTACAGCTCGCGGAGGTACTTGCTGGCCATCGATGCCAGCGCCACCGGCAATTGGCGGTCCTCGGCCCCCACGGCGAACACCAGGCGCGCCCGTCGGCCACGGTGTTCCATCCGGTATTCGCTGACCAGGTCGTTTTCGTCGATCACCTTGAAGCGGGCCCCCTCGAACGCCTGCTGCAAGGCCCGCAAGTACCGCACTCGCCCGCCCTGGCGGTCCACGTGCACCTCCAGGTCGCCGCCGGCCAAATCCCACAGCATCATCAGCAGGCGCGACGTGACGCCAAACAGCATCACCGACTTGTTGTCGGTGGAGGCGATGATCCGGTTGAACTCGCCCTCGAAGACCGTCTCAGCCCGCAGGGTCGCTGGTTCGATCCCCCGCCGGCCCATCGCGGCCGATAGCGCGTGGGTCGACAGCCGCAGGTCGTCAGGCCCAATCGCCTGGGGCAGCGTCAGGCCGGGCGGGCCGTACCAGGGGTAGCCGGCCATGTGGCCGCCCGCGGCCGGGCTAACGCAGTCCAGCAGCTCGCCCAGCGTCGTCGGCCGGTGACCGGCGGCCCCCAGCATCGCCAGCACCCCGCGCTCCAGGTGCGACAGGCCGTCCTTGCCCTTGGCGGCGTAAAGCTTCTTGGAGTCGCCGATGGCAATGCGGGTCCGCTTGCGCCCGGGTCGTCGGCAGACCGCGCCCGACAGCAGCGACCACATGGATGTCCCCACAACCTCGGCCGGCGCCCAGAACGCCGCCGCCGAGACCACCAGCGGCCCCAGAACAGGGCCCAGGCCCGCCTCGTCGATTCCCGCCAGGAGCACCTTGCCGGCTCCGCCGTCCATGCTGCCTCCCGGGGCACGATTATAGCGCCCCCGGCCGGGGAGGCAACACCCCCTCCGATGCCACGCGTCGCTGCGCGCAGAAACCGCCGCCCGGCCTTGCCGGTCAGGCGCCAGGGGCCTAGAATCTTGGCCGATGATGTGACCGCGGCTGCCGTGGCGGGCAGGGTCGGGCCTGTGGCACGCCCGCGCCGGCGGCAGGGCAGGGGCGGCGTCCGGTATGCCTCCAAACCGCCACATAGTGGCCGCCGTTAGCGTCCGGCAATGCCCTTTGACCACGAGGTGCTCCATGTGGGCGGAACGCATAGCGATCCTGGTGACGGCAGCGGTCGTCTGGCTGGCGCCGGCTGGGGCGGATGCGCCGGGCGAGCCGGCCGTCGCCCTGGCGCCGCAGACACAGGCTGACCCGGATCGAGCGCTGGCCGCGCAGCTAGAAGACTTGAAGATGTACGGCCGGCCGGAGCGGATCGGTCAGACCTGGATCGAGATGAACGGATCGGTCTACGGCGCTTCGCCGGATGATCGCGGGCCGATCGGCGGCGCAGCCGGCTACAAGCCGGTCGTCACCGGGGGAGACGTGAAGGTAACCACGCTGGAGGAGTTGCTGGCGGCGTTGGGCCAGGCCCGCGCCGGGGGAGTGATCTTCGTCGACGCCCAGGCGGAGATCGACTGCACCGAGCGCGTCCACGTCGATCAGCTCGTCATCGAGATCCCCGCCGGCGTTACGCTGGCCGGCGACCGCGGGCACAACGGCTCGCGCGGGGCCTTGATCTTCAGCGACACGTTTGGGACCAGCCCCCTGATCCGGGCGGCCGGCGACAACGTCCGCGTGACGGGCCTGCGGATTCGCGGGCCCGACCCCAAACGCCGCATGGAGCACCACCGCCGCAGTTTCGCCGAGGGTCGCGGGGCCGCGTACTACTACAAGTTCCCGACTTCCGACGGAATCGCCACCGACCGCGACCGCCTGGAGGTGGACAACTGTGAGCTGGCAGGCTTCAGCCACGCGGCCGTGCGCCTCAACGCCGGCCGGGATCATCACATCCACCACAACTACATCCACCACTGCCAATACAACGGGCTGGGCTACGGGGTGTTCAACGACCATGCCGTCTCGCGCATCGCCTACAACGTCTTTGACTGGAACCGCCACTCGATCGCCGGCACCGGCCAGCCCGGCAGCGGCTACGAGGCCGACCACAACGTCCAGCTCCGCCACTGCCTGAGCCACTGTTTTGACATGCACGGCGGGGCCGATCGTGGCGATGGCACCGATATCGCCGGCGCGTGGTTGACGGCGCATCACAACACGTTCTCCTGCCCGATGCAGGCGGTGCGGATTCGCGGCGCGCCGGAGCAGAGGGCCGAGATCCGGTACAACTGGTTCAGCCAATCCAGTGCCGCTGAAGCCGTTTCCAGTGGCGGAAAGACCGAGGTTCAAGACAACCTTTTCGGGACGTCACGGCACTAGGGCTCTGTCCGACCTAGACGGGCGGATATGGCTTCTTCAGTTTGATTCAGGCATCGGCCGTGGTGAAGCGCCAGTCGATGACTGCCTCTTTATCGTTTCTTGAACGTTCCCGCGGCGCGAGGGTAGCAGCCAGTTGGTCAGGGCTTTCAAGGCAACGGTCTATGTATCGCCGGCTGAGCACGCCCCGTTCGATCTCGGCGATGTTCAGCCGGCGTTCGTGCCTGGGCGTGTGGTGGATTTCCTGTTTCCCCGCCAGGGGCCGCGTCCCGGCAGGTGCGAACGCCTCGTAAGGACTGGCGATGTTGTGCGTGTTGAGCTGACCCGTCGCCATCACGATCTTCGGGGCCTTGGCCTACAGCACGTCGCGCAACTTCCGAATCGCGTGGGCAAAGTGGATTCGCGCTGGCTGCCGGCGCGCGCACGTGACGTTCAACCTTGAGCGGCTCGGACATCAGGAACACGCCGGCCGTGCCGCATCGCCGGTATTCGGGATCGTTCCGCTTGGCCGGGCCCTCGGACGCCTTCGGCTAGGAATCCCTGGGGAACCCGTGCATTCTGTTTCTTCGTTCACGGCCGGGGCGGCTGTTGCACGCCAGAATTGAAAGACCCTAAGCCACGCGCCGCGCCGATTGCCCCGGCTGGACCGGATCGCTATACTGCCCGTTTTCCATCAGGCCGCGGGCGGCGGATATGGCTGAGCCGGCGATTCAGTCCGAGACGATCGTCATCCTGGACTTCGGCAGCCAGTACGCCCAGCTCATCGCCCGGCGCGTCCGCGACAACGGCGTCTACAGCGTGCTGGCCCGGCCGGAGGTGACCGCCGGCGAAATCCGCCACCTCAACCCCAAGGGCCTGATCTTTACCGGCGGGCCCGCGAGCGTCTACGAGCCTAACGCCCCGCGCTGCGGCCGCGAAATGCTGGACCTGGGCGTGCCGATCCTGGGCATCTGCTACGGCATGCAGATCGCCTGCCGGATGCTGGGCGCCGACGTGCGCCCGGCCGCCAGCCGCGAGTACGGCCGGACGAATCTGCACATCTCCGAGCCCGACGTGTTGCTGAAGGGCCTGCCCGCCGAGACGACCGTCTGGATGAGCCACGGCGACCAGGTGCAGGCCCTCGGCGATGACTTCATCCCGCTGGCGGCCACGCCCACCTGCCCAATCGCGGCCGTGCGCCATCGCACCCGCCCGTTCCATGGGGTGCAGTTTCACCCGGAGGTGATGCACACCCCACGGGGCAACGAGATCTTCGTCAACTTCCTCTATGACATCTGCGGCTGCCAGGGCCTCTGGAAGATGGGCTCGTTCATTGACCTGGTGGTCCGGCAGGTGCGATCTACCGTGGGCCCGCACGAGCGGGTGATCTGCGGCCTGTCGGGCGGCGTGGACTCCTCGGTGGTGGCGGCCTTGCTGCACCAGGCCATCGGCGACCGCCTGACGTGCATCTTCGTGGACAACGGGCTGCTGCGGCTGCGCGAGGCCGAGGCGGTCCACTCGACGTTCGTGGATCACTTCAAGATGGACCTGCGGATCGAGCAGGCCGCGGACCTGTTCCTGAACCGCCTGGAGGGCGTCGCGGAGCCGCAGGAGAAGCGCCGCATCATCGGCCACACGTTCATCGAGGTGTTTAAGTCCGCCGCCCGGTCCATCCCCAACGCCCGCTACCTGGCCCAGGGCACGCTGTACCCGGACGTGATCGAGTCGGGCCGGTCGCTGGCCGGCCAGGCCGCCAACATCAAGCTGCACCACAACGTGGGTGGGCTGCCGGCGGAACTGGGCTTCGACCTGATCGAGCCGCTGCGCGACCTGTTCAAGGATGAGGTTCGCCAGGCGGGCCACCTGCTGGGGTTGCCCGAGAAGCTGGTGTGGCGCCACCCGTTCCCCGGGCCGGGCCTAGCCGTCCGCTGCCTGGGCGAGATCACCCGGCCGCGGCTGGAGCTGCTCCGGCGCGCCGACGAGGTTCTCCTGGAGGAGATCGCCGCCAACAACCTCTACCGCAAGACCGCCCAGACGTTCGCGGTGCTGCTGCCGGTGCGGTCGGTGGGCGTGATGGGCGACGGGCGGACCTACGAGAACGTGCTGGCCATCCGCTCGGTGGACACCAGCGACTTCATGACGGCCGACTGGTCGCGCCTGCCGTATGAGGTGCTGGCCACGATCTCCAACCGCATCATCAACGAGGTTCGCGGGATCAACCGCGTGGTCTACGACATCTCGTCCAAGCCGCCCGCGACGATCGAGTGGGAGTAATCGCATAGCCGGCCATACGGGCATCGCGGGCAATGCGGGCCGGCGGATCGGCTATATTCGCCGCTGCGCCGCGCCGCCGCCAACCGAGCGGCCAACTCAGCCAGTTCCGCCTGGACGGATCGCAGCGCCGGCTCCTGGACGTCGAAGCGGTACACATCCCCGCTGCGGAGGAAGTACAGCGTCGCATCGGCCAGCCTGGGAGTGGCACGGGCATCCTGCCCGTGCGTCCCACGGGCGTCTCGCCCGTGGAGGCTGTTATCCCGCGGCGATGCCGCAGGCTTGCCGGCGGCCTTCGCGTCAGACCCGCCGGGATTTGCGGCCCCGTCGCTCTCGTCAGGAGCGGCAAGCGCCTCGGATGGGCATGTGGCATCGGCAGCGGTTGTGTCGCGTTCCAGAGCGGTTTCGCTCCCCGCCAGGTGCCGCTGCGCCGCGGCGGCGTATAGCAGCATCTGGAGCCGGTACCGTTGCGCGTGCTCGGCCACGCCGCCGGACAAGCGGTCGCTCTTATAGTCCACCAGGTGGTAGCGGCCCTGCGCGTCCTCGTACAGCAGGTCGATCTTGCCGCGCAGCACCGCCGAACCGGCGTGCCATGAGAATTCCAGCTCGCGCCAGGCCTGCCGCGCCTGCTTCATCTCCGCCCACAGCGGCTGGGCCTTCAGCACGTCCATCATTGGCCCGAGCTGCCCCGCCACGGCCCGCGGATCGACCAAGTCCTCCAGACCCAACTCCGCCAACGCCATCACCGCCAGCGCGCCCGGCTGGGGGTTGTCCATGTCCAGCCGCTCCATGCACAGGTGCAGCACGCTGCCGAGGGTCAACGGGTCCAGGGGACCAAGCGAGGATTCGCGGGCGGATAGAGGCGCGTCAAGCTCCGCGGGCGGCGGGCACCGCAGCTCGTGGCGCCAGCGGTACAACATCGGGCAGGCGGCGAAATCCTCCAGCGCCGTCACAGCCAGCTCCAGTTGGCCTGCTTGTCCCTCCAGCGGCCCCAGCAGCGGCATTGCCGCCCGGCCGGCGCGGTCAGCCTGGGCGATCAGCCGGCGGGCCAGGTCATCGGGCCCGCTGGATTCCGCCAGCAGTGCCTGGCCTGACGACTTGCGGGCCGGGCGAGCCGCCGGCTCCGGCGACACCGCCTCCAGCCGCGCACGATAGCCGTCGTACGCAAGCGTCTTGGCGGGGCTTTCCAGGCCGGCGCGCAGGTCCAAGGCGCGATCCAGCAGGCAAAGGGCGCTTCCGGACTTGGCGAACTCACCATCCTTGGTCCGCCAATCCGCCCCCACCAGCACCAGATGATCCTGCGCCCGTGTGGCGCCCACGTACAGCCGGCGGATGTCCTCGGCGGCCTCATCCTGCTTCTCAAGCTCTTGCGCCACCCGGTAGGCCGTCGCCTGGGGTTTCGCCGTGTCCGCCTCGCCGTTGTCCTCGTCCGCCGCTTGCGCCCCGCCAAAAACCAGCCCCACGTCCGGCCGATGGATCACTGTGTCAGTCGAGTTGCGCCTCGCGGCATTGAGGTCCACCAGGAACACCACCGGAAACTCCAGACCCTTGGCCTTGTGGATGGTCATCAGGCGGACCACGTTGTCCTTTTCGTCGGCTACGGCCGCCTGCTCGTAGCGCTGCTCGTTGAGCACCAGCTCGTCGGCCACCTCGACAAAGGCCGACAGGCTCAGCCCGGCCGCCGAGGCCGATGCGGCCTGCTCAATCAGCCTCCGCACGTTCCCGACCATCCGCGGGCCCTGGAACTGGCTCAGCAACACCGCCTCGTAGCCCGTCGCCAGCACCAACCGGCGAAGCAGCTCATCGGCGCCCAGCGCGTCCTTGACCCGATGAAGCTGCCCCAGCAGCCGCGCCGCCAGGGCCAGCGAACGCCACTGGTCCGGGCGGAGGACGTCCCGCAGCCGCGCCGCCTCCAAATGCGCCAGCACCGGACGGGCCGCGTGCTCGAACACGTGCATCAGCGCCTCGTCGTCCAGGCCAAACAGGCTCGACCTAAGCACCCCCGCCAGCGCCAGGTCATCGGCGGGGTTGTCCACCACCCGCAACGCGTTGAGCAGGTCGTAGATTTCCTGCTGCTTAAAGAATCCCGTGCCCGCCACCACGTAATACGGCACGTCCCGCAGCGCCAGCTCCCGCTCGAAGTCCAGGCTGCGGGTCATCCGCGAGAACAGGATGGCAATGTCCCCATATTGCACCGGCCGGTAATCCCGCGCGGCAGAGTCCCACACCAGCCGCTCGCTCCGCGCGACCATCTCGGCGATTCGCTGGGCCGCCAGACGGGCCTGTAGCCGAATGGATTCCTGGTAACCGTTCACCTGCCCCTCTTGTGACCGGGCCAGCAGGATCTCTACTGCCGGCTCGGCCGGCGCTTGCTGACGGAAAGCCTCCACGCCCTGATAGCCGCCGCTCATCAGTCTGCTAAACACATGGTTGATGAACGTCGTCAGGGCCTTGTGGCTGCGGAAGGACACATCCAGGTGTTCCTGCCGCGCGGGTCCCAGGCGCCGGCAAAGCTGGCGGAAGACCTCCACCTGCGCGCCGCGGAAGCGGTAGATGCTCTGCTTATCGTCGCCCACCAGAAACAGCCGCCCCGGCGGAAGCTCGCCATCCTCGCTGATGCCCTCGACCAGCCGCAGGAGCATCTGGACTTGGTAGGCGTCGGTGTCCTGGCACTCATCCACCAACAATTGGCTGATGCCTTCGGCCAGCTCCCGCCGCACGGGCGCATGGTTGCGGATCAGCTCGCCCGTCCGCGCCAGCAGGTCGGTGAAGTCCAGCAGACCCGCCGACCGCTTGGCCTGATCGTAGATCTCCTGGGCCCGCAGCGATAGTTGGACCAGCACCGCCAACTGCGTGGTGGCCTGCTCGTCGGCCTCCGCCAGCGGCAGCAGGCAGTATTCCAGCTCCTTGACCGCCAACGTGAAGGCGTTGAGGGACCGGCGGTACTCGAGCAGCGACTCCCTGCCGCCCCAGTTGGCCTGTGAGCCGACATTGCCGCTGGTCCTCAGCGCGGTTAGGTTCTCCATCGTCCGCTCGACAGGACTCTCCATCATCCGGCGGACTAGGGACAGCGCCTCCTGCCGGTGCTGGTAAAGCTTGTCGGACGGACTGCCACAGCGCACTGCCTCCAGCCGCGCCAGCTCCTGGGCCAATCCGTCCGCCCAGCCCTGCTCCCACCGCTGCTGCTGGATCGCCGGCATGTCCCGGCGCAGGCGGCGAAGATTCTCCTGGGCGTCGACGTAATCTTCCAGCCGGCAGGCTGGGCGGGTCTTCAGCACGTCGGCTACCCGGTCGGCCAGGCGGTCCAGGGGCATCGCCTCCATCAATGCCAGCGGCCCCGCCTGCCCGCCCTCCAGGGCCTCCAGCAGCGCCTGCTCGATGGCTTGGTCGAGCATCCGCCGGCCCTGCGCCTCGTCGGCCAGGACCGAGAAGTTCGGGTCCAGTCCCGCCTCCACGGCGTAGCTCCGCAGGACCGCCGCGCAGAAGCTGTGGATCGTCTGGATCCGCGCCTGGGGCAACTGCTCCAGCATCGCCAGCAGTTGCCGGCGCGTCGACGGCTCCCTGGCCTGGTCGCCGCGGGACTTGACAAGCTGGTAGACCCGCTGGGACATCTCCAGGGCGGCCTTCTCCGTGAACGTCAGCGCCACCAGCCGCCGTAGCGGCGCCGGCCGCTCGCGCGGGTTCATCACCAGCTCCGTAAACCGCTGGGCCAACACCAGCGTCTTGCCGCATCCGGCCCCGCTCAGCAGCGCCAGGTTCTCCCGCGCCCGCTGGATCGCGGCGGCTCGTTGGGTCGGCGTCAGCTCCGGATCGCTCACGGCATCGCCTCCTGGTTTCGGAGCTTGGCCTCCACCCGCGCCTGGCTGTAGTGGCAGATCTGCCGCATCGGGCAGTACGACGGACAGTCCCCACTCGGCGCGGGCGGGAAGACCCCCTGGCGTATCCGCGCCACCGTCTGGCCCAGGGCCTGGATCGACTTGTCCACGTCATCCGGTTGGTCGCCAGGCTTAGCTTCCGCGCGGCGGATGGCCAGCGGTTTGTCCCCTGCCAGGCTGTGGAACGCCCCGCCCACGCTGGACCGGCCCAGCAACTGCTCGGCGGCCAGGATGTACACCGGCAGTTGGAGCTGCCGGCCTTCGACCACGTCCTTGCGGCTGGGCAAGCGGCCGGTCTTGTAGTCGATCACCAGCAGGCCCTCTTGGCCGTCGTCCCCGACCAGGTCCACCCGGTCGATCCGCCCTCGCAGCGCCACCGGCCCGCACGCTGTCGCGGCCACCACCGGCTCGGGAGAGCTGGCCGGGTCGCACAGGTCCCGTGGCCATTGGCCCATCCCAAACGCCAGCTCCAGGTGCAAGCACGCGGCCGGGCCTGATGCGATCTGGCCCAGCAGGTACTGCTCGATGCGGCGGTGCAGGGTCCGCTGCTGAAGAGCCCATAGCTGAGGGTAATTCAGCCCCCGCTGGACCAAGCGGCGAGACTGGGCCTGGACCGCCTCCGCCAGCGCGGCCTTGAGCCGTTGGGGCGCTACTTCCGCCAGGCGCAACGGGGCCTGGCCGTCGCGCAGGGCCTTCAGCGCGCGATAGAGCACCGCGTGACAGAATTGGCCCACCTCCGCCGCCTGGAGCTGCCGCCGCGGCGCCGCCAGCGGCTCCAAACCCAGCACGTACGTCGCGAAGAACAGCCAGGGACACTGGCTAAACGTGTTGAGCTGGCTGGGCGAGAAGACCGCCTCCTGGCCGAACCGCCGCGACAGCAACTGTCGCAGCGAGTCATCCTCAATCCGCCCGTCGTAAGTATCGAACTCCTGGGCCCGCAGGCGGCGATGCCGCGCCCACAGTCCCGCCGCTGATTGCTCCAGCGCGACTCGCTGACCTCTCGCCGCGTAGCCCAGCGCGGCCCCTTCGGGGTCCAGATCGGGATCGAACCTGCCCGCCACCGCGGCCAGCAGCGCCTCGGCCGGCTGGGCAATCTGGGCGGCGGGCGGCACGAACCGCCCGGGGCTGACCCGCTCGTAGGCCCCCATCCGCTGCGCCGCCTCCAGGCCACCCACCGGGCCTAGGAGAGTCGCCAGGAAGCTGCTGGGCGTGGCCGGCGCGCCCGCCGCTCCAAGGCCGCTGTAGCTAAGCGTCAGCGTGCCTTGCGCCCGCGAGACCGCCAGGTACAGCAGCAGCATCTCCCGGGCCACGACGTCCTCGCGGTCATCCAGGCGCAGGCCGCGCGACCGCCACCCCTGGCGGTCGTTCTCGCGGATCAGCGATCCCTCGCGAAACGGCTGGGGGAACTGGCCCTCCGCCAGCCCAAGGCAGAAGACGTGCTCGTAGCGCAAAGCTCGCCCATCGGTCACGCTCAGCACGTCCACCACCGCCTCCGCGCGAGCCGGGCCGCACCGGACGGCCGACAGCGCCTCTCTCAGCCCCGCGGGGCTGAGGCGGAGGGGGATTTCGCGCAGCGCCGCCTGCAACTGCGCCAGCGCCCGCAGGTCGCGAGCGATCAGCTCCGGCTCTCCCGCCCGCGCGCACACGGCCGGCAGTTGCATCGCCGAAATGACCTCCGCCAAGCTGCCCGCCTGTGCGACCTCGAACAGCTTGTCGAGCATAGCGGCCGCCTGAAGGAGCTGCGGGGCCGACCAGCGTGACCGTGAAGGCTCGTCGTCGCCCTGCTCGCCCAGCCGCGCGGCCAGGCGCTCGGCGGCGGCCCGGTAGGCCCGGCGGCCCTCCAGCACGCCGCCCTCGCGTATTAGCGCCTGGGCGGCCGCGACGGTGGCGGCGTCGAACGCCCCCAAGGCCGCCGGATCGAAGTAGCTGCTGCCGACCGCCGCCAGCACGTCGTTGTACGCAAACCGCGGCCCCAGGCCCGCCACCGCCAGCGCAAACCGCGCCACCGGCACGCTCGAAAGCATCTGGGGCGCGCCCGCCGCCGGGATGTCGCACGCCCGGAAGACCCGCTCGACCAGGGGCTGGTAGGCCTCCAGCGAACGAGCCAGCACCGCGATCGAACCGGCCGGGGCGCCTTCCACCAGCCGCTGCTTCACCCGCCGCGCCACGGCGGTCACCTCCGCCTCCAGGTCCGGCGCGGCGATGATCCGCAGCGAGTCGGGCCAGTCCAACGGCGGCTGGGGGCCGTAGTCGAACAATCGCTCCCACAGCGGCGCCAGCGACGGCGGCGGATCGACCGGCTGGGCCTCCACTTCCGCCAGCTTGGTCCCGAAGGTCTCCCGGATGGCCTGGTACGTCTTGCGGCTCCAGGCCCACATCCGCTCGGCGCCGCGCTGCTGAACGTACGGCAACGTGATCACCAGGAGTTCGACGTGCCGCGATACCTGCTCCAGCAGGGCAAGCTGCGTCGGCGTGAAGTCCGCAAAGCCGTCCACCACCACTTGGGCGTACTGGGCCAACCCGGCCGCGGGGACGCCGCTGCGCTCCAGTTGGCGGGCGGCCTCCCACACCCGTCCCTCCACGTCATAGAGGCGGTTGGCCCGCAGGTGTTCCTGATAGCGGCGATAGATCTCCGCCAACTCGGCGTGCTTGCCTACCTGGCCGGCAACGCGGGCCAGGTCCTCCGGCTCGATGGCTGAACTCTTAAGCTCGGAAATGGTCCGCTCCAGCGCCTCCACCAGGCCGGGGGTATCGGCCACGGCCGACAGCACCTTCAGATGCCCCTCCTGGAGCAGCCGGTCCACGATGCCGCGCAGCAGCAGGTGGCGCCCAAGCGGGCTTACCAGCCGCGATGGCTGGGCGGCATGCACCAGGATCCGCTGGGCCAAGTCGCTGAAGGTGGCCACGGGGGGCGAGACGACCACACCGCGGGCAGATCGCTCCAGCAACCCTCGGACCAGGCGGCGCAGGGCGGGCGCGTTGGGCGCCACCAGCAGGCAGCGCCGCGGCGCGGACAGCCCCCGAAGGGTCAGCTCCAACGCCGCGGTGGTCTTGCCGCTGGCGGCCGGCCCATGCACCAGCACCACCGGCCGCGCGGCATCCAGAATCCGCTGCGTCAGATCGATCGCCTGCCCTGGCATGCCCCCATTGTGCCGCCCCCGCCCCCGCGGCTCAAGTCGCCTGAAGGAAGTACAGGTACACCGCCCCCGCCAGCAACAGACGATAGATTCCAAAGGGGATCAGCCCGTGTGTGGTCAGCCACCGCACCAGGGCCCGCACCGTCACGGCCGCCACCAGCGCGCTGATGGCCAGCCCCACCACCAGCCCCTCCGGGCCGGCGGAGGCTTGCAGCGCCGACCAGTTCGAGGCCGCCTCGTACAGCGTGGCCGCGCCCAGCGTGGGCAAGGCCAGCAAGAAGCTGAATTCCGCGGCCGCCACCATGTCCAGCCCGACCACCAGCGCGGCGACGATGGTCACCATGCTCCGCGACATCCCCGGCCACAGCGACAGGCACTGGGCCAGGCCGATCAGCAGCGCCTGGCGGAAGGTTACGTCGTCCAGCCGGCGGACCGGCCGTTGCTTGCCCTTGCGGATCCAGAAGAAATACTCCGCTGCGATCATCGCCGCCCCCCCGCCGGCCAGGGCCAGGCTCACCGCCGGCGAGCTGAACAAGTAGGTCTCGATCACGTCGCGCAGGGCCAGTCCCACCGCCGCCGCCGGCAGAAACGCCACCAGCAGCAAGCCCGCTAACTTGGCTCCCGCCCGGCTGCGCCCGATCAGGCCGGCGAGCATCTGCCCCACCCGCCGGCGGTAAAGCCCCAGCACGGCCAGGATCGCGCCGAGTTGAATGACGATCTCGAACGCATTGATAGCCGGCGCGGGTTCGATCAGCGGCCCCAGCGGACCCTGGCGGTCGCTGAATCGCGTCAGGCCCATCGCCTGGCCAGTCAGGATCAAGTGGCCCGTGGAGGAAACCGGCAGATACTCGGTTAGACCCTCTATCACGCCCAGGATGGCCGCCTCGAGCACACCGATGCGTTGCGGCGGGCGTGCTTGCGGCCCACCGGGCGCCGAATCCTGCGCGGAGCAAATCCCCAGCCACAGCACGCCCAGGCAGACGATGATGGCCAGCACGCCGGAGTGTCTCATGGCAGGTCCAGCACCAGTCGTAGGATCAGTTGGGAGATCAGGTTAGCGTATACTCCGGCGGCCAGGTCGTCCGCCAGCACGCCCCAGCCGAAGGCCAGCCTCTCCAGCCGCCGGGCCGGGGGCGGCTTGACGATGTCCAACACGCGGAACGCCACGAAGCTCACCCCCGCCGTCAGCAGCGCCTGTGGCCAGGCCAAACCCACCGGCAGGCCCGCCAGCGCCACCGCCTGGCCGGCCCATTCATCGGCGGTGCATTGGCGGGGGTCCTTGCGCCCGAACGCCGTTTCCGCCAACCGCCCCAGCGCCACGCAGACCGCACCGGCCGCGATCGCCAGACAGACCATCGCCACGTGGACCGGCCAGCCGCGCCAGACCCGCCAGGCCAGCAGGTACAGCAGCGCCACGGCCAGCGAGGCCCAGCTTCCGGGCGCGATCGGCAGGTAGCCGGTGCCCAGGCCGCTCAGCAGGAACTTATTTGCCCGCGCCGCCACGGCTCATCAGTCCTTTGGCCCGGCGCACGTAGGCCAAGCCGCTTAGCAGCGTCACGATTGTCGCCAGCCAGACCAGCGCCACCTTCAGACCCGCCGCCCACGCCGAGCCGCGCCAGTTGGCCAATTGGACCAGCACCATGCAGATGGCCACCGATTGGATGAACATCTTGATTTTTCCGGCTGACGTGGCGGGGAAGGTAACCCCGCACGACTCGCTGTAGCCCCGCACGGCCGAGACGATGAACTCCCGCCCCAGGATGACCACCACCATCCAGGCCTGGACGGCCGAGGCCATCCCCCCTGTCAGCCACCCGGGCAGGCGCAGGTCCGGGCCATCGGAGAGGGTGAAGTTCGACCCGGCCAGCATCACGAATGCCCCCACCACCAGCACCTTGTCCACGAACGGGTCGGCGATCCGTCCGAACGCGCTGACCAGGTTCAGCTTGCGGGCCAGGTAGCCATCGAGGACGTCGCTAAGGCCGGCCAGAAGATAGACCACGAAGGCCATGTTCAGCAGCCACGGCCCCCAGCGCGAGCCGGACTGGTAGGCCCCCAGCAGCACGAAGAACCCCGCGGCCAGCGCTATTCGGCCCACGGTCAGCCGGTTAGGGATGTTCCATTCCATGGCCTGGACGTCCTGAATCCGCCGCGCGCATCGCTGCCGATGCGTGAAAAACGTATGGTCGGCGCGGCCGCGCGGCTCGTCAACAGAAAATCACACCGCGGCACGGCCGCACAGGCAACGGGAGGCGTGGCACGGCCGCCATCGGCTGTGCCGATGGGCGTGGCTGACGCGGCATGGGTTAGCCAGGTTCAGACGCACCGGACGCGAAGGTCATAGCCGCTGGGGGCCACGACGCGGGCGGCGACGAATCGGCCGGCGGGCGCTCGCCGATCCAGCAGGCATACCCCGTCGATGTCGGGCGCCTGCCCAGCATGCCGGCCGACGCACCGGCCGGCGGCATCCACGCCGTCCACCAACACTTGCAGCTCGCGCCCGACCATCCGGCGCCCCGCCTCCAGGACGATCCGCCGCTGGGCCTGCATGATCGCCTCGGCCCGCTGGGTCTTGACCTCCTGGGGCACTTGGCGGTCCATCCGCGCCGCCGCCGTGCCCTCCTCGGGGCAGAACTCGAACACCCCCAGCGACTCAAAGCGGAAGGCCCGCACGAACTCCAATAGCTCGCGGAAGTGTTCCTCCGTCTCGCCGGGGAAGCCCACGATGAACGTGGTGCGGATGGCCACGCCAGGCGCCTTCTCCCGCAGCCGCCCCAGCAGCCGCTCAATCCTCGAGCGGCCCACGCCCCGGCCCATCCGCCGCAGGATCGGCTCGGCGATGTGCTGAAGCGGCAGGTCCACGTACGGCACGATCCGCTCCGAATCGGCCATCAGGTCGATCAGCGCGTCGGAAAACCGCATCGGGTAGGCGTACAGCAGGCGGATCCACCGCGGGCCGTCGATCTTCTCCAGGCCGCGCAGCAGCCGGCCCAGCGTCCAGCGGCGCGGAAGGTCGCGCCCGTAGCTGGTGATGTCCTGCCCGATCACGTTGAGCTCCACGGCCCCGTCGGCCACGAGTTCGGCGGCCTCGGCCAACACCTGCTGGGGCGGCTTGGAGCGGCACGGCCCGCGGATGGCGGGGATCGTGCAGAAGGTGCATCGCTGGCTGCATCCTTCGCAGATGCGAAGATAGGCGGTGTGGCGCGGCGTCAGGCGGAAGCGTCCGGCGTCGGAGGCGATGGCCCCCCGTCCGTCCGCGGCCGTGTGATAGGGGCTGGTCAGGCTCACCCGCCCGCGCCCCGCGACGGCCGACAGCAACGCGTCGCGGTCGTTGACGCCCACGATGGCGTCGATGCCCGGTGAGAGCTGGTATAGCCGGTTCCACTCGCGGTTGACCAGGCAGCCCGCCACCACCACCCGCCTGGCCCGCCCGCGGCGCTTGTGCTCCAGGGCCTCGGCGATCACCTCCAGCGACTCGGCCCGCGCCGGGGCGATGAACCCGCAGGTGTTGACGACGATCACGTCGGCCCGATCCATCGGCGCCCCCACGACGTATCCCGCCTGGGCCAGGCCCGCCAGCATCTTCTCGCTATCCACCAGATTCTTCGCGCAACCCAGCGACACCAGCGCGACGGTCTGAAGGCGCTTGCTCATAAGCCTTGCATGTTACTCCATCGGCATTGGGTACGTTAGGCCAGTCGGCGCCGTGTTTGACCGCATCTGCGACCAATGGTATGCTGAGCGAGGTTTGGCTAGGGCAAGCAATTGTGCCAAGAAGGTGACTCGCCTGCTGGAAGCGACTTTCCGCTTGTGCCCCCTCCGGCTGCTGAGCCATCCCCCACGCCGGAGGCGCCCCCCGCGCCGCCCCCGGCTACTCGGCCAAGCGTGTTTGCGCAGGCGAGGGAACATGCCGCCAAGTGGCGCCGGCTCGCCCGGCGCATCTTCCCCCACCCCTATCCGTACATCCTGCTTCTGTTCGTCTCCACGCGGATAACGCTGACGATCATCGGCGTGGTGTCGCGCACCATGCTTGAGCCGCTGCTGGGCAAGTGGTATCTCTGGCGCTACTCCAAGCCGCTCTGGCTGGACATCTGGAGCGTCTGGGACAGCGGCTGGTACTTGGACATCGCGAAGTACGGCTACTCCGCGACGACACACTCCCTCCTGCCCAAGTACATCGAGCCTGGGCAGCTTAATTACGCCTTCTTCCCGGTGTATCCAATGCTGATGCGCGGGCTGGGCTGGCTGATCGGCGATTATCCGGTGGCCGGGATTATCATCTCCAACGTTTCCCTT
>Ga0315289_10005865_pt1 | contig 18071 bp, 14 predicted proteins | sample YL17G11_40_MG_FD_203452 | JGI IMG/M metagenome (GOLD analysis project Ga0315289, IMG submission 203452) | Sediment microbial communities from Yellowstone Lake, YNP, Wyoming, USA - YL17G11_40 | ecosystem: Environmental > Aquatic > Freshwater > Lake > Sediment | place: USA: Wyoming | collected... | reverse complement strand
CTTATGGCTCATGGACGCATAATGCCACAACGAAGAGAGGATGTCTAGAAATATTTATTCGTAAGTAATATCAATTACTTATATAACATACTCAAAATCAAGAAGTATGCCGAACAGTATTGGGACAACCCCCATATTATGATTGTAACTCAAAATAAGGATTTACTTGACTAACAAGAGAAGATATCGTAGTTTTTCCAAAGTTGACTCATAGGCAAAAGGGGTAAATAAGTTCTATAGGTAAAAAAAGGAGGCGAAAATGAAAAAGATTTTTTTGGTGGTTGGGGTAATCATAGTTTCATTCCTGCTTTTTTCGGCAGTAGCGAATGCAGCCGAGAAGAAGGAAATCACCTATGATCAGATGTTTGTGACAGATTGCACTGTCTGTCACAGTGAAGCAAATGCAAGAAGGATCCACGGCAGTAAAGACGTAATGATGAAAAAGGTCTCAGAAATGCAGAGGAGAAAAGGTGCGAGTATTTCAGATCAGGATGCGCAAAAAATAGCCGAATTTTTGTGGGATCCAAATCGAGTTGTCTTTGAGACCAAGTGCACGAAATGTCACACCATGGAGAGGATTTCAAAAGTCCATATGAAGGGGGTACGGGCTCAAGAGATGCAGAAAATCATTGACAGTATGTGCGCCAAAGCAGGGTCTGATATATCTCCCGAAGAAAAGCAGAAAATTTCTGACCATATCGGGAAATACTGTACGGTAAAGTAAGCCCATCCACCAGAGTAAGGAAATTAAAGAGCTTCAGAAAGCATACAATTGCTATAAGTTTATACTCACCATGTCACCACCTCTCCGGGGATAGAATCTCCCGGAGAGGTCTATCACATCACTTCATGCGGAAATGCGAGGCAGCCAGTTGTTGCCGGCTATTTCTCATCCTTCAACTCCACCTGCACATTCCAGAACCCATCCAGCCAGTATTTCCTGAAATGTTCTTTAAATATCTTCTTCCCCAGTGAGATGGCAACATCATTCTTATAGAGTGCCAGGACGATCTCGCGTGTTTTTTCTTCATGCCGTTTTGCGTAGCCGGGGTCAGGCTGAAGTTTATACAGGCTCTTCAGGTAGGCGGAGAGGAGCAGCTTTATAGCACCTTGAGCTGTTTCGTAGTATTCCTTGCGCACCTTTTCATCTTGGGTGGGCGGCTCTTTCAACTCAATGCGGTACTTGCTTTTCCATGGATCCAGGTATTTGGTGATTTTTCCCCTGCCGTCTTCAACAGTGCGCTGGTACTTCTCCACCATCGATAACGCCTTCTGCACATTTTCAAGCTCGCTGCCAAAGAACGTTTCCAGAGAAATATTCTCGGTGTCCACATTAAAGAAGTCTGCCGTGCACAGACCGGGCACGCCCGGCGAAGGCTTCATGAAATCGATATGAAACACAGGGGCCTTGTATTCATAGCGGGGTCGTATATTCAGGGTAAAGTCGCGGCAGTATCCGGATTTGGGGGGAACCTCAAACTGGCTGATGGTGGCAACGAATATCCGGTCAGTTTCAAAAGATGCCAGCGGAATACCAATGACGTCACTGCCAAATACCTTGCTGAAGGGAAAAGATAGGTTGAGAGTGAACCCATGAAAATCCTGAGTAATGGATCGCTCAGTTGCTCTGTACTCTTTTAAGACCGTGAGAACGTGACTGCGGAGGTCTGCAAAGACACCAAAATCAGAATACTTTTTAGGTTGGAAGGTCATGATAAAAATGGCAACCCCTACGATGATAATGAGAAATACTATTCCAAGGATCTTGAATATTTTTTTCATACGTTAAAGCCCTCCTTTTCTGAATGGATCATTGAGATACCAACTGTAGAAAAAAACGTTTTGTGTGTCAAACAAGGCAGGTAAAGCAGCGCTCCTTAACTCTCTTTATATGCATGTTTTTGTTGCTTGAGATTTTCATTTCGATGCAAGCAACCTTAACTTTTCCATCTCATTGCATAGATACCCTAATCCAAGTTCCTCCAGTTTCTTTTTCGTCTGCAAACCAGTTGCTACATCCCAACCGCGGAGGGCGTAATACTCGTCCTTCATCTTCTCGAAGGCTGCACGATCTAAGGTTTTACCTTTTCTTACTACCATTTCATTGCCAACTCCCGGCAACTCGAGATCAGGATTGAACATACCGAAGACGCCATCCGAGGTCTCAACCGGTTCCGTAAAGTTGAATTCATTTAAAACATCTGCCTTCCTGCCAACTCTTCCTTCTCTGCTCTGAATTGCCCTCTGGAGGTTGAATGAACGCTCACCGAGCCGATGATAATCCTCTTCGCTCATAGTTCTTCCTGTTACTGCCTCAAAGAGCTGTGCTTCAAATGTGGGATCACCCATTTTGTCTTCCTTCTGGTCTGTGTCCATGATCGGATAGTACCGGTCGCATGCCACCAAGGTTTCTTTGGCATGCTGACGATTCTGGATCATGAAAGCTGCCAGAGCTTTCCCATCGTAGGTGGAAAAATCAACGGCCTTTTCACTGCCCCAGATGCGCCTGGCTATCCTTCGAAGATCTTCCGTCGTTACTGGAGACATGGAACCTCCGGTCGTGTACCAGAGTGCCCACTTAAGGAGGAGGAAGTTTACTTCATGGAGCTGGATGATGGGGTTTCTCGGCTCAGTCGCATAAAAGAGTGCTGTAATTAGAAAGACCCGTGCCCCGTAAGAATCATTTACGTACCCAGAAGGCATAACCCTTTCCAAACCTGCTTCCTCTGCTGCCTTGCCTTTCTCGATTGATGCCCTGCGGGTACCAAGGGCGAGGAGATTGCCGAACCCCCTTTTATTCGTTATGATGTCAGTTAAGGTTTCGATGAATTCAAGGCTTCCAATCTTTGAGAGGGGTAAACCGGTTTCACCTTCAGTGAGGATCTCTTTCTTATAGCACTTGTAGAGCCAGTTAATGATGTTAGCCATCTCGCCGGTATCGACCCCAAATCGGTCGCAGAGTGAAGTGGCTAAAAAGGAACTATCAGTGCCCTGCCCATGATACATCTGATCCCAGGGAGTATAAAAGTAGGCAGAAGCACATGTCTTCCTGACCTCTGTACGACCAGAGGTATGTTTGTAGCTTGCCCTTGCGCATCCAGCTGGACAGGCGTAGCACGGAGTAGGTTTACACTTTTCAATCCCCTGGATCATCGGTTCGGTCATGTATACACTCTCGTTTAACCCCTTGCGCAGCGAGCGTATCCTCGTATTAATTTCATGGAGTTTTTCTGGATACGCTACCGGCACCTTGTTGCTCCCTTTTATCACGATCGCCTTGAGGTTCTTTGATCCCATGACAGCGCCCACGCCGTTGGATACCGTCCCTCCCTGATCTGTAACTGCAATGGCAAACCTAACCAGATTTTCTCCCGCAGGTCCGATGCACACGATCCGGGCATCATTTCCATGGCTCTCTTTCAGCTTTTTCATTGTCTCATCAGAGGTGAGACCCTGAAGCCCACGTGCGTCTTTAAGTCCCACTTTTTCATTTTCTATCAGAAGGTAGGATGGAGCTTTTGCCTTTCCTCGAATGATAATACCGTCGTATCCGGCAAACTTTACAGTTGCTCCTATAAAGCCTCCTGCATTTCCAAAACCATACTGGTCTGGATACAATTGGGGGGACTTGTTACTGATAACCAACCGTGAACAGGCAGTTGCTGGGGTTCCTCCCAGGGGACCGGACATAACCATCAAGATATTTTCCGGATCTAAGGCACCAACTGTTGTAGGGACCTCATCCCAGTATATTCGTGAGGCAAGTGCCCTGCCTCCAACGAAGTCTTCGGCATAGTCTAAGGTTTTTGTCTTATCTACCTTTGCCGAAGGGAGCTCTATGGTAAGTATTGTGCCGATCCATCCATATGTTTTTTCCATAATATCTTTCTCCTACTCATAATGAGCTTATAGGGTTCGAGGGTTCAGGTGTTAAAATCCAAATGACAAAATCCAAATTCCCAATTTGACATTTGAGCTTTGTCATTTGACATTTTCACTCGGCCCCTTTGCCCCTTGAACCCTTTTTATAGCCTGGCTCCTCCAGATACCTCTATGAGCTGGCCAGTAATGAACGATGATTCGTCAGAGGCTAAAAAGAGGGCACAGTATGCTACGTCAATAGGCTGCCCAATCCTCCCGAGTGGATAACGCTCAGCAGTGTCCTTTTTCATCGCCTCCCACATCTCTGGACCCACATAGTTCTTGATAACATCTACCTCGATCAGTGCCGGGCCGATAGCATTAACATTGATATTGTACATTCCAAGAGCCATAGCCAATGTGCGGGTGAAAGCGAAAACTCCTCCTTTGGCAGCAGAATAGCTGAACTGCATGGGACTTCCTCGATATACGATAGAAGCCATGTTGACGATCTTTCCGTACTGTTGTTCCATCATGATCTTGGCTGCCTCCCGACAGCAGAGGATGCAGGATTTCAGGTTGGCATCAATATTATAGCTCATTTTTTCATAGCTGATTTCATCCACCCCTATCATGGGCTCAAAATCTCCACCAGCGATGTTGGCAAGGATATCGAGGCGTTTATATTTTCCCTTGAAGAGATTAAACAGTTTGACAATATCATCTTCCTTCGTTACATCCGCTCGTATGATACCCCCCTTCCCCCCTTTTCGCTCTATCTCCTGTAGGACTTTTTTACATCCTTCCTCATTGATGTCGCTGAGAATTACGGTAGCACCCTCTTCAGCAAAAAGTTTTGCTGTGGTACTCCCGATGCCCCCTGCTGCACCAGTAATAAGAGCGATCTTATGTTTAAGCCTCATAACAAACCTCCTCATGGGAATACAGGTTCAGGGATTCGAGGGTTTTAGGGTTAAAAGAAAATGTCACATACCAAAATCCAAATTCCAAATGTGTTATTTGAGCTTTGACATTCAGATTTGTTTTTGCATTGATTTGGCATTTGAGTTTTGACATTTGGATATTTTCTATTGCCTGCTGCCTTTTCCTTGCCCCTTTAACCCTTAACCCCTATTCTATAGTCACTGCAGCGCCACCAGTGAAATACTGCGAAGTATCCCTCACTGGGACTACTGTAATCTCAAAGGGATACTTCTTGTGCATCAGCCCAAAAGGCGGGCGAACCTGGAGGGTGTAGATAGCTATCTGATGCGGGGCAATCTCCAAGGAAAGCTCTTTAGGAGACATCCAGCTTGAAAGAGAAGTCAAACCTCCAATTCTTATCTTTTCTTCGGTGAATCCCTGATTCTGAATCGTTATCGTATACTCTGCTGCTTCCCCTTCTCTTATGGTTACATTGTCTGGATCAATCCGCACCTTGAACCGAATCTTAGGTATTAATTGCCCTTTCAGGATAGGGCGTGCCACTGATATCATTCCATAAATCTTCAGATTGGTAGAGAGGTTCTTTTCCCTGTCGATTGGCTCCCAGTTGAGGTTATAGGTATCGAAATAGCCAGGATTAACCTCGCGCTCAGCTTTATCCTCTAAGATATTTATGAGCTGGTTGAGCTTCTCTTTGAATTCCCCCATACCAGTTGATCGGTAGAAGGTGCTCAAGGCGTTGATAGCAGCGGCATTGGCCAGCATCGTCTTGTTCTCATCGATTGGATCCCACTCCTGAGAGCAGATATTGTAAAATCCACCCTTTTTGTCATCCCATGCCTTCTTGATGAGGAGATTGGAAAGATCCCAGGCCAACTTTATATAGTGATAGGCATCCATTCCCAGCAGATCAGGATTGGGTGCAGGACCCCGGTAGGAGTAATCCAGAGATATGGTCTTTCCAGGATGAGAGACGCTTCCCTTCCTTGGGCCAAAGATCATGGGACCGAGTTGATTGTAGTGAATGGAAAAGGCGGTAACAGCCTTAAAGAGAACCTCTGTATCCTTACGTGCGTCTTTTACAGTCCAATCAGGATTGCAGGAAAGGAAGAAGCCGCCATACTTAGTATCATACATCTTACTTTCGATCAGATCAGCAAGTTCTTTGGTTCTCTGCCGGTAGTATTCTGCCTTCCCAGCATAATGGGAGTCCAAGCCATTTCTCCAACCTGCCTCCAGTGCCTGAAGCATCTGTATCTGAGTACTCAATGTTTTGAGGGATGACTTCACTGCCCAATCAGCTGTAAATGAATCAAAGAATCCTCCATTTTTTTCATCCCAGCACTGAGTGAGGAGAAGGTCAAGGTTGTCGAATCCTTTCAGGAGATACTTTTCGTTCATAGAGCATTCATATAACTGAAACATTACCTGGGTGATCTGTGCCATTAAGGCAGTATTTTTACTGTCGTCAGTGATCACCCACCCTTTTGAGGCTGTAGTATAGAACCCCTTCCCTCCCTTATCTTCAAACTTATCGAGGGCGAGATTGAACAGTCTTTCAGCTTGATCCAGTTCTTTGACATCACCCCTGGTTAAGAAATTTAAAAGATGGTTGTTTACTGCCTCAAAGTGATCGAGTGCATATTTGTTCAGATTTATCGTTTTGTTTAAGTCCTCGGATAAGGTATGGTACATCCCACCACGTTCCTTATCTTCGAATGCTTGAAGGATCTTATGAATAGTAAGAGAGGGGGGTAGCTCTTCTCCTGTGAGTTTAACTGGACTGATAAGAAAAAAATAAATACCAATGATAAAAAGGGAGAGAACTACGGGGAAACCATTCTGTCTCATCTTTTATCTCCTCAGCATGAATATCTTATCCATTAATGGGCCTCACTCCAGTTTTTACCTATATTTATATCTATCTTAAGAGGGACTGAGATGTCAATTACCCCTTCCATCTCCTCTCTTACCAATCCCCCAAACTCAACAATCTCTTGATCCGGGACTTCAAAGACCAGTTCGTCATGAATCTGTATGATCATCTTGGTCTTAAGCCCTTTCTCCTCGATCCTTTTCTGGATATTAATCATAGCGATCTTGATCAAGTCAGCTGCTGTGCCTTGGATAGGGGCATTGATCGCCATCCGTTCAGCAAACTGCCTCATTGCCTGATTGGAGCTGGTGATTTCAGGAAGGTAACGTCGGCGGTTTTTGAGGGTAGTTACATATCCCTTTTCCCTTGCTTTCTCCAATACAGAATCAATGTACTCTCTTACCCCCCGATATTTCTTGAAGTAGTCGGTGATATATGCCTTTGCTACTTTCTGATCTATCCCCAGCTCTTTGGCCAGTCCATAAGCACTCATACCGTAGATAATCCCAAAGTTAATTACCTTGGCCTCTCTTCGCATCTGGGGCGTAACCAGTAAAGAACTCACGCCAAAGATCTCTGCAGCGGTACGGGTGTGAATATCTTCCCCTTGTTTAAAGCTCTGGATGAAGGTCTCATCCTGAGAGAGATGAGCAAGAATGCGGAGTTCGATCTGGGAATAATCAGCCGAGAGGATTTTCCATCCTGTTTCAGCGGTAAAGGCCTCCCTGATCCTCCTCCCTTCTGAAGAGCGGATAGGGATATTCTGAAGGTTGGGGTCGCTGCTGCTCAGCCTCCCGGTAGCAGTTGCCGTTTGATTATAGGAGGTGTGCAACCTCCCCGTTTGAGGGTTGATCATCCTGGGAAGTGTATCAATATAGGTTGACTTCAACTTGGAAAGACTCCGAAAGGCGAGTATCTCGGCAGGGAGAGGATGATGAATGGCAAGTTTTTGTAACATGTCTAAGTCTGTGGAGTAACCGATCTTGGTCCTCCGTGCTCCAGGGAGCTTAAGTTTTTCAAAGAGGATATTCCCCAGTTGTTGAGGTGAATTGATGTTGAACTCTTCTCCAGCAAGTTCAAAGATCTTCTCCATGAAAGACTTCAGGAGTGATTCAAATTCTAACGACATATCCTTGAGCAGCTTTACGTCGATCTTTACGCCATTCATCTCCATCTTAGCTAAGACCTCAACCAGCGGCATCTCCACCTGATAAAAAAGCTCACGCAAACCCTCTTCCTCCAATTTAGGAAGAAGTAACTTAGCTAAAAGAAAGGTAACATCAGCATCCTCACAGGAATAGACCTTGGCCTCCTCAATTTGCACTTGGTCAAAGGGTAACGCCTTCTTTCCTATACCTGTCAGGTCTTTGTAGGTAATCATCTGGTGGTCAAGATACTCTTGGGCGATCTCTTCCAAGTTATGATTATGTTTTGTAGGATTGAGGAGATAGGAGGCGACCATGGTGTCCCCGGCTATCCCTTTGATGGTAATTCCGTAACGCTGAAGGACAATGTAGTCGTACTTGATGTTCTGTCCATATACCCTGACCACGTCATCCTCGAGGAGAGTTTTGAGAAGAGGTAAGGCAGAGGAAAGTTCAAGCTGGGGTATGGTTGCATCCTTGTGGGAGAAGGGAAGATAAAACGCCTGGTGCTCTTTGCATGATACGGAGAGACCGACAATCTCTGCCTCCATAGGGAAGAGGGAGGTGGTTTCCAGATCCAGGGCGAACTCTTTTGCCTCCTTGAGCGTGCAGATCAATCTTTCTAAATCCTCTTCCCGGTTAATTACGTGATAATCATCGTACGAGATTGTCTTGTGAAGTGTGAGTTCTTTGACGAATTTAGTGAATTCAAGTTCCTTGAAGATCTCCTTGAGCCGTTCGTTGTCAGCAGGTATCAATCTCAATGCCGTGAGGTCAACGGGGAGAGGAACATCTGTGCGGATCCTCACCAGCTCCTTGCTCAGCAGGGCCTGTTCCTTATACTTTTTCAGGTTCTCTCTCAATTTTTCACCGGCTACCTTGTCTATGTTGTTATAGATGTTATCTATACTCCCGAATTCCTTTATGAGTTTGACCGCCGTTTTCTCACCAATTCCAGGAACTCCAGGCACATTGTCCGAGGTATCACCGGAGAGCCCGAAGACATCGATTACCTGAGAGGGCTGTGCTTCAAACCTGCGTCCAACTTCAGTCTGGTCATACACTCTGTCCTTCATAGTATCCAGAATAGTTACCCTATCCGAGACCAGTTGCAGCATGTCTTTATCGCCGCTCACGATGGTGATATCCGCATCCGCTCTGAGTTTTTCCACTAAGGTCCCGATGATATCGTCAGCCTCATACCCCGGTTTTTCAAGGACGGGGATCCTGAACCCCTTGGTAATCTCTTTGATGTAGGGAATCTGGGGTATCAGCTCTGCAGGCATGGTGGGACGGTTTGCCTTGTACGGTTCATATACCTCATGGCGGAAGGTAGGGCCGGGGGCATCGAGCACCATTGCCAGGTAGGCAGGTTTATGGTCTTTTACTACCTTGATGAGCATCTGGGTGAACCCGTAGATGGCATTGGTGGGCATACCGGCTGAGTTGGAGAGATACGGAAGGGCAAAATATGCCCGGTAGATATAGGAACTGCCATCAATAAGGAACAACTTGGGTCTCTGGCTCATATCCTATTTTGCGATCTCTGGGAATGAGGTTCTTCGTTGCTCAACATTTTTTCGACAATTCTACATCTCGCTCCACTGCAAATTCGAAACTCGCTTACGCTCAGACAGCCGAATTTGCTGACGTTCCGCTTCGATAAGAATTGTTACCGAAAAAATCTTGGTACGCACTCAGAACCTTATCCCCATGATTTTCAGAGGTATTATACATGGAGAGTTTCAAAGTCATCTTTGACCTTTCAAACGTTCAAGTATGATATTGATATTAACATATCTCTCCGCCAAATCTACAAGATATTCTCTGTTATTTTTTTGAGAATCTTCGATAAAAGGAAAAACACCGAAGATGGGTATATGGGTGAACTTCTGGATGCTGCTCAGGCAGGTTTCTTCAGCAATTCCGACGTGGGGAGTTGCATGATTGATAATCACTCCCAACACCTCTATACCCGATGCCTCTGCTGTCCTCAGGGTGAGGAGGGTATGGTTGATCGTGCCCAGGCTGGAACAGGCGATAACTAATGCGGGGAGATGCAAGGACTTGATCAGGTCAACGATGAGGAGGGAATCATTCAGGGGCACAAGGAGTCCACCTGCACCTTCGACCAGCATGAGATCATGGTTACTTTCCATTCTCTCATAGGCATCCTCTACCCTTTTCAGCTCAATCTTCACCCCTTCCATCTCTGCAGCCGTAGCAGGAGCGAGAGGATGTTCCAGACGGTAAGGGTTGATGAGGTCAAGGTCATCTTGGGAGCCGGAAAACTGTTTTAAAAAGATGGCATCAGATGGGATCAGCTTGTCTTTGGATCTGCTGCACCCACTCTCCACCGGCTTCATTACACCCACATCTATGCCCCGTTTGCTTAAGGCTGCAGCAATGGCACCACTGATTAAGGTCTTCCCCACACCGGTATCAGTTCCGGTGATAAAGATCCCTTTTCTCAATCCTCAGTTACCTCCCGAATAGATTCATAAATTACTCTGATGAGCTTATCCATTTCCCGATAAGAGATGCTCAAAGGAGGCATGAGGACAATCACATTTCCGAGAGGCCTGATCACCACCCCTCTTTTCCTTGCCTCACTGGTAACCCTGATCCCAATTTTATCCTCTAACGGATAGGGTTCTTTCGTCCTCTTATCCTTAACTAACTCAATGCCCACCATGAATCCCTTTTGCCTGATCTCTCCTACCCGAGACAATGATGTGAGAGACTTTAATTTATTTTTCAAATATGAGATCTTCAACTGAAGTTTTTTGAGGGTCTTCTCTTTTTCAAAGATCCCAAGGTTAGCCAAGGCAGCAGCACAGGCCAGTTGGTTTCCGGTATAGGTGTGGCCGTGGAAGAATGTCTTAAACTCCCGGTATTCGCCTAAGAAGGCCTGGTAGATCTCTTCAGTAGTTAGGGTAGCAGCAAGAGGAAGATAGCCACCGGTGATTCCCTTAGCCACAGCCATGATATCAGGCGTTACCCCTTCATGTTCACAGGCAAACATCTTCCCGGTTCTTCCAAAGCCTACTGCTACCTCATCAGCGATAAGGAGAATAGAGTATTTGGTACACAGGCGTTTTACCCCTTTCAGGTATCCAGGTGGTGAGACGAGCATTCCTCCTGCAGCCTGGACTTCAGGTTCGAGAACCATTGCAGCAATCCTGTGATGATTTTTTTCCATCACCTTTTCACATTGATTCAGGCATGCTAATTGACATCCTGGATATTTCTTTTTTAAACTGCATCGGTAACAGTACGGGGAGGCAATCTTGTAGGTCTTAAAGAGAAGAAGACGGTAGGTATCATGAAAGAGCTCAATTCCTCCTACACTCACAGCGCCGAGGGTATCTCCATGATAGGCGTTTTTGAGGCAGATGAACCTGGTCTTTTGCCTGTGAGGTTTTGACCTCTGCTGCCAGTACTGAAAGGCAATCTTCAGAGCCACCTCCACGGCGGTTGAGCCATTATCTGAATAAAAGACCCTATTCAATCCCCGAGGGGCTATTTGCACAAGTTTTTTAGCCAGCCTGATCGCAGGAATGTTTGAAAGACCAAGCAACGTGGAGTGAGAGACCTGTCGGATCTGCTTTCTAATCGCCTGGTCAATCTCCTTTTTTCTGTGACCATGGATGTTTACCCAGAGTGATGATACCCCATCAATATACCTCCTGCCGTTGGTATCGATGAGGTATGACCCCTTCGCCTTTTCCACAATGAGAGGCGTTTCTTCTGAGTAATCCTTCATCTGGGTAAAGGGGTGCCAGATGTATTTTTTATCATCCTGTTCGAGTTGATTTGTTTTCTTTTTCGTCATATAGCGGCGTCCTTTTTCCCTATTCCTATGTCCCTCTGGAGTAATGCATAATAATCAATTTAAAGTAGCTCTTCTACTGCACATATTATACAATCAAATCCTTTTAATAATAAAAATAATTGACAGTAGACCTTCATCTTATAGTAATATTGCCAACTGTAGAATAAGCATAAAAGATAATGTTATGTGGTGAAAAATAATAGGGACATAGAAAATGAGTGTTTGCGACTTCTCGGCGTTGGGTAATCTCACCTTGAAGGGAGCTCAAGATTGCATCAAACGATACAGCCGTCAAAATGGACTGTGGATACACCAATTTGACACGTTCTTCGGAACTATACGAACAACGGCGACACCGGATAAACGGATAACGGTGCTCCTGAGTATCGTGCGTGACAACGGATGGAACATGAATAGGAAAGGGCAGTGCGCCAATATTATTGAGAAGGTGACAACCGAAGAGATATCAAAGGAAGAGCTCGATGGTTTCTGGAAAGCAATCGACAGTCTGCCTAAAGTAAGTCTGCGTCAGTTACCGGCTGCACCACCTAAGCTGTTGGAACAATTGGAAACCTCCTTTGGCAGTATTCGCAAGACCTTACGAAGATGGCATCGAAGTTCGAACACCCTCTGCTTCCTCACCAAAGTCGTCCTTATGTTCAATTGGGGACAGTCTCCGGCTTTCGACAGCCGTGTCCGGTCTACCTTGAAGTTACCCAATGACCTATCTAATAAAGAACTTGTAGAGGCGCTAGTAGAAATGGGCGTTTGGATTTTAGACTTCGAATCGCGGAACAACATCATGCTGGACGAACTCGCCACCAACGAGATGAGGCAGGCTGATGAAAGCTCTTTGGGACAACTCCCCCTGGGGAGGGGTCTGGACATGCTGCTGTTTTCATTGAGTCAGCAAGGATAAGTAACGGACCACATAACAAGGCAATCCAGCCGATCGCTTACAGCGCCGGCTGATTTTTGCCGTTAGGGGCCAAACCATGATGGGGGTGCATCCAATGCGAATCCTGAGAATTCTCTACCTCTTGATCGTTTTCCTGGGATTCGCTCGCGTGCCTGACATCGCTGGGCAAACTGGCGAGATCCCGGTTGATCCCCAGGTGTTGCCCATCGTCGTGAAAATTGAAACGTTCTCTGAGCGAGAAAAAAAGCCCATCACGGGTACTGGATTTATCGTATCGCGTGAAGTCAAACGCGCCTCCGAAACCAAAAGAGTTTCGTTTCTGGTCACTAATAAACATATGGTCAGCGACTGGACGCTGGCCGATGGTGATATCAAGGATTTTAACAAGTACCTCCAAGTCCATTTCTACCGAACTGATTTCTCTCCAGAACACCCTACGCAAAGCTTGAGAATTGATCTATGTGATAAAAAAGGTCGAGTAGATGATCAGAAAGTCCAGGCCCACAGTAGCCCATCCGTTGATGTCGCAGTTGTTTTTCTGCAACCGGACTTGATAAAAGCGACGGGTATAAACGTACCCTCATTTGATGTTAGTTTCCTTCTTCCCTTTGATAGGATCACTTCCAATTATTTTAACATCGGTAGCCAGGTATTCGTCATAGGGTATCCTTTGGGAATCACATCTCTTCGCAACAATTATCCTCTTGCCAAGTTCGGCTACATAGCCTCTACACCGGGCGAGGAATTTGCTCTCGAGATGATGGCTCCTGATAGAAAAGGAGTGCACAAGAAAGTGAATCTCATAGGAAAACTCCTCGTAATAGATGGCCTTATTGTCCCCGGAAATAGTGGTGGTCCAGTTGTGCTGCCTTCGGTTGTCAAGACCCGAATCAACCCAGAATCAAAGGCGTGGGAACACACAGAAGAACCAAGCAAGAATCTTGTGATAGGCATTCTCGCGGGTGGTTTTGAATCGTCCGGTCTGAGTTACACTTATTCCTCCGACTACATCGTAGAGACGATAAACGATTACCTGAAGAAGAATGGATTCCAAGCACAAGCAACATCGAACTGGCCCTAACGAGGCAATACAGCCGACTCGTTACACTCGTGGCTGATCTTTGTCGTTATGTCTGAGGAATGATAATGCCGAAATTAATAAACATAGATGAAGAAGTCCCCTCAGAGTTCTTCATTTTTGTAAACAAACTAAATCCTATGACCTATCACAACTTCAACCTTATTGGGCAGTTTAGCTCCGGTGCTTTCAGCTCAACCTCTCTTGGTGGTGAGTATCTTCAAAAATACCTAAACGGGAAATTCCGGTATCTACCGTACGAACCAGCTCGAATGGATGCTATGATGTTATCTCCATATTTTCTGACGGCAATTAACGACTATCGCATTGAATACGACGCAGAAGTCTATCGTGAAAAACATTATTCCCTTTATCCATCACGACTTTCGGCGATTTATGCTTTTAGTGACTATGAAGCGTGCACTAGCGTAAACAAGAAGTATGGCTGGCCGCTGGCTGAGGTTCATAGGTTCAAACTCCTCGATCATCCATTGAACCGGGTAGCTAAAGTAAACATGGAGCATGTGTCGCTCGCTCGGCAGGCATACAAGGTGTCTAAGCTTCAAGATGTCGATAGACTATGGGCAGGTTACTGGTCAGGCTTTGACGAAATCATTTTAGAGCTGCCGTCAACAAACTTTAAGAGGGAACAATATAACTCAGGTGTGATATGGGAGTACCTCATTGAAGGCATTGTCGAACGCATAAAGTAAAAACACATAACAAAACAATCCAGCCGATCGCGTACGCTCCGGCTGATTTTTACGTTCACCCCTTCTGTGCAATTACATAGTATATCTCATAGGTCAGGGGAAGGCCTGAAGAGGTTCTAAAATTTTCCTCATAGCAAATGGTCAGCCAGTGAAAGAGTTCTCTCCTCCCCAGACCCCTTGGCGCCTCCCGGGAAACGTTCTGGGCGCCTTCGTGAATCGCAGTTGGACATTTCAGTAGAACACCTCCGCCTGTGGTATCAGGCTCTCAAGGACACTGCTCATCTCTGCGAGGCGCGCATTCAGGTCTGCCACCTCAGCGTCGAGCATCGCTGACAGGCTGGCAACAGCAGGTGCGTAGTCCCCGGCCTCAGGAAATCTAGGGACACTTCCCCTATTTTAATTGACATAGCAAGTTCTATAATATAAAACGCAGATATGCCAAGGATAGCACGAGTCATAGCGATACAATATCCTCATCACATAACCCAGCGTGGTAATAATCGAGCCGATGTATTTTTTGATGATGAAGACAGAGAGTATTATAAAAAGACTTTGAAAGGCTATTGTCTAAAATGTGGTGTTACGATATGGGCATACTGTCTGATGAGTAATCATGTTCATATCCTTGCCATTCCTTCCGGCGAAGAATCTCTTGCCCGAAGCATAGGGAGAACAAACCTGATATACACGCAATACTTTAATCGAAAGTACAAGCGGAGTGGTAGGTTGTGGCAAAACCGGTATTTTTCGACCATCGTTGAACAAGAGCCGTATTTATGGGCAGTAGCGAGGTACATAGAGTGTAATCCGATACGGGTGGGGCTGGTGAGAAAGCCTGGACAATACCAGTGGTCGAGTTGCAAAGCCCATATTGGGGGTACAGGTGACGACTTGGTAACGGAGGATGAATGGCTTGATGGGAGCAATAGAAACGCCTATAAAGATTTTTTGGTACAAGAGGATCCTAAAAGCGAACAGGTGATCAGACGGGCAACGTCAACGGGGCGGCCTATAGGGAGTGAAGGGTTTATACGCAAGCTGGAGAAGCGTTTATCCCGTAGTCTTATTCCAAAGAAAGCAGGCCGACCTAAGAAAGGTAAGAGTAAGAATTAACAATAGGGGAAGTGTCCCTTAATTTCTAAAGCATAAAGTGATGTTGACAACGGCTGCAAGTCGATAACGCATATTTTTACTAGGCTGATGAAAAATAGTACCGAGGGGGAAATCCAATGAAAGTGCTTTCTACTGTTATTATGTTCCTGTTCGCTGCCTCAGTGGTCCCGACCCCGCTCTCCGCGGCGCCGGAGATTCAATGGAAGGATTGTCCTCGCGCGTACGGCCCCGGCTTCGACTGCGGAGCCCTGGACGTCCCTCTAGACTACGACTACCCCGACGGCCAAACAATCGCCATAGAACTGGTTCGCCTGCCCGCAGCAAATCCCCAGTCTCGCTTGGGAACCATCTTTTTAAATCCGGGCGGGCCTGGGGGGTCGGGCGTCTTTTTTGTTCTGGACGTGGGCTCCTCCCTGTTCTCGGACGAAGTGAGAGCCCGGTTCGACATCATCGGCTTTGACCCGCGGGGCATCCACCGCAGCGAACCTTTGCGGTGCTTCCCCACGCCCTGGAAGGCTAGCAGCGTTAGCACCCTCTCCTGGCCGTTTCCGTTAACCCGCGAGGAGCAGCTCGCCCGACAGAAAGCAGACAACCAATTGGCGCTGGCCTGTGAGCAAAATGGCGGCGAGATCCTGCGCCACATGTCCACCGTCGACGTCGCTCGTGATCTGGACCTGCTTCGCCAGGCGGTGGGCGATGAATATCTTAACTACGCAGGTTACTCCTACGGCTCGTTTCTGGGCAATGTGTACGCCAATCTGTTTCCGGAACGGGTGAGAGCCGTCGTTATCGACGCCGTCGTCGATCCCATCGCGTGGACGACGGGTCGAGGACTCGAGGCTATGTGGCTCCCCCTCTTTACACGGTTGCGGAGCGACGCCGGGGCGCAGGCAACGCTCGACGAATTCTTCCGCTTATGCGATGAGGCGGGACCAAACGCTTGTGCGTTTACGCCGAATTCTTCCGCGCGTTTCGACGTTCTAGCCGAGCAATTGCTCGAAGAGCCGATCAAGATCGTCCTTCCTTCGGGGGGTGAGGTTGTTCTCTTTACATATTCCGACCTCGTTGGGGTCGCATTGAATTCAATGTACGACTCCTTTACTTGGCCGGATTTCGCCGTTCTATTGTCGTTAATCGAGAGGCGGACGTCCGCCGAAGAATTAGGCGCCGCGTTGCAGGCCGTGCGGACGCGTGGCGGCGCGCGAGACGACGAAATTCAGACGTCGTACCCAAACCAAGTGGAAGGATATCCTGGGGTCGCCTGTTCAGACTCCATCAACCCCATAACCTACCGGGCCTGGCCTCGCGCCGCCGCCAATGCTGACAAGAATTACGGCTACTTCGGAAGCTGGTGGACCTGGGCATCGAGCATCTGCCAGCCTTGGGAAGGACCCGTCGCCCATGCCTACCTAGGGCCGTTTGATCACCAAACGGCCAATCCGGTTCTCGTGGTGGGCACTCGATACGATCCCGCCACCCGGTACGAGAGCGCCGTACTCGTGTCTGATCTGCTGCCCAACTCGACTTTGTTAACTCTGGAAGGTTGGGGGCATACCTCGCTCTTTCTGTCCGCGTGCGTGGATGAGGCCGTCTCGCAGTACTTTCTCACCGGCGCGCCGCCGCCGGACGGAACGGTGTGTAATCAGGACTTTAAACCATTCGATACGTCCGCCTTCGCTGTAGGCGCCCAGGCTCCCGATGGAGATCCCGCTGCAGTCGCCAAGAAACTGCGGGCCAAAGCGCTAAGAGAGGTGGTGATGCCCTTACACCGGTAAAACATAGCTCTGGCATGAACGTTTTACGAGGACCAGCCGGATCTTGCAGCTATGATTCTGACATGAAAAACGGCCCTCTAAGGGATAAAAATGGGCTGCTTTGGGAAATGTTTCCTGAATAATCGTTGGGGATAAAGGGTACGTCCATAAAATTATAAATTTATTGTCACCTTTTGATCCAAGTCCCTTTTGGCCCACCCGGAGATCAACGGTTAACCATATAATTATTTGTGCCTTAATACAATCCAGCGGAACATACACTGGCTTCAATGTTGGCCCAGGAGATAAAAACGCCGTTTTGAAATATTCCTTGGGGATAAATTTCCATTCTTCTTCCTGGTCAAATTGGCGATAGCCATTTTTTTAGTGTCCGCACGCCAAAAAAAAGACCTCTGGCGGGGGTGGATAAATCTATGCGCTTCCAAAATTTCGCCTCATTCGCGACTTCTCGCCCGAATGAATTTTTTTTCAATTACTCGCTTGCTATCCCTCCGAAACTTTGTGGAAAAATCAACAAATTGGCCGAAGGAAGGCATAACAAGCGGGTCAACGTTGACCGCTTGGCCGTCGGCGTTGTTGATATTCTGTTCCTGGTTCATAGCCTGTTCTCTTTATCAAGTTTTTGTAGGCCAAGCGGCAAGTTACCCTTGTCGTTCAACCCTTCTGTGCTGTTACATAGTATATCTCAAAGAGTGTTTTGGGGGTCACCCATTAAAAGGCACCTGTCAAGAAAAAACACTTCTCCATAAGAAAAATTTCATTTTCTCACAGGTACTGCTCAATCGGGTCCCCTTCATCTTTACCGTTGCCG
>Ga0315289_10005864_pt1 | contig 18072 bp, 16 predicted proteins | sample YL17G11_40_MG_FD_203452 | JGI IMG/M metagenome (GOLD analysis project Ga0315289, IMG submission 203452) | Sediment microbial communities from Yellowstone Lake, YNP, Wyoming, USA - YL17G11_40 | ecosystem: Environmental > Aquatic > Freshwater > Lake > Sediment | place: USA: Wyoming | collected... | reverse complement strand
GTCGTCAACGGCTCTGTGATTCCACCGGCGCAGGCGCACAACATCCCCAGCCCCAGCCATACGGACACCAACCTGGTCATCCGCGGCAACGTCATCTGGAACTCGCTGCTGGAGGGCACCGGCATCCTCGGCGACAACAACGGCTCGGGCAACGTGGGCTGTGGGCCCAACCATCCCACCTGCAACGAAGGGTTGCTGCTGGGGCAGAATGCCATCAACAAGTTCCGTCCGCAGTTGGTCGATCCTGCGAACGGGGACTATCGGCCTGTGCCGGCGGGGAACCTGTTTGCGGTGCAGGCCGTTGCCATCCCCGATTTCTCGTGGGCGGACGCGCCGACGCAGCCTGCGGTCCCCGCCGGCGCCCTGAGCAATGCGGTTCCGTTTGACCGCGCCGGCAACCCGCGCGTCCCGGCCGGCCCGCCGGGAGCCTACGCCGCGGCCGAAAGCGCTCCGTGAGGGCATGACCGCCGCCCACGGCCAGCAAGTCGTTCGAGACTTCGTCGGCCAGGCCCTGCCACACCCCCTCGTGCACGGTCAGGCGGTACACTGGCCGGCAGAGACCAGACTTGCCGCCGCCGCTTCCAGCGCTGGGCGCGAGGATGACTTCAAGTTCCTCCTCGTCTAGAGGGGTCGCCCAACGGCAAAGCTCACGCGCCGGGCGGGTCTCGCGGAGAGCCTTCGCTGATCGTAACCGTCGCACGCGCAACCCGCTTCAACCACCAGGGCGTAGCCCGGTCGCCTGCAACAAATACCAGCCGCCATCTTGCTGGAAAACATCTCACGACTAACGACCAATGCAGGCTACCGAAATGCGGCTACCTTCGGCAACGCGCCGTTAGACAAGCTTTTTGATGCCGAAGGTCTCAACCTCTGCCGCTCTTCGTTTAGAGCCTGAACATTCCCGTTTCAATCCACTCGTTCTTTAGCAGCGACCACCAATCAACGGCCAACCCTTTCGACACATAGTCATAGGGTAGCCACCCATAACCTCCACTGCCCCATCCTGTTCCCCAAGAGTTCCTGATAAGCAAGGCACCTTTGGTCTCTACGGCTCCTGGATTGGTGTTTCTAATCTTCTTTTTTTCATCGTAGCCAACTGCAACGATGGCATGACCACCAAGCCTCTCCTCACCAGGGGTGGGGAAAGGTATTTCGCCAGGTGTTGCAGCCTGTGAGGCCTGTGAGATGGAGCTATAGACCGTAAACCCGAACATAGCGGGGAGACCAGCCGCCAAATCTGCTTTGATCCGGCTCAGGAGGGCAGCTTTTGCAGTCCCAAACGGATCCAGACGGTAGTAGCTGAGCGCATGATAACTCTGGGCAAAGGCGTAGCAGAAGGCAGGCGGCTCTTCGTCGAAATCAGCGATTTCGTACTGCCAGTAATCCTCCGGAGGTACGCCAAATAGCACCAATGCGCCCATTGTTGTCCGAAGGTAGGCCCCGGTGTCTCCTGTCAGGTGCATCATGTTTCGCGTGGCCTTGTAGAGGAAAAGTCTGGAAGCATCGATATGTTTTCCAAACGCCCTCCTCTCATAATACTCCACTATCCCCACGCCAGCATGTGCTGTACATGAACCAAGATTCCCCTGGTCCTCGATCGGAGAACACCATGCCTTCAAGTCTACAGAACCAGGCAGGCTTACGTTCGCTAACTCTGCCACTCCTGCTTTTTCAAGCATGGCGTTCACAGAATACTTTTGGCCCAATAGTTGAAGCCCGGGGGCAACTTCATTTCGCTCTACCGTGTAGTCCCGGAAATCGGGATAGTCTGGTAACCATCCCATTCCCTTCCCAATCATCTCGCCCATGTCACTTTACCTCCTCTGCCTTTTTGGAATTTGGCCGACGGTTTTCTTGGAACAAGGTCATTCCTTGACTATCAAAGCACTCTTCCACTATTCTGGAATTATCTTATTACCATCACCTTCCCTCAGCCTGTCAATCGAGTTGCCCAACTATCGAGTATACGGAATCCTTTCCGCACAGTGCCCATCTTGCGGGGCTTTTGCGGAATCTCTCCCATAGCAGCACCACCTTAACCGCACACACCTTTCCCCATCGGCAGACACGCCTTTTCAGCCCAACAGAACAGCCCGTCCACGGACTTGCAGTGGACGGGCTGTAGTGCTTGCTGTATTAGGCACTGCGTCGTGGCCGTGCCCTGAACTCCTACCACAGTTGCAGGGTATTCTCCTCGCTGCTATTGTACACCACAACTTCACTCCTGTCAAGCGATCGACCAGTGCATGGTTTTCCAAAGTCGGGGAGAGGGTAGGTAGGAAGCAGCACGAGAGGCTTTTCGGAGGTAGGATTTTGTTGGCAGACAACCACCCACCAAGAAGGGTCTCTCGAGATGAACTCTTCCGCAGTCTCTCTTGATGTGCCAAGCGTGGTACAGGGCGGTGTTTTCGATCTGGGTCGCCTGCATCCCGAGCTTGGTTGTGGGGTTGCCGGCAGTCCTGAGAAACCACCAGATTATGATGGTGCTGATTGCGCTCTCTCCGGCTTTTGCAGCGGTCTCTACCGGCTTGAAGGATGATTCCCAAAACGAGTTCCGCCCGCAGTTGGTCGATCCTGCGAACGGGGATTTCCGGCCGCTGCCAGGGGGGAACCTCTTTGCGGTGCAGGCCCTTTCCATCCCCGATTTCTCGTGGACGGACGCGCCGACGCAACCTGCGGTCCCCGCCGGCGCCCTGAGCAATGCGGTTCCGTTCGACCGCGCCGGCAACCCGCGCGTCTTGGCCGGCCCGCCGGGAGCCTACGCCGCGGCCGCAGCCGCTCCGTGAGGGCGTGACCGCCGCCCACGGCTAGACGGTCGATCGGGACCTCGTCGGCCAGGCCCTGCCACAGCCCCCTCGTGCGCGGTCAGGCGGTGGACCGGCCGGTAGAGAAACCAGGTTTCTCCAAGAAACCTGGTTTCTGGTCTGCAGGATCCACCACGTAGGCTCTGAGGACGCCAGCCGCAGATGCCTCACACGTCCCGCCATTCCTTGCGCAGCTCTATACCGTGATCGCTCGCCCATTGCTTGACCGCAGCATAGTCGGACTGCAGGCCCATCCACTCCACGTCATCGGGAGTGTAGTCTTCACCCTTGGCCTTGTTCCTCACTCTGACGATGCTGATCATGCTCTGCTCCACTACCAACGGCAGGCCAACCTCTCTGATGACCTGGGGCACGTTCTCCCGGTTCGGGTCAACGTTGCGGCCCCTTAGGTGTCGCAAGACCTCAAGGATTGCGTCGTGCATGCGGTACAGTTCATCTTTGCGGGTCAGACGTCGGCGGTCCAACTCGTGCGGAGCGTTCGATGGTGGTGCAGCCGTGGTACTGACGACGATCCTGTCGGTGCGCCCATCCAGTTCCTGTCCCTCCTGGAGCCTCTGAACCCGCTCTGCGCTCCACTCCGACAGGAGTGTGCGCGCCATGTGCCCTAGCGCCAGCAGCAGGGCATCTCCAGCGGTCTGCCTGCCAAAGCAGTGCAACACCTGCCCAGCGGCCCCTCTGACCCTCTCCCACTCGATGAGCTGCCGATAGCGCTCCTCCGCCGTGAGGTCGAGAACGCAAGTGATCCGCTGGTGCTGGATGAAGGCGCAAAGCACCTGCGTGAGCAATTGATCCTGCATCCACGCCTTGCCAATCTCGTCCGCATCATCGATGTCGCAACTGAAGAGCTGAATGCGCTCCGTAGGCCTCACCAGCCCGTACAGCGGGGTGAGAATGAGCACCTCGTGGCGCGGATGCTCGGTAAGGAGCGCCGGGCCCTCGGGCCCTAGCGCCTCGTAGAAGCGGCCCGCGAACCTCTCTGCAGCAGGCAGATAGTGGCCACTCCGGTCGTCACCACCAAGATCTGGCCCACACACCAGCCCCTTGTTCCATGGCAACTGGCGGAGTTTCTTCCCGCCACGCTCCGGTTTTCCGCCCCGCATCAAGTTCCAGACCCGGCGACGGCACTTGAACAGGCGGCCTGCTTCTGGCCTGGGCAGTAGCTGCGCCAGCGAACCGGCAGGGTCATAGGGCGGACTCCCGCCCTCCAGCTTGTTGTTCGAGCCGGTCACTACGAGTAGCACTTTTTGTTCACTCATGTGCACCTCCCGAAGCGCGCTGATGCTGACGGCTTGAGCCGTTGCAGTGACTCTTGCCGCCCCCACCCTCTGTCTGCCTTAGTCACAAGATAGCACAGAACGGCGTGCGTGTCAACGAGGTCTCACCACTTCTGCGAAGGGCCTGGTTGACTGCATGTTGCTTTCGCTCTAAAATACGTCTGCAGGTGGCCGACCTGCCGGGGCTACAGGTACTTGCAGGGTGAGACGCCTTCTGGAAGCGTGTGGTACATCGGCCGCATAATGCCGGTGAAGCGGACACCTGCTCCCGCTGCCGGCGGACGCGGGCCGCGTTTCGCCCGTCGAGGCAGGGATAGGGTTTGACACATGACCGTCAGGGAGATTGAGATTGCCATCACGCAACTGACAGCCAAAGACCTGGCTCAGTTGATGGCGTGGTTCGATACCTACCGCGCGCAGATGTGGGACAAGCAGATCGAGGAAGACCTGGAAGCCGGTCGACTCGACGCAGTGCTGGCTGAGGTTGATGCGGAGTACGCGGCGGGTTTGAGCCAGCCGCGCAGCGCAGTAGGCATTGGCTAGCGCAGATCCAGCTCCGGTTGCACTCCCCGCCGGCCCTTGGCGCGCGGGGCCTTCTTGAACGTCACGTCCACCTGCTGCGAGGGCGGGGCGTCGATGCGCCGGCCGGCCAGCAGCTCGGCCACGGTCAGGATCTGCAGGCGCGGGTGGTTGCCCAAGAGCGGGGTGAAGAAGCCTAGGCACGGCATTTTGCCAAAGCGACAATTGCGCGTACAATGGCACTGATTGATTGGCCTGGAGGAGGATTATGGGTCTCAGGCAGAGATTCGACCCCAAGAAGGCCGTTGAGGCCATCCTCTACGTTGCAGCGGACACTGGCAACGTCTACACTATCCTAAAGGTGCTCTACTTCGCAGACAAGGCACACCTTGCCAGGTACGGACGTTTCATCACGGGCGATGTCTACGTCGCCATGCGGCACGGACCGGTACCCAGCGGCGCCTACGACATCATCAAGCAGGCTCGCGGAGACGGGTGGGCGGCCTTTCCAGAGCCGGTCGAGCAGGCCTTCCAAGTCGAACACAACAACGTGCGCCCACTGCGGCCAGCCAACACGCGGCTTCTGAGCGCCTCGGACGTGGAATGCCTCGATGAGACCGTCGCTCACTATGGCCACCTGTCCTTTAGCGCGCTCAGGGCCATCAGCCACAAGGATCCCGCCTACCAGGCATCGGACGAGAACGACCGCATTTCCGTGGAGGCGATTGCCGCTACTCTCCCCGACAGCGACGCGTTGCTAGACTATGTCCGGGATGCCTAGAGACGGTGACAAGCCTTGGCGATTACTTCCCGGAAGAGGACAAGGAGAAGTACGTTGACCGGGGACTGAAGCCCGGCCAGGTCCTCTATCTCTTCTGTGGGTTCACACAGCCGCCCAAGGACAAGTACCTGCTGCTTCTGTGTTGCACGGATCCCCCCATGGTGTTTGTGATCAACTCCCAGATTCCGCGCTTTGTCAAGGCCAGACCCGAGCTGCTGTCAAGCCAGGTGCAACTGAGTCCCGCGGACTACCCGTTCCTCGATCATGACTCTTTCTGGATTGCAGCAAGGTGATCAAGTACTTTGACGAAAAAGCAATCCGGAACCAACTGCTGGCCGACCTGGGCCGGCTGAAGGGCGTGGTTAACCGGCGCACCAGAGGCCAGGTCATTCAGGCGGTGCGCAGGGCCAGAACGCTGAGCGAGGTGGACAGGGAGCTGATCGAGCATGCGCTGAGGGGCAGGTGAGACGCAGGCTCAGAAATTGAGCGCGCGCGATAGGTTGTTGCGGACAGGCTCCAGGCTGAGCGCTCTGTGGGCGGCACGAGCCCGTCACCTGTGCTTGACTTCATTGACATAAGGCGGCCTTGGGTTTTCGGCAGGGCGAACGAAGACCGTTTGACAAATAGCGTGCATTGGATGCACAATACGGTTAGAGTATTAGGCAAGCGTGCCTGCTGCGAGCGCCAGCCGGCAGTGACAGTGCGCAGTGAATGCCATCGCACACACAATCTCACGCAGGAGTCCGTCCACTGCAGATCCGTGGACGGACTTTTCGTTGGCTGGCTGGGCGGCGTGCAGAGGAGGAGACCATGAAGCGGCTAGTACTGGTTCTAAGCTGTGCAATTCTACTCACTACCTCATGTTTACCGCCATCGACACCTACGCCCGTTCCGAACTTGCGACAGTATGAGCTCGGAGATACTGGTCTGACAATTGGCTACCCTGGATTGTGGAAGTTCGGAAGCGAGGAGCGTCTCGGCAACTTGCAGACGGTTGATTTTAGCAGCGCTGAGGGTGACTCGGTCCTCATTGTGCGTCTGGACAAGGGTGGGGGTACGCGGTTTCGCGGCACCGATGAAGCCAACATCACCAGGGTTGTGACACTGGCTGCTGCAATCTGGGGTGGTGATCAAGAAATGAAGAACTTTGCGGTCATTGACAAAGGCAAGCTAGAGCCGTGCCGGTACTTGGCGTACTACTGTCACCTGAGCGGTGTGCGTGTGTACGGCGACACTCCATTTCGTCTATTCTACGCGGTACTTCTCCCTGGTAACGATGTCGTATCGTTGGCGTACGCGCACGGCGGCGTGAAGGACTTCACAGTAACCGACAGAGAAACCATCCAGATGGTGATTGACACAATCGCACTCGCGCCTGTGACACCTCGCCCCATGACCCCAGTCAGCGCCACGGCGGCACCAACAGCAGTGCATGCGTCGGTGCAATGCCCTTTCGGATTTGACCGGCATCTTGACGTCTTTCACGGCTTCTCGACCTGCTATCCGGTCGGGTGGTTGAAGGACGAACGAGAAGACAAGGAAAACGGTGCCTTCTGGCAGTTCTTCAGTTCGCCATTGCGCCCGGACAGTTCGCCCAAGGAGCTGCAGCGAATCTCGATCTGCATAGTCCCGGGCATTCGAGGATCCGACACTCTTCCTTCTGATGAGGAGTTCGTGAAGATCGTTATGGATTGGATGGGCGAACACAAGCAACGCGAACTCGTTCCGGCCAAGGTGACTCTCGTGGACGGCCACAAAGCCGTCCGAGTCTGCTATGAAGGCAGCGACGTTTTCGGAGGTGATCTACTGAAGCTCACAGGATGGTCCGCGTTCGTCGCAGTGAGTGATCGAATGTTCTTTATCGAGGTTGCGAGCGCGAGTGAGCAGGCAGATCAAGTAGAACGCATCTATCAGGAGCTTGTCGCGCACTTTGCCATCCTGCCGATCCAGTGACCAGATTGGACTGGAACAGCGGCCGAACATGCCGACCACCGTGGGGCGAAATGGCGTCCCAGGTCGAGGTGCCCATGTGAGGCTGCTTCCCAGGGTGGGTGCGGGGCTCAATTCGCGCTCCAATCGGCCAGCACATCAGGACGGGCTGCGTCGACTCCTTGTCGCGGAAGTAGCTCTCCTAGATGCCGAGCCTGTGGCTTAGTGGAGCGTGTATTCGGGCATGGGCTGGCTCCTTTGCGCGTGTGGTGATGAAGGCATTGTAGCGCGGAAGGTAGGGCAAGGCAAAAGGGGTGGGGGGCCGTGGGTTTTTGGCAGGGCAAACGAAAACCGCTTGGCGAATAGCGTACATTGGATGTATAATGCGGTCAGGGTAGCAAACATGCGTGCCCGCTGCGAGCGTCCCGTCGGCAGCTACGGCGCAGTGGATGCCATCGCACACAATCTCACATAGAAGCCCGTCCATTGCCGAAAGTCTCTGCAGGCGTTGGCAGAGGCCAAGTCTCTACCTCTCTTGGTAGAAGCGAGCCCGTGGACGGGCTTCGCCGTTTGGTTGTCCTGAATGCACGCGTCCTGCGTGAACGAGGGATATGCTTGGGCGTGCCGTTGCGCAGGGATGCCGCATAACCCCCCAGTGGAGGATCTTATGCGGTACCTGCCATTTGGCACAACTGTAGTTGGGCCCCCCAGTTCAGGAGATCGCTCATGAAGTATCAACTTTGGACATCAACATGTGGTGTGTTTATAATCTCTTGCATGTTGTGGGGCTGTAGTGAGGCAGATCAACGTGAGATTCAGGCACGAGCCGTACAAGAAGTCCAGACTGCCGCGGCAATCGCGAAGACTACGGCTATGTCGGCCGCTCAAACAGCCGCTGCGGAAGGCCTAAGACAAGTGCAGACACAAACGGCGAACCTGAGACAGACCGTTGAAGCCAGCGTACCAACGCGATCAGGTGTTTCGCCGTATACAGTTGACAGCAATCTAACGGAGTTGGCAGATGTAACCGGTCCTGGGCTGGATGCCGCCATCAAGGCCATCCGACCGGATAGTCCGTTGGTCGGGCTGGGACAAACGTTTGTGGATGTTGGCAGGAAGCATGGTATGAATGCCTTCTACATAGCCGCTCATTCGGCGTGGGAATCGACATGGGGTACCAGCCCATTAGCCGGAGACAAAAACAACCTATTCGGTTACGGAGCGTACGATAGCTGCCCCTATGAGTGTGCCTGGACATTCAAGACGAAGCAAGAATGCGTGGAGACAGTCATGCCGATCATCAAAGCGGACTATCTGACGGAGGGCGGAAAGTACTACAATGGGCCAACGTTGCGGGGGATGAATTCCAAGTACGCGACAGATCAGAACTGGAAGAATGGGATAGCGAAAATTATCAACTCACTTGCCAGCAAAGTCCCATAGATCGACTGGAAACCACAAGCCAAAGGAGGCAAAGCTATGAAAGACTTTTTCGGATTTCGCAAGATGGTCAGCCCCAGCATCATCAAGTTCATCTATGTGCTGGGCTTTCTGGCGATTACCATCGTGGGCATCCTCGTGATGGTTGGAGGCCCAATTGTTGGTGGGCTCATGAATGAGAACTATGGGAACGGTGCCGGAGTCATTGCAGGCATTGTAGGGGGTCTTCTCGTAATCATTGTAGGCAATCTGATTTGGCGAGTGATGTGTGAGGCGTGGATTCTTGCCTTCAGCATTCACGAGATACTGGGTTCTGCTGAGAAGGCGCTAAAGGAAAAGCTAGCACCATAGCGTGCCCCTAATGAGGGCCGGCCAGGCGTGAGGGGGTGCCATCAACGAATGGAAACGAATGGCGGCTGGCGTGGATTCGTTTATTCGTTTCCGTTCGTTGACGGCCTGGCCTCTTTGCCCTGGTCAACGGGCTGCTTGTCAGCGAGGTCTCGCCACGCCACCCAACCCGCCGCCGCATCCGACACGTCCAGCGCACCCAACGACTGGTCATCGGCATGGTCCCAGATCCACGTTGCGTCCGGCGGCGACTGACCCCACCAGCACCCCGGCGCGGCCACGTCGGCGGCCTGGTCCACCCAGGCGTTGAGCGTGTTGCTGAGCACGTTGCTGGCCGTGATGAGCGGCGCGGCCTCGCCGTAGACCAGCAGGCCGGTGGCGTTGTACTGCAAGGTGCAGGAGGCCACGTCGCTGGCCGAGAGCGTGGCCAGGCCGTAGGTGCAGGTCAGGCCGCGGCGGTGGCGCAGGGTCGAGCCCGCCGCGTCGTTGACTCCGCCGCCGTACTGCCACGTGACGTAATCCAGCGTGCACGCCCCCAGGGGGCCGCGCAGGTAGACGTAACCCCAGGCCCCGGTGCCCTCGCTCACAGCGTCAGTGAACGTAATCGGGGAGGCGGCCGTGCCCACGGCGTAGAGCGTGCCCAGCACGTCGACGCAGACTGCAGAGGCGGCGGAGACCCGGAGGACACGGAGCACACGGAGGACAAGGCGGGAGAAACCCGTGTTCTCCTTGTTTTCCGTGTCCCTATGGTTTCGATCCTCCACCCCTCCGCGGTTCATTCCAGGCACGCTCACCAGCATCGTTTCACGTTTCATGCCCCCCATTCTACATTTCCCAGTATAGCACAAAGGTTCTAATCCATCAAGCGAAAAACGGGCGAAAACGGCCTCCACGCCCCACCGATTCTTCACTGTTGTGATACCCCCTCTGCCTTCGCCTTTCCTCATGATGGTCTCAGTGAGGTAAAGAATGCGTAAAACAGTAATTTCTGGCGCCCCAAATCTTCACATTTGTGATATAATAGGCCAGCAGAGAGGAGGACGCTATGACTCTTGGACAAGCCATCCGCCTGATTCGACAGGAAGCGGGGCTCTCGCAGAAGGACCTGGCCGAGGCCGCCGGCATCGACCAGTCATACCTGAGCATGATCGAGTCGGACCAGCGGCGCAACCCAGGCACCCGCATCATCGCGCGCCTGGCGCAGGCGCTGCAGGTCTCGATTGACGACCTGGCGTCGCGGGCGGGCTATTTGCCTCGGCTGGAGCCCGAGGACCCGCTCTCGGCGCGCGCCATGCGCCTTTTCCGGCAGCTTCCACGTTGGCGTCAGGAAGACGTCCTGGCGCAACTGGAACTCTACTTGCGACTCAAAGAACAGCAGCAGCCACGCCTCATGGGCGAGGAGGGCAGCGATGTGTTTCTGGAAGATACAGCGCTCGCGCAAAGACAAGCGGCTTGAGCGGTCCTTTGGCAAGCTCTTCGTTCGGCTGAGCCATCCGGAGCGGCAGCGCGTTGCGCAGGGTCTGGCACAGCCTTTCCGCCGCCGTTGGTTTGTGGTGGACGCGCTGGGCGTGAGGGAGCTCGACGAGTGAGATGGGAGGCTGACAAGACATGGACAAGCACGCCAAGATACTGGTAGTCGATAGCGATCCGGAAGTGATCACGGCGACGCTGCGCGTCCTCGCGTCCGCCGGATATGACACGTTTGGCGCGGACAGCGGCCAGGAGTGCCTGCGCCTGGCCCAGGCGCGCAAGCCCGACCTGGTGCTGGTGGGCGCGGGCCTCTCTGACAGCAGCGGGATCGACCTGTGCAAGGAGATCAAGCGCGTGGCGGACCTGGCAGGCATCTACGTGGTGCTGGTCTCCGGGCAGGAGGTCTCAGCGGCGATGCAGGCGCGCGGACTGGAGGCGGGCGCCGATGCCTTCCTCGCGCGGCCCATCCCCAACCGCGAGCTGGCGGCGCGCCTGGAAGCCCTGTTGCGCCGCCGCCGCGCCGCGCAGGAGCTCGAGACCGCGCTGCGCGAGTCCCAGGAGACCCTTGACGCCATTGCCGTTGCGGTCTACGTGGTGGACCTGGACCACAAGATCGTGCGCTGCAACCTGGCGCTGGCCAAGCTGCTGGGCAAGTCGCTCAGCGAGATCGTGGGCAAGTTGTGCTGCCAGGTGATCCACGGCACGCCCGAGCCCATCGCGGCTTGCCTGCTGGCGCGCGGGCTCGAGTCGCGGCGGCGCGAGACGCTGGTGGTGCCGCTCAACGAGCGCTGGCTGGAGGTGACGGTCGACCCGTTGCTCAACGACGCGGGCAGCGTGGTCGGCGGCGTGCACGTCATGTCCGACATCACCGAGCGCAAGCTGGCCGAGGAGGCGCTGCTGCAGGAGCGTCACCTGCTCTCAGTGGTCGTGAGCGAGAGCAACGCCGTGGTGATGGTGCTCGACGCGCAGGGACGCATCATGCGCTGCAACCGCGCTTGCGAGCAGATCACGGGCTACAACGTCAACGAGGTCAAGGGCAAGTCCGTCTGGGACGTCTTCGTCCCGCCCGAAGAGACGGAGCAGGCCAGGGGCGTGTTCCAAACGCTGCTGGCCGGGCACTTTGCCAGCGATTATGAGAACACCTGGGTGGCCAGGGACGGCAGCCGCCACCGCATCGCGTGGTCCAACATGGCCGTGCTGGACGCGCAGGGCAAGCTGGAGTACGTGGTGGCCAGCGGCATTGACGTGACCGAGCGCCGGCAGACCGAGGCGGCACTGCGCGGCGAGCGCGATCTGGCGCAGGCCATCGTCGACCGCGCGGGCGTGCTGCTGATGGTGCTCGATGGGCAGGGGCGTATCGTGCGCCTCAACCGCGCCGCCGAGCAGGCGCTGGGCGCGCTCTTGCCCGACGTGCAGGGCAAGCTAGTCTGGGAGTGCGGCCTTGGCCCCCAGGAGGCGTTCGCGGGCCTGGCCTCCGGCCAGGTGGTCAACGCCGTGGAGTGCCCGCTGACGCTGGCCGATGGCCAGCAGCGCTGGTTCGGCTGGTCCAACACTACGCTGCTCGACTCCGCCGGCGCGCTGCAGTACGTCATCTGCAGCGGCGTCGACGTGACGCAGCGCAAGGCCGCAGAGACGGCGCTGCGCGGCGAGCGCGATCTGGCCCAGGACGTGGTGCAGAGCGCGGGAGCGTTGCTGCTATTGCTGGATGGCCAGGGCCGCATCGTGCGTTGGAACCAGGCCTGCCAGCAGGCCACCGGCTTTGCCGCGGACGAGGCGCTGGGCAGGAACGCCTGGGAGCTGCTGCTGGCCCCGGAAGAGGCGCGCGCTGTCGCGGAGCGGCTCGTGGCGCAGGGCCTGCCAGGGGGCTTACAGCGCGAGGATGAGTGGCGCAGCAAGGATGGCGCGTCGCGCCGCATCGAGTGGAGCGCCAGCGTGCTGCACGACGGGCAGTACGTGCTGGTGAGCGGCAGCGACGTGACCCATCGCCACGCGGCTGCCGAGGCGCTGCGTCACGAGCGCGATCTGGCGCAGGAAATCATCGACCAGGCCGGCGCACTGACCCTGGTGCTCGACGAACAGGGCCGCATCGTGCGCTTCAACCAGGCTTGCGCGCAGGCCACCGGTTTCAGCGCCGCCGAGGTGCAGGGCAAGGCACTGTGGGACGTGCTGCTCGCGCCGGAAGAGGCCGAAGCCGTGCGCGCGGCGCTGTCCAGCGCGACCACCGACTCCTTTGGGAAGGAATACGAGAACCACTGGCTCAACCAGCAAGGCGGGCGGCGACTGATCCGCTGGTCGCAGGCCGGCATCGCGGGCCCAGGCGGCGCCCCCGCGCACGTGGTCATCAGCGCCGACGACATCACCGAGCGTCGGCAGGCCGAGGAAGAGGCGCTACGCCAGAACCAACAGCGCTTACAGATGGCCGCGCAGGCCGCCGGGGACTGGATCTACGAGTGGGACGTGGCCACGGGCGCGCTGGAGCTGCCCGACGGTCTGGAGCAGGCGCTGGGCTACGCGCCCGGCGAGCTGCCGCGGCGCATCGAGGCCTGGCAGGCGGGCGTGCACCCCGCCGACCGCGAGCGCGTGCGCGCGGCCACGCAGCGCTTGCTGCAGGCGCGCGAGCCGTTCGCGCAGGAGTACCGCGTGCAGGGCAGAGACGGGCGTCTGCGCTACTGGCAGGAGCGCGCCAGCGCGGTCTGGGACGAGCAGGGACGCGCGCGGCGCTGGATGGGTGCCATCACCGACGTGACGGCGCAGAAAGAGGCCGGGCTGGCATGGCTGCGCCTGCAGACCGAGCTGGCCACGGCGCAGCAGCGCGAGGCGCTGCGCCAGCAGGCCGTGCAGGTGGCAGGCGATTTCGAAGACCTGGCCACGCTGATCATGGGCAATGCCGAGGTCAGCCTGGCCAGCGTGGACCCGGCCCACCCGGTGCAGCGCAAGCTGGCGATCATCCACAAATCAGCGCAGCGTGCGGCCGCGCTGACGGGCGAGTTGCTGGCGCGCGGCCAACCGCCCGCGCTGCAGATGGCGGGCACTGACCTCAACGCGCTGCTGAGCGATATGGCGGTCATGCTGCGCCAAACGCTGGACCCCAGCATCGACGTGCAGTTGGGCCTGGCGCCCGAAGCGGGCGTCGTGCAGGCCGACGCCGGGGCGCTGCGCCAGGTGCTGGCCTTCTGGACCCTGCGCGCGCGCGAGGCCATGCCGCCCGAGCGCGGCGGCGGCACGCTGCGCCTCGAGTCCGCGCGCGAGACGCTGGATGAGGCCCAGCTCCAGGCCCTGGGCGCCTCGGCCCGCACCTGCCAGGCAGGCGAGCAGGCGCGTCTGAGCGTCGTGGCGCAGCCCGCGGCCAAGAGCGTCGTCCCGACGGGAGCGCTTGCGAGCAACGGGGGCGCGACGGACGCCGGCCGTTCGCTCGTGCAGTGGATCGTGCAGCGCCACAGCGGCTGCCTGCGCGAGGCGCAAGAGGGCGGCGGATGGCGGATGGATGTGTATTTGCCAGCGGGCGGGAAATGAAGGAATGGAGAAAGGAACGCATCCTGTGATAAGACAAGAATACCGAGCACGCCGATGAGCTGGCAAGCGACCCCGTACACCCTGCCGTTGGCGCTGATCGCGCTACTCTCGGGCTTCTTGGCGGTCTACACCTGGCGGCGACGCGCTGTGCAGGGTGCGCTGCCCGCCGCCATCGTCATGGCCGCCATCGCCCTGTGGAGCGCGAGCTATGCCCTGGAGATGGCCAGCGCCACACTGGAGGCCAAGAACCTGTGGGGCCACGTGAGATTCGCAGGCATCGTCATCACGCCCGCGGCCTGGCTGTGCTTTGCGCTGCTCTACGCTAACCGCCCGCGCTGGGTCAACCAGCGCCTCCTGGCGCTGCTGTGCGTGGAGCCCATCCTCACGCTGGCCATGCGCGTCACCAACCCGGCCCACCACTGGATGTACACGCGCGTGGAACTGGTCCGCACAGGCGGCTTTTATGCCATGAGCGCCATCGGTGGGCCCTGGTTCTGGGTGCACGCTATCTACTCCTACGCCCTGCTCCTGCTGGGCTCGCTGCTGCTGATCGAGGTGCTGGTGCACTCGTTCTATCTCTACCGCTGGCAGGCCAGCGTGCTGCTGGTGGCGCTCCTGGCGCCCTGGGTGGGCAATGCGCTCTACCTCAGCGGCCTGAGCCCCTTCCCCGAACTGGACCTGACGCCGTTTGCCTTTGTCGTCAGCGCTGTGTGCATGGCCTGGAGCCTGTTCCGCCTGCGCTCGTCGGACCTGGTACCGGTGGCGCGCGCGGCGGTGATCGATAGCATGAGCGATGGCGTGGTGCTGCTCGACGGGCAAAAACGGGTGGTATACATCAACCCGGCGGCGCGGACCTGGCTGGGCCCCAGGGCCCATCACGTCGTGGGCAAAGGCCCGGACGAGCTGTGGCGCGACTGGTCCGAGCTGCTGGAGCGCCTGCGCGCCCTCCACGACGCCGACCAGGAGGTGGAGTGGTCGCACGGACGCGATCAGCGCATGCTGGGAGTGCGCAGCTCGCCCATGCGCGACTGGCGCGGCCACCTGGTCGGCCAGATCGTGGTGCTGCGCGACATCAGCGCGCGCAAGAGCGCCGAGGAGGAGTTGCGCCGGCTGAAGGAGTTCAACGAGGGACTGGTGCTGGGCATGGCCGAGGCGCTGATCCTCGAGGACGAGCACGGCCTGATCACATTCGTCAACCCCGCCCTCCAGAAGCTGCTGGGCTACACCGTTCCAGAGCTGCTGGGCCGACCGTGGCAGGCCCTCGTCCCGCCCGTTGAAGTGCCCAAGGTGCAAACCCAGATGGAGCGCCGGCCCAGCGGCTCTTCCGAGCAGTACGAGACGCTGCTGCTCACGAAAGACGGCCACGAGGTGCCGGTGCTGATCAACGCGCGCCCGTTGTTCCGCGAGGGCGCCTTTGCGGGCGTGCTCTCGGCCTGCACGGAGATCAGCGCGCTCAAACGCGCCGAGGAGGAGCGCAAGCGCGTCGAAGAGGAGCTGCGCCAGGCGCACAAGATGGAGGCCTTGGGCCTGCTGGCCGGCGAGGTGGCGCACGACTTTGGCAACCTGCTGAGCATCATCCTGGGCAACGCGCAACTGGGCCTGGCCGAGGTGCAGCCAAACGAGCCGCCCTACCAGGAGCTGGCCAACATTGAGCGCACCTCACTGCGCGCCGCCGAGCTGACGCAGCAACTGCTGGCCTTTGGCCGGCGGCGTCTGCTGCAGCCCGAGTCGCTGGACCTCAACCACGTCGTCGGCGAGTCCCGCAAGATGCTCGAGCTTGTGATCGGGGAGCACATCGAACTGCGGCTTGAACTGGCCCCCGACCTGCCGTCGGTGCAGAGCGACGCGGGTGCGCTGGAGCAGGTGCTGATGAACTTGGTGCTCAACGCGCGCGACGCATTGCCCGAGGGCGGTCACATCAGCATCGCTACGGCGTGCGCCAAGCTGGACGCGACCTTTTGCAGCACCCGCCCCGATGCCAAACCCGGCACGTACGTGTGCCTCAGCGTGACCGACACGGGCACGGGCATGAGCGAGTCGACGCGCCAGCGCATCTTCGAGCCGTTCTTCACCACCAAGGAGCCGGGCAAGGGTACGGGCCTGGGGCTGTCCGTGGTGTACGGCATCGTCAAGCAGCATAACGGCTGGATCGAGGTCTCTAGCCAGGTGGGCCGGGGGACGCAGTTCGACGTCTACCTGCCGCCAGTGAGGAATTGAGGATGAGGAATTGGCAATGATACTCTGGCAAGCGTGCCCCTGGGCTCTGGTGTGGCTGATCACGGCGGCAGTGGCCGTGGCGTTGGCACTGCTGATCTGGCGTCGTCGCCCGGCACCCGGCGCGGGTCCCTTTGTGGTGCTGATGTCCTGCCTGGCCGAGTGGGCGCTGGCCTACGCGCTGGGGCTGGGCAGCACCACGTTGAGCGCGCAGCTCTTCTGGAATAAAGTCATGTACCTGGGCGCGGTCGGCGTGCCGGTGGCCTACCTGCACTTTGCGCTCGAGTACACGCAGCAGGAGCGCTGGCTGACGCGCCGCGCGCGCCTGGGCCTGCTCGTGGTGCCGGCCATCACACTACTGCTGGTCTGCACCACCGAGCGCCATGGCCTGGTATGGGGACGTGCCTGGCTGGTGGCCAGCGGCGGATGCACCGATCTGGCGGTGACCCACGGCCCCTGGTTCTGGGTGCACGTCACCTACTCGTCGGCTCTGCTGTGCGTGTCGGCCTTTGCGCTGCTGCACGCCGCCCTGCGCGCCCCGTGGCAGTACCGTGGGCAGATGGCGGGCCTCTTGCTGGGGACCCTGCTGCCCTGGGGCGGGGCCTTGCTCCACGCGGCCTTTCCGGCCTGGGGCTACCTGCCCGTGGGCATCGCCGTGCCGCTGGCAGCGCTGGCGACGGCCTGGAGCCTGTTCCGCTTCCGGCTGTTCGACCTGGTGCCCGTGGCGCGCGCGGCCGTGCTCGAGCACATGCAGGAGGGCGTGATCGTGCTGGACGCGCAGCGCCATATCGCGGACGTCAACCTGGAGGCCCAGCGGCTATTGGGCCTCACGGCGGCGCAGGTCGTGGGGCGCCCGGCCGCGCAAGTCCTGGCGGACTATCCAGAGGTCGTGTCCCTGTATCGCTCCCTGGTCGGCATTCTTCCGCCAGGTGAAGGCGCCCAGACCCGGCGGAAGGGGGAGGACTTGGCGCAGGGTTCTGGCGCTGCCGAGTTCCACGTGCAGGGGGCCGGCGCGCGGCGCGATTTCTACATGCGCGTCTCGCCGTTGCTCGACCGTCGCGCGCGGGCGGTGGGCAGCCTGGTGGTGCTGCAGGACATCAGCGCATTCAAGCGCGTGCAGGAGGAACTGCAGCGCCGCCTGCGCGAGACGCTCTTGCTCAACCGCGTCATCGCCGCGGCCACGTCGGGGCAGGAGCCCAACGCGGTCTTGAACGTGATCTGCGAGGAGCTGGCGCGCGCCTTTGACCTGCCGCAGGCTGCCTTTGCCCTGCTCAGCCCAGAGCGCACGCACCTGACGGCGGTGGCCGAATACCGTGCCGAGGGGCGACCCAGCGGCCTGGGCGCCATCATCCCGCTGCAGGGCAACCAGGCCACGCAGCAACTGCTCGAGCAGCGCACACCGCTGGTCATCTCCAACGCACAGTCCGATCCGCGCATGGCGCAGGTGCACGATCTGCAGCGCAAACGCGGCGTGGTCTCGGAGCTGCTGGTGCCGCTCCTGGTGCGCGACGAGGTGCTGGGCACGCTGGGACTGGACGCGCTCGAGGCGCGCGAGTTCAGTGCCGAAGAGATCGCGCTGGCGCAGAACGTGGCCAACGCCGCCGGGCAGGCGCTCGAGCACGCCCGCCTGTATGCCGAGCTGCAGCGCGAGCTGGTCGAGCGCAAGCGCGCCGAGGGCGAGAACGAGCGCCTGCAGGCCCAATTGCGCCAGGCGCAGAAGATGGAGGCGGTCGGCCTGCTGGCGGGAGGCGTGGCCCAT
>Ga0315289_10005861_pt1 | contig 18075 bp, 14 predicted proteins | sample YL17G11_40_MG_FD_203452 | JGI IMG/M metagenome (GOLD analysis project Ga0315289, IMG submission 203452) | Sediment microbial communities from Yellowstone Lake, YNP, Wyoming, USA - YL17G11_40 | ecosystem: Environmental > Aquatic > Freshwater > Lake > Sediment | place: USA: Wyoming | collected... | reverse complement strand
TATGAGATCAATCCAGATCGGATTGTACTGATGGGTGTATCGGGAGGGGCGCATTTGGCTTTACTGGCAGCTTATGCGCCTGACCACCCGGCATTTCAGCTTGTTTGTCCGCTGGCCGACATGTCAATCCGGGCTGTCATCTCGATGTTTGGAGTGACTGATCTGAGTGCCTTTTTTCAAGAGTACGGTCAATCGAACCCCAAACAACCGGAATACACAACGCAAATAACAGATGACTTACGCCCACGAGTCTTTAACAAGACTTGGCTGGATAGGTTGATGACCCGCACCCGGGCATTTCCTGCCTACCGTCACGGCAACATGCCTGGAGGTGCCTTGTTACTGGTGTACCTCCTTGGAGGTACGCTAAAGGAAATACCGGATGTTTATCGTCAAGCATCGCCGATTGCTCATGTGGGGCCGCATTGTCTGCCCACATTACAGATTTTTGACGAAAATGATTTTGTTATCAATGGTTCCCATGGTCGCCGTTTACACCAAGCCCTTTGCGGAGTTGGAGTCCCATCAGTCTATATAGAGTTTCCTGATACTGTTCATGGCTTCGATCAATACATTGGTGTTTCGCGGCGCGTGGCGCCAGCTGCGCAGTCTGCCAGCTATGATATTGAGAGATTCCTGGCTTTGATGGTCTAACGATTCGAGTCTGGTAAATGGTCAAGCATGGGCTAACATCGCGTGCACCGGATGGGACCAAAGCACCCTGAAAAATGGGCGCGGTTTTCCAATTTTCGTGCCATAATATCAGGGAGTCTTGCTAATCAGCCCCGCTGGTAACAACAGCAGCTAAGAATTGCACCTCATGAGTATATCAATGGCATAAAGAATATGACGCATTGCGTCCCTGACAATAATAAATATTTGACTATATAATAAATAAACTCATTTGATTAATTAGATGGGAGAGCAAAATGATGTCGAAGAATGGATCTAGCCGGATCAACCTGATCAATTGGATGTGTTTGATTCTTATTCTTGGAATGAACCTCAGCGGCTGTAATTTATCCAAAGGCTATACTGGAACCCCGGTGAAAGTATTGGTTGTGATGATGAAGTGGAACAAGCAACCAGCCTGCCCGACCCCTGCAGATTGTGAACCCGGTATGGGGGTAAAAGTACAGGAGGCGATCCACGAACCCAGGCACACAGCCCCGGAATACATCACGCTGCTGGATGAAGCCATCAACAAGTATTATCAGAATGCCTCTTATGGACAGATGTATTTTGATTTTGAGCTGCTGGCAAACCCTGACAGCCCGGACGGCTGGTGGGATTCCCCTTACACCCTGGCGGAAATAAACAAATCCGAAATGGGGTTCAAACAAGTAGCGATCAATATTGCTTATACCGAGCTTGGGGAAGACCTCAATAATTATGAGCGGGTCTTATTCATCTCCAACATGCAGTGGCGGGGCGGGCAGACGTGCTGTGTAAATGCTCCGACGCCTTATTATGCATTTCCTGGATATTGGTGGAAGGACAATTTAAATAGCACAGTTCAAACGAATACGACCATTCCAATGATCGTTTCAGAAGTAGCCGAGGGGTCGACGGACCAGGAATTGATCACCCTCACCAGCCATGAACTGGGTCACCAGATCGGCGCGCCTGACCAGTATTTCGGTTCTGCAGTAGGGATGGGACCGTGGGATATCATGGCTAACGATTGGGATTTTAACCTTTTCAGCACCTGGACGAAGCTTGACCGGGGCTGGATCGATTGGACAGCCAACACGACGCGCATGCCCTGCCTGGCCGGGACCTGTGAGATTATCACCGTATTGGATCCTCAGGAGAAAAAAGGGAACAATGCACTTTTGATCCCGGTAAATTCGGCCTCCGAATTCATGGGGATCATGGCTGAATGCCGGAAGCGGATCAACGGGGACGAAGGGATCCCTGAAGAAGGGGTGCTGGTCACATTGAGCAACCCGTATTTAAATACGGTCTTTTCTCCAACAGTGTCCGAGGTCATCACGAATGAGTCCTATCGATATAGTCTTTTGCAACCCGGGGAAATCTATTTCAACCAGTTATACGATGTGCGCATCATCAATTTATCCAAACCCGGGGATGCCACCTGTACCGTGAAAGCGGAGCGGTCAGTACAACTCACACCTGACGTATATATTACGCAAGGTTCCATCCTGGAAGGAGAGGTGTACGATAAATACAAATCCCCGGATATTTGGAATGATACGTCTGTAAATGGAAATTTTGGCTATCCTGATTACGAGGAGATAAATACCCTTCCTATTAGTAATATCGATAGCAATGAGATAGATGTCCCATCAGGTTATGGTGATCCCATCTCAACCACGGAGAATAATTTCGCCATGTTCCTGATCCATAACGGAGGAAATGTTATCGCCAAGGATTTCAGGGTTAATGTCTATTTGCGACAACCATTAACTGTGTCAATTCAAACAGAGAATTGCGGGGTGCCTGCGGGAATGATGGGTGTTCAATCTGCCATTATTCCAAAACTAATAGGGACAACATTGGTAGATGAACTGGGTCCCGGCCAAAATTTTTATGGAAGCAGGGCGTACCTTACCTCATCCAATGCCCCCCTGGAAATTGAAGTGGAGATCGAACCCGTCGACGGCGAGCTGGCGGTTGAGAACAATATCGCCTACGAGACCTACACCCACTTTTATGGGGAAACCAACATTGCTGACGCCATGGGCGTCAACGTTTCGGATCAATGCAAGGTTGGGCTTCCATACCTGGCCATGGAAGTGCCTGCGGCGGATGGTGCGAGGTGCAGGGATTGGGATCTAAAAATCGAACCTTCCAGCGGATTCATTGAGCCAGGGGAGACGGTGAATTTCAGCATCTCAGGCAATCCCCGCCCGGAGGCAAGAGCTGGAGAAACCTGTAATTCCCATTTCAGCATCCTGATGCCGCTCACAGGCGCCTATACCCCGATTGAATCCTTTGGTTTTGAAGCACGCGTGGTCGATCCTGCTTCACTGACCTGTTCCACACCCGCTGAATCGAGCGCTCCGGGGGCGCCGGTCAGCGTGACCGGTCAATTGGACCCCGGTAAAGCGGAACCAGTTGCACTGGCTTATACCGACCCGGGTGGAACCAGAACGCTGAAGAATCTGCAGACCCTGGACAACGGCCAGTATCAGGATGAATTTATCCCTGCGCTGCCGGGATTATGGAATGTGCAGGCTTTCTGGGTCGGCGACAGCACTCACGCCCCAACCGAATCCACCGTCTGCCGGTTCAACGTGGAAGAGAAGAACGTGGATATCCTCACTCCCACTCCCACTCCGACCCCTGCCGCACCAACTGCATTTGGACAACCTGTGCTTTCAGCCAATGAATTTCAGTACATGTACGATTGCGTGCCAAACCCCAAAGAAGTGACCATCAAAGTGCCGTTCTCCAATCCAGCCCAAGGAAGCAGTGTATATTTATTCTTTCGGTTGAGAAATATTGCCAACAACACGCTTACCGCCTGGAATGACGGCCTGGCCATGACTGATCTTGGAAATGGAACCTATCAGATCACAATCTCCTGGGACATGATCCCGGAGGTTTCCAGCCTGCATGGGGATTCTGCCGAATTCCAATACCAATTTGTTGCCTCCAATGCCCCGGGTGCTGCCTCGCTGAGAAGCCCGGTCTACACGGATATCCTGCTATCCTCCTGTCAATAAATGTTGGTCTTGTGGAAATCAGGAGGCCGGGTGCGGGCAACACCGGGATTTCAGCAGGCATTGCACCGCTGCGCTCCGCAACGAGGTTGAATCATCCTGTTAAGAATCGCACCTCATGAGTATATCGATGCGATAAGGAATCGGACGCATTGCGCCCATCGTGGCAACAACGGCAGTTCCTTCGTGAATAGAGGAGCAAGCATGGCATCCAATGAATTACTCTATCTCTCGCGTGCCGATGTTGAGAAAGTCAACCTCAACATGCAAACCATCATCCATTTACTCGAACAGGCCTTCATGGAAAAGGGTCACGGAAAGGTCGAAATGCCACCCAAGCCAGGCATCCATACCATGCCCGACGCATTCATCCATGCCATGCCTGCCTATATCCCAGCCATGAAGTCGGCCGGGATCAAGTGGGTGAGCGGCTACCCCGAAAACTTCAAGCGCGGCCTGCCATACATCACCGGCCTGCTCATCCTTAACGATCCTGAAACGGGCATTCCAACCGCCGTGATGGACTGCACCTGGATCACCGCCCAGCGCACCGGGGCGGCAACGGCGCTGTCGGCCAAATATCTTGCCCGCCCCGAAAGCGAGAGCGCCGGCATCCTGGCCTGCGGCGTACAGGGACGCACCAACCTGGAAGCCCTGGCGAGCTTGTTCAAGATCAAGAAAGTTTACGCCTACGATGTATTGCCCGAGGTTCAGGAGCGTTACATACGTGAGATGAGCGAAAAGCTGGGACTGGAAGTCATCGGCGTCAAGGAACCGAAGCAGGCCGTAATGGAGGCTGACTTGATCGTCACTTCGGGACCGATCCTCAAGCACCCCACCCCCACCATCGAGAAAGACTGGCTCAAGCCCGGCACGTTCGCCTCCGCGGTTGATTTTGATTCCTATTTCAGCGGTGCGGCCATGGCTCAAATGGACCGCCTCAGCACCGATGATCATGCCCAATTCCAGTACTACAAGTCTGTTGGTTACTTCCAGCAGACGCCGGCTCCCTATGCCGACCTGGGCGAGATCGTTGCCGGGCTCAAACCAGGACGGCAATCTCCCGAGGAGCGCACATTGGCACTCAATCTAGGCCTGGCACTCGACGATATGGCCGTGGCACCCACAATCTTCAGTATTGCCAGAGAAAAAGGACTGGGAACAGTCCTGCCTTTGTAGGCAACTCGGGCAGAGGATAAATCCCTTGAGGAGATGGGGATCGTTGTCCCCTAGCCCCCTACGCACCCTCCCATAAGAGCATCGGGACGATGTTCGGGTGTGCTTCGCGAGGGACCTTCGGCGAGGACGATGTCCCCTGGCGGGGATGATATACTACGCGAAGGATGCTTCGCGATCGGCGTGGGTATGCGGCGGTACTTTGCCAGCAGGGAACAGCGGCGGTCGAACCGCTCATCGTCGCATTGTGCAAGATCGTTGATGCCGATTAGAAAAGGAATGCAGGTTAAACCTAAAACGCCAAAGACAAGGAGCAAGCAAGATGAGCGATATTGTTTTCGAGCGGCTGGCAGACGCCCTGGATAAACTTCCCAACGGTTTCCCCAGGACACCTTCGATGATCGAGATCAAGATCCTGAAGAAGATCTTCTCGCCCGAGGAGGCTGCGCTGGCGAGTCAACTTGGGGGCTCTCTTGAGCCGATAGACGAGATTGCCAAACGGATCGGGTTGCCTGTCGAGCAGACCCGCGAGCGACTCTTCAAACTGGTGCGGCGCGGCATGGTCTGGCTCGACAGGGGGAATGGAAAGACCCGCGTCCGGTTGGCGCCCTTCGTCGTCGGAATCTACGAGACGCAGATGGAACTCATGGATCACGAACTTGCCCATCTCGTCGAAGATTATCTGGCGCACGGCGGCGCGCAGGGTATCATGAAACCGCAGCCCGCCCTGCACCGCGTGGTCCCGGCCCAGCGTGCGGTAAAGACTGAATGGGTGCTGCCATATGATGATGTCCGGGCGATTTTGCTTTCGGCCAAGACGTTCCACCTCCGTGATTGTATCTGCCGCGCCCAGCAGGATCAACTTGGCAGCCGTAAGTGCGATTTTCCAGTCAATATGTGCCTCAGTTTCTCCGATGATGAGCGATCCGCCGACCCCGGGGATATCTCCCGGGAAGAGGCCCTGGCAATTCTGGAAAAGAGCGAGGAGGTCGGCCTGGTGCATACGGTCAGCAACGTAATGCGGGGTGTAGGCTACGTCTGCAATTGCTGTGGATGCTGCTGCGCCATCCTGCGCAGCATCACCGATTGGGGTATTGAGAACTCAGTGGCCTATGCCAACTATTTTGCAGTGATTGATCCCGAAATCTGCGCTGGATGCGGTGACTGCATTGAACGTTGCCAGGTTCATGCCATCTCCGAAGGGGAGGGCGTCTCGGTGGTGGACCGGGCACGCTGCATCGGCTGCGGATTGTGCGTCACGGGTTGCCCCAACGAGGTGGCCCAGTTGGAGCGCAAGGCGGAAGCCGAGATCATCCATCCGCCTGTGGATTTCGCCGCCTGGGAGCAGGCGCGCCTGCACAACCGCGGGTTGAGCAATTAGCTGACTCTCCCCTCCTTCATCCCCGTTAGATTCCTCTTCGCGAAACACCCCCGTGGGACTTCCATTGAACCGCGCGAGCACGATGGGAATTCACCAACCATGCGATGTGGGGATGAACCGGTAAGGGCGTGATCCCCTAAAGGGGACGATGTCCCCTAGTGGGGATGATATGTATCACGCCCCTGACAAAGATGTTCCCCACACCCATTGGGATGAACCGCATTCGAACCTCTTTGAATTTCTAGCAAAGCCAGCTTCCCCACACCCATGGGGATGAACGTTTCTGGATGGGTTAAATCAAAAAGGCGGCCCGTGAAAGGGCCACCTTTTTGATTGGTGCCCGTTAAGAACTTACTTGACTTCGACGACGGCGCCGGCTTCTTCCAGCTTCTTCTTGGCGTCCATGGCGGCGTCTTTGCCGACTGCAGCCATTACCTTGCCATCAGCAGTCTCGGCCAGGGCCTTGGCCTCGGTGAGGCTCAGGTTTACGAGCTGGCGGATGACCTTAATGACCTCGATCTTCTTGGGGCCAGGTTCCTTGATGACGACATCGAATTCAGTCTTCTCTTCGATGGCCTCAGCGGCAGCTGCGGGAGCAGCACCGGCAACGGCCATCGCGACGGGAGCGGCGGCGGAAACGCCCCACTTCTCTTCCAATTTCTTGACCAGTTCAGCAGCTTCGAGGACCGAGAGCCCGCTCAACTGTTCGACGATTTTATCCAGATCAGCCATTGTAAATCTCCTTCAGATTTCTTTCTGTAAGTTACTTGTTGGAGTAGTAACGACTCAATTTGTTACTACGAAATATTATGACGCAAAAGGCGCGGCATCTTATGCCGCAACAGCCGCGGCCTTTTGTGAAAATGCCTTGACCACGCAAGCCACCTGGCGGCCTGGTTCGGCCAGCGTGCGGACCAGTTTCCCAGCCGGAGCCTGCAGAATACCCAGCAGTTGGGCGCGCATGACGGGCAGCGGTGGAAGGCTGGCAAGTGCCTTGACCTCGGCGGGATTGAGCGTTACCGCGCCCATGAAACCACCTTTGATCCTGACGGATTCCAGGCCTTTGGTGGCCTCGGTGAGCGCCTGGGTGAACCCGGCGGGGTCGGAGAAAGCAAAGCCGATGGCCGTGCTCTTTTCGATATAATCAGCCGGGACCTTGAAGCCAGCCTTTTCCAGAGCCAGCTTGGCCAGCGTGTTCTTGACGATATGGAACTCACCGCCAGCCTCACGGACCCTGGCGCGGATGGCATCCAGGTTGTTCATTTTCAAACCGGTATACTCAACCAGGACGACCGCCTGGCTCTTGCTGACCCACTCCACATACCGGGCCAGAAGAGTCTCTTTCTGTGCTTTTGATTTTGCCAATGAATATCACCTCCTTTCCAATCAAAAAGTCTTTGACCGGGCGTTCCAGGCAAAGACTTTTTCTCCCCGGAAAGGGAAGGGTGTTTCCACCAGTCTTCACCTGGGCAGGAGATTAAGCTCTGCGAGTGTGCTTAGAGCGCCTGCTGTCTTCGGCGAAGGAAAAGAACCCGGGCGGGGCGAATATCGCTATTCGCTTGCCTCCATAGATTGGGCCAGGTTGGCATCAATCTTGATGCCGGGGCCCATCGTTGAAGTCATTGTGATGTGCTTGATGTAATTGCCCTTGGCAGCCGGCGGGCGGGCCTTCAGGATGGCATCCATCAAGGCGGAGAAGTTTTCGAAGATCTTTTTTTCGTCGAACGAGGTTTTGCCAATCGAAACGTGGATGTTGGCGGTCTTGTCCAGGCGGAATTCGACGCGGCCGGCTTTGGATTCGGTGACTGCTCGGGCGATATCTTCGGAACTGACGACAGTGCCAGCCTTGGGGTTCGGCATCAGGCCACGCGGCCCGAGGACGCGGCCGAGTTTACCGACCTTGCCCATCATGTCTGGCGTGGCAATGGCGACATCGAAATCGAGCCAACCGTTCTGGATCCTGGAGAGGGTCTCTTCGTCATCAGCGACGGTATCGGCGCCGGCGTTGCGGGCGTTGGTTGCGCCGTCACCCTGTGCAAAAACAAGGACGCGGACAGCTTTCCCCAGACCATGCGGCAAAACAACCACATCGCGCACCTGCTGGTCAGCCTGCCGGGGGTCGAGGCCCATGCGCATGTGGACTTCCACAGTGGCGTCAAATTTTGTGTACGAAGTCTCTTTTACAAGTTTGACCGCTTCAGCCGGATCGTAGAATTTATCCAGATCCACTTTGGCCACAGCGGCCAGATATTTCTTTCCGTGTTTAGCCATTAGTTCTCCTTTGTGGTGCAAGCGGGCCGGGAGAAAATCCAGACCCTCCCACCGGGTTAATCAACGACAGTAATGCCCATGCTGCGGGCAGTGCCCTCAATCTGGCGCATTGCACCTTCGAGGTCAATTGCGTTCAGATCCTTCATCTTCAACTGGGCAATCTCTTTGACCTGGGTACGGGTCACATTGCCAACCTTTTCACGGTTTGGAACACCTGAACCTTTATCCACGCCGGCGGCCTTGCGCAGCAAGACAGCGGCAGGAGGCGTCTTCAGGACGAAGGTAAACGAACCGTCGGTGTAAACGCTAATTTCTGCCGGAAGGATCTCACCCGGACGATTGGCCGTACGGGAATTGTAATCCTTGCAGAATGCCATGATATTGATACCATGACCAGCCAGGGCCGGGCCAATGGGGGGTGCAGGATTAGCCTTACCGGCTTCAATCTGTAGACGAACAATTGCCTTAATCTTTTTAGCCATATTTACTCCTTGTGCCGGGGTCATCCCCAGGCACAGTGTGGTTTTTGCGGGTGATTACGGGACGCCCTCCCACCGATTCATGCCAAGTCTCGGTCTGTTGACCGTCAAATTACGCTTTTTCCACCTGCAAGAAGTCCAGTTCCACCGGAGTTTCGCGGCCGAAGAACGAGACCATCACGCGCGCTTTCGTGCGCTCCATGTCAATTTCTGCAACCACGCCCCGAAAATCGTTGAACGGTCCATCCACGATGCGGACGCGTTCCCCGACCTTGAAGGTCACTTTGACCGTGGGCGCTTCGGCTTCCATGCGCTTGAGGATCTGAGCCACTTCCTCGGGGCGCAGGGGAGTGGGCAGGTTGCCCATGCCGACAAAGCCGGTCACGCCCGGTGTGTTGCGTACCACGAACCACGATTCTTCACTCAGCGCCATATTGACCAGAACATAACCAGGGAAGATGTGACGTTCCACGGTACGGCGTTTGCCATCCCGCACTTCGATTTCTTCTTGGGTGGGCACGACAACGTCGAAAACCTTGTCCTTCATGCCCATCGTCTCAATGCGCTGCTCGAGGTTATGGCGGACTTTGTTTTCGTAACCGGAGTAGCAATGAATCACATACCAGGCCGGTCCCTCGGGGAGCGATTCAGAATCTTCCACCGGAGCAGGGGCTGCCTGGCGAACAGTCTTTGGTTCGCTTAAAACAGGCTGTTCCGAGAGAGATTCATTCTCCTCGGATTCAACCGGTTCCTGCTCAAACTGTTCTTCCGGATCTTGATCGGACATCATTCAATCTCGTTGGCCTTGCTCTAGGGAGCGATCAGGCGCCAATTACCAGAGCCAGAATCTTTACGGCAGCTTCATCCACGACCCAAAGGAACATGGACATGATCACCAACACAATAATCACTATAATAGTCAAGCGGCGAGCCTCCGGCCAGGTGGGCCAGCTGACTCTGCGCAGCTCGCCAATGGTTTCGCGGAAGAAGCGCCGGATGGCATTCTCGCGCTTGGGTTTGTCGTCTCTACCGGCCACGTTAGACTCCTTCTTACTGACAGTGACAACGCCGCCTGAAAAATTGCCGAGAGAAGGGCGGCGTTGTATCTACAGGCCAGGCAGGACTTGAACCCACAACCGCTCGTTTTGGAGACGAGAGCTCTACCAATTGAGCTACTGGCCTAAATACCCGTGTTCCAGTGTCAAGTGCTTCAGTGTCAAATGACACCTAGCACTGGAACACGCGGCTCTTACTTGGTCTCGCGGTGCAAGGTGTGCTTCCGACAGCGTGGACAGTACTTGTTGAATTCCAAGCGGTTCGGATCGTTGCGGCGGTTCTTCTCCGTCACATAGTTGCGCTCTTTGCAGTCATTACACGCCAGGATGATCACCGGGCGGACGTCTTTCTTTTTACCAGCCATTCCATTCTACCTAACTATCGCACTATTCGATGATTTTAGTGATGACGCCAGCGCCAACGGTCAGGCCGCCTTCGCGGATGGCGAACTTGGAGCCTTGTTCGAGGGCCACAGGCACGATCAGGGTCACGGTCAGGTCAACATTGTCACCCGGCAGGACCATCTCCACACCCGCAGGCAGTTCCACGTTGCCCGTCACATCCATCGTGCGGATGTAGAACTGCGGGCGGTAACCGTTGAAGAATGCACTGTGCCGCCCGCCCTCTTCCTTCTTCAGCACGTATACTTTGGCGGTGAATTTGGTGTGTGGGGTAATGCTCCCGGGTTTGGCCACCACCTGGCCGCGTTCCACGTCGGTGCGCTCGATGCCACGCAGCAGCAGGCCCAGGTTGTCTCCGGCCATGCCTTCATCCATCATCTTGTGGAACATCTCCACACCCGTGCACACCGAGGTGCGGGTCTCGCGCAAGCCAATGATCTCCACCGGATCACCAATTTTGATCACGCCCCGGTCCACCCGCCCGGTCACCACCGTGCCGCGTCCCTTGATCGAGAACACGTCTTCGATCGGCATCATGAACGGCTTATCGGTCTCGCGCTTCGGCTCCGGAATGTACTCGTCAATCACCCGCAGCAGTTCCTTGATGCTGGCATACTCAGGAGCATTCGGGTCCGTGCTCGGGCTTTCCAATGCCTTCAGGGCGCTGCCGCGCACAATCGGGGTCGTGTCACCCGGGAAACCGTAACCGTTCAACAGTTCCCGCAGTTCCATCTCCACCAACTCCAGCAGTTCCGGGTCTTCCATCTGGTCCACCTTGTTCAGGTAGACCACGATGCTCGGCACTTCCACCTGACGGGCCAGCAGCACGTGCTCGCGCGTCTGCGGCATCGGTCCATCCGGCGCCGCCACCACCAGGATGGCTCCATCCACCTGCGCCGCACCCGTGATCATGTTCTTGATGTAGTCGCGGTGTCCCGGCATGTCCACGTGGGCGTAGTGTCGCTTGTCCGTCTCGTATTCCACATGGGCGATGTTGATCGTGATGCCACGCGCCTTCTCCTCCGGCGCATTGTCGATCGTGTCGTACGCTCGAAATTGCGCTTTCCCGAGGAATTGGCTGTACTTCGTGATCGCTGCCGTCAAGGTCGTCTTTCCATGGTCAATGTGTCCCATGGTCCCTACGTTCATGTGCGGTTTGGTCCGCAGATACTTCTGCTTGGCCATGAATTCTCTCTCCTTCTAGGATGTATAAATGAACTATGTACTTAAGATTTCATGCGCCACTGACTCTGGTACAGGCGCATAATGATCAAATTCCATTGAAAACACACCTCGACCCTGGGTCGCTGAGCGCAATTCGGTCGCATACCCGAACATCTCACCCAGCGGTACAGTTGCATTGATAGCCTGGGCGTTGCCCCGACGCATTTCCATTCCCCTGATGGTTGCCCGTCGGCTATTTAACCTGCCGATAACATCACCCAAGAATTCTTCCGGAGCGACCACTTCCACTTTCATGATGGGCTCCAGCAGGACTGGTCCGCCCTTTCGAACGCCTTCTTTAAAAGCAAAGGTGGCTGCCATCTTGAATGCCATCTCGTTCGAATCCACTTCATGAAACGAACCGTCGAACAGTGTCACCTTTATGTCAACAACCGGATATCCTGCCAGCACACCACTTTCTGCAACTTCCTTGATGCCTTTTTCTACTGCCGGAATAAACTCGCGGGGGATAACACCGCCGACGACCTTATTCTCAAAGACAACCCCGCTGCCGCGCTCGCCCGGTTCCAATGAGATGACCACATGTCCATACTGTCCATGACCGCCTGTCTGCTTGACATATTTATAGTTGACTTCGTCAACAGGCCGCGTAATCGATTCACGATACGCCACCCGTGGCCTGCCAACATTGGCTTGCACACGGAACTCACGCATCATACGGTCAACGATCACATCCAGATGCAATTCGCCCATTCCGGAAATGATCGTCTGACCGGTGTTCTCATCCGAGTGGACACGGAAGGTAGGGTCTTCCTCGGAGAGTTTGCGCAAAGCTTCACCCATTCTGGCCTGGTCAGCAGTCGTCTTGGGTTCAATCGCCACGAAGATGACCGGCTCCGGGAAGGTGATGTTCTCCAGCATGACCATTCTGTTATCACAGAGCGTGTCGCCAGTGAACGTGTCCTTGAAGCCCAGTGCAGCTACAATATCTCCAGCATGTACTTCGGTGACGTCTTCACGATGGTCGGCATGCATGCGCAACAGGCGTCCGATCCGCTCACGCTTCCCTTTGGTCGAATTGGTCACCATTTGACCCTGTTTTAGAGTCCCGGAATAGACGCGTAAATAAGCAAGACGTCCAACATAAGAGTCGGTAACAATTTTAAAGACCAGCGCGCTCAAAAACGCATTATCTAGAGGCGGTAATTCAACAACCTCGCCCGTCCGAGGGTCCGTGCCATGTACTGGGGGAACATCCAATGGAGAAGGCAGATAGTCAATTACCGCATCCAACACCAACTGAACACCTTTATTTCGCAGCGAACTGCCACAGAAAACCGGTGAAGCTTTACTTTCCAATACCGCCTGCCGGAGGGTGTTCTTTAATTCCTCAACGCCGATTTCCTTGCCTTCCAGATATTTGATTGTCAGATCATCATCCAGTTCGGCAATCCGCTCCACCATCGAATGGCGTCGCTCTTCGGCTTCTGTCTTCAAATCGGCAGGAATCTCAGCCTCACGCGGCTCCCAGCCTAGTTCATCATCCCAGAAGACGGCTTTCATCGTCATCAGGTCCACAACACCCTGGAAGGACGATTCCATTCCAATCGGCATCTGCATCGCTATCGGGTTGGCTCCCAGGCGCATCTTGATACTATCTATTGTGCGCTCGTAAGAGGCCCCTGTGCGATCCAACTTGTTCGCAAAACAAATACGCGGCACGGCATAGCGGTCGGCCTGACGCCAGACCGTCTCACTCTGAGGTTCTACACCCTGAACTGCGTCGAAAACCACAACACCACCATCCAAAACTCGTAACGAGCGCTGCACTTCTGCCGTGAAATCGATATGACCTGGCGTGTCAATAATATTGACCTGATAACCCTTCCACTCCGCAGTTACAGCCGCTGAGACAATGGTAATACCCCGCTCACGCTCCTGCTCCATCCAGTCAGTGACGGTCGTGCCGTCATCAACAGAACCCAGACGATGGGTCTTGCCTGTATAGAACAGGATACGCTCGGTGGTAGTCGTTTTACCGGCATCAATATGCGCAATGATGCCGATGTTTCGATACCGTTCGAGCGGGAACGCACGTGCCATACTTCTATATCCTATTGGTAAGGTTCAGGAACGCTAATTACATGCGGTAATGAGAAAAGGCGCGGTTTGCATCAGCCATCTTATGGGTTTCTTCACGCTTGCGGATAGCAGCGCCTTCGTTCTTGAAAGCATCCATAAGTTCGTCCGCCAGTTTTTCGGCGAACGATTTACCCGAGCGCGCCTTGGATGAATCGAGCACCCAGCGGATCGCCAGGGTTGTACGCCGCGCCTGTGGGACTTCCATCGGGACCTGATACGTGGCGCCACCCACGCGACGAGGTCGGACCTCCATGGCAGGCGCGACATTTCTCATCGCAGCGTCAAAGATCTCTACCGGATCTTTGCCGCCACTACGCTCGCGGATGATATCCAGAGTCTCATACATCACACTTGTCGCCGTGCTTTTCTTACCACGGTGAAGCATGTGATGAATCATGGTCTGGATGGCAACACTGTTATAGCGGATATCAGGAAGGATCTCACGCTTTTCTGGCTTTGAACGACGCATCTGATTACTCCATTTATTAGATCAACTAAGCGACAGTATCTTTCGGGCGCTTGGCACCGTACTTGGAACGGCTCTGTTTTCTGTTATTGACGCCAGTCGTATCGAGCGAACCGCGCACGATATGATAACGCACACCCGGCAAGTCTTTCACACGGCCACCGCGCACCAGCACGACAGAATGTTCCTGTAGCTGGTGTCCCTCACCCGGAATATAAGCGGTGACTTCGAGACCATTGGTCAAGCGTACACGGGCGATTTTCCGCAGCGCTGAATTCGGTTTCTTAGGGGTCGTAGTTCTGACGACAGTGCAGACGCCGCGTTTCTGCGGCGCACCTTTGGGCTGGCGTACACGGCGCTGTTTCTTTGTATTGAGCGTATACAGCAATGCCGGAGCCTTGCTCTTGAGTTTCTTTGACTGACGTCCTTTGCGGATCAATTGGTTAATTGTGGGCACGTTCGCCTCCAAAAAAAAACTTGCTGAGAACTAAGTTTAGCCAATAAGTAAGGCCATCACAAACTTACCAGATGGCCTCACTTGTACGAACTACGCAGTGGGCAGTGCGAAGCAGCCACCCTTGTAGGCAACGAAGGGCAATTCTATCATGACGAGTGGAAGACCGTCAAGGAAATTGCTATGGTCTTTCGCGTTTGCTGCCTTTCACCAGTTCTTCCCCGATGTCAATCAGGCCGGTCGTGTACTTGGGAGGATGGACTTTTTCTTCATCTTTGCCAAACTTGATTACCTCGCCTGTATCGGTGACAGCTTCAACAGCCAGGCCAAGGGACTGTAACTCCTTGACCAGCACGCGGAAGGAAGCTGGGATGCTTGGCTCTTCAATTTGTTCACCCTTGACTATGGCCTCATAAGTGTTGACGCGGCCCTGAACATCGTCGGATTTAACGGTTAGCATTTCCTGCAAGGTATATGCTGCGCCGTAAGCCTCCAGTGCCCACACTTCCATCTCGCCGAAGCGTTGGCCGCCAAACTGGGCTTTGCCGCCGAGGGGTTGTTGGGTAACCAGGCTGTAAGGTCCGGTAGAACGGGCGTGGACCTTGTCCTCGACCAGGTGATGCAATTTGAGCATACACATCACACCAACTGTCACTGGCTGGTCGTAGGGATCACCTTTCTTGCCATCACGCAAAACCTGCTTGCCGAGGATTGGAGCCGGGATTCCCCATTCCAGTGTAACTGCCTGGATGGTGGTTTCCAGCTTCTCCTCAGGAACATCGTCGTGTCCAAAGGTATGCAACCAAAGCTTAAGGCAAGCGCGGACGGCATTCTGGTTATATGTTTCGCGCTGTGATGGCACCGGGATTCCATCCGTGAAGATCGTTGCCGGTTCAAAGTCGTGATCCCGCAACCATTCGGTTACAGCCGCGTGGCGGGCATAGTTCACTTCGTTCAACCGATACACGTCGTAACCGCGCTCACCCAGCCACTGTTCCAAATACAAACGGCGGACTTCGTCGTCATCCTCTATCGTCTCTGGGCTGTATTCCTGTGCTTTGAGCCAGGTCCAGGCAGTATTGACAGTTTCTTGCCAGGCATAATCCACCATCCAGGCGCGCGCCAGTTCAGCTTCAATTTCCTCTTCCGTAGCACCATCAAAGACCGGTGTGATTGCCCGGAAACCAAGTTTTTGCGCGGCCCAACCCAGATGGACTTCCAACACCTGCCCAAGATTCATACGGCCAGGTACACCGGTCGGGTTCAAAATGATATCCACAGGTGTACCATCAACCAGGAATGGCATATCTTCCACGCGGACGACCCGAGAGACAACGCCCTTATTACCATGGCGACCGGCCATCTTATCACCAGCAGTTATCTTGCGGCGTTGGGCTACAGAGACCCGCACCATCATATCTACGCCTGCAGAAAGATCAGAATTGTCTTCGCGGGTAAATACTTTCACATCCACGACCTTGCCCCGCTCGCCATGTGGCATACGCAGGGAAGTGTCTTTCACATCCCGCGATTTCTCGCCGAAAATGGCCCGCAGAAGGCGTTCTTCAGGAGTCAGTTCTTTCTCGCCCTTGGGCGTAATCTTGCCAACCAGAATGTCATTCGGCCCGACTTCTGCGCCAATGCGAATGATTCCACTTTCATCGAGATCTTTAATGGCTTCTTCGCCGACATTCGGGATATCTCGGGTGATTTCCTCGGGGCCAAGTTTAGTATCCCGTGCCTCTACCTCATATTTTTCAATGTGAATTGAAGTAAATCGATCATCCTGGACAAGCCGCTCGGAGATGACGATCGCATCTTCGTAATTGGCACCTTCCCATGACATAAAAGCCACGATGACGTTCTGTCCAAGTCCCAATTTACCACTCTCGGTCGAGGAAGAATCCGCAATGATGTCACCACTGCGGATAATCTGTCCTTTAATGACCGCTGGATGCTGGTCGATGCAGGTGGACTGGTTCGAGCGTTGGTACTTGCGCAACTTGTACGTGCGGGAACTGCCGTCCTTCTCTTTTACAACGATTAAGGAGCCCGTAACTGAGACCACATCTCCATCTGCTTCAGCTACAATCACCTGACCTGAATCCAGTGCAGCATAAGGCTCCATACCGGTCGAGATGATTGGAATTTCTGGCTGCACCAGCGGCACAGCCTGAGCCATCATGTTCGAACCCATCAAAGCGCGGTTGGCATCGTCGTGCTCCAGGAAGGGAATGAGCGCCGCGCTGATGCCAACCACTTGGTTCGGAGCAACATCCATGTAATCCAGGTTCTCTGGTGCTGTGAAAATAAAACCAGAATGGTAGCGGCAGGAAATCCGTACGTTCTCAAATTCGCGATACTCTGTCAGCACCGCGTTCGCTTGAGCAATCACGTACTTGTCCTCTGCATCGGCAGAAAGATATTCATATTCATCCGAGACAAATGGGATAATGCCTACATCCCGCTTGGTTTTGGCTATCGTCTTGAGCATCTTGGAGGTGATGCGCTCTCCGGCTTTGACCAGTACTTCCCCGCTCTTGGAATCGGTCAAATTTTCGCGCAAGGCACGGCCTTCCAACCTCGGATCGTTGCAAGCCACCTGTCTAATAACTCGGCGATACGGCGTTTCGATGAACCCATACTCGTTGACTCGCGCAAAGGATGCCAGACGGCCAATCAAACCGATATTCGGACCCTCAGGCGTTTCAATCGGGCAGATACGACCGTAGTGGGAATGGTGAACATCGCGTACATCAAACCCGGCGCGCTCACGACGCAATCCTCCCGGACCGAGAGCTGAAAGGGTACGCTTGTGGCGTAATTCGGCGAGGGGGTTGGTCTGATCCATGAACTGCGAAAGTTGGCTGGAACCGAAGAACTCGCGCAAGGCAGCCACTACAGGCCGAATGTTGACTAAGGTGACCGGTGAGAGTTGCTCCTGGTCGCGGATGGACATGCGCTCTTTAATAACGCGTTCCATGCGGCGCAGACCAATGCGCAGTTTGTTTTGGATTAGTTCGCCGACAGTCTTGACTCGGCGATTACCCAAATGGTCAATATCATCGGGCGGTTCAATTCCATTATTAATGAGGATCATCCGCCTTAAAAGGCGGATTACATCCGCTTTGGTTACGGTACGATGCGGAATGGGGATCTGCAGATCGAGTTTCTGATTCAATTTATAACGGCCAACACGCTCCAGATCATAGTGGCGCTGATCAAATAACTGCTCTTCCAGGAAAGCGCGTGCATTATCCAAAGTGGCGGGATCGCCGGGACGCATACGTTTGAAGAACTCGATCAGCGCTGCTTCGGGAATCGTCAGATGACCAGAAAGGTCCCATTCGGGTTCCTGCTTCAGCGTGGAAGCAA